>Ga0247727_10010063_pt1 | contig 16866 bp, 16 predicted proteins | sample WisWelCaveWW1625_FD_202498 | JGI IMG/M metagenome (GOLD analysis project Ga0247727, IMG submission 202498) | Biofilm microbial communities from Wishing Well Cave, Virginia, United States - WW16-25 | ecosystem: Environmental > Aquatic > Deep subsurface > Groundwater > Cave microbial mat | place...
ACCATCTCGCATACGTTCGATTCGGCGATGGCGAGCTCCTACTGGGGATTTTATGTTCAGAACGACTGGCGGTTGAGCCGGAAGCTGACACTCAACATGGGGCTGCGCTGGGACGCGGACACACCGCACACGGAACGCTACAACCGGCTCAGCTACTGGGACATCGACGCCCCATCGCCGATCGCCGGCCGGGTCGCCGGCTATCCCGACCTGAAGGGCGCCATGAAGTTCGTGACGCCGGACCACCGCCGCCAGGTGCCCACCGATCTCAACAACTGGGGCCCGCGGTTCGGCTTCGCCTACAAGGTGAACGAGAGGATCGTCTTTCGCGGCGCGTACGCGATGATGTACGGCGGCTCGGTGCTGCAAGCGGGCGGGACCTCGGGCAGCTCGGGGACGCAAGGGTTCCAGAGCTCGACGGGCATGATTGTATCCACCGACAACACGAACATTCTGGCGAACCTGAGCAATCCATTCCCGAACGCTTTCAACCTGCCGTTGGGCGCCCGGGAAGGGCCGACCAGCGGAGCCAGCACCCAACTCGGTCTGGGCATCGGCGACAGCTTCTTCAACGACTGGCGCAATCCGGTGATCCAGCAGTGGAACGCGAATCTTCAGCGGGAGTTCGGCGGACAATGGGTGATCGAGGTCGGCTATCTGGGCAGCAAGGGCAACCACCTGGCCGATGGCGAGAGCAGCATGGCCTACAACCAGCTTCCGCCGTCGTTCTTTTCGCTCGGCAACCTGTTGCTGGCCAATACCGCCAACCTGGTGACCAATCCGTTCCTCGGCGTGATCACCAATCCGGCGTCGAGTCTTTCACGGGCGACCGTGCAGCGGGCGCAATTGCTGCGGCCGTTTCCCCACTACGAAGGCGTGGGCGCTTTCCGAAAACCGCAGGCCAACTCGCTGTATCACTCCTTCACACTGCGGGCGGAGAAGCGGTTTTCGAAGGGCTTGAGCGCCTTGATCAGCCTGACCGCCGGAAAGCTCATCGACGACGCCTCGCAAACGGTGACGTTCCTGGGGCAGGCGGGCACCAAGCAGGATTTCTTCAACCGCCCGGGCGAACGAGCCATCTCGTCGCAGGACATCTCCCGGCGCCTGGTGATCAGCTTCAACTACGAGCTGCCCTTCGGCAAGAACCGCGCGTTCCTGTCGTCGCTGCCGGCGGCCGCCGAGTGGGTGATCGGCGGATGGCAGGTGAACGGGATCACGACGTTCCAGGGGGGGCTGCCGATGGCGATCGGCAACGGCGGGAACTTCGCCAATATTTTTTCGCCCGGGCAGCGAACCAACACCAACGGCAAGAATCCGCGGATCGAGGGGTCGATCGATGAGCGGATCAACCAGTACTTCGACACGACGGTATTCACCCAGGCCACCAACTTCACCTTCGGGAACGTGTCGCGGTTTGTGCCCAATCTGCGCGGTCCGGGAACCAACAACATCGACTTCTCGCTGTTCAAAGACTTCCAGATTCGCGAGGGCTTCCGCGCGCAGCTCCGCGGGGAATCTTTCAACCTGGCGAATCATCCGATCTGGAATGGACCGGGAACCACGGTGAACGATCTCGCCAATTTCGGAAGAATCAACGCCAAGGGAGGTCAGCGCCGCCAGGTCCAGGTGGCGCTGAAACTGATCTTCTAGGGACACCCGCACGACGGAGCCTGCCCGTGAATCCGCCTGTCTGGCTCGTGCGTCCGGGTGTCTGGTCGGTCAGGTTGCCGGCGATTCGCTTGGATCGCTCGTCGAGTTCGAGACCGCTGCCTCGATAGAGCGCGGTTACCCTGGCGGATTGCGATTTCTGAGCGATGGCGGCGCCTGGGGTACGATCGCGGGGCAGCCGACCGACGACTCCGAGCTTGCGCTTGCACTCGCCAGGTCGTTGGCGTTGCACGGTACTTACGGCGAGGAGGCGGTCGCGCGGGCCTACGCGGCTTGGTACGCATCGGGGCCTTTCGACATCGGGGGCACGACTAAGACCGCGCTCTCACCCGCAGCGGCAGCCGACCGGGCCGGCGCTGGCGTGGCCGCCGCCGCGAGAGAAGCGGCCAACCCGAGCAGCCAGGCTAACGGTGCGCTGATGCGGATCAGCCCGCTTGGGATCTTCGGCGTCCGACTTGGTCCGGCGGACCTCGCCGCGTGCGCGCGCGCGGATGCATCTCTAACGCACCCACACCCGATCTGCCAGGACTCGAACGTCGTCTATACGGCCGCCGTGGCGTTCGCGATTCGAACCGGCGCACCGCCGGACCGGATTTACGATCATACGCTCGAAACGCTGGAAAAGGTCGGCCTCGACCCCACCGTGCGCCGATGCTTTCGGGAGGCGGAATCGCGCCCGCCGGACGACTACGAGCGCCACCAGGGTTGGGTCCTTGTCGCGCTTCAGAATGCCTTCTATCAGCTACTCCATGCGCCGAACCTGGAGGAGGGTGTGGTAGACACGGTGCGGCGCGGAGGCGACACGGACACGAACGCCGCCATCGCCGGCGCGCTCCTGGGCGCAGCCTGGGGGCTGGAAGCGGTGCCGCGGCAGTGGCTCGATTGCGTCCTCAGTTGCCGGCCTGAAGAGGGGCGCCACGGTGTGCGCCGGCCCAGGCCGCGGGAGTATTGGCCCGTCGATGTCCTGACGCTCGCCGCACGGCTGCTAGGAACCGCGGAGCCCTCGGGTTGAGGATGTCAACCCCACAGGTCCTTGGCGGCAGCGAGCAGGTCGAACATCCGGCCGTCATCGGCAGCAGTGGTGCGGCCGGAGAGAGCTTCGATCCACCTATGCGGCAGGCCTGCACGCCCGTGCAGCGCCCCGACCGCCGCTCCGACGATCGAAGCGACGGTGTCGTTATCCCGGGTATCATTCACCGCGCGTACGATTGCTTCTTCGGGTTCGTCCCCATACCGCAGGAGCGTGTAAAGCACGCACGGGACCGTTTCAAGTAGGTACGCCCCCGAGTACCACCGGTCGCATGCCTGGTGAACCGGCAGGTGTTGATCATAGGCCGTGGGGAGTTCCTGCTCGAGCAACTTCCACAGCGGTCCCTGGAAGTCCGCCAGTGCAGGGCTGCGGGCACCGTACGAGTCTCCGCATTCCAGGTCGCGGAGAACCCCGGCGAACCGTGAGAGCCACCACTCCGGAGTCGGCGGCGCGTCCATCGCGAGCAGGTCCCAAAGTAGGGCAATGAGGGCGACGGCAGAGGCGATTGCTACCGAGTCATTGTGCGTGATCATCGCACACAGCGCCGCATCGACCCACAGCTCCGGAGAGGGCGCGCGCAGATGCGGAATCAGCACAGGCGCGATCCGCATCAGGGCGCCGTTGCCGGCGGAGTGTTGCCCGCATTGCTGCCACGGGACCCCATCATGGAAGGCGCGCAGAAATCGGCGAACCGTGCTTCCAATACCGAAGATCCGGTCCTGACCGAACCGGCGAGCCACCCGCTCGGGGACGAAGCCGCGATCCGCGATGAGTTGCTCCAGCGTCCAGAACGCCAACTGGCTGTCGTCCGATGGATAACCCATATCGCGCAGGTAGTCGCGGATCTCCCCGTGCCTGGCGCGCCTTTCGCTTGGAAGGCGGCTCTCGGTCGTGTTTCCGAGCGCATCGCCGATCGCAAGGCCGAGCATCATGCCTTCGATCCGTCCGAAGTCGAAGCCGTCCGGCAACTCCCGCGGCATTCCCGAAAAAGTCGAACCGAGCCGCACCCGGATGCCATCGGAGGCGGCCAAGCCTTCAAGCAACTGCCGATTGGCACTCATAAGAACCCTCGTCGGTTTCCACCATCTTGGTGGGCATTGCGCACTACCGCGATTTGCTGTTCGAGATTCATGATTACCGTCTCAGTATGAGCCGAGCCACCGCGCTTTGGGTTGCTCGGATGGCCTGATGGGCGACAATTAAAAATCCCGGCCCCGTTGCCACATCCATTTGCCGCTCCATTTTCAATGGCAGGATAGTAGGACAGCGCGGAGTTCCTGTGGAGTAAGGCGCGGGTTGGCTCATCAAGAGCCGTTGGAATCTGCCCCAACCAGCGATCTGCAATCCAGATGACGAGCAGCAAGATCACACAAGCTCGAAATGTCATGTCAATAACACCTTTGCAAAGGATTGGCGTAAACGAGCAGCCGACCCTGCAATCAAACTTGGTCGAACGTGGTAGCGGCCAGTTAAAGAGGAAGCCAGTTCGGGAACAGCATGCCGCGGGTCGGCGGCTTCGTGGTGCGGAAGCTCAACCAGGACGCCGATCGTGACACCGCGCTGGCGGGGTTGTTCGACGAATCCTGGTAGTTGCCGGCCGAACTCAGACCGCGCCGGCCGTTCGCATCACCCCGGTGTCGTATCGAGTCCTGGCAGATCGGGTGTGGGTGGATTAGAGATGCACCCGTGCCTGCCCCTCAGGTCCATCCGCATCGGTGCAGTTCAGAGAGACACCGCTGCTCGCCGTGGTCGGCCACGCCCGCAAGGGCCGTGTACTCGAAGTCCCCTTGTCTTCGCCTCCAAGTTCTGTCCTAATTATTATGACTTAGTATTAACCGACTCGCTATGAGAACCACCAAGGTCATTTCCATATCGCTCCCAGCCGACATGCTCGACGCTGCCGAAGAGCTCGCCAAGGAGGAGCATCGCACGATGAGTGAGCTTGTCCGGGAAGCGCTGCGTGTTTACCAGCGGGAACGCCACGCGTGGCAGGAGATCTTCGCTTACGGCGAGGCCAACGCCAAACGACTCGGCATCCGCAGGGAGGAAGACGTTGTCCGAATCATACGCGAGCACCGTCGTGACCGGCGGAAACGTCCTCGCCGAACGCGATGAGCGAGAAACCGACACCAAGTAATGCGCCTTGTCTTTGACACCAATGGCTTCGTCTCGGCATTCGAGTTTGGCGACCTCCCGAGGACGGCGTTGCTGTTGGCTTCGGCAGGTCTATTCGAGCTCTGCATTTCAAAGCCTCTTCAAGACGAACTGGAACGGGTTCTGGAGGAACGGTTTGCGTACCCCCAAGAGAGGATTCAACAACTTCGCACTCGCCTCTCCCAGGTTTGTACACACGCAGATCCGGTCGAACACATCGACGCCTGCTCCGACCCAGATGATAATCGCGTCCTCGCATGCGCCGTCGCAGCCCAAGCTGCATACCTGTCACCGGCGACGCCGCCCTCCTCAGCCTCAATCCGTTCAGAGCCGTACGCATTGTAAAGCCAGCCGAGTTTCTGAAAGACAAGCCCTGGGAATCGGACCCTACACCCTGACTAGACTGGTTTGGACTGCAATCTCCATCGGTAGCTGGCGGCGGCCGGTTAAAGGAGCCGCTCGGGAACAGCATGCCACGAGTCGGCGGCTTCGCGGTGCGGAAGCTCAACCAGGACGCCGATCGCAACACCGCGCTGGCGGGGTTGTTCGACGAATCCTGGCAGTTGACGGCCGAACTCAGACAGCGCCGGCCTTTCGCATCACCCCCAGCGTCGTCTCGAGTCCCAGCCGCGCGGCGTCCTCCGGTGACACGTCCGGACCGATGCGGCCGAGCGGCTCGGGACTGACGGCATCTTCGTAGCCGATCCTGTGGAGGGCCTGGAAGAACGCGGTCAGATTGATGACGCCTTCGCCGGGCATCAGGCGCTGGTTGTCGCGCACATCCTCAGGCGCCGTCTTGGCGGCGTCGGAGACATGCACGTGGACGATGCGCGATTTGCCGGCCGCGACGATATCGGCCGCGGTGGCGCCGGCGTGGTGCCAGTGCCAGGCGTCCAGGGTCACCCCGAGGTTGGGTCCGCACTCGGCGGCGAACTCGACGGTTTCGTCCATCCGCCAGATGAACTCGTGCGGCAGACGGGTCCGCATGTGAAGGGGACCGAGGAACTCGAGGCCCAGGCGGATTTTCGAGCGCCCGAGGATTTCCGAGATCGCCGCCAGCCGGGTCTTGAGAATCTTCCGCCATTCGGTCTTGGGAGACTGGCTGGACGGCGACAACACGGTCATCATGCGCGGGCAGCCGATCGCGGAGGCGAACTTCGCCGCCTCGTCCAATTGTTTCATGCCCGTTTGAAAAGTTTCTTCGTCCCTGCCGAAACCAACCGGAAGCGAAACGATCCCCGGCCGGATTCTGAGCTCGGCAAACAGCGCGCGCGTGGCGTCCGGACCTTCTTTCATCGACGCTGCAAGGTTCACGTCGGCGCCGCCGTAACCCATGCGGGCCGCCAGCCGCGCGAAGTCCGGCCAGGCTGTTTTCCGCGTCAACGTGGCGTTGAGCGAGACAAACATGCCGGCTCCCGCGGCCGCCGTCCGGCCGGCCATGCCGAGCGCGGCTCCGACCCCGGCGGCGTTCAGGAAACCTCTGCGGTGGATGGACGCGGACATCAGCCACCTCCCGCGGCCATGCTTCTCCAGGCGTTTTGCGCCGTGATCCGGACCTTGGGATCGGCGCTTTTCAACTTCGGAAGAATCGCGGCGGCCGCCTCCGGCGTATTCGTTCTGGCCAGGCCGATGATGGCGGCACACTGGAAGTGTTCCTCCGGACGCTCGAGAGCGCTCCGGTAGATCGCGATGGCCTCGGTCGCGTTTCCATCCTTCGCTTGCGCTTCGGCGTACCGCAGGAGGCTGTCCATGTGCTCGATCCGCTGCCAGTCCGACAGGGTCTTCGTATCCGGGTACCGGAGCAGGGAGGCGGGTTTCTTCCCGATGCGCCCGAAAGCCTTCAGGGCGGCCACGGCGATCTCCTTGTTCGGCGAGCGCATGGCGGCGACGCACAGACCCACCGCCTCGGCGGCGCGCCGGTGCCCCAAAGAGGCCAGAAGGCGAGGCTTGAACTCGTCGGGCGCCTCCTTATAGGAAGCGATGAGGGCGTTGAGGGACGCCGCGCCGGGAATCCGCTCGAGACAGAACACGGCCTCTTCCCGCAGTTCCGGATTCCGGATCGACGTCGAGAGGGCCGGAACCGAATCCGGGTCCGCAACCGTCGAAAGCAGCCGGAACGCGTGCGCGCGCACCGGGAGCGCGTAGTCGGCCGCGATGAGATCGAGCAGACCTTTCACGACTCCGGCCCGATTGACCGCCGTGGTCTGTTTGCCCACCGAGTGAGCCATCGTGGTCAAGGCTTCGCGAGCGGCTTTGGCAACGCCGGGGTTCTCCGACGCCGCCAGTCTTCCGAGCTGTGGAATCACCGCCGGCGACGCGCCGCCGGCCTGCCGCCAGGCGGCAAAGCGGGCATCTGCGTTTTCACTTTGAATCGCGGCCAGGAACTCTTGATCGCTTGGCATGGTCTTGCTCCCGCCTTAGAGGTGCCACGGGCCGCGGCCCGGACGGCTCAAGAGGCGGTTGGCCTCGTCGTCGTCGCTGACACGCTCGTTCACCGGATCCCACTCCAGCTTGCGCTGCAACTGAAACGAGAGATTCCCGAGAATGCACAGCGACGCGACGCGGTGGCCGGCCTCCATGTGCATGATGGGTTTCTCCCGCGTGCGGATCGAGTCTTCGAAATTCTCGCTGTGCCCCGGGCTGCGGAAAGCCTTTCCGCAGTCGCACTGGGCGGCGTAGTCCTTGGCCTTCTGCTCGGTGGCGGTGCCGTTGCCGTCGCCCAGAGTCACCGTGAGTCTTCCATTATCGCCCCAGTAGACGGCGCCATAGCGCGCCTCAATCTCGGTCGACGGCACGCCCGGTTGTGCCCATACCAGCGTCCAGTCCGGGTTCTTGAACTCGTAGGTCACCTCCATGGTGACCGCCGAATCGTACATGCCGTCGTGGGGCGGTTCGCCCTTGGCCTCGACGCTGACCGGCCCGGTCGCGTCGGCGTCCATGATCCAGTTGGCGATGCTCATGACATGGGCGCCCCGGTCCCGGATCTGGCCGCCGCCGAAATCGATCAGCCACCGGAACGAGCCGTGGGTGTGCTTGACGTTGTAGGGCAGCCAGCGCGCCGGGCCCACCCACATCTCGTATTCGAGTCCCTCCGGCGGATCCGAGTACGGCGTCCAATCGCCGTCCGGGCTGGCGTAGTGCCAGCAGGTCACCTTGCGCACGGTTCCGAGCCGTCCGCCGCGGATGAAATTGGCCGCCTGCCACGCGGCCGGCTGCGAGCGCCCCTGCGAGCCCACCTGGACCACGCGGCCGTATCGTTCGGCCGCGGTCACCATCGCCCGGCCCTCTTCGATGGTGTTGCACGCGGGCTTCTCGACATAGACATCCTTGCCGGCCTGGCAGGCCATGATGGTCTGCAAGGCGTGCCAGTGGTCGGGGGAAGCGATGTAGACCGCATCGACGTCCTTGTCCTCGAGCAGCCGCCGGAAATCTTTATAGAGTTTCGGCTTGCCGCCGACGCGCGTGGCCGCTTCGTCGAGCCGTTTCACGTCCACGTCGCAAAGCGCCACCGATCGCGCCGGCCGCTTCATCCTGGTGCCGTCGCCGCCGAGGTTCGGAGCGGCCGGAACCGGTTTACCGAGGTCGGCCTCCGGCCGCAGGAATCCACGTCCCCGACCGCCAATACCGATATGGCCGAAGTTGAGAATGTCGCTCGGCGGCGTCTGGCCCTGCAAGCCCAGCACCCGCGCTGGCACGATGTCGAACAGGAACACTCCGCCGGCGGCGGCCGAGGATTTCAGAAGCTTTCTTCGATTCATAGTTTTGTCCCTGGAGGTGTCCGCGGAACCTTACGCGTTGAGGGCGCGGTTCATCCGGTCGATCGCCTCGTCGATCTCGGTGGTGCTCTTGTAACCCATCGTGACGGCATCGACCACGCCGAGGCCCATTACAAACTTGAGGGCCGCCTCGCGCTGCCCGGCGTCAAAGCTGCCTTCGCCGGCGAGCTTCATGCCCAGAACGCCGGTCCCGTTCGCGTGGATCGTGCGGGCGTGCGAGACCACTTCGTTGACGTCGCCGAGGTCGTCGGAGTCGCGAGTCGACAAGGTGTCCATCTTGGTCCCGGTATGGTTGGTGCGGAGCAGCGCCACGTCCAGCCACGGATTGCCGGGCAAGGTGCGCAGCGGCAGCAGGCCGTGACAGGAAGCGCCGTGCGCAAGGATGACCTTCTTCGCCTTGGCTTCGGAGAGTTCGTCCTGCAACCGCTTCAGCTCTTCCTTCCAGCCAGGACTGCGCAGGCAATGCATCAGCATGATGTCGACGTACTCGGCGCCGAGATCGCGGCGCAGCCGGTCGATGGTCGCTTTGGGATCGGTGAGGTCGCGGAGGCGGTACTTGGTCATCAGCCGGTAGGAGTCGCGCGGGAGGCCGTGCAACGCCGCCGCCAGCATTTGCGGCATTCCCGTGTAGGAGTCGGCTGTTTCGAAGAAGCGAATGCCACGGTCATACGCATGGCGGACCAGGCGCGTGAACCCCTCCTGGCCCAGCTCCCGCTGCACGCGGCCGGAGAACGTGCCGGTGCCGAAAGCCAGGCGAGTCACTTTGACGCCGGACTTGCCGAGAGAGACCCAATCGGTCGCCGATCTCCCGGCCGTGCGCGCGGGAATGGCGCCGCCGGTCCCGGCCAGGACTGCGGCCGTCAAGCCGGATTTCAAAAAGTCGCGTCTGGTTGTTCGAGGCATCGGTGTTTCCTCAGGAGACAAAATAACACAGATAGAAGGCGTCCATGGCGAGAGAGGAATCCGCTCACCGCGCGACCGCCGCCGCCACCGCGTCGGCCGCCGCTTCGAGCGCCGTTTCGCAGTCCGCCCGGGTCACGTCGAAGTGCGCCACCATGCGCATTTCCGTCGCGTTGATGCCGTTGGCGAGCACGCCGCGCTCTTTGAGCCGGGCGCTGAATTGCGCGGTCGAGAGCCCGGTTTGGGCGATGTCGAAGATCACGATATTGGTTTCCACGCCGGCCGGGTCGATCGAGAGGCCGGGAATGCGCGCCAGTCCCTCGGCCAGCCGGCGCGCGTTTGCGTGATCCTCCTCGAGCCGCGTCGGCATCTGTTCGAGTGCGATGAGCCCGGCGGCCGCCAGCACGCCCGCCTGGCGCATGCCGCCCCCGAGGCGTTTTCGATACAGCCGCGCGCGATCGATGTCTTCGCGGGTGCCGACGACCATCGATCCGGCCGGCGCGCCCAGGCCTTTCGACAGGCAGAACATGACGGTGTCGGCGCTTCGGCAGATGTCGCGGGCCGGCCGGCGCAATGCGGCCGCGGCGTTGAAGATCCGCGCGCCGTCCATGTGCACCTTTACTCCCATCTCGTGAGCGCCGTCCGAGATCTCGTCGATCACTTCGACCGGCGTGGCTTTGCCGCCGGCCATGTTGTGGGTGTTCTCGATGGCCACCAGGCCGGTCGGGGCCCAGTGCGGGCCGAGCGGCCGGATCTCGCGGAGGATCTGGCTCCAACGGAGAATCCCGTCGGCGGCGAGAACCGGCCGGGCGACGCAGCCGGAAAACCATGCCATCATCGCCAGCTCGTAGTTGAATACGTGCGAGCGCGCCTCGCAGATCACTTCCTGTCCGTGGCGGGTGTGAGCCTTGACGGCGACGGTGTTGCCCATCGTCCCGGACGGCACGAACAGACCGGCTTCCTTGCCCAGGATCGCGGCGGCGCGCTCCTCGAGGCTGTTGACGGTGGGGTCTTCCCCGTAGACATCGTCGCCGACTTCGGCCTCGGCCATGGCGCGCCGCATGGCGGCAGTGGGTTTGGTGACGGTGTCGCTGCGCAGATCGATGACGCGGCTCATGAGCCTACGAACTCCTGGAAAACCTCATTGGACAGGAGAACGCCGCGGCGCGTCAAGCGCAGCACTTCGCCATCCTGTTCGAGCAGTCCTTCGGCGAGGAAGCGGCGGATGGGACGATCGAAACGACGCCGGGCGGCCGCGCCGGGCCGGATGCCCGCCGTCAGCCGCAGTCCGAGGAAGAACTGCTCCTCCTCGGCGCCGGCGGCGCTCTCCTCGCAACCGGGACTCCGGCCCCGGCGCCAGCAGTCGATATAGGCGGCGGCCGTCTCGACGTTGCGGCGCCGCAGCGAGCCGTCGAAGGAGTGGGCATCGGCGCCGAAACCGGCGTACGGTTCCCGCCTCCAGTACTTGAGATTGTGCAAGGACTCGCGCCCGGGCGACGCGAAGTTGGAGATCTCGTATCGCGCCAGGCCGAGGGCCGCCAGCCGATCGACGGCGGTCTCGTACATCTCGACGACGATCTCCTCGTCCGGAATCGCCCGCGCGCCATAGCGCGATCCGCCGCCGAGAATCTCGGCGCCGAGGCGGCTGTCCTCGTCGATCTCGAGCATGTAGACGGAGACATGCGGGACGCCGAGTCGCTCGACCCAATCGAGCGAATCCCGCCAGCTCGCCGGCGTCTGATGCGGCAGGCCGGCGATCAGATCGATGTTGACGCTCCCGAATCCCGCCTCGCCGAGCGCGCGCAGGTCGGAGGCCACCACGCTCGCGTCGTGCCGGCGTCCGGTCCGCGAGAGTTCGGCATCTATGAACGACTGGACGCCAAGACTGACGCGCGTGAGTCCGGCATCTCGCCATCGAGCCGCCAGCTCGGGTGTGAAGCTCCCCGGCGCCGCCTCGATGGTCGCCTCTCGCCACGGCGCGCCGGGAATGGCCGCCAGCACCCGCCTCAGATTTTCCGCCGGCATCCGGCTGGGCGTGCCGCCGCCCAGGTAGACCGTCTTCGGCCGCCACCGCCAGCAGTGCGCGCCGATCTCGGCCTCGAGCGCCTGAAGATAGTCCCGTGCCATGGGAGCCGGCAACACGCCCGAAGCGAAATTACAGTAGGTGCATTTCTGATCGCAGAACGGATAGGAAACGTATACCCCTGGCATTACCGCTTACTTTTGGACAGGCCCAAGCCCGCCCCACTTACAGCTCGACCACTTCCTCGCCGATCTGACTCGCGATTACCTGCTCGATGAGCTTCTTGAGTGTGAGGCCCGAACCGGTCAGCGAGAAAGTCTGCTCGACTTCGTCCCAATCCAGCTTATAGCTCTTCGACCGCGCCGAGACCCAAATCTGCCGCACCGGTCCATTGGGACTGACGACGAACTTCGCCGGAGGCTCTTCAAACTCGATGGTAATCGCGCCGTTGTTCCTGTCCGCCTCGAAGCCGTAATCGTCGCCCGCGCCGACGAGCGCCCGATAGAGCTTCGTCAGGGCTTCATCGGCGTGGTGCTGGAATTCGCTGTCATCCATCGATGTCTACGACTAAAAGTAGCAGATCCGGCGGCGTGGCGGACCGAAAGGAGTCCCGCCGCCGCGCCCCGGTGCGCTACTCTGAGGCGGGGGGAATCTGACGTGACACTTTTATCAACGCTCGATCGGCTGGCGGTGGTTCTCCTTCTGCTCGCACCCGCGCTAGCCGATCGTCGCGAGCAAGGTCCGGGCGACGCGCCGGCGTCGGGGTTGCTGGCCGGGGTGGCCCGCGTCGAGATCAACCCGCCGGCGGGCATCGTGCATCTCAACTGGGGTTCACAGACGCACGTAGCCGCCGAAGGCATCGATCCCGCCGGCATGAAGGCGACCGCGCTGGTGATCTCCGACGGCCGGCAGAAATTCGCGATGGTTGATATCGACACCCTCGGAGTGCAGGGTCTCGATGAGGCCATTGGGCGCGCATCGGCCCAGACCGGAATTCCGGCCAGGCACATCCGGCTGGCCGCGACGCACACGCACTCCGGTCCGATGCTGTCGAGGCAGCGCGGGCCATTGGGAACCGATTACAACCAGTACGAGCCGGCTTTCCAGGAGTACCGGCGACGGATGGTGGATCGGGTGGTCGAAGCGATCGTCGAGGCCGATCGGCGTCTGAAGCCGGCGCATCTCTATGGAGCGCGCGGCATCGGCACGATCAACATCAACCGCCGGTTCCGCGCCTCCGGCGGCATGCCGGCGGCCGTCGGCCGCAACCCGGAGGGATTCCTGGACCGCGATCTGTCGGTGGTGCGCATCGACGACGGCGATGGCAAGCCGATCGCCGTGCTGGTCAACTACCAGTGCCACGGAACCGTGCTCGCCTACGAGAACAGGCTGATCTCTCCGGATTGGATCGGCATGACGCGGCAGGTCGTCGAGCAGGCCCTCCCCGGCGCCTTGTGTCTGTACTTTCAGGGGGCCGCCGGCAACCAGGGCCCGGTCGAAGGGTTCACCGGCGACTTGCGCGTGGCGCACCGGCTCGGATCGGTGCTGGGCCACCAGGCGGCCGCCCTGGCGCTGGGCATTGAGACCGTGCGCCGCGAGCCGCGATTCGAAGGCTTCGTCGAGTCGACGGCGTATCAGGCCAAACAACACTGGCGAGTAGCCGGCCCGCGCGATTCCCCGGTGCGCTTCGCCTCGCGCCGGCTCGAAGTGCCGCGTCGGCGGTATACGCCCGCCGACATCGACGAGATGGAGACCCGGATCGCGGACGCGCAAAAAAAAGTGGAGGAGGTCAAGGCCGCCGGCGACGCCTGGAAACTGCACCAGGCCGAGGCGCGCCTGCGCCGCGTCGGTGACCTGCTTACGCAATGGCGGAAGCCGCACGACGGCACGCCGATCGCCGTCGATATCGAGGCGCTGCGGATCGGAGAGGTCGCCATATTCGCCATGCCCGGCGAGCCGTTCGCCGAAATCGGCGCCGCCGTCAAGCAAGGCTCACCGTTGGCGGTGACGTTGTTCTGCGGCTACTCGAGCGGCGCCGGCGGCGACTACATGCCCGTGCCTGCCGAATACTCGCTCGGGGGATACGAAGTCGAGCGCACCCCCTACGCGCCCGAGGCGGCCGGGCGGGTGATCGCGGCCGCCGTCGAACTCCTCCGCTCGCTGCGCTGAACGCGGGCGTCGCTCGCGCCGTGATATCATTGGCCGCTCATGAAACCGGCCCCGGCCATCGAGGCCTTCCCGGGTTGGGATCGCGCCGAATTGCCGGCGCCGCCGGTCTTCCGGCTCCGGAACTGGACGCTGCTCATCGGCCCCGGTTTGCTCATGGCGGGATCCAACATCGGCGGCGGCGAGTGGCTGTTCGGCCCGCTGGTGACGGCTCAATACGGCGGGCGGATGATGTGGCTGGCCACGCTGTCCATCCTCCTCCAGGTTTTCTACAACCTTGCGGTCATGCGCTACGCGCTCTATTGCGGCGAGTCCATTTTCGTCGGCTTTTTTCGCACGCCGCCGGGCCCGCGCTTCTGGACCGTCTTCTACCTGCTCACCGATTTCGGGGCGCTGTGGCCGTTCGTGTCCGCCAACGCCGCCGTGGCGCTGGCGGCCGCCATTCTCGGACGGCTCCCGTCGGCCGGCGATGACACACTGGTCCGTAGCCTCGGCTACGCCGTGTTTGCCGCCGCCGCCGTGCCACTCGTGTTCGGCGGCAAGATCTACAACGCCGTCGAACGGCTCATGATCACCAAGCTGGTGCTGGTTCTTTCCTACCTGGGCTTCATCGGCGTTTTCTGGGTGAGCTGGGACACCTGGCGCGAGATCGTTTCCGGACTGGTCCGTTTCGGTTCGATGCCCGACGGCGACTTCAACTGGGCCACGCTCGCCGCGTTTGCCGCCTCCGCCGGCGCCGGCGGTCTCACCAACAGCACATTCTCCAGTTACGCGCGCGACAAAGGATGGGGAATGGGCGCGCCGGTGGGTTCGCTGCCGAGCGCCGTTGGCGGCCGGACGATCCGGCTCTCGCACAGCGGCAAGGTGTTTGACATCACTCCGGCAACTCTGGCCCGATGGCGCGGATGGCTGCGGCATATCCGGCGCGACCAACTCGCGCTGTGGGCCCCGGGCTGCATCGTCGGAATGGTGCTCCCTTCGCTGGTGTCCTATCACTACCTTCGGGGCGTCCAGGTGGTGGATGGCAACTCGGCGGCGGCGATGGCCGCCCAGGCGATTGCCAACGAGCACGGCCGCGTCTTCTGGTTCCTCACGCTTTTGTGCGGATTCCTGATTCTGGCGCCGGGGCAGGTAAGCCACTTCGACACCATCTGCCGGCGCTGGACCGACGTGATCTGGATGGGCGTGCGCCGCCTCCGCCGTGTCGACGAGAACAAAGTCAAGCACATCTACTACGGGATCCTGACCGCCTACGGCCTGTGGGGATTCCTCGCCTTGCGGCTGACGCCGAATCCGCTCGTGCTCGCGATCGCCAGCGGCGTCATGCTCAATTTCGCCTTCGGCTTCTCGGCGCTGCACACCTTGTATGTCAACGTGCGTCTGCTGCCCGAGCCGTTGCGGCCCGGCTGGCCGATTCGGCTGGGACTGATGGGCGGCGCCGTGTTCTATATCGGGATTTCGGGGATCGCCCTCCGCCAGCAATGGCCGAACGTGGCGCGGTGGCTCGGATGGTGAAGACTTCTTCCACGGCCTGCTACACTTGGCAGGGAATGAGAGCCTTCGCCGCCCTGCTGCTGGCTGCCTCGGCCGCCGCCCAGAACCAGAATCCGCCGTTCGTCGTTCCGGCCGGCGTCGACCAGAAGCTGGATATCGTCTACGCCCGTTACGGCAACCGCGAGCTGCGCCTCGACCTGTTTTTGCCCAACGGCGGGACCGGCCGCTTTCCCGCCATCGTCTACGTTCACGGCGGCGGCTGGCGCGGCGGCAACCGCAGCGCCTTCCGGCGACAGGCCGCCTACATGGCGGCCAAAGGCTTCGCCGGCGCGTGCATCGAATACCGGCTGAGCGGAGAAGCCAAGTGGCCGGCCGCCCTCCACGATGCGAAAGCCGCCGTCCGTTGGGTGCGCGCCAACGCCGCCCGATACAACATCAATCCCGAGAAGATCGGCGCCGCCGGAGGATCGGCGGGCGGCCACCTGGTGGCGCTGCTCGGTGTCACCCGACATCGCGGGGAACTGGAAGGCGACGGGGGCAGCCCGAACGGGGACAGTTGCGTGCAGGCGGTCGCCGCGTTCAATCCGGCTCTCGACCTGGCGAGCTTCGGAAGAGGCAAGCAGGAGCCCGGGATCGTCGCCGTTTTCGATTTCCTCGGCGCCCGCTATGAGGATAACCCCGGGCTGTGGGAGATGGCCTCGCCGGTCACCTACGCCTCCCCGGACTCGGCTCCGATGCTGTTTCTCCACGGGACCGCCGACCGGACCGTGCCCTACCAGCAGTCGGTCGACATGCGCGACCGGCTCGCAGCGGCCGGCGTCCCGGCGGACCTGTTCACCGCCGACGGCGCCGCTCATGGCTTCTTCAACAGCCCCCCCTGGTTCGAGCCGGCTCTGAAGCGCATGGAGGAATTCTTCCTCCGAATGCTCAAGTAGTTCCGGATGCCGCTGTTCCAGAGGACGTTCCAACTGGCGACCCGGGGCCACGCCGACGTCATCGACATCACCGCGCGGGTCGAACGGATCGTTTCCGAGTGCGGGTTCCGGCATGGGATCGTGAACGTTTCCGGCCGCGGATCGACGCTCGGCATCACGACGATCGAGTACGAGCCAGGCTGCATCGCGGATCTGAAACGCGCGCTCGACGCCATCGCTCCGGAAAACGACGACTACGCGCACAATGCCCGCTGGGGCGACCACAACGGCTATGCCCATCTCCGCAGCGCGCTGATCGGCACCGCCGGCAGTTATCCGCTGCGGGACGGCCGTCTCGGCATCGGCGACTGGCAGCAGATCGTGCTGTGCGATTTCGACGAGCGCGGCCGCGAGCGGGAAGTGACCGTGACCGTCGTCGGCGAGTGAGCGGCCGGTGGGCCGCCCGTGTTCCGCCCTCGGGCGGATCGGCGGGCCGTCGCTCGAACCAGTCACGGTGAAGCCGTCGTTGACTCAGGAGTTCGTACTATACTGGGTTTCAGTTGGAGGTTCCCGGATGCGAATCCTGATGATAACCGCCGCGCTGGTGGTCGGCTCTTTCTCCGCGCTGGCCGAGACCTGGTCCGGCGTCATCGTCGATGTGATGTGCAAAGGGCGGGACCTGGCATCGCACACCCGCGAATGCGCGCTGAACTGCGCCAAGGGCGGCTTCGGCCTGGTGCT
>Ga0247727_10010064_pt1 | contig 16865 bp, 13 predicted proteins | sample WisWelCaveWW1625_FD_202498 | JGI IMG/M metagenome (GOLD analysis project Ga0247727, IMG submission 202498) | Biofilm microbial communities from Wishing Well Cave, Virginia, United States - WW16-25 | ecosystem: Environmental > Aquatic > Deep subsurface > Groundwater > Cave microbial mat | place...
CCGTCCACTGCGTTGCCGGCCTGCGCTTCCTCGAGCTCGAGTCGCACGTCGGCGACGTCGGCGAAACGCTTCCCGCGATCCTTTACCAGGCAGCGTCGCAGCAGGCGGCGGATCGCCGGAGGTGTAGAGACCGGCAGCTTCGTCCAGTCCGGCTCGCCCTTCAGCACCTCGGCCAGCGTGTCCGACACGGAGGCGCCCACGAAAGGCCGGCGGCCGGCGAGCATCTCGTACAGCACGCAGCCGAAGGCCCAGATGTCCGCTCGCTTGTCGACGGCGCCGCCCTTCGCCTGCTCCGGCGCCATGTAGGCGGCGGTGCCCAGGATCACGCCCGCGAGCGTGCCCCCTTGCGCCAGCGTCGGCGAGCGCGAGAGATCCGCGCCGGAATCCGAGGCCGCGTCCACCGCGTACGCCTTGGCGAGGCCGAAGTCGAGCACCTTGACATTCCCGTCCGGCGTGACCTTGACGTTGGCCGGCTTCAGGTCGCGGTGCACGATGCCCTTCTCGTGGGCCTCCGCGAGCGCGTCCACGATCTGCCGGGCGATCCCGAGCGCCTCGTCGACCGGGATCTTGCCACGCTCCAGCCGCTTCGCCAGGTCCTCGCCCTCCACCAGCTCGAGGGCGAGAAACGGCATGCCCTCCGCCTCTTCGAAGCCATGGATGGCGGCGACGTTCGGGTGGTTGAGCGAGGCGAGGCGCCTGGCCTCGCGCCGGAAGCGGTCGAGCCGTGCGGGGTCCTGCCTCACCTCGGGCGGCAGGAGCTTGAGCGCCACGTCGCGCCCGAGCTTCGTGTCGGTGGCGCGGTAGACCTCGCCCATCCCGCCCGCGCCGATCGCGGCGGTGATGCGGTAGTGGGCGAGGCTGCGGCCGACCAGGGGAGAGGTCACGGGGCCGCCTCGATGCGTCCATGGATGCGCAGCCGGCTCACGCCGCCGTCGGGGTAGATGCGGAGCCGCAGGTGCGTGAAGGGGCCCCGAGAGCGCAGCTCTTTCGCGTAGAGGTGGCGGGCGTGAGGCCGGAGCTTGGTGCGGGGCAGCAGCTCTTCCCACGAGGCCTCCACGAGCTCGCCGAGCGACGCCCGCGGCGCGCGGCAGCCTTCGAGCGATGCGCTCTCGGGGTAGTTGCCCTTGAAGTGCGCCGTGTCGATCTCGACCTTCTCGACTCGCCCGGCCGCGCCGAGCTTCACGACGGCCCAGTCGTGACCGGCTCCGCGTCGCCGCCGCGTCTCCCAACCCTCGGCCATGCTCTTCGCCCGGCCCGGCAGGATCAGGTGCTCCTTCGAGCCGAAGTGCATGTCGCTCGCGCCGAGAACGATCCCGCCGTTCGCGATCGCCGTGAGGTCGACGATGCGACCACGCAGCTTGGCGAGGTCCACGGCCACCTCGCCGCGCACACGCAGGCGGGCCACGCCGCCGTCCGGAAATATGTTGAGACGCACGTGCGTGAAGGGGCCGGCGCCCGTCAGCGGGAAGAGGTTGCTCGCACCCGGGGCGAGCGGCGACGGAGGCAGCACCTCCAGCCACGGCGTGCGCTCGAGCGCCCTTCGCGTCGGCCGCCCAGGCAGGTCGCAGGCCTCGAGCGATGCCTTCTCCGGCTGGTTGCCGACGAAGAAGCTGGTGTCGACGTTGACGGCGTGGATGCGCCCGCGGAGCCCGAGTTGTAGGACGCACCAGTCGTGGCCCGGCACCCTGCGCCGGCGCGTCTCCCACCCGTCCATCCACTTCCCGCGGGCGGTGTACTTGCCGGCGATGAAGACGGCCGGCTCCGGCTTTACCAGGCAGTGGCGCGGCGCGAAGAACTCGTCGTTGGCGTAGAGCGCGCGCCCGCCGACGCGCGCCGAGACGAGATCGGGAAGCTCAGTGTGGTCCATCAGAGGCCGAGAGCAGGGCGCCCCGGGGCGCACCTTCGAAAACCCCGCCCGAGAATACACGACGCCCGCGCAGCCAGGTCTGCCGCACGACGCCGTGGAGCGTCCGGCCGAGGTAGGGCGTCAGCTTGTGGCGGTGGTGGATCCCCACACTCGCGACCTCGAACGGCGCGTCGGGATCGAATGCCACGAGATCGGCGTCGTAACCGGGCGCGATCCGGCCCTTGCTCGCCGCCAGCCCCGCCAGTCGCGCCGGCGCTTCGGCCATCCAGGAGGCGATTCGCCCGAGTCCCAGCCCCCGACGGCGCGCCTCGGTCCACACGACCGGCAGCGCGAGCTGCAATGACGCGATGCCTCCCCATGCGGCCATGAAGTCGCCGCGCGCCGGCTCCTTGAGCAGCGGCGGGCAGGGTGAGTGATCCGAGACCACCATGCCGATCGTCCCGTCCAGGAGCGCGTCCCAAAGCGCGTCGCGGTTGGCTCGTTCCCGCACCGGCGGCGCACACTTGAACTCGGTCCGCCCGTCCTCCACGTCCTCGGCCGCGAGCGAAAGGTAGTGCGGGCAGGTCTCGGCCGTCATTGGCAGACCCTCGCGGTGCGCTTCGGCTACGAGCCGGGCGGCGGCCGCGGCGGAGAGATGCACGACATGGATCGGCGCGCGCAGCTCGCGGCACAGGCGCAGCAGGAGCGCCACGGCCTGGCGTTCCCAGGAGGGCGGGCGCGACTCCAGGTAGGTGGCGTACCGCCGCGGATCGCCCTCGGGCGGCGCGACGTCGGTCGCCAGCTCGGCGTGGACGAGCAGCGGCTTTCCGCGCTCGGCCAGGACGGGGAGCGCGGCCCGCAGCTCGGCCTCTCCCGCCGCCGGGAAGTCGTCGATGCCGGAATGGCACAAGAACGCCTTGACGCCGCACGCGCCGGCGTCGAGAAGAGAGCCAATGCGTCGGGCATTGCCGGGGACCAGCCCGCCCCAGAAGCCGCAGTCGACGAGGGCGTGCCCCGCCGCCGCGTCGCGCTTGCGCTCGAGCGCGTCGCGCGTGGTCGTCACCGGACTGCTGTTGAGCGGCATGTCCACGAGCGTCGTGACCCCCCCCGCCGCCGCGGCCCGCGTCGCGCTCTCGAATCCTTCCCATTCCGTGCGCCCGGGCTCGTTGACGTGGACGTGGCTGTCCACCAGCCCGGGCATCAGGACCGCGCCGCCCACGTCCTCGACGTGCGCGTCGGTCGGGACGGACGCGGGATCCACCACGTCGACGATCCGGCCGTCTCGTATGCGTACGACTCCGGCACGTTCGCCGCCGGGCGTGACGACGCGTCGGCTGCGCAGGGCGAGATCCACGCCGGGCCCGGGGGTGGCTTGACGCATGCTCATGCCGGTGGCGAGATTGTAGCCGCGCCGCTAGACTGCGGCCCCATGTCCATCCTGAAGGTCGCTCGCATCGCCCATCCCGTCCTGCGCTCGCCAGCGAAGCCGGTCTCGAAGTCCGCGTTCAGGGACCCGCTGTTCCAGAAGCTGATCGACGACATGCGCGAGACGATGTACGAGTACGAGGGAGTCGGGCTCGCGGCGCCTCAGGTGCACGAGGGACTGCGGCTTGCGGTGATCGAGGTCAAGGGCGACGATGAACGCACGCAAGCCGATGTGCCGTTCCTGGTGCTCGTCAACCCGGTAATCACGCCGCTCGGCGACGAGACGGTCCGCTCCTGGGAGGGCTGCCTCTCGGTCCCCGACCTGCGCGGCCTCGTGTCCCGCTTCAAACGGCTCAAGCTCGAGGCCCAGGACCGCGACGGCAAGCCCTACTCGCTCGAGGCCCAGGACTTCTTCGCCCGCGTGATCCAGCACGAGTGCGACCACCTCGACGGCGGCGTGTACCTCGACCGCATGGAGGGCATGCGCAGCCTGACCTTCATCAAGGAGTTCGAGGACCACGTCACGCACCCGGACGAGGAGAGCTGACGATGCCCGTCCGGAGCGGAGCCCCTCGCGTCACGCTGCGCCATGCCTCGGCGCGGCCGTACGACGCGGCGATCGCCGCCGCGCGCACCTGCTACTCGCCGCGCGTGATCGGGGCCGAGGAGGTGACCGAAGCGCAGCGCGAGACGATCGGGCCGCTGACGTTCGAGGGCGGGCACCACACCGTTTGGCAGCACGCGCACTTCGAGTTCGGGCTCGAGAACGTCAGCCGGCAGTTCGTCTGGTCGTTCCTCCACTCGCATCCCTTCTACAACTCGGAGCAGTCCTCGCAGCGCTTCGTGCGCCTCGACGAGGTGCGCGCGCTCGTGCCGGAAGGACTCGCCGGCGAGGCGCGCGCCGTGTACGAGGCGGCCATCGAGTCGGCATGGGAGAGCTATCGCCGTCTGACAGGGCTGCTGAAGGCGGACACGCTCCGCATCCTCGGCGGCCTGCGCCACCTGACGCCCAACGCCTCGGACAAGCGCCGCAAGAGGGTCGAGCGCGAGGCCGAGAAGAAGGCGATCGAGACCGCGCGCTACGTGATCCCGATCGCGGCCTTCACCTCCATGGTGCACACGCTCTCCGGGATCGTGCTGCACCGCTTGTATCGCATGATGCGGACCGGTGACGCGCCAACGGAGACGCGCGTCGTGATCGAGGCGATGGTGGGCCTCGTGAAAGAGCTGGACCCCGCCTTCTTCGATCGCATCGGCCAGGGGCCGCTCGCAGAGGCCGAGGTGGTCGAGGCGCATCTGCCCCGCGTCGCGGCCGACGGCGACGCCGAAGCGGCCCGGCTCGACGCGCTCCTCGGCCCGCGCGTCTCGCTGCTCGTCGGTCACATGCCGCGTGCCGAGCAGACGACCGCCGAGGCGGTGCGCGCCGTGCTGGGAGCGGCGCCCGAGACGCTCTCCGACGACGAGGCGCTCGAGCGGCTGCTCAACCCCGGCCAGAACCGATACCGGCTCGAGACGCTCCAGCTGTCGGTGCACTCACCGCTCGCGCGCGCGATGCACCATGCGTCCTACACCTTCTTGAAGAAGCTTTCGCACACCGCCGACAGCCAGGACCAGCGGCACCGCATGGTGCCGGCCTCGCGCCCGCTGATGACGCTCACGGACACGCGGCGGCCCGACTGCGTCGCGCCGCCGCTCGTCGCTGCGAACCGCGAGGCGCTCACCGTCTACCAGGAGGCGATGGAGCGCGCCTGGGCGGCCAAGAACCGGCTGCTCGAGCTGGGCGTCCCGCTCGAGACGGCGCTCTACGTGCTGCCGAACGCCAAGGCGCTGCGCTTCCACGAGAGCGGCAGCCTGCTCTATCTCGCGCACAAGTGGGTGATGCGGACCTGCTTCAACGCGCAGGAGGAGATCTACCGCGCCTCGATGGACGAGCTCGAGCAGCTCCGCGCGGTCCACCCGCGCCTCGCGCGCCACATGGGCCCGCCCTGCGTGCTGCGCTACGCCCGAATCACGCCGACCTGCACCGAGGGCGAGCACTTCTGCGGTGTCCCGGTGTGGCGCAACTTTCCGGACGTGGTGCGGCCCCTCTGATGCCCCCGCGCGCTCGACGCGAGGGCTGAGCGCCGCTCAGCGAGGCGAGAGCTCGTCCTTGTAGACGACGCCGGCCTTCATCACGAAGCCGACCTGCTCGAGAGCGCAGATGTCGGCGAGCGGGTCCTTCGCCACCGCCACCAGGTCGGCCCACTTGCCCGGCTCCAGCGTGCCCACTCGATCCGACCAGCCCAGGATCTCCGCGTTGACGCGCGTGGCGGCGACGATCGTGGCGAGCGGCACCTCTCCGAGCCCGACGCGGAACGCCAGCTCCTTTGCGTACTCACCGTGCGGCATCACGGGCACGTCGGTGGCGACGCCGATCGGAAGCCCGGCGGCGAGCGCCTGCCGGAACGACTCGAGCATCCGCTCGTCGATCTGGCGCGCGCGCTCCTTCTCGGACTCCGGCACGATCGGGTTGCTGACCACCGTCTTCGAGACGTACAGCGTCGGGACGTAGTACGTCCGCCCCGCCTTCAGCAGCGCGATCGCCTCGGCGTCGAGCATCGAGCCGTGATCGACCGTCCTGACACCGGCGCGGATCGCGGCCTTGATCCCCTCGCTGCCGTGCGCGTGGGCGGCCACCTCGCGCCCCCACCGCCTCGCTTCCTCTACCGCGGCCTGGATCTCCGCGTCGGAGTACTGCTGCTGTCCCGGGCCGATGCCCTTGGAGGTGACCGCTCCCGTCGCCAGGATCTTGACGAAGTCCGCCCCGTTCTTGAAGTGCGTGCGGACCGCCTTCGTGATCTCGAGCGGGCCGTCGGCCAGGTTCCGCACCAGCGGCACGTCCACGAAGATGGAGCACTGCCGCGCGTCGCCGGCGCCACCGGTGGACGAGACGTAGCTTCCCGCCACGAGCATCCGCGGACCCGGCACGAAGCCCTGCGCGATCGCGTCGCGCAGGTCCACATCCACGTAGGGCCAGGTCGGCCCCATGTCGCGGCATGTGGTGACGCCCGACTCGAGCGTGACGCGCGCATTGCGCGCGCCCCAGAGCGCGGCCTGCGCCGGAGTCGTCTTGAGAAGCGCCTCCTCCCAGTGCATGCCGTCCCGGTCCGTGAGGTGGGTGTGGAGATCGATCAGGCCCGGGAGCAGCGTCGCGGCTCCCAGGTCGACGAGCGTGGCGCCCTTCGGCAGCTCGAGGACGCGAGCGACGGCGGCGATGCGGTCGCCCTCGACGCGGACCGCGGCCGGCGCGAGCACGTCGCCGCCCCGCCCGTCGATCAGGCGCGCCGCGCGGACGATCGTGACCGGCGGAGCCGCCGTGGCGGCGAGCAGTGCGACGGACGAGAGCCAGAGCATCGGGGCCTCCTGGGCGCCGGCATGGTACCCCCCCTAAGCCTCCACCGCCTGGGCGGCGCGCAGGCCGCTGCGCACGGCGCCTTCGATCGTGGCCGGCAGTCCGGTGTCGGTCCAGTCTCCCGCGAGCAAGAGGCCCGCGACCTCGGTCACGGGGCCCGGCCGCAGTGCCTCGAGCTCGGGCGTCGAGGCGAAGGTTGCCTGGGCCTCGCGCTGGACCAGCGAGCGCGTGATCGTGGCGTGCTTCATGGCCGGGAAGTAGCGCCGCAGCGTGGCCACGGCGGCGTCGACGAGCTCGGCGCTCGTCTTGGGAGCGCTGCGATAAGCGGCGCTCGCTATGAAGGCGAGGTGCTGCGGCGCTCCCGCGCGCCCGTGCAGCCGTCCCTTGTCGAAGACCCATTCCATCTCGGCGTCGCGCAGGCCGAGCATGACGCGGTCCACGACCACGCGATCGAGCCACAGGTCGACCGACACGATCGGCGAGCCCGCGAAGCGCGCGAGCGCCGCGAACGCCGGCCGCGCGCGCAGGTCCTCGGGGAGCAGCTCGACGAGCGCCGGCGGCGGCAGCGCGCTCACGACGGCGTCGGCCGGCTCGAGGCGAGCCTCCGTAGGGGCGCCCGCCGCGATCTCGCGCCGCGTCTGCGGGCGCTGCTGGTAGCGCACGCCGCGGGCGCGGCCAAGGTCGACGACGAGTCCGTCCGCCCGCGCGCCGCGCCGCACGACACCGCCGCGGCCCTCGAAGTATGCGGCGAGCCGTTCCAGGAGCGCGCCCCAGCCGCGCCGTGGAAAGACGAGGCGCGAGGCGCGGTGGTCGCGCAGGAAAGCGTCCCGGTAGACCCGGTGGAAGAGGACGGCAGCCGCGCGCTCGACCGGCTCGTTGAGGATCGCGATCGCCAGCGGGTCCCACACGAGCCGACGGGCCGCCTCGCCCTGGCCGCAGCGCCGCAGGTACTCGGCCAGCGTCAACCCCGCCGGCGGCCGGCCGAAGCGCACCGCGAGGCCGAGACGGATCGCCTGCAGCTTGACCGCGAGCGGCACGCGCAAGCCGAAGAGGCCGGCGAGCAGGTGCAGCGGCGCCAAGAGCGGCGGGCAGTCGAGCGCGCTCGTGCCAAGATCGTCGATCCACTCGAGCTTCAACGCGTCCTGGAACAGCAGCAGCGGCTCCGCCCCCGCGCGCCGCAGCAGCTCGAGCGTCGCCACGTAGGCCCCGATCATCAGGTGTGTGCCGTTGTCGACTTCGTCGCCGGTGACCGCATCGCGCGACGAGGTCGCGCGCCCGCCGAGGACGCCGCGGCGCTCGAGCAGCACCACCTGGTGCCGGCGTTCCTGCAGCACGGTCGCCACCGCGAACCCCGCGAAGCCGCCCCCGACGACGACGACCTTCATGCGCCCCAGCGGATCCGCGCTGCGGTCCGAAGCGCGATCCAGAGCTTGCGCGGCTTGCCGAGCTGGACCCGCGGCCCTCCAACGGGATGGCCGCGCCGAGCCCACTCCTCGAGCAGCGCGCGGTACACCGCGCCCATGATCTCGGCCGCGAGCATCGAGCGGCGGTCGCGCTCGGGCAGCAGCCGCGCCGCGGCCGCGTAGTGCGAGCGCGCGCGCTCGGCCTCGAAGGTGAGCAGGTGGTGCAGCCCCTCCGGCCGCGGCGCGAGGGGATCGCGAGCTGTGGCGAGCAGCCCGGCCTCGCTCACGCCGAAGCGCGCCAGGTCATCGAGCGGCAGGTAGAGCCGGTCGCGCGCGGCGTCTCGGGCGATGTCGCGCAGGATGTTGGTGAGCTGGAGCGCCAGCCCCAGCTCGACCGCGTACTGGCGCGTGCCGGGATCCTCGTAGCCGAAGATCTCGATCGAAGCGAGGCCGACAGCCGAGGCGACCCGCTCGCAGTAGAGCCGCAGGTCGGCGAAGGTCGGATAGCGCCGCGTGTCGAGGTCCATCCGGCACCCGGCCACGATGTCCTCGAACGTTCCGCGCGGGATCGGGAAGCGGACCACCGTTTCCGCCAGCTCGCGACCCAGCTCGGTCTCGGGCTTTCCCGCGTAGGCCCGGTTGAGCTCGGCCAGCCAGCGCGTGAGGCCAGCTTCGCGCTCGCCGTCTTGCTCGTCGACGCAGTCGTCCACCGTGCGGCAGAAGGAGTAGAGCGCGTAGATCGCGCGGCGCTTCTCTGCGGGCAGGATGCGGAACGCGTAGTAGAAGTTGGTTCCGCTCTGCCGCGTCAGCCGGGCCGAGACGCTGGCGCTCATGCGGCGCGCCAGCGCCAGGCGCGCCAGGCGAGCGCGGCCTTGTCGAGCGGACCGTGGCGCGGACGCCGCTGGAACACGTCTCCACCTACCGCCTCGATGCGGTCGAGGATCGCCATGCCCCCGAGCCAGGTCAGCCGCATCTCGAAGCGCAGCTCGCGGCCGACCCGATCGCAGAGCGGCCGTCCCTCCTCGAAGAGGGCGCGCGTGCGGGCGATCAGCTCGGCCATCAGGCCGCGCCAGCCGTCGCTCACGCGCCCGGTGCTCCAGTCCCAGCTCGTGACGCCGTGGCGCCGCTGCAGGTCCTCGGGCACGTACACGCGCCCGCGCGCGTAGTCGACCGCCGCGTCCTGCCAGTGGTTCGCGAGCTGCAGGCCGGTGCAGATGGCATCCGACAGCGGCGGCAGCTTCGTGTCCGTCTCGTCGAACACGCGCAGCACCAGCCGTCCCACCGGGTTCGCCGAGCGCCGGCAGTAGTCGAGGAGCTCCTCCCACGACGCGTAGCGCTCTTTCACGGTGTCCTGCCGGAAGGCGGACAGCAGGTCGAGCAGCAGCTCTTTTGGTATGTCGAGGTGGCGCACCGTCTCGGAGAGCGCGACGAAGATCGGCCCCTCGGCCTCGCCGCGGTAGGCGGCGTGGGTCAGCGCCTCCCACTGCTCGAGCTTCTGCTGGCGAACCCCCTCGTAGACCTCTTCGTCCGCGAAGTCGTCGGCGGCGCGAGCGTAGGCGTAGAGCGAGTAGACGTAGGGACGGCGCGCGCGCGGCACGAACAGACCCACCGGGAAGTTTTCGTAGTGGGCCTTCGTGCGCGCTTCGCAGTAGGCGAAGGCCTCCTGGACGCTGGCCGCGGGCATGGCCGCGATGATACCAGCCGCGGCGGCGTCGCCACGATCACGGATCGGGCTCCGCCCGGGCGGGCGGCGCTCAGGGACGCGAAGTCGGCTCTGGCGCCAGGTAGCGCCGCAGGCCCGTTCCGCCGAGGGCGTTGCGGAATGCCGTCACGCACAGCAGGGCCAGAAGCGGCAGCGCGAGCAGCGTCGGTCCCGCCTTCCACGACTGAAGCTCGGTAGTGATCGGGAACACGTACAACACTTCGTACACGAACAGGCCGACGCACGCCGCCAGCAAGCCGAAGCGGAGCAGCAGCAGGATCCAGCTGAGGGTCCAGACCAGCATGATGGGCACCGTGAGCCACGCTGCGTCCCCCGAGCCGAGGGCGCTCGGGACCAGCAGCATCACCACGAGCGCGCCGGCGGCCAGAACGTCCCGGCGGAGCACGGTGCGGGCCAGAACGAAGAGCAGCAGTACGCCGAGCGCGAAGAGAATGCACGCGCTCGCGGAGGCGAGCGTCACGGAGAGCAGCGGGCCGGGACCGCGCAGCGCGTCGAGGTAGCCGGAGGCGGGCTCGGGCGGCGCCTGGCCGAAGAGCGGCGGCAGGACGTACCGGAGTGGGTGGGTGAGGTAGTAGGCGAGCACCGCCCACGCCAGACCCACGAGCGCGTCGCGTCCGACGACGGGATCCGAGAAACCGCCGCCGAAGAAGCGCGTCCACGAGACGAGCGTCCAGGGCCGCAGGCGCCGGGCGTAGGGTTCCACTGCGAGGTACACGAGCCACACGAACGCGGCCTCGAGCACGACGGCGCCGGCCCCCCGGGTCACGAGGCCGATTTGCGCGGTCCAGTCCGCCACGTGGTGGGCACCGAGCGCCCACGACACGAGCCCCACGCCGGCGAGCAGCAGCGAGACCCGGAATGCGCCGCGCCTATCGCCGCGCCCCAGCACCAGGTTGCGGCGCGCCATGAAGCTCGCGGCGCCGACGAGCACGACCACCACCGTCAGGAACAGCGCCTGCCGCATGAGCTTGGCAGTCGGCCAGGAGTGCGACTCCATCCGCTCGGGCCGCGTCCAGGGCCAGACGATCTCGAACCACGCCGGGCGGCCGTGTCCATCGCGGGGCTACCGGGCGGAACGAGCCGGGATCGAGGCGCGCTTCGGCGAAGAGAGCGGACCAGTCGGGTGCTGGCGACGGCCCGGCCACTTCGGCCTCGAGCTGAGGTGGAACGGCATGGAACCGCAGGAGCCGCCCTTCCATGTCGTACGTGGCGCCGGTCATTCCGCTGACCTCGAGCCCCGGCTTCGTCCAATAGACCTTGCCGCTCGGCTGCAGGGACACGAGCGGCCGCGGGCTTTGGCGGTACCAGAACTGGAGCACCGGGGGGTTTCCGCCAGCGAGGTCGTCCCAGCGGCCGAGCGAGGGGTCCTTCTCCGCGACGTACCCCGTGTAGCCCCACTCCGCGCCCAGGGCCCAGGCGTCGTCGACGAGCGACGCGTCCGGCACGACGCGCTGGATGAACTCGCGCGCGCGGTCCTCGAGCGCGGCCGGTGGCTTGCCCGCAGGGACCATTTCCAGCAGCCGGAAGCTGCTGCCCGTGAGCGGCACGAGCGAGAGGCCCACGAGCGAGAGGCCCAGCAGTCCCCATGCGGTCGCCGGGCGCAGCCCGTGCGTCTCGCCGGCCGCGGCGACGAGCTCGGGCGAGGGCGTCTCGCCCGCCGCGAGCGCCGCCTCGAGCGGGTCGCTCCCCGTGAGCATGGCGGAGACGACGAGCGGCGATGCCGGCCGGCGTCTCGGCTCCTTTTCGAGACAGCCGAGGATCGCGCGCTCGACCGCGGGATCGAGGCCGGCCACGAGCGCCGACGGCTCGATTGGCCGCTCGTCGCGGTGCTTGCGAGCGTACTCCGCGAGCGACTTGCCCTCGAAGGCGCGCCGGCCGGTGTAGAGCTCGTACAGCACGAGGCCGAGCGAGTAGATGTCGCTACGGACCGTGACCTCGCGCCCCTGGAGCTGCTCCGGCGACATGTGCGAGGGCGTGCCCGAGCGCACGTCGCCGTGGCGCAGCGACTCGGCGAGGCCGGCCAGTCCGAAATCGGTGATGCGCACGTTGCCCTGGCCGTCGAGCATCACGTTGGCGGGCTTCAAGTCCCGGTGCAGGACGCCCTTCTCGTGCGCGGCGGCGAGGCCCGCGCAGAGCTGGCGCGCGATCTCGAGCGCCTTGTCGGGCGGCAGCCGCCCGATGCGCCGCAGCAGCGACGCGAGGTTCTCGCCGTCGACCAGTTCCATCGACAGGAACAAGTGCCCCTCGGCCTCGGCCACGTCGTAGACGCGGCACACCGCCGCGTGCGACACCTGGCGCGCGACGCGCACCTCCCGGTAGAAGCGGGCGAGCCGCTCGCCGTCCGAGTCGAGGCCGTGCGGAAGGAACTTCAGCGCGACCGGCTGCTCGAGCTTCAGGTCGTCCGCCCGGTAGACCTCACCCATCCCGCCGCGGCCCAGCAGGCCCGTGATCCGGTAGCGGCCGGCCAGCACCGTCCCGGGCACGAACCGCTCGCCGGAAGCACGCTCCCCGCCGTTCGAGGGTGTGCGCCCCTTCTCCCCGGACGGCGTCCGCGGAGATGCCGGATGGGGCGCGGTGCCGGTCGGGCTCAGGGCGATGTCGAGGTTCGAGCCGCAGGCCGGACAGGCAGGGTCGGACACGGCAACCGGCGTGGCGCAGGTGGGGCACGCGAACATGAAGGCGCTCGAGGCTCTCCCTCGAGCATACGACGGCCGGTGGGAAAAGTGCCGTCCGCTATACGAGCCTCGTGTCCAAGTTGCACCATTACGGCCCCTTCCGGCGACCGGAATCCAGACATCCTGCGCGGGGATCCGCCGTAAGTGGCTTTGTTCCAATCATCTGCCTGGCGGCTCGGGAATTGCTCTATCTCGACCGGGAGGAAGCATGAGCTCGGAGCGAACATCGGTGCCGGTGTTCTCCCCGCGACGCGACACGCGGGAGTTCAGTCCGGCGGAATCGGCGGGGTTGCGCGACCGGGTGATGGAGGCCCGCGCGGCCGCCGGCGCGCTCGGCACGTGGGTGCTCGAGAGCCGCGTCGGCGAGGACGGCTCGCTCCAGCGCACGCCGGTCCATCCGCTGCCCTTCCGCATCGGGCGCGCGGCCGGGCTCCAGCTCGTGCTGCCGTCGAACCACGTCTCCAAGGCGCACGCCGAGATCTACACCGACGGCCTGACGCTGCGGGTCCGCGACCTCGGCAGCCGCAACGGTACGTTCCTGAACCGCGAAGCCGTCAGCGACGGGCCGCTCCACGACGGCGACGTGCAGCACGTCGGCGACCATGAGTTCCGGGTCGCGCGCGATCTGGGCGAGGAAGCGTGCGCGGACGCAGAGGGCACGATGCTGCAGACGGCGCCGCTCAGCCGCCACTTCATCTCGGGCGCCGCCAAGGTCCGCGAGATGATCGACCAGGGCGCGATCACGATGTTCTTCCAGCCGATCGTCACGCTGCCGGGAGCGAAGGTCACGGCCTGCGAGGCGCTCGGCCGCGGGCGCTTCCCCGACCTGCCCGAGAGCCCCGTCGAGCTGTTCGACCTGGCCGGCACGCTCGGGCCCGACGTGCAGGCCGAGCTCAGCCGGCTGTTCCGGCGCAAGGCGGTCGAGCTCGTCAAGGACCGCCCCGAGCCGCCGCTGCTCTTCGTCAACACGCACCCTGTCGAGCTCGAGCGGCCCGGGCTGCTCGAGTCGCTCGAGGAGCTGCGCTCGTACGCGCCACACGTCGACCTCGTGCTGGAGATCCACGAGAGCGCGCTCGCCCAGACCGATTTCATCACCTGGCTGCGCACGCGGCTGATGGAGATCAACGTCGGGCTGGCGTACGACGACTTCGGGGCCGGCCAGGCGCGCCTCTTCGAGCTGGCCGAGGCGCCGCCCCACTACCTGAAGTTCGACCGGCGCTTCGTGACCGGCCTCGACACGGCGCCCGTGACGCGCCAGCGCTTGGTGGCCTCACTGGTGGCGGCGGCGCGCGAGCTGCTGGTGAAGACGATCGCCGAAGGCGTCGAGACGGCGGAAGAGGCGGCGGCGTGCGTGCGCGCGGGCTTCTCGCACGCGCAGGGCTACCACTTCGCCCGGCCGATGCCGGTCGAGAAGCTCGGATAGGAGTGAAACCTTGAAGCGGGACCAGCCGGGCCGCAGCACCGCCGCGCCGCCGCGCTCGCCGGAGAACGGGCACAGCACGGCGGTCGCCGACCGCATCATCTCCATGCTCGAGGAGGGGCCGCGCACCCCGGCCGGCTGGCGCGAGGCGATGGCCTGGCTCGCCAAGGAATCCGGGCCAGAGGTCTACCCGACGCTGCTGTTCGTGCTCACCCAGCTCGACTTCGCGAACGAGCCGGCACGCGAGCACTGGGACAACATCCTGCGCCAGTGGGAAGAGCTCAACAAGCGCGTCCCGGAGAAGGTCGACCTGCGCGTGGCGATGCTGCAGTACTTCCTGCGCAGCCAGCGCAAGCTGCACAACCCGGCGATCGTCGAGATCAAGATGCTGCGGCGCACGCAGGCCTCCGCCATCTACGACGAGCTCACGCGCCTCTACAATTTCCGTTACTTCCAGGACCGCGTCGTCTCCGAGGTGCGGCGCGCGCAGCGTTACGACCACGCGTTGACGCTGCTGATGATCGACGTCGACGACTTCAAGGCCTTCAACGACGCGCGCGGGCACCTGGGCGGCAACATGGCGCTGCGGCGGCTGGCCTCGGTGCTGCGCAAGACGGTGCGCGAGGTGGACGTGGCCGCGCGCTACGGCGGCGAGGAGTTCGCGATCCTGCTCCCGAGCACGCCCAAGCTCGCCGCGCTCAAGCTCGCCGAGAAGCTGCGCAGCGCGGTCGAGAAGGCCGGCATCGGGCGCGATGCGTCGGGCGGAGGCAAGCCACTCAGCGTGAGCGTGGGCGTCGCGAGCCTGCCCGGAGACGCCGGGACCGCCGAGGAGCTCGTCGATCGCGCCGACAGCGCGCTCTACATCGCGAAGAGCATGGGCAAGAACTGCGTCAAGCCCTTCTCCGACGAGCGGCGCGAGCACACGCGCCTCGATGCCACGCTGTCCGGCTTCTTCAGCGTGCTCGCGAAGGAGCGCCACCCGTTCGCCACGACCAACGTGAGCGAGGGCGGCATCTTGTTCCACAGCCCCGAGCCATTGCCGAGCGGCTCGCTGCTGAAGCTGCAACTGGCCGTGCCACCCTCGGGCGAGCCGATCGAGTGCGCCGTGAAGGTGCTGCGCGTGATCGGCGCGCGCGGCGGCTTCGAGATCGGCACTCAGATCCTGCACATGCCGCGGCTGCACGTGAGGCGCTTCCGCCACTTCATCAAGCAGCTCAAGGCGGGCGAGATCGCCCACGCGCCGGCCTCGCGCCGTCGCAAGCCGCGCGCCGCCGCGGCTGCGGCCGGGCAGCCGCAGGCGATCGACGAGACGGCCGAGATCTTCGACAACACGCTGCCCTTGATACCGATCAACTGACGCACCCCGCCACGAGCCTCTCTGGGTTTGCGGGAGGCGGCGTGGGCCGCTATGGCCTGCGCGCGGGCGCGATCCGGCGCAGCTCGTCGGCGAAGCCGACGACGAGCGTCAGGTGGTTGCGCTTCGCCTCGGCATCCCGGGACTTCAAGACCGCGACGCGCCGCCCGTCCGGGTGCAGGTCGAAGGTCCGGTTGGACCCTCGGAGCTCGAACGGCGTGTCCGACCATAGCCGGGGGCGAAATCGGATTTCAGGACCTTGATCGCGACCTCGCGCCCGAGACGCGTGTCCCGCGCGCGGTAGACCTCGCCCATGCCGCCCGCCCCGAGCGGAGCAAGGATCTCGTAGGGCCCGAGACGCGTCTGCGGGGCTAAACCCATCGGGTGTGACCGGATAGCGCGACGGGATGATAACCCGGTGGTCCGGCACTACGGGAGATCTTGCACTCCACGGCGAGCCATGGCTTGCGGTTGCGCGTGAGCAGGAAATCGACTTCCGCCTTTTCCACGCGTCGCGGCGGGCTGCGCCTTGCGCGTCGACGCGAGGCCAGGTCTTCAGACGCCCAGGCGCTTCAGGAACTCGGCGTCGCTCAGATCGGAGGCTACGAGGGCCCACTGCTTGAGTCGGGCGGGGTCGCCGCAGGCCTCGATCAACGGCCGTGCCCGATCGAACACCGTCGGATGGTGCTTGCGGGCCAGCTCGGAGCACAGCTCACGTTCAGCGTCGAGCCGCCCTCTTGCCTCACCCTCTGCCTTACCCTCTGCCTTACCCTCTGCCCGACCTTCTGCCCGACCCTCTGCCCGACCTTCCACATACAGACTCGACTGGATCATGCGGTCCCTCCCGACGATGCGGGCCAGCTCGGACACAGTGTAGTACCGGCCCGCGAGCGCCAGCAAGACATCCTCGGCATCCGGCAGACGCTCCTGCGGGAACGCCCGCTCGATGCGCTCCACAGCTTCCCCGAGCACCGGCAGCTCTCTACCTCCCTGCATGAGCGGGACCAGGGCCAGGAGCCCCGGACCGCCCTGCGCCAGGCACTCTCGTGCGTCCAGCTCCCACAGGCAGACCTCCTCGAAGCTCCAGCGGTTGATCTCGCGCCCGCCGAGCACGACGCGAAACACCAGCTCCTGCCTGGGCTTCGGTGGGAAGAGATAGAGAACGCTCGTCAGCACGGGCCGTGCGTATTGAAGGACGAGCTGGGCGTTGTAGCGGAAGCAGCGGGTCACCATCTCGGGATCCGGCTTGGCCTGGAACTCGAGGTGGCGGTAGTAGACCTCGCCGTGCTTCTCCAGCTCGAGCACGCAGTCGACGCGGCGCTCGAGGGCCTGGATCTCGACCGGGCCTGCGCTCCGCACGCTCGCGCCTACGTCGCCGGTGAGCGGCAGCAGGTCCTGCGCATACTTCCGGAACAGGAGCTTGAGCGGCCCGTCGGTATCCACGCCGGGAGCATCTCATGGCGAATGGACAGCGAAGGTCCTCTGGCCCCGGAGCGGGGCGCTTGTCCCCGGGTGGCGCTCGAAGCGCTGGGCTAGAGGCCCGGCCGGAAAGCCCCCGCGAGGAACGGACGCCGGGCGGACGCCGGAACGGCCAGGGCACGTGTCGCCACCGCCTGCGGGAGCTGAGC
>Ga0247727_10010065_pt1 | contig 16865 bp, 6 predicted proteins | sample WisWelCaveWW1625_FD_202498 | JGI IMG/M metagenome (GOLD analysis project Ga0247727, IMG submission 202498) | Biofilm microbial communities from Wishing Well Cave, Virginia, United States - WW16-25 | ecosystem: Environmental > Aquatic > Deep subsurface > Groundwater > Cave microbial mat | place...
CGCTCGCCCCGGTCATCGCCAACACGAGTGGCCGGGATTGGACGGGCCGTAGCTCGATCGGCTGGGGGTTCTCGTGGGCCCGCGGCGACGGCTCTGCGCCAGGTGGGCTGCCGGCCGGATCGACTGTTCGTTCCTCCATCGTCTCGGTGGCGACGGATCCCGGAAAACCGTTCAGGTCTAATCCGTCGTCGCGCAGCTCCTGAGTCGGGTTCCAGCGATCCACGGGCGAAAGGCTGAATGCGAAGTCGGCGCCACAGAGATTGCAATGGACTTGGGGCACTTCGAAGTCGTCATCGACTTCGACCGAACGCCGGCATTGAGGGCATTGAATCTGGATCAAGTTGCACCGGAAGATGACTTTGTCCCGATGTAGAGGCTGGCGATCCCAAACGTCAGCGGCCGCCATTCGGGCGAGCGCAACCCGCAGCGCACCATCAACTCGGCCATCGCCGGCCCGTCGGGAAATTCCAGCACGCTGGCCGGGAGGTAATTGTATGCGCCGGCCCGATTGCGAGCGAGCGTCTGGCCGATGAGCGGCAGCACGTGCGTGAAGTACGCGAGGTACACGGCGCGAAACAGTCGATTGCGTGGCATTGAGAATTCGAGGATTGCCACCCTGCCGCCCGGCCGCGTCACGCGAACCATCTCCGCCAGCCCGCGTACCGTGTTCGTTACGTTTCTGAGCCCGAACGCGACACACACGATCTGAAAGTAATCATCCGGAAACGGCAGCCGCTGCGCGTCGGCTTCGACGAACCTGATCCGGCCCGACCCCTTCGCGCCGCGGGCCTTCTTCTCGCCGATCGCCAGCATCTCGTGGCAAAAATCCGCCCCAACGATCGGCACGCGCCCGCCCGATCGCTTCAGATACGCCAGCGCCAGATCGCCTGTGCCCGTACACAAATCCAAAATCGGCCCGTCGCACGCCGCAGGCACCGCCCGCGTCGTCCGCCAACGCCAGTAATGATCGACGTTGAGGCTCAGCAGGTGATTCAAAAAATCGTAGCGCGGACTGATCGCCGAAAACATCTCGCGCACGCGCGTCTCACGCTTGTCTACGGTCATTGGAGTCGTCGTTGCTGAGCCTGCTGATTCCCGCGAGGATCATAGCTGGTCGCACCTTCGATTGCACCGTGACGGCAACCTTGCTGAACGGACTTATCCAACTGGCTGCCCTGGCGTTCTCGATCCTCGAACTGTCGCTTTCAATCTGCCGTCGTTCTTCCTCAATCATCAGTTATCGGATTTTTTCTTCGCGGCCGGTGCCTGCCCTGTGACTGGACCGGCCATCGGCGGCGTCTCGAAGAACTTTCCGTCATCGATGAGACGCGGATCGCCGGTTCGTCGGAGTTCGTCCATCAGCCGGTGCTCCAGATTGGCACGGACATCGGCAAATCGTAGATCGGCGGCGACATTTTTCACCTGGTGCGGATCGGACTTCAAATCGTACAGCTCCTCGCGCGGTCGTTTGGCGTATGCCAGATCGAATAGCGGCTTCCAACGCGGATCGTTTCGCCGGCCGACGAGCCAGGCCTTCGCCGGCCCGGCGTCTTCGTCCGCCAGGCTGACGCGAGTGTCCTCGGTCAACTCCTCGGTAGTCGGCGGGTTGTTGCCGTCGAGGCGATACGGGTCGCCGAGCGGCCAGCGATCGGGCTTGAAGTTGACGATGTAAAGGTACTCGTGCGTGCGAATCGCCCGTTGCGGATACGGCATGTAGTCCGCGCGGGCGTTTTCGACGTGCCGTTCGCGGCCGATGAACACCGCGGTCCGCCGCGGATCGACTTGGCCTGATTTTTCGGAGGTCAACACGCTCGCGAGGCTTCGGCCGGTCATCGCGCCCGGAACGGCGACGCCGCCGAGTTCGAGAAACGTCGGCGCGAGATCGGTCAGGCTGACGAGATCATCGACGACTCGGCCTCCCTTGGCGCCGCCCCAGCGAATCGCCAGCGACACGCTCGACCCGAAGTCGTACAGATTGCACTTGCCATGCGGGAACCCCGGCGCGCCGTGGTCGCCGCTGACCACGATCAGCGTGTTGTCGAGTTCGCCGATTTCTTCGAGCCGTTTGAGCAGCACGCCGAGCGCCGCGTCGAACGCCTGGACCTCGCCGAAGTAGTCCGCCAAGTCTTCACGCACTTCCGGCACGTCGGCCAGAAACGGCGGCATGATTCCCTGGAGCAAGTCAGGGTTGATGCCCCACAGGTTTTTGCCCGATCCTTTGATCCATTTGCGATGCACGTTCGTCGGACCGAACCAGTAGCAAAACGGCTGCTCGGAGCGGCGGGCGGCGAGAAAGGCGTTGAAGTTTCCGAGCACCTCGTCGTACAGCAGTTGTTTGGCCGCGTCGATCGGCTTGCCGTCCGCCATCATCTTCGTCACATTTTCCGAGAAGTCATTGAATCGGCCGCCGGCCTTCTCGTACGCATGCTTGCCCGCGCCGTACGGTGCATCGACAGGCGTGCCGGGGCTCCACACCTTGTACGTCTCGCCGATGTGATAGCCGGCGTCGCGGAGCATCAGCGGGTAGGCGGCGTTCGATCCGTCCCACACCGCGCCGCGCAGGATCGCCCCGCGCCCGGTCCGCCAGAAGTGCTGACCGGACAGGAGCGCGCTGCGGCACGGCGTGCAACTCGGCGCGGACACAAACGCGCGGCGAAACAGCACTCCGTCCCGCGCCACGCGATCAAAGTTCGGCGTATCGAGCACGTCGTTGATCGTGCCGAGTCCGTCCAGCTTCGCGTACGCGCTCGCAAACCGGCCCCAATCGTCGGCGAACGCGAACAGGATGTTCGGCCGTTTCTCCTCGGCCGCAATCAGTGACATCGAGGCTGACAGAACGGCAAAAAGCGAAGCGAAAAAAAGTCGTTTCATGGCAGTGTGCACACCAGTGGCGCGTGATCGGGTCTAGGGCGAAGTTGTCCGGTGGATCATGCAGGGCATGGACCGCACGTGGCCCCTCCTGAGCCACTACTTGCGTCAGAATCGTGTCTTGGTGTAAAGCTGTTCCCAGTCCAACGCTGGGTTTGGCGAGGATAGTTTACGTGCTGACGCGGCCAATTGCACCCTTTTCGAAAGAGACGATTGCATGTGCCTGAAGAAAAACCGTCTGGCTGCGAAGTGTGTCGCCGCGCTGGTATTGGTGCCTTTGGTCCTTGTGGCAACGCGACCTTATGCGAGCGCTGACCCGCCGAAGGTCGGCATCGAAAAGCGGGTGGCGTGGACAGGGTCACGCATCACTGGAGCACCCGAACCGCCGCTACCCTACGTAACCGAACACGTCTTTCCCGCGCTTAAGTTCAAGGAGTGTCTCGATCTCACCAAGGCACCGGGCAGCGACCGCCTTTTCGTCGTCGAACAAGCGGGCAAGATCTTCTCGTTTCCGAACCAGCCGGATGTGAAGACGGCTGACTTGGTCATTGACATTGCCAAAGAGATTGCGGGCGCGCAGCAAGTCTACGCGCTCGCGTTTCACCCGGACTTCGAGCGAAACCGGTACTGCTACGTCTGCTATATCAAGAAGGCCGATCTGCCGGATGGCACGCACGTGGCGCGATTCCGCGTGGCGGACACGGACCCGCCGACCATCGACGCGGCGAGCGAAAAGACGATCATCACCTGGCTCTCCGGTGGTCACAACGGTTGCTGCTTGAAGTTTGGCCCCGACGGCTGTCTCTACATTTCTACGGGAGACGGCGCCGGGCCGAATCCTCCGGACACTCTGAAAGCCGGACAGGACGTCAGCAACTTGCTGTCGGCCATTTTGCGGATCGACGTCGACCACGCTGACGACGCAAAGAACTACCGCATCCCGGCCGACAATCCGTTCGTCGGTTTGAAAGGCGCTCGCGGTGAGATTTGGGCATACGGCCTGCGCAATCCGTGGCGGATGAGCTTTGATCGCAAGACGGGCGACCTGTGGGTCGGTGATGTTGGCTGGGAGTTGTGGGAGATGCTCTACCGCGTCGAGCGCGGCGGAAACTACGGATGGGCCGTGATGGAGGGGCGTCAATCGACTAACCCGGAATGGCCTCGCGGCCCGACGCCCATCTTGCCGCCCACGATCGACCATCCACACTCGGAGTCTTCCTCCATCACCGATGGGTTGACGTATTACGGAACGCGGCTGAAGGAACTGACCGGGACTCACATCTACAGCGACTATGACACGGGCAAGTTCTGGGGCTTCCGCTACGAGAACGGGAAAGTCGTCGACCACCGGGAACTGGCCGACACCACGCATCGGGTTGTGGGATTCGGCGAAGACAACGACGGCGAGTTTTATGTGCTGGATCACACGGCCGGGTCGATTCACCGCCTCGTGCCGAACCCGCAAGAAAAGCAGCCGAGCACGTTTCCACGGAGGCTGAGCGAAAGCGGTCTGTTCTCATCGGTGATCCAGCAGACGCCGGCGCCGGGCGTCATCCCGTATTCGATCAACGCGGAACCGTGGGCGGACCATGCCGTGGCCGAGCGATTTGTCGCCGTGCCGGATGAGCTGTCGATCAAGGCCGAGGGCGCGAAGTGGTCGTTTCCGAAAGATTCGGTACTCGTGAAGACTCTTTCGCTCGATATGCGGCTTGGCGATCCATCCAGCCGGCGCTTAGTGGAAACGCAAATCTTGCATTTCGACGGCGGCGAGTGGATGCCGTACACATTTCGATGGAACGACGAGCAGACCGACGCGATGCTGATGGACGCAGCCGGTGCGGAGCGCACGTTCGAGATCGACGACCCCAATACGGCAGATGGAAAGCGCAGGCAGACCTGGCGATTTTCGGGCCGCGCCGAGTGTCAGCGCTGCCACAACAGATGGTCCGGGCCGGCGTTGTCATTCAACACGCCGCAGTTGAACAGGGACCACGACTACGACGGCACGACGGCCTCGCAGCTCGACACGTTCGCGCACATTCGGCTGTTCGACAAACCGGCGGCCACTGAGAATCGACCGCGACTTGCCAATCCGCGCGACGCATCCGCCGAGCGTGACGGCCGAGCCCGCGCGTACTTGCAGGTCAACTGTGCCCACTGCCACCGCATGCACGCCGGTGGTTCGGTCCTCTCGCAAATGCACTACGACCTGCCGTTGGACAAGACGAACATGGTCGCGGTCCGGCCCACGCAAGGGACGTTTGGCATTCACGCCGCTCAGGTCATTGCACCCGGCGATCCGTTCCGCTCGGTCCTGTGGTATCGCATGGCGAAGCTTGGCGGCGGTCGCATGCCGCACATCGGCTCGACGGAAGTTGACCGCGACGGGGTCGAGCTGGTTTACGACTGGCTCAGGCAATTGCCGCAAGTAGCAGAAAGAGAAACCGCCGGCAACGAATCGGCGGCGAAGGTCCGACGGGAAGAAGCGGCCGGTCTCGAACGGCTGCGTGCGGCCGATTCGTCGACCGACCAAACCGAACTCGTAGATCGCCTGTTGTCATCGACAAGCGGTGCTTTGATGCTTCTGCGGTCAATCGATCGCCGCGAGCTGCCGCCGCCTGCGGTCACTTTCGCAATCGAAAAGGCAACCCGGCACGACGACGTGAGCATCCGCGACCTATTCGAGCGTTTTCTTCCGGCTGAGAAACGCGTCAAGCGGCTCGGCAGCGTTGTGCAAGCGGAACAGGTCCTCTCGCTGCCGGGCGACTCGGCAAGAGGCAAGCAAGTTTTCTTCGAGAACACGGGCGTATCGTGCAAGAGCTGTCACCGCATCCAAAACGACGGCAAGGAAGTCGGACCGGAACTGACGACGATCGGTAAGAAACTGACTCGCGATCAATTGCTCGAGAGCATCCTCGAACCGTCCAAGCTGATCGATCCCAAGTACGTCACTTATCTTGTCGAGACCGACGACGGTCGCATACTGACCGGCCTATTGTTGACAAAGGACGCGAACGAAGTCGTCATCAAAGACGCCCAAGACAAGGTAATCCGCATTCCGTCGCAACAGATTGAGCAACTCGTCCCTCAGCGACAGTCCCTGATGCCGGACCTGCTCCTCCGCGACATGACTGCCCAACAAGTCGCTGACCTGCTGGCATACCTTGGTTCGCTAAGGTAACGCGGATGGTGGGACTCGAAGACTCGGCTCATCCTATAAAGTTTTTCACAGCTTGCTTTGCTCTCCGCCGCACATTCTTGAATGACCTGCTTGACTTCGCGCCGGAGTGTGAAGACAATCCGCCCCGCGTCGGGGGCGCGAGAGATCACGATTCAGTGCGACGCCACTTCGCGCCCATTCTGGGTTTTCATCCCTGTGTTCAGCATCTTCGAGGGAAACGCCATGACACGCTCCAACGCATTTGGCTGGTTCGGCCGTCGCAGTTCGTCGCGGAGTGACATCAAACTCGAAGCAGGACGATCCGCGTTGTCGTTCGCCGGAATGGGACGCGGCCGGCATCGTGCCAACCGAGCTGATGCGGTGAGGCTCACGCTGGAACGGCTTGAGGATCGGCTGGTGCTAGCGCCGGTTCTGACTGCCACGATTGAAGGGATCAACTTCGATGAGGACGGCTCGCTCAATGGGTTCCTTCACATTCCGCCGGACCCAAGCGGAACGGCCGGTGTGAACCACGTCGTCTCGGTGGTCAATACGTCGATCGAATGGCACACAAAACTCGGAGTTCAACAGAACAGTCAGCGGCTCGGCCGAAATTCGGGCGGGTCGATCACGGGCAGCTTCTTTGAAGCTCTCGCGCCGGCAAACAGTCTGTTCGACCCTAAGGTGATCTACGACCGATACTCCGATCGATTCGTCGTGGTCGCCCTGGAGCGGACCGATGACAACGACAGCAGCACGACCGGTGACGCCGCGGACACGTCGCGCATCCTGGTCGCCGTGTCGGATGACGGCAACCCGAACGGCACGTGGTTCTATCACTCCATCAATTCCAAGACTTCGATCGCCTCAGTTGATCGCTGGGCGGATTACCCGGGGTTCGCCGTGGACGAGGAAGCGGTTTACATTACGAACAACATGTTCGGGTTTGGGTCGGCCGGCACGTTCGGCGGCGTGCGACTGTGGATCATGAACAAGGGGACGTCCGGCGGGTTCTACGCCGGAGCCGCGGCAGCAGTCACGGTTCATGACCCGTACGCAGGTGGCGGCATCGCCACAACGACGCAGCCGGCTTACATGAACGCTGCTGGCCCGGCGACCACGGGGACTTTCCTGGTGAGCTATTCCGGGCTGACAAACGACACGGGCGTGGACGGCACACAGTCAGAATTTGTCCAGGTCGTACGCGTGGACAATCCACTCACGGCGCCAACATTCACGCAACAGTTTGTGAATGTCGGAAACATCGACAACAACACAGTCGGAATGCCCGATGCCCCGCAGTCGGGGACAGGCACGACGATCGAGGCGAACGATCGCCGGGCGCTGAATGCCGTGTGGCAGAACAACCAACTGTGGACGACTGCCCAAGTCGTGCCGGGGTCCGGTGCCGACACGGGCGATGCCACGGCGCATTGGTGGAACTTGAACACGACCACGCTGGCCACGATCACGGTCAACGATCAAGGAAACGTCGGCGCGGAGGACCTCGGCGCGGACACGTTTACGTTCATGCCGTCGATCGCGCTCGATGCTTCTGGCAACATGGCGATTGGCTTTGCCGCATCGAACTCAAGCATTTTCCCAGGCGCTTACTACACGGGTCGCACCGTGGCCGACCCACCAGGCACGGTCCAATCGACAGGCACGTTGGCCGCCGGGCTGGCGTTTTACGTTCGAACCTTCGGCGGCCCGCGGAACCGCTGGGGCGATTACAGCGGTACGGTCATGGATCCGGACGGCACAAACTTTTGGGTCTTCAACGAGTACGCGTTCACTCAAGGCACGCCTATCTCCGGCGAATCAGGCCGCTGGGCTACACGATACGGCGCGTTCAGCTTTCCGGTGTCCGGAAACATCGTCGTCAACGGCACTGGGGCAGACGACACGTTGACGATTACGCTGACCGGCGGGGCAGCGGGAACGTACCAACTCAATTCCAATCCGGCGGTGAGTTTCTCGGCGTGTACGTCGTTCATGTTCAACGCAAACGCCGGCAACGACTCGCTGATCCTCGATGAAGCCGCGGCCACGCTCGGTTCAGCGTGCCCGGTCACGTACAACGGCGGGACGAACACTGCGACCGGCGACAAGTTGACGTTGCAGGGTGGTTCGGTCAGTACGGTGATTCACGCGTTTACGAACGCTAATGACGGATCGGCCACGATCGATCCCGACGGCGGCAGCACGTCTAACGCGGGCGTCGTGAACTACACGGGCTTGGAGCCGATCTCCGACAACATGTCCGTCACCGACCGCGTGTTCACGTTCAACGGCGGCGCCGAGACGATCACGCTCACCGACGCCACTGGGGCGAACATGACCATCGACTCGAATCTAAGCGAGTCAGTGACATTCTCCAATCCGACCGGCTCGCTGACGATCAACGCGGGGACGGGCGACGATACGGTCACGATCACTTCGGTCGACACGAGCGGGCCGTTTGGCGCCGCGCTGACGATCAACGGCGACGCCGGATCGGACACGATCAATCTCAACGCCGACATCACGTTCGCCGCGGGCAACAGTCTTGACGTGAACCTGACGAACGACGCGATGGCCGGCGACGTCGATCAAGTGTTGGTCGGGGCGAACGCCAATATCGCGACCTCCGGCGCTGGCTCGATCGACCTTGAAGCCAGTCGCAGTATTGCGATGAATACTGGTTCAAGCTTGGCGTCCGTGAATGGCGCCATCACGTTCGCCGCCAACTCGGCGGGTGCGACGGCGGGCAACTTCGACGGCATTATCGTGGACAATGCTCTCGTCCAGAGCACGGGTTCCGGCGCGGTCGATCTTACTGGCAAGGCCGGCGTCAACAGCGGCACCGCTGGCAATCACGGCATCGTGGTCACCAATGGAGGCGATGTCCTCTCCGGCACCGGCATGCTCACTCTCTCGGGCACCGGCGGCTTGCTGGCGACGGGTGCCCTCAATCTTGGCGTCTTCATCACCGAAGCCGGCACGACCATCAACACGAGCGGCGGCTCGGTGCTGATCACCGGCTTCGGCGGCACCGGCCCGAACTCCAACGCGGGCGTCCTTCTTCAACATGGTTCCAGCGTATCGGCCGGAGTGTCGGGCACTGTCACCGTGCAAGGCACTGGCGGCGCCGTCGACGGCAATTCCAATGAAGGCGTCATCGTCATCGACGCCGGCTCGATCATCACGTCCAGCGGCGGCGCGGTGTCCGTGACCGGTGTCGGTGGTGGCACCGGCGGTAGTCTCAGTAATGTCGGTGTGCGCGTAGGGTCGAACGGTTCGATCAGCGCCGGCGGCTCGGCGACTGTCATGGTCAGCGGCACGGGCGGCAACACCTCCGGCCCGGGCAATAGAGGCGTCGTCATCGACAGTGCCACGGCCGGTATCACCTCCAGCGGAGGCGATGTGACCGTTACCGGCACTCCCGGCAGCAGCGGCACCATCGGCATCCTGCTGAGTGCGACCGGCGTGATTACGACGGCGACCAATGGCGGCAACATCACGCTGATCGCGGACAGTATGGATCTGACCGGTGGCAGCGCACACGCGGGTGCCGGCATCGCGACTCTGCGCCAGAAGACCAATGGCACGCTCGTCAACCTTGGCGGCGCGGACGCGGTCGGCACACTCGGCCTCACCGACGCTGAACTCGACCAAATCACTGCCGGCATGGTGAAGATCGGCGACTCGAACAGCGGCACGATCTCGGTCAGCGCGGCGATTTCACAGCCCGGCGGAGTCTTGTCGTTGCAAAGTGGCGGGGCGGTCACGGCCAGCGCCGGCGGGAGCATCGCCGTGTCGGGCAACCATTTGGCAGTGCGAGCCGGCGGCGCGGTCACGCTCGATCAGGGCAATTCGGTGAACAACTTTGCCGCCACGACGACCACCGGCGGAATCACCTACGTCGAGAGAAACTCCGGCGGGGCCGTGAACATCAACGACGTGGACGGCGTCGCCGGTGTTTCCACGGCCGGGGGAGCGATCAGCGTCACGACCACAGATGGCTCGATCACCGTGTCCAACACGTCGGCCGCCAACGACGTTGACGCCGGCACCGGAACGGTCGCGCTCAATGCCGGTCAGACCGCGGGTACGTTGCGAACTCTGACGATGAATAACAGTTCGGTCGTGCGCGGCACCGGGGGAGTGACTTTCATCGCCAACGACATGGCGATCGGCACGACCAGCACGAGCATCAACGGCGGCTCGAACACCGTCTCGCTTCGGAATGAAGACGCGGGGCGGGCGATCGACTTGGGGACGAACACCGCCGGACAACTCGGACTGACCGACGCCGAACTCGACCGCATCAGCGCCGGCACGATTAACATCGGCGACACGAATTCCGGCGCGGTCACGATCAGTGCGGCGATTGACCGCGCCGTTGCGACGAACCTGAGCGTCACGACCGGTAGCATGGTCGTCGCCGACACCGTGGCCGACTTCGCGGGAACGCAAGGCGCCAACGGGTTCACGTACGGCTACTTCACCACTTACGGTACGCCGCTTACCTTTACGACGTCGGGGATGACATTCAACGGCACGCTAGCGTTCTGGGTCGGCCCGGTCCACCAGTCGCCATCGACTGCGATACCCCCCGATTTTCCGTGGCTCAATGCGTCTGAACAACACCCCGTCTCAATCTTCGACTTTGGCGGCACGATGAACGCTTCAGTGGTGCGTCGCTACACGGCCAGCGAGTTGAGCGGTCCCACGCTGGTTACCATCGCGGGCACCTACGGAGATGTGACTATCGCGTGCGGCGACAGCCAAACCGCGCGGATTTTCGTCGATGGGGTGCCGATTGTCGTGGACGACTTGGTTGACGATGCCGATGCGGTCAAGAGTTATTCCTTCACCGCGTTACTCTCCCCAACCTCCACGGTTGACTTTGAATCTGACCCTAATGTCGGTTTTTTTTGCGACTCCACATTGCTGACGGGCACTATCACTGCCCCCAACAGCATCACGTTTTCGGGCGGAACAGCCACGCTAAACTCGGGCGGCGGCAACGTGACTCTGACGACGAACTCCGGCGGTTCGGGCGGCATCGTCTCGGGCGGCGCGGCGAGCGATGTTTTGGCCGCCACGCTCTCGATCTCAACCGGTTCGGCCGGCATCGGCGCGAGTGGCAACCCGCTCACGTTTGACGCCACGAGTCTTGACGCGGCCACGGGTGGCAACGCCAATCAGTTCTTGAGTGAAGCGAACTCCGTCACGATCAACGCGACCGGACTCGCCGCGGGGACAGGCACGATCAACTTGGTCGGCGGCACGTTCACGCTCGGCGGCTCGGACCGCATCGCGAATTCGAGCGACGTGAATGTCGCGGGCGGCGCGACGCTGGCGCTCGGCGCGAATAACGACACGATCGACCAATTGATTCTGACCGACGGCAGCGTCACCGGTTCCGGCACGCTGACGGGCGGATCGGACTTCGACGTGCGACTTGGCTCGATTTCCGCCGCGCTCGCCGGCACGGCCGGTCTCACGAAAACGACCGCGAACACGGTGATGCTGTCCGGCGTGAACACGTACAACGGCGCGACCGCGATCAACAGCGGCACGCTGTTCCTCAACGGAAGCCTGGTGGTGGCCAGCGCCGTGACGGTAAACAGCACGGGCACGCTGGGCGGCACGGGCACGGCGGCCGGCACGGTGCAGGTCGCGAACGGCGGATTCCTCGCGCCGGGAACCAGCCCCGGAATCATTAGCACCGGCAGCGTGACGCTCGAAAGCGGCTCGACGTTCACGGTCGAGGTCAACGGCTCCACGCCCGGGTCGGGGCACGATCAGCTCAACGTGACCGGCACGGTGACGATCAACGGCGCGACGCTCAGCACGAGCGGCACGATCGCGTCGTCGCCCGGCCAGCAGATCGTGCTCATTAATAATGACAGCACCGACGCCATCCTCGGGTCGCCGGGCACGTTCAGCGGACTGGCCGGGGGAGCGACGGTCACGATCAACGGCGTCAACTTCACCATTTCTTACACTGGCGGCACGGACAACAACGACGTGGTCCTTACGCAACCAGCGGCTGGCGGACTCGGCGAACCGATGGATGTCGATGCTGCCACGAACACGATCGCCGAAGGTTCGGCGAACGGCTCGACGGTCGGCATTACGATTCAGGCCACGGGCGGCGGCACTCCGGCGTTTTCCTTGACCGACGACGCCGGCGGCCGATTTGCGATTCATTCCGTGACCGGCGTTGTGACCGTCGCCGCCGGGTCGATGCTCAACTTCGAGACAGTGACGAGCCACTCGATTATCGTGAAGGCCGACGATGGCAGCACGATGACGACGGCGAATTTCATGATCGACGTGACCAACGTGAACCCGACTACGCCGACGGATGCGAACGCGGCGACCAACAGCGTGGCATCGGGCGCTCCGAACGGCTCGGCCGTGGGAATCACCGCATCCTCGACCGACCCGAACGGGCCGGCCGTGGCCTACACCCTGACCGACGATGCCGGCGGACGCTTGCGATCGACTTGACGAGCGGTGTCGTCACGGTCGCCAACAGTGGTTTGATCAGCGGCGTCGCCGCATATTCCATCACGGTTTGCGCATCCGACGGCTCCGGCGGGACCGCGGACGCCAATTTCAACATCAACGTGGCGAACACCAACCCGATAGTCTCCGGCCTCGCGGTCACGTCACCCATCGATGAAAACGGCTCGGTCAACCTGACGGGCAACGTGACCGACCCGGACACTTCCGACACGTTCCAGCTCACCGTCAACTGGGGCGAAGGCTCGCCGCAAGTGGTGAACCTGCCCGCCGGAACAACGTCGTTCACCATCCCGCACCAGTACCTCGACGACGTCCGACAAATACACGATCAAGGTCGATCTCCAGGACAACAACAGCGGCGCCGCGCCGCAGGTATCGACGCAAACGACCGTGCGCAACGTCGCTCCCGGCACGAACATCATCACCGGTCCGACGTCGGGAGTGGTCGGCCAATCGCTCAGCTTCGTCGGCAGTTTCTCGGACGTTGGCACGCAGGACACGCACAAGGTTCAGTGGAATTTCGGCGATAGCTCGCCGTTCGCCCCTCCGCCCTTTGTTCCCACGACGAACGCAGGGGCGCTAACACCGAGCCACGTCTGGACCCGGCCCGGCACGTACACGATCCGCATGACCATCCGCGACGACGACGGCGGCGCGAAGTTCTCGACCAAGACGATCGTCATTCGGAGTGCCGGCGCGATCGCTTCCGCACTCCAGGAACGCGGCACGACCGTCGAACAAGCGAATGCCGGCACGAAAAATCGGCAACGCCAGTTTGATGCGGTCCTCGACCAAGGATCAGCCGCTTCCACTGCAACTGCCACACGACGAGATTCGCGTCGGGAACGTCTTCACGATCAGGCTCTGGAATTGATCCAAACGCTCAATCCCCGATCATCGCGCGTTGCAATCAGCCGTGCCACGGATGGCCAGCTTGTCGATCTCATTCTCGACGAAGTTCTCGGCAGGCGTTGAGCATCCCAGCCATTCACCCAACCGGATCTTTCATTCGTGCGCGATCTCCAGATTTCGCGACGGGTGACTTGGAGCAACTCGGCGACATCCACCGTTGAGGCAATAGGCGAAATTCAGATTGGGATCGCGGGCTGCGCCGCATGCGTGGCCGGCCTTCGCCAACCGTAGGGCAATCTCACCGAATCACATTCTTTTTTTATTTCCCATTTTCTTGTTGACATTTCCATTACAACCTGCCAAAAATCTCACCCATCGGTAAATTGCCTAGCTTCGTCATCTTAGTTAACTTCGTCAGATTCGTCGCCGAGCGTGTTTATTTTGGAAGTTGCGGCGAGTGCGACGGTTTGGCAATTGAAGCAGCCAGGTCGCTTCAACGCACAACGACGAGAGGTGGCCGCAAGAGTTCGTTCGCGGGCGTCCAGTTTTGCTCCAACGATTCGGCACCATGACGCAACAGACTGGTGAGTCAACCCGAACGGCACCGCAACCGAGCGAACCAAAAGATCGCGCTGTTGCGCGCACGCTCGACGAATCAATTCCGATCTCGGCTGACGACGGCTGGGAAGTCGCGGCGCCTCCGTCGGCAGACGGTTCCGCGCAACACGCGACGCACAGCGTGACGGCCGCGGACTTCTTCGATCTCGTCTTCGTCACCGTCGCATTGGTGACCTACACCGCGCAGCAGGCGGCTCCGAGCGCTCCGCACACGCGGCAGCACCACGCGGCCGCGCTCGCGAACTTCTTCGTTCGCGACGCGCATCGATCGATCGAGCTGCGCCGTGCCGCATCGTCACAGACAATCCGGTTCAGTCGGCCCACGGCCGATACGGCCGCGGTCGCCGACCCGGCGAGGCTCTCATCGCTCAGCGCCTCCACGCCGCACGACCGGCAGGCCCTCGACTCTCGACTCTCAGCCCTCGGCACTCACCGTCCGACTGGGCCGCCCGTGCTCCCACACATCTTGGTTCGCGGCTGGACCAGCCGCTACGCCTGATCTCAGCGGTCTCCTTACGCTGAATACTGAAAACTGAATACTGAACACTGGCCGACGAGTTACGGTTCAACCGGAAGAGTTTTCAAGCACCCAAGTGATTAGCACCAGAGGATTCCGCCATGTCACGCTTCAGCTTTTTTGATTGGATCGGCTCTCGCCTTCTGTCGCGGAAGAACCGCAAGGCCACTTTGGAAAACCGCCGGCCGGCGGATGTGGCGCGGAACGAGGGCCCGGGCGGGAAGCGCTCGAAAAAGCTCTCGCCGGTCGAGGCGCTGGAAGAGCGCACATTGCTCGCTGTGAACACGACGTTCATGGCCGGTGTGCTCACTTTCGACGGCGACTTTGGAGGCATGTCCGACGACAAGGTAGTACTTCGGTCCACCGGCGCGCTGGACACGGTGGATTACTTCGACGGCAACGCGCTGGGATTCCTCACACAGTCCGGCGTGACCCAGGTTGTGTTTAACGGTAACGCGGGCAACGATCAACTCGTCATCTTCAACGCCGGCGGCAACATCTTCGCGCCCACGCTTGGCATCATGTTCAACGGCGGGACAGCGACGACCGGCGATACGTTGACGATCGGCGGCGGTGGTGCCGGCACGACGGCGTTGTACTCGCCGAGCGGCCCGAATGCGGGCAACATCAGTTACACGGTCGGCGCGAACACGGAGAGCATCACGTTCAGTGCGGTGGAGACGTTGAATGACGAGAAGACGGCGGACAGCCTGACCGTAAACACAGTTGCCGGGGTCGTCAACGACACGGTGGACATCGTGAACGGACCGGTGACGCCCGTGGTGGTCGTCGATCAAGGCGGCCCTGTTTTCATTGACGGCGGTGACCGTGACGATCATGGTGCCTGCACTGTGGTCAACGTGGATTTCACGTGCGCTGGCGTGAACACGAACGGCTGGAAGTTCATCGAGCAGGCGCTCACGTTCCTGAATACCAACCGCTTCAACCCCGCACCGATGGGCGGATTCCTGGCGGACATTGCGGTGACCGGCATCGATGGCACGGTTTCAAGCCAGGCTCGCAATGCGATCATCAGCGCGGCCTCCAAGGCGGGACCGGGCGGCACGCCGCTCTCGCTCGCCTTTATCGATGGGACTGCAAACATCGAATCGATGGCCACTTTCACTCCCGCCAACTACAAGATCATTTACGTTCCAAGCGACGGAAATACCGGTGGCGGGATTACCAGTGCGGAAGTGGGGTCAACTACGACGGGGCTTGGCCTGCGAACGACCGAAATCGGAACCTTCATTCAGTCAGGCGGCGGGCTGATGGCGCTCACGGAAGAGTCCGTAGCGAATCCGTACGTCTTCCTCAAACTGCCTCAGGCCTTCACGATCGTCGCGTCCAACAACAACACGATGATTCAGACTCCAGCCTTGGCGGCAGCCGGCTTCAACATCACAAACGCCGAACTTACGGCCGGTACGCCCGTGCACAATGCATTTACGGGCCCCGTGGGCTTCAACGGACTTCAGGTCTTCGTGAACAACGCCACCGGCCAGGTCATCAACCTCGGCCGCGGCGCGACGTTCCAGACGATTGGCGGCCTGCAAAGCGACACGGTTAGCTTCGGCGGCGCGTTCTTGCCGATCAACTTCGACTCGAAGACGACAGTCAACGTCAATTCATTGGCGGGCAACGACACGATGCTCGTGAACGTGACGACGCCGGCAATTGGATTGGTGAACCTCAATCCGAACTCGGGCAACGATGGCGACACGGTCAACGTTCGGGCGACCCCGATGTCGGTGAATACGACGATTGATTCGGGAATTGGCAACGATACGGTGAACGTGTCGTCACTGGCCCCGACAATCGCCGGCGGCAACTTGAACGGCATCATGGGGACGGTGTTCATCACCGGCAACGCGCCGATGACGGTGCCGGGCGATACGCTGAACGTCGCGATCCAGGGAACCGCGCTGATTTACACCGATCCGACCCTGGGCGAGCCGAACGAGCGGATCGAAGACTCGGCGTCTGGCAAATCATTCGGATTCACGAACTTCGAGTCGATCACCGTCGCGCCGGGTTCGGGAATCTTGCAACTGATTGGCGATCGCGAGAACAACCCCGGCGTGGACACCGATGACGCGTTCGTCATCGATGGTTTCGGCATGGGCACTTGCGCGGTTAGTGGTCCAAACTCCGGCTGCGTGACGGTCAATGGCGGCGTGCCGGTCGGATTCGTCGGCGTGGCGCGGATCGAGGTGATCGGCCATGAGGGTGACGACACGCTTGCGGTCCATCCGTACGCCGACAACACGCCGCAAGGATGGGGCATTGAAGTGGTCTACGATGGCGGCCTGCCGACGGCGAGCGACA
>Ga0247727_10010066_pt1 | contig 16864 bp, 17 predicted proteins | sample WisWelCaveWW1625_FD_202498 | JGI IMG/M metagenome (GOLD analysis project Ga0247727, IMG submission 202498) | Biofilm microbial communities from Wishing Well Cave, Virginia, United States - WW16-25 | ecosystem: Environmental > Aquatic > Deep subsurface > Groundwater > Cave microbial mat | place...
CCAGGATATCGGCGAGCTGATTGACGCTGGTCTCCACGCCGGTGCCGACGTTGAAGACCTCGCCGAGCGCGCGCTCCGACAGTGCAGCCACGAGGGTCGCTTCGACGGCGTCGTCGATGTAGGTGAAATCGCGGGTCTGGCTGCCGTCGCCGTGGATCACGGGCGGGCGCCCCGCGAACAGCGCCTCGACGAACTTGGCCACGACGCCGCAGTAGGGATTGGCGGGGTCCTGCCCCGGACCGAAGATATTGGAGTAGCGCACGGCGGTCGTGGGCAGGCCATACGACTCGTAAAACGCCGTGCAGTAGTGCTCGCCCGCCAGCTTGGAGACCGCATAAGGCGTCAGCAGCGAGAGGTGGTCGTCCTCGTTGATCGGCAGGTAGCGCGGGTTGCCGTAGACCGAGGTCGAGGAGGTGTACACCACCCGCTGCACGCCCGCCGCGCGGGCGGCGAGCAACACGTTGAGGGTGCCGCCGATGTTGGTCTCGAAGTCTTCGCGCGGGTTGCGCGTGGAGACCACGATGTTGCGCGCCGCCGCATGGAAGACGATCTCGTGCTCGCGCACCAGCCGCTCGACGAGCTCCGAATTACACACGGAGCCCTCGACGAAGGCGAGACCACTGGCCGGCAGGTTCTCGCGCCGGCCCGTGAACAGGTCGTCCAGCACAGTGACGCGCGCGCCCTCGTCCACCAGGCGCCGCACCAGGCTCGAGCCGACGAATCCGGCGCCTCCGGTCACCAGTACCCGGCGATCCCGAAGAATCATCGATCCTCCCGCGGCCGTCAGGTCCTCAGACCGAGCCGCAAGTAGACGAGGGGGCGCAGCATGCGCCATCCGTCGCGCAACGGGTGCATCTTGGTCGTTCCGCGCGCATGATAGCGCACGGTCACCGGCGCTTCACAGACCCGATAGCCGCATCGCACCGCCTGGTAGAGCAGGTAGGGCTCGAGCTCGTAGCGATCGAGCCACTCCTGATCCAGCCGGATGCGCGAGTCGTCGAGCATCGACAGCCGAAGGGCGCGAAAACCGTTGGTGCCATCGGTGGAGGGGAACCCGCTGGCGAGCCGGAAGAGGTGCGAGTAGAGGCGGGTGAGCCACCGGCGGCTGTGAGGAATCCCGGGCGTGGCGCCACCAGGGAGCCAGCGCGAGCCCTGCACCAGGTCCGCGCGGTCTTCGAAGAGGGGCGCCAGCACACGCGGCAGCTCGTCGGGCTCGTGCTGATCGTCCCCCGAGAGGATGGTCGCGAACTCGAAGCCCAGGGCCCGCGCGCGTTCGAGCCCGGTGCGGATCCCGGCGCCCACGCCGCGGTTGGCCTGGTGCCGCAGCACGTGCTCGGCCCCGGCGGCCTTCGCCTCCTCACCCGTTCCGTCCGACGAGGCGTCGTCCACCACGATCACGCACGAGGCGACGTGGCGCGGCACCTTGCGCACCACGTCCCCGATCTTGCCGCGCTCGTCGAACGCCGGCACGACCACCGCCACGCGTCGTGGATCGATCATCGCCTCACACCCACCCGAGCCGCTTGCGCAACAGGAACACCAGGTTGTGGAAGCCGTCGCGCCACTTCTGGAGCTTCACCTCGCCTTCCCGGACGCCGTAGGGAATGTGCGCCTCGCCAAAGCGGAGGCCCCGGAGCAGCGCCTCGAGCTTGATCTCCTCGCTGAACGCCATGCCATCGGACGTGAGGCGGAGGCGCGGGAGCAGCGCGCGGCGGAACACCCACATGCCCGACTGGCTGTCGCGGACGTGCGTGAGAAAGAGCGCCGTGGTGGCGGCGGTGAGCACCTCGTTTCCCATCCGATTGGACCAGGGCATCGCGCGCGGATCGGAGAGTGGGAACCGGCAGGCCGAGAGGAAGTCCCAGCCGCGGTCGAGCAGCGTGTCCACCAGCCGGGGAATGTGCTCGGGCGGATAGGTGCCGTCGCCGTCGAGCGTGACGATCAGGTCGCCCGTGGCGGCTGCCAGCCCCGCCTTGTACGCCGCCCCGTACCCGCGTCGCGATTCGGCCACCACCCGGGCCCCGAGCGATCGCGCCACCTCGGCGGTGCGATCGGTGCAGTGGTTGTCCACCACGAGGGTCTCGTCCACCGCCTCCGGCACGCGCGCGAGCACCTGGCGGATACCGCCCTCTTCGTTGTAGCAGGGGATCACGAGACTGATCCGCAGGTCGCGGTGCATGGGGTTCCCGTGGGAGGTGGATGCGCGTTGCCCGCAACGTACCGGAGGGTTCAGGGCACGGCAAGAACGCTAGCCGGACCGGAACCACTCTCTGAGGACGCTCCGCAGCCCGAGCCCGCGGGCGAAGAAGGCCATGGCCGGCGCGTAGGCAACCGCGAACACCGCGGAACGCCAGAGGGCACCGACGGCATCGTCGGGCCCCAGCGCGGTGAGCGCGAGCACCAGCACGCCCGCCCAGACGGCGGGGGCGAAGCTCGCGATCATCAGGGCGCGGCGGGGCCCGACCCCGTCGGCGAGCCATCGAGAGGCAAGCCACAGCATCGCGGCGGCGAACGCGCCCTGCCCCGCCGCGGCCGCCACCGCCACCGGCGTGACGTGCGGCACCCGGGCGGCGACGCCGAACACCAGCATCGCGCTCAGAAGCCCGGCGCCCGCGGCCAGGGCCAGCATCTGCCGGCCCTTCCCCGAACCCAACAGGTAGTAGCCGGGGAGGGTGGACACGGCCAACAGCATCGCCCCGATCCCCAGTACCCGCAGGGCGACGACGCCGTCGCCGAACGCGGGCAGCACGAGCCGGACCAGCGGCCCCGCCCACAGGACACCGAGCCCCACGGCCGCCGGCAGCAGGGCTGTGAGCGCTCGCTGCGCCCGCGTCACCTCGGCCCGGGTGCGATCGGGATCGCGCGCTCCCTGGGCGGCGGCGGCAATGCGCGGGAACAGCACGGAAGCCACCGCTTCCGGTGGATAGAGCACCAGCCCCGCGGCGATCAGTCCCAGGCTGTAGCGGCCGAGGGCCTCGTTGCCACCGAAGCGTACCAGGGCGATGCGGTCGATCGAGCGGATCACCAGCGTGAGCGCGAAGAAGGCGAAGAGCGGGAAGCCCGCGCGCACCATCGGCAGTCCCTCGGCCGGAGTCGCGGGCGCGAGCGGCGGCCGGTGCAGCGAGCGCCGCAGCCAGGCGAGCGCGATGAGCCCACCCGCGAGCCAGCCCCACAACAGGCCCCAGACGCCGGCCCGCCACACCGTGGCCAACCCGATACCACCGCCGATCACGGCCTGGAGCGTGAGCGCGGTGCTCACCGAGCCGAAGTCTCCGTGCGCGCGCAGCGTGGCGGCGTGGTAGTGGATCGCCACCTGGACGAACACCGCCAGCAGCATCAGCAGCGGCGCGCTCCAACCCCAGCCGGTGAGCGCGAGCCACATGCCGGCCGACAGGTAGAGCGCCACCGCGGCGGCGAACGCCGCACTGCCGGCGAGACTCACGCCCCAGGCGCCGCGCATGGCGCGCCTCGCCCCGGCCCGGTCCCCGCGCGCGATCGCCGGGGGGAGCCCGAGGTCGAGACCGTAGAGGGCGCCCAGGGAGGAGTAGACGCCATAGTCGAGAATGAGGTTGAGCGCGTTCCACGCCCCGAACCCCGCCGGCCCCAGGGCGGCCGCCGCGATCAGACCGCGTGCGAGCATCACGGCGCGCGACAGGTACTGACTCAGGGCAACGCCGAGCGACGCGCGGATGAACGCCCGGGCGCTCACGGCGCGGTCGGCCGCCCGGGGCTCACGACGACTCGTCCTGAACGCGGCCGAGCGTCGCCAGCGAGAGTCCCTCGCGGCGGAGGTAGTAGAACCCCAGGAGGGTGACCGGCAGCCATTGGCCGGCCCAGTAGAACCACGAGAAGGGCACGGAGGTCTCGGGGCCGACGCCGAACAGCCGCAGCCCGACCTTGCACGCCACGTTCATGGTGCCGATGTATCCCGGCGCTGCGGGCACCATGATGCCGATCGCGGTGATGACCAGCATCAGCAGCCCCGCGTACCAGGGAGCGGTGATGCGGAACGCCCACATGCTCACGGACAGCCCCAGCGCCACGACCCCGAACATCACGAAGGAGATCGCGAACACCCACAGCAGCCGCGGGAGGTCGCGAAACAGGGCGAGGCCGACCACGAACCGATCGAGCATCGCCTCCGCGCGCCCGCGTATCCGCTCGGGCAGGGGCCGCGTGAGCCCGCGCACCAGCGCGTGGGCGAAGGCGGGGCGACGCTCGAGCAGAACGACCAGGAGGGTGAGGGTGACGGCCCCGACCATCAGCACGCTCGCCCCCCGCCGGACCAGGCGCGCCGCGTCGCTCCCTTCGCCGAACGGGTGCACCCACATGGTGAAGCCGAGAATGACCACGAGGGTGATCATGTCCACGGCACGCTCGACCACGACGGTGGCGAAGACCGTCGTCTTGGACATGCCCTGGCGCCGTCCCAGCGCCCAGGCGCGGACGAACTCGCCCAGGCGCAGCGGCAGCAGGTTGTTCGCCATGAAGCCGATCATGGTGGCGCTGAAGAGCGCTCCGGTCGCGACCGGGCGGTCGCTGGCGAGCAGCCAGCGCCAGCGGAAGGCGCGCAGCCAGAAGCCGAGCAGCGTGAGCAGCACGAGGGCCACGAAGCCGAGGTAGTTCGCCTGTCCGAGCGCTTCCAGCACTTCGCCGGGCCGGACGTCGTGCATGGCGAGCCACAGGCAGACCGCCGAGATGACCACCCCGACGGCCAGTTGGAGCGTGCGGCTCAAGCCTGCTCCCGCTTCTCCGGCGCCGTCCCGCGCAGGCGTTCGAGCTCGTGGCGCAGGAACGCCAGCTCGCGCGTGAGCGTGAGGTGATCCTGTCCCAGCCGCGACAGCTTGACCGACAGGAAGAGCAGCATCGTGGTGGTGAACACGAGGCCGAAGAAGAACACCGTCGAGGCCTCGTAGAGGATGCCGAGCGCCCGCGTGATCCCCTGCAGCAGCGGAGTCGAGAAACCCAGGACCGCGCCGACGACCGACGCCACGGCCCACAGGAGCGAATACTCCTCGGCGAGCCGGCGGCGCCGCACCAAGTCGAGCACAACCACCGCGAGGAGCACGGCGCCCAGGGCGGTGATGAGCTGGGCGCGGGAGAGAAACTCCATCGGGGCCTCCTCTCGAATGGACGTCCGCCGGCCCGGGGCTCAACGCCCCGCGGGCCGGCGCAGCAGCACCATGAGGGAAGCTAGCATGTTCTTGTAGGGGTAGTAGAGCGACTTGCCGAGCGTGTAGAAGGACTGGCCCGCCTCACGCTCGCGCATCTCGACCGCGACCTCCACGCACCGAAAGCCCCGGCGCACGAGGTCGATGAGGAGCGGCGCGTCCGGGAAGTCGCGCGGGAAATCGTGCTGGCACACCCGCATGACCTCCCGTCCGTAGGCGCGGAAGCCCGAGGTCGTATCGCTGATGCGGCGGCCCAGGACCGCGCGCACGACACCCGAGAAGACCAGCATGCCCAGGCGGCGCGCGATGGGCGCCCGATAGCCGGTGCGCGCGACGTAGCGCGATCCGATCACCACGTCGGAGCGTCCCTCGCGCACCGGCTGGAGCAGCGGCTCGAGGAAGCGGGGATCGTGCTGGCCATCGGCGTCGAGCTGGACGCCGATCGAGTAGCCCCGCTCGACCGCGTAGCGGAAACCGGTCTGGAGCGCGGCGCCCACGCCCAGATTGACGGCGTGCCGGACCACGGGCACGCCAACACGCCGCGCCGCGTCCGAGGTGCCGTCCCGGGATCCGTCGTCCACCACCAGGAGGTCCACACCAGGCGCCACGCGCCGCACTTCCTCGATCGTGCGCGGGAGGCTCGCCTCTTCGTCGAGGGCGGGCACGATCACCAGGACGTCGGAGGCCAACGCGCCCTCCCGGACTCAGCGAGCGGTGGCGACGCCGCTCAGGGCAGCCAGCACTGCGCCGGCGAAGAGCGGCAGCAGGATCTCGTGATGACCGGTGATCGCGAAGCCGCGGCTCCCCGATCCCCGGGTCGGCCGCTCGACCACGTTCACGCGCGGGCGATAGTGCTGGATCTGGTCGAAGTTGACGGTGGTGAGGTCCGAGAGATCGGCGCCGAGGTTGCGCGCCACGGTGAGCGCCTTGAGGAAGACTTCGGGCATCAGCACCGCCGAACCGAAGTTGAGTGCGACCGAGCCCCGCGCCTGAGCGAGCGTGGCGGCCAGGATTCGGAAGTCGCGCAACGACGTCTCCCCCAGCGCAGCGCCGTCGCAGCGCGGATGGAAGTGGATCGTGTCGGTGCCGATCGCGACGTGCACCGTGACCGGGATCCGCAGGCGCCAAGCGCTGGCCAGCAGGCTCGCGGACAGGTGTGGGGCCTTCTCCTCGGCGAGCGCGCGCCCCCAGCACTCCCCGAGCCCCTCCTGGCGGCGGGCACCCTCGGCCATGGCCGCGTTCATGAAATCCCCGGTCTCGTCCACCATGCCGAACGTGCCCGACTGGAGATGAGCCTCGACGTCCTCGGAAGTCCGGCCGGCGCGCGCGATCTCCACGTCGTGGAGCGCCGCCGAGCCGTTGAGGGCGAGATGGGTGATCGCGCGGCGCTCCATGAGGGCGATCAGGCACGGCGACACGCCGGTCTTGACCACGTGGCCGCCGCACATCGCGAGCACCGGGCGCCCGGCGGCCACCGCCTTCGCCACGCGGGTGACGATCTCCCGCAGCCCGCGGGCCGCGAGCTGGTCGGGCAGGCTGTCGAGCAGGCGCGCCGCCGCCTCGGCGTCGGGCGGCTTCGCGAACTGAGACACCGAGACCCGGGTGGGTCGTGCGGCCACGGAGCCCACCGTCAGCCGCGAGAGATCGGCCTCGGGATGGCGGCCCATCAGGCCCCGGGTTTCATTTCCACCAGCGTGGCGCTGATGGAGCCGATCAACACCTTGCTCTTCATGAGAACGGGCATGCGGCGCTCGTCGTCGGTGAGCCAGATGACCAGGCGTCCCTTGTTCTTGAAGATGCCGCCGGCCTTGAGAAGGGGCTCGATCACGATGCAGTCGAACCTGCCCGCCGGGGTCTCGATCTGCTCGCGGCCCAGCACCTTCACTTCGAGGGGAACGCTCTTGCGGCTGGCATGGTAGTCGAAGTAGACGCTCCCGCCCAGCGGCAGGGCCATCGTGCGGGTGTAATAGAAGGAAGAGAGGGCGTCCTGCACCTCGGGCGGAATCGGGAAGGTCTGCCCGTCGTGGTACCGCGCCTCCTGCTTGGCGTAGTCGAACACGATCTCGCTCTGGGCGCGGTGCTTGCCCTCACGCCGGTTCTCGGCATAGCGCAGGCTGAAATGCCCGGCCGAGTCCCAGAACGACTCGATGCGATTGCGCACCTTGTAGATGCCGCTGAAGAAACGGTTCGACTCGGCGCGCGCCAACAGCTGATAGACCGGTCGTCCGTTCCACTCCCTCACCTCCGGGACCTCGAGGTAGGCGGCCCCGGCGTTGATGAAACCGTAGCTCACCGAGAACTTGAGGGACTCCCCGGCGCGGAACGGCTGCGTCACCGGCGGCAGCACCTCCTGACCTTCGGGACGCTTCACCGCCGCGGTCAGGCTGGTGTCGCCCTCGGCAGTGGCGGTGGAGTCTGCGCCCGGCGCCGGCGTGGCCCCCAACAGTCCCAGCGCCAGCGCCAGAGATGGCAGAAGGCGTCGCGGCCGGGTTCGCTCTGGCGTCCCCGGACGCCCCGTCCTAAGATGGCTCACGTTTCTCATTCTTCAGATAGAAGGCAATTCCGATGCCGCCCCTCCGTGTCCGCTGGCGAGGAGACTATGTCGTCGAGCCAATCCCCTGTCAAACCGGCACTTGAACCGGCCGATCGCTTCCTGAACCTTCCCACCTACACGCTGGCCAAGGTGTTACAGGACCGCGACGACAAGATACGCCAGGGTGTCGACGTGATCGATCTGGGGGTGGGAAACCCCGACATGCGGCCGCCGCGAATCGCAATCGATACGCTCAAGGCGGCGCTCGACGACCCCGGGATCCAGAACCACCGCTACCCCTCGTTCAACGGTCTGCCCGAGTTTCGCGCCGCCATCGCCCAGTGGTATCAGCGACGCTTCGGCGTGACGGTGGACGCCGCGACCGAGACCTCAGCGCTGGTGGGCTCGAAGGAGGGGATCTCCAAGTTCCTGCTCGCCCATTTCAACCCGGGCGAGACCCTGCTGCTCTGTACCCCGTGCTACCCGGCCTACATCGGCCAGGCGGCGATCGCCCAGATCCGCGTGGTCGAGGTGCCGCTCCAGCCGAAGAAGGGCATGTTGCCCGACCTGACCGCGATCCCCACCGAGGACGCGCGCAAGGCCAAGGTCATCGCAATCAACTTCCCCAACAACCCCTCGGCGGCGGTCGAGACCGCGGCGTTCTACCAGGACCTGTTCCTTTTCGCGCGCGACTTCGACCTGTTCGTGCTCTCCGACATCGCCTACTGCGACCTGTCGCTCGACCCTTCGTACCGCGCGCGCTCGTTCCTCGAGTTCGACCGCGACAAGGAGCGCAGCATCGAGTTCCATTCCTTCTCCAAGTCGTATTCGATGCAGGGCTGGCGCATCGGCATGGCCACCGGAAACCGCGAGGTCGTCCAGCGCATGGTGCGGATGAAGTCCAACATGGATTACGGGACCTTCATGGCCATCCAGCGCGCCGCGCTCGCGGTGCTGAGCGGCCCGCAGGACTACTGCGAGCAGGTCTCCGCCACCTACCGCGCGCGACGCGACGCATTCCTCGACGCGATCCGCCCGCTCGGCTATCCGGTCGAGCCGCCGAGGGCCACGATCTACGTGTGGCTCCCGATCCCGCGGAAGTACTCGAGCTCGATGGAGTTCACCCGCGACCTGCTGGAGCAGACCGGCGTGACGGTCGCCCCCGGCTCGGGTTTCGGCAAGGCCGGCGAGGGCTTCGTGCGCATCGCCCTGTGCGACACCGAGGAGCGGCTGCGCGAGGCGGGTGAGCGGATGAAGAAGGCCGGGGTGAGGTGGTGAGTGAGTCCGTGAGCAGCGCCTGCGACAAGGTCCTCCCGTTGCTAGTCTCCGTCCTCGCCCTGTTGTGTGTTTCGGCCCCGGCAGGCCCAACCCGTGCGGACTCGCGTGCCATCGAGGAGCGTCCGAATTTGCTCTAGGCCGGCGCACGAGCGCTCCAATTCCAGATCAACAAGAACGACTTGCTGGTTCCCTTTCAAGGGGCTCTTCTGTCTCAAGTGGCAACGCTCGGAGCACGCAGCACTTTCGCCTTGGTGTCAATCTCAGTCTGAAGAACAGCGATTCCGACGGTCGCTATTCCATCATCGACACCGCGTTGACGCTGCGTGACGCGATCGACAGCCACGGGGATTCAGAGAGCCTTGGCCTCACGCTACTCAGGCTGTCGTACCCGTCGTCGCGGGAACCGGTCAACGCCTACGTCGGAGCCGGCCCATCGCTGCGATTTTCCCGCTCCCGGTCCGAGTACCAGGCGATCCGCTTCGAGCCGGGACCGCTTCGGACGTACGAAAGCGACGCGCGAAGCACCAGCGTGGCCGCCGGGATCGCAGGCGTGGTCGGAGCGGAATGGTTCGCCACGCGGGGCATCAGCCTGCTGGCGGAGTACGGGGGCGCGATCGAATTCATATACACCGACTTCGAGAACATCTCGGGGTTTTCGGGTGTTCGTTTTAAGGACGAGCGGATCTCCCGCTCGTTCGAGTTCAGGGCACCGCGGTCACCTTTGGCGTCGCCGCCTACTTCTGATCGGCAGCGGCGTCAACGCCCTTCAAGCCCCAATCTCCCTCCCCGATCGCTCCCCCCGGCGCGGGCCCCAGCGCCACCAGCGTGAAGCGTTCGGGTGCCAGGTACCGGGTCGCCACGTCCGCCACCTGGTCGCGGGTCACCGCCATCACCCGCAGCACCAGCTCCTCGGGCGGCGTGTAGGTGCCGCGGTAGATCTCCTCGTGGGCGACGTGGACCATGCGGGAGGAGACGCTTTCATGGTCCATCATCACGTTGCCGCGGATCTGGGCCTTCGCCGCCTCGGCTTCGCCGGCGTCGGGGCCCTGCTCCACGAGCTTCACGAGCTCTTCACGCGTTCGCGCCAACGCCTCGCGGCCGCGCTCCGGCGAGACACCCATGTGGATCGAGATCATCCCGGCGTCGCGGAAGAAATCGAGCGCCGAGTACACCGAGTAGGCGAGTCCGGCCTCCTCGCGCACGCTCTGGAAGAGCCGCGAGCTCATGCCACCGCCGAGCAGGGTGTTGAGCACCACCAGCGGATAGCGATCGGGGTGGACGTCGGGCACGCCGCGCGTGCCGAGCGAGAGATAGAGCTGCTGGAAGTCGTGCTCGACATGGAGCGTCTGGGGGGTGAACGGCGGGGGCTCGAGATCGAGCGGCAGCGCCTCGCCCTCGGGAGGCCCGAAGTGCCGCTCCACCAGGTCCGCCAGCCGCCCGTGATCGAGCCCGCCGGCGCCCGCGACCACCAGCTGGTCGGCGCGGTAGCGGTGGCGGACGTAGTCTCTCAGCAGCTCCGGGGAGAGGGCCTCCACGGTGTCGGTCGTGCCGAGGATGGGGCGCCCGAGGGCGTGCGGACCCCAGACCCGCTCCGCGAGCAGGTCGTTGATCTTCTCCTCGGGGTTGTCCTCGCAGGCGAGGATCTCCTCGCGCACCACCGACTTCTCGCGCGCGACCTCCGGCGGGGCCATCCGCGAGCGGCACACGATGTCGGCCAGCACGTCCACGACGTCGGGGAGGTGCTCCGCCAGGGCGCGGCCGTAGTAGCAGACCTGCTCGCGGGCGGTGAAGGCGTCGAGGTGCCCGCCGAGCGATTCGAGGCTCTGGGCGATCGCCCGCGCGTCGCGGCGCTCGGTGCCCTTGAACATCATGTGCTCGATGAAGTGCGTGATGCCGAGCCGCTCCTGAGGCTCGTCGCGCGCGCCGCAGCGCAGCCACACGCCCACCGACACCGAGCGGCGATCCGGCATGCGCTCGGTGAGGAGGGTGATGCCCGACGGGAGCACGGTCTTCTCGAAGAGGCCCTGCGTCATGAGGCTCCGTCTCCGGGGGCAGGTCCCGGGCGGCGGAGGATCCCCACCGCCCCAAACGACGAGTGGCAGGGCGACCCTGCCACTCGGTACTGCATCGATTTGCCGCGCGGATCAGCGGCGCCGCGGGCCACGATCGCGGTCGCGATCGCGCTCGCGGTAACGACCACCACCGCCACCACCGCCACCGCCTCCACCCGCACCGCCGCTCCCGCCGGCGGCCGCCGCCGCGCCTTCCGGCTCGGGGATCAGCGCCTTGCGCGAGAGCTTGATCTTGCCGTCCCTGTCCACGCCGATGACCTTGACCATCACGGTGTCGCCGACGTTGAGCACGTCCTCGGTGCGGGCGACCCGGTAGTGATCGATCTCGGAAATGTGGAGCAGGCCGTCGCGGCCCGGCACGATCTCGACGAACGCGCCGAAGGTCACGACGCTTCGCACCCGACCCTGGTACACGCGGCCGGGCTCCGGGTCCTCGGTGATGTTGCGAATGAGCTCCTCGGCGCGCCGGCCGGACTCCGCGCTCATCGCCGCGATCCGCACTTCGCCGGTGTCCTCGATGTCGATCTGGGCGCCGGTCTCCTCGGTGATGCGCTTGATGATCTTGCCGCCCGGGCCGATGACCTCGCGGATCTTGTCCGGGTGGATCTGAACGATGGTGATGCGCGGCGCGAACGGCGACATTTCGGCGCGCGGCTTCTCCAGCGTGCGCTCCATGATGTCGAGGATGTGCATGCGTCCCTTGCGGGCGCGCTCGAGCGCGCTGCGGAGCACCGCGTCGGAGATGCCGCCGATCTTGGTGTCCATCTGGAACGCGGTCACGCCCTCGCGGGTGCCGGTCACCTTGAAGTCCATGTCGCCGAGGTGGTCCTCGACGCCGAGGATGTCGGTGAGCACCTCGACGTGCTCGCCTTCCTTGATGAGGCCCATCGCGATCCCGGCCACCGGTGCCTTGATCGGCGCGCCGGCGTCCATGAGCGCCATCGAGCTGCCGCACACGGTCGCCATCGAGGACGATCCGTTGGACTCGAGGATGTCGCTCACCAGCCGGATCGTGTAGGGGAAGTGCGTGTCGGCGGGAATGACCGGCTCGATCGCGCGTTCCGCGAGGGCGCCGTGGCCGATCTCTCGCCGACCGGGTCCGCGGATGGGACGCACCTCACCGACGCTGAAGGGCGGGAAGTTGTAGTGGAGCATGTAGGACTTCCACGATTGTCCTTCGAGCTCCTCCACCCGCTGCTCGTCGCTCTTGGTTCCGAGCGTGCACACCGCCAGCGCCTGGGTCTCGCCGCGTGTGAAGAGGCAGGAGCCGTGGGTGCGCGGCAGTACGCCCACCTCGACCGTCACCTTGCGGATCTCGTCGGGACCGCGGCCGTCTGGGCGCACCTTCTCGAACAGCACCATGCGGCGCAGCTCGTCGCGCTCGAGGTCGTGGAGAATCTTGGGGATGTAGCCGGCAAGGTCCGCGAAGCGCTCCTTGTGTGTCTCGACGGCCTCGGCGCCGATGCGGTCCACTTCCTCCTGGCGGGATTCCTTGCCGGGGATGCGAATCGCCTGGCGGAGCCGCTCCCGGAAGCCTTCGTCGAGAATGCGCCGGAGCTCGTCGGTGTCGGGTAGCGGCAGCAGCGGCCGTTTGGGCTTGCCCGAGCGCGCCATGAGGTCGCGCTGGGCCGCCACGATCTGGCGGACGTAGCCCATCGCGAATTCGAGCGCCGCGATCAGATCGTCTTCGGAGACCTCTCGCGTGCCGCCCTCGACCATGATGATGTTGTCCGCGGTCGCGGCGACCACCACATCCATGTCGCTCGCGTCCAGCTGCTCGAACGTCGGCATGATGACGAACTGGCCGTCCACGCGGCCCACGCGGACGCCGCCCACCGGCTCGGGGAACGGGATATCCGAGAGATTGATCGCGGTCGAGGCCCCGATCAGCGCGAGCACATCGGAGTCGTTCTCCTGATCGGAGGACATGACCGTCGCCATGATCTGCGTCTCGTACAGGAACTGTTTGGGGAAGAGCGACCGTATCGGCCGGTCGCCGAGGCGCGAGCTCAACACTTCCTTCTCGGTCGGACGGCCCTCACGCTTGAAGAAGCCGCCGGGGATCTTGCCCGCGGCGTAGGTGCGCTCGCGGTAGTCCACCATCAGGGGCACAAAGTCCCGATTGAGCGTCGGCGTCTTGGCCGCGCTGGCGGCCACCAGGACCATCGTTCCGCCCATCTGAACCACGGCGGAGCCACCCGCCAGCTTCGCCATCCTGCCCGTGCTGATGCTCAGGGTGCGGCCACCGCCAAGGTCCACGGATACCGATTGTTCCATCGATTCGTCTCGTCCTCTCGCCATGAGATCCGGCACCCGCCGAACCCGAATAGACACGCGCCCGGGAAAGCGATTCCTGGGGCGTTCTGCGGAATCTCCCGCAGCCGATGTCACGCCTCGCCTTGAGGCGCTCGAGCGATGTGCTTGGGGCTGCCGGCACGCCGGCTAACGGCGCAGACCGAGATCCTTGACCACCTTGCGATAACGGTCGACTTTGGTGGCTCGCAGGTAGTCCAGGAGCCGTCGCCGCTGGCCCACCATGCGGAGCAGACCGCGCCGCGAGGCGTGATCCCGCTTGTGGACCTTGAAGTGGTCGGTGAGGTAGTGGATTTTCTCGGTCAGCAGGGCGATTTGGACCTCGGGAGAACCCGAGTCCCCTTCGTGGATCTTGAACTTGCCGATGATGCCTTGCTTCTGCTCCTTCGAGAGCGTCACTTCCATCGTCTCCTGCGTCTGTTGAGGTCGGACGCTGCCACACCACCGAGTGCAAGCCCTCGCATGGCAGAGCACTGGGATCCCTTATCCCCATCCCCTACGCACAAAGCCGACGCACTCTAGCATCTGTGTAGGACAGGACGCCAGGCGGATCGAGCTTTCGGCCGCCTCAGGGGAATTCGCGGGCGGCGGCGCCAAGCCGGCGGCGGGTCTTGGCGATGTCCTCATCAATCGCTTTGACAAGGGCTTCCGGGCTTTCGAACTTGAGCTCGGGCCGCAGCCAATCCACGAACTCCACGTCCACCTCGGTGCCGACCAGCTCTCCGGACCAGTCCAGGATGAAGGCCTCGATCTGCCGGACCCGCCCATCGAAAGTGGGACGGACGCCGATACTCATGGCCGCCGAACGCCATGGCGCCCCGTCGGGCAGCCGGACCCGGGCCACGTAGATCCCGTCGGCGGGGAGCAGCTTCTCCTCGTGGAGACGGAGGTTCGCCGTGGGGTAGCCGAGCGTCCGCCCGATCCCGTGTCCGGCCACGACTGTGGCCGAAAAACCGTACGGCCGGCCCAGAAGCTCCGCCGCTTGTGCCACGCGACCCTCCGACAGGGCGGCGCGGATGCGCGTGCTGCTCACCGGCGCCCCATCGCGCTCGCACAGAGGCATCGCGTCCACGCGGAACCCCTCCCGCTCGCCGATCGCCCTGAGGCGTTCGACGGTCCCCGAGCGCCCGCGCCCCAGGGTGAACCCCTCGCCGACCACGAGCGCGTGGGGCCGGTGCGACCGGACCAGATGCTCGCTCACGAACGCTTCGGGCTCGAGCAAGGCCAGCTCGCGCGTGAAGGGCAGGACATCCAGCTCGTCCACCCCCATCGCCCGCAGCCGGGCGCGCTTCTCCTGAAGCGGGGTGAGCGGGGCCGAAAAGCGGAACGCGCCGCTTGAGAGCACGACATCCGGGTGTGGATCGAAGCTCACCACCACGCATCGGCTCGCGCGCTCGCGGGCGCGCTCGAGGGCCCGGTCCAGGATCGCCACATGCCCGAGGTGGAGGCCGTCGAATACGCCGATCGCCACCGCGGCGGGTGCCGCGCGGATTGGAATCGGGGCCGTCATTCTTCGGGAGCCGCGGCGATCGCGTCCCGGCGCATCTCGGGACGGCCCGCGCCACGCCCGCTTCGCACCGCCCACGGGAACACGACGTGCGGGCACGCGAGCACTCGGCCGGGTGCGTCGCAGGGCTGGAGCTCGCCGAGCGCGAGTGCCCGTCCATCGGGCCCGCGCAGCACCACGGATCGCGGGCCCGTGCCCACCGCGGCGCCCCCCGCCACCACGCGCGGCCGTCCGCCCATGCCGATCTCGAGGGCACCGGCTTCGTCGAGCGTCACGTCGGGGATCACACGAAGGGCCTCGTCGAGGGGAATACCGCCGCGCTCGAGGACTTCGGGGATCGAGCGCTGCTGGAGATCGTCGAGTGACACCGAGCGCTCGAGACCGAAAGGCTCGCTGCGCGTGCGCCGCAACGCTGCAAGCGCCGCGCCGGTGCCGAGGGCGGCGCCGAGATCGTGGACCAGCGTCCGCACGTAGGTGCCGCTGGAGCAGCGGACGCGGAAGGATGCCTCGGGAAGCACGAACGCGAGCCATTCCCACGATCGGACGGTGACGCGCCGGGGCGCGCGCTCGACGGTGATGCCGCGGCGGGCGAGCCGGTGGAGACGCTCCCCCTTCACCTTCAGCGCCGACACCATGGGCGGGATCTGCTCGATCTCACCCGTGAAGCGAGCGGTCATCTCCCGGATGGCGGACTCGCCGAGTCCCTCCCACGGTCGCTCTTCGAGCCACTCGCCCTGGAGGTCCTGCGTGCTCGTGACGAGTCCGAAGCGCGCCCGGCCTTCGTAGGTTTTCTCGCCCCACCGCCACACCGGGATCGCGCGGGTCGCGGCCCCCATCGCGACGAGCAGCAGGCCACTGGCGCCAGGGTCCAGCGTGCCGAGATGTCCGGCGCCCAGACTGCAAAGCCGCTTGCGGACCTCGAGGACGGCGTCGTGGGACGTGATTCCTGCCGGCTTGTCGATCGCCAGTAGGCCGGCGAACGGATTCCCCTCGCGACCGCTCACGTCCCCTCGTCCGGGTCCGCGATCGGCTCGCCCTCGGCGAGCTTGCGCAGCAGGTCCTCCACGCGCGCGCCGCGCTCGATCGACGTGTCGAGTAGGAAGCGCACCTCGGGCACTTCACGAAGTTCCAGTCGCTGTGCCAGCGCGCGCCGCACGAACCCGGCGGCGCTCCGAAGCGCCTGCATGGCGCTCTCCCGCTTGTCGCCCGGCTCCAGAATGCTGACGTAGACCCGCGCCATCGAGAGATCGGGAGTGACCTCGACGTCGGTCACGCTCACGATCCCGCCGAGCCGTGGGTCGCGCAGTCGGTTCTCGAGGATGTCCGCAACCTCGCGCTTGATCCGCTCGGCCACACGCTCCGGACGCTTGCTCATGAGCGCTCCTCCTGCCAGTCCAACAGCTCGGCTCCATGCGTCCCGTCCACGAGGTTGCGCACGGTCTGGAGCAGCTCGTCCACCTGCCGCGACTCACCCGAGATCACCGCCACCCCCAGCGCCGCGCGCTGCCACAGGTCCTGATGATCCACCTCGGCCACCGAGGCGCGCACCCGGTGACGGATCCGTTCCTTGAGACTCTGGATCACCGAGCGCTTCTCCTTGAGAGAGGTGGCCCCGGGGATGTGGAGCTCGATGCGCACGATACCGACGAACATGGGGTTGAGTTGGATCATCGACCGCTGTTGGGAAGTGCAGCGGATGCACGGACCAGGGCCGCCGCGAGACTCCCGACAGCGAGTCGGCAGGAGTCGACTCACGTTGGCGGATCAGGGAAGCGAGCCCAGGATGGCGAGCCACCGGGTCTCGCAGAGGTCCTGCCCGTGTGCCCGCAAGACCGAAATCAGTCTACAACGTCCGCGCCAGCTCCTCGACCGTGAAGGCTTCGATCACGTCTCCCGGCTTCAGGTCGTTCATCCCGTCCAGACCGATGCCGCACTCGAAGCCGCTCGTGACCTCCTTGACGTCGTCTTTGAAGCGGCGCAGCGATCCGAT
>Ga0247727_10010067_pt1 | contig 16863 bp, 17 predicted proteins | sample WisWelCaveWW1625_FD_202498 | JGI IMG/M metagenome (GOLD analysis project Ga0247727, IMG submission 202498) | Biofilm microbial communities from Wishing Well Cave, Virginia, United States - WW16-25 | ecosystem: Environmental > Aquatic > Deep subsurface > Groundwater > Cave microbial mat | place...
ACCGCCTGATCGCCGCCGCCGCCACGCCCCAGGAGGAGCAGATCGATCGTTCGCTGCGGCCGGCACGGCTGGCGGACTACGTCGGCCAGGACAAGATTCGCGGCCAACTGGGGATCTTCATCCAGGCGGCGCGTGGCCGCAGCGAGGCGCTGGACCACGTGCTGCTGTTCGGCCCACCCGGGCTGGGGAAGACGACGCTCGCGCACATCATCGCGCGCGAGATGGGCGTCAACTTGCGCCAGACTTCGGGCCCGGTGCTCGAGCGCCCGGGGGACCTGGCGGCTCTGCTCACGAATCTCGAGCCGCGCGACGTGCTGTTCATCGACGAAATCCACCGCCTGTCGCCGGTGGTGGAGGAAATCCTCTACCCGGCGCTGGAGGATTACCAGATCGACATCATGATCGGCGAGGGTCCGGCGGCGCGCTCCATCAAACTCGATCTGCCGCCCTTCACCCTGGTCGGCGCCACCACGCGCGCCGGCATGCTGACCAATCCGCTGCGCGACCGGTTCGGCATCGTGGCGCGGCTGGAGTTCTACAGCGCGGCCGAGCTCGCCTCGATCGTGCGCCGCTCGGCGGGCCTGCTGCAGGTGAAGCTGGCGGAGGAGGGCGGCGCCGAGATCGCGCGCCGCGCACGTGGTACGCCGCGCATCGCCAATCGCTTGTTGCGACGTGTGCGCGATTACGCGCAGGTGAAGGCCGAGGGGGCGGTGACGCGCGCGGTGGCCGACGACGCGCTGAAGATGCTCGACGTGGACACGCTCGGCCTGGACGTGATGGACCGCAAGCTGCTCCTCGCGGTGATCGAGAAGTTCGGCGGAGGGCCGGTGGGAGTGGAGAACCTGGCGCACGCCATCGGCGAGGAGACCGACACCATCGAGGACGTGCTCGAACCGTTCCTGATCCAGCAGGGTTACCTGCAGCGCACGCCGCGCGGCCGCGTCGCCACGCTCGCCACCTACCGCCACTTCGGCATCGTCGCGCCGTCGGGCGCGCACGACCTGCTCGGTTCCGGCGAGCGCGGCTGAGCGGCCTCGGCCGCTACGGTCTACAATCGTCCGGTGCAGCGAGTTCGCGCGCAAGAATTCCGCTGGCCGGTGCGGGTGTATTACGAAGACACCGATTTCGGCGGAGTCGTCTACTATGCCAACTACCTGCGTTTTTTCGAGCGCGCACGCACCGAATGGCTGCGCAGCCTCGGCGTGGGCCACCAGGGCCTCGCGCGCGAGGCAGGCCTGCAGTTCGTGGTGCGGCGCGCCGAGATCGATTTCCTGCGCGCCGCGCGCCTCGACGACGAGCTGGAAGTCACCGTCGAACTCGCAGAGCGTAAACGCAGCTACCTCATGCTGAAGCAGCGGGCGTTGCGGGGAGAAGAACCGATGGCCGTCGCGCTGGTCCAAGTCGCGTGCGTAGACCGCGAGACCTTCAAGCCGGCGCCGGTTCCGGCGTCGCTTGCCGCGCGGCTCGCCGGCTGACCCGATGAACGTCACCGCCGATCTCGACATCTGGAGCCTGATCGTCGGCGCGAGCCTGGTGGTCAAGGCGGTGCTGCTGCTGCTGCTCGCAGTGTCGTTCCTGTCCTGGATGTTCATCTTCAGCAAGTGGTTCGCCATCCGGCGCGTGCGCGAGCAGACCGAGCGCTTCGAGCGCGAGTTCTGGGGCGGCGGCGACCTGAACCTGCTGTACCAGGGCGCGGTCAACAACCGCCACACCATCGGCAGCCTGGAGCGCATCTTCGAGTCGGGCTTTCGCGAGTTCACCAAGCTGCGCATCCAGCGCGGCACTACCGACCCGAGCGTGATGGTGGACGGCGCGCGGCGCGCGATGCGCGCCACATACCAGCGCGAGATGGACCAACTCGAACGACACCTCGCCTTTCTCGCCTCGACGGGGTCGGTCAGTCCCTACGTCGGCCTGTTCGGCACGGTGTGGGGCATCATGCACAGCTTCAGGAGCCTGGCCAACGTGCAGCAGGCGACGCTGGCACAGGTGGCCCCCGGCATCGCCGAGGCGCTGGTGGCGACCGCCATCGGCCTGTTCGCGGCCATTCCCGCAGTGGTGGCCTACAACCGCTACTCGCACCAGATCGATCGCCTCGCCATCCGCTTCGAGAGCTTCATGGAAGAGTTCTCCAACATCCTGCAAAGGCAGGCGGTCAAGTAGCCATGCCGGCACTGCACCGCAGGCGCGCCCCGATGCACGAAATCAATATCGTGCCCTACGTGGACGTGATGCTGGTGCTGCTCGTGATCTTCATGGTGACCGCGCCGCTGGTGACCCCCGGCATGATCGACCTGCCTTCGGTGTCCAAGGCCTCCAACGCGCCGGTGGCGCCGCTCGAAGTGGTGATCCGCGAGAGCGGCGCGCTGTTGCTGCGCAGCCGCGACGAGAAGGGGGCGCTCGCCGAGGAGCGGCGCATCGCCCGAGGCGACCTGGCGCGCGCGATCCGCGAGCGCCAGGCGAAGAACCCGCAGCAGCCGGTGCTGATCGCCGCCGACAAGAACGTGCGCTACGAGGCGGTGCTGCAGGTGATGGACGAGCTGCACAAGCAGCAGGTGCGCCGCGTCGGCCTGCTGGTAAAGCCGGCGCAATGAGCGCGGCGCTCGCCGGTCCGTTCCTCGAGTGGCGGCACGAGGACGATCTCGCGCCGGCCATGGTGCTCGCGGTCGTGGTGCATCTGGTGCTCGCGGCGGCGCTGGTGCTGGGCGTGCGCTGGCAGAGCCGCGCGCCGGAGGTGGTCACGGTGGAGCTGTGGCAGCCGCCGTCCCCGCCTGTGGGTCAGCCCGAGCCGCCCAAGCCGGCGCCCGTGCCTGAAACGAAGCCCGAGCCGCGCATCGCAAAGCCGGACATCGCGATCAAGGCGGCACCAAAGCCGAAACCCAAGCCCGAGGCCAAGCCCAAGCCCGTGCCGCCCAAGCCCGACGACCGCCTGGCGCAGCAGCGCCTGCGCGAGGAGCTGACGCGCGAGCAACAGGTGCTCGCCGCCGAGCGCGAGCGCCACGCGGTCCGGGACCAGCTCACGCGGGACGCGGCCTCCGCGCGCGAGAAGGCCCTGTTCACCTGGGTGGACAAGATCCGCGCCAAGATCCGCGGCCACATCGTCCTGCCGCCGGACCTGAAGGGCAACCCGGAAGCGCTGTTCCTGGTCACGCAACTGCCCACGGGCGAAGTGCTGCAGGCGCGGCTGGTGATTTCCAGCGGCAGCTCCGCCTACGATGACGCGGTGCTGCGCGCGATCCTCAAGTCCTCGCCGTTGCCCAAGCCCGACAATGCGTCGGACTTCGTGCGCGAAATGAAGCTGACGTTCCGGCCGAGGGACTGAAATATAATCGGGCGCATGAGAAGACTGCTCGCAGCGGCGCTGCTGTCGCTCGCCGCGTGGCCGGCCCTGGGCCAACTTTCGATCGAGATCACCGGCGCGGGCGGGCAGCGCATCCCTGTCGCCATCGCGCCGTTCGCCGGCGAAGGCGCGCTGCCCGTGGGGACGGCGGGCGTGGCCGGCATGGGGATCACCGCGATCCTACGCGCCGACCTCGAGAGGAGCGGCCTGTTTCGCGCGCTCGAGGTGCCGCCGCTGGTGCCGCCGCCGACCGAGTCCTCGAACGTCAACTACGCGGAGTGGAAGTCGCGGCTCGCCGATGCGCTGGTGCTCGGCTCGGTCGCGGTGCGCGCCGACGGCCGCTACGAGGTGCGCTTCCGCCTGTACGACGTGGTGAAGCAGGCGCCGATCGGCGGCGTCGCCTACACCATATCGCGCGACCAGCTGCGCGCCACCGCCCACCGCATCGCCGACTACGTCTACGAGAAGCTCAGCGGCGAGAAAGGCGTGTTTTCCACCAAGATCGCCTACGTGGTGAAGCGCGGCACGCGTTTCGAGCTGCAAGTGGCGGATGCCGACGGCGCGAACGAGCAGGCGATGCTGGTGTCCTACGAGCCGATCATCTCTCCCGCCTGGTCGCCCAGCGGCAAGCGCATCGCCTACGTCTCGTTCCAGAACAAGAAGCCGATCGTGTACGTGCAGGACGTCGAAGTGCCCAAGCAGAACGTGGTGGCGAATTTCAAAGGCTCCAACTCCGCGCCGGCCTGGGCGCCGGATGGCTCCAGGCTCGCGGTGGCGCTGTCGCGCGACGGCAATTCGCAGATCTACCTGATCAGTCCCGACGGCAGCAACCCGCGGCGGCTGAGCAATTCGGGCGGGATCGACACCGAGCCGAACTTCTCGCCCGACGGGCTATGGCTGTACTTCACCTCGGATCGCGGCGGCAGCCCGCAGATCTACCGCATGCCTGCGGTGGGCGGCGAGGCGCAGCGGATCACCTTCGAGGGGAGCTACAATGTGTCCCCCCGCGTCAGTCCCGACGGCAAGAGCCTCGCCTACATCATGCGCAACGGCGGCAAGTTCCAGGCGGCGCTGCTCGATCTGAGCACCCGGCAGGTCCAGGTCCTTACCGACAGCGAACTCGACGAGTCGCCGAGCTTCGCGCCCAACGGGCGCCAGATCCTGCTGGCAACGGTGATCAACGGGCGCGGAGTACTCTCCGCGGTGTCCTCCGACGGCCGCGTCAAACAGCGCCTCACGCTTTCCGCGGGCGACGTGCGCGAACCCGCCTGGGGTCCCCTGGTTCAATGAGAAGGAGGTCAGCCATGCGTTTCCTCTGTACAGTCCTCGTCGTTTCCCTGCTCGCCGCCTGCGCCGCACCGCAGACCACCGACGGCCAGCCGCCCGCGGCAGTGGAGGACCGTGGCGGCAAGCCCGGCGCCAGCGGCGTGCAGGCGAAGCCGATCACGAGCGTCGACCTTACCGGCCGTCCAGTAGCGGGCGCGCTGAAAGACCCGAACAGCATCCTGTCCAAGCGCTCGGTATTCTATGAATTCGACAAGTACGACGTGAAGGACGAGTACAAGCCGCTGATCGAAGCGCATGCGACGTACCTGCGCGAGAACGGCGCCACCAGGATGCTGATCCAGGGCAACACCGACGAGCGCGGCAGCCGCGAGTACAACATCGCGCTCGGCCAGCGCCGCTCGGAGTCGGTGAAGCGCATGCTGATGCTGCTCGGCGGGCGCGAGGACCAGATCGAGGCGGTGAGCCTGGGCGAAGAGAAGCCGCGCGCCGCCGGCACCAGCGAAGACGCCTGGACGCAGAACCGGCGCAGCGACATGCTTTACCCCGGCGAGTACTGATGCGCTGGCTGCTCGCCGCGGCGGTGCTCGGCTGGGCGGGCGCTGCCTCCGCCCAGTTGTTCAGCGACCCGGAGATGCGGCGCCGCGTCGACGACCTGCGCCAGGAGCTCCAAGCGACGCAGCAACGCATCGACGCGCGCCTCGCCGCCATCGAGTCCTCGGCGGTGGAGCGGCGCGCGATCCTCGACCTGGCCGGCCAGATCGAGGCGCTGCGCGCGGAGTTCGCGCGCGCGCGCGGCCAGATCGAGGTGATCGTGAACCAGCTGGAGAACTCGGACAAGCGGCAGAAGGACCTGTACGTGGACATCGACACGCGCCTGCGCAGGCTGGAACAGGTGAAGGAGCAGGCCGCCGCCGCGGCGCCGGACAAGCCGCCGGCCGACGCGCCTCCGAGCGCCGCCGAGAACAAGGTGTACGAAGCGGCGCTCAACCAGTTCAAGCTGGGCAACTACTCGGCGGCGATCTCCACGCTGCAGGGGCTGCTGGTCACCTACCCGGACAGCAAGCTCGCGCCCAATGCGCAGTACTGGATCGGCATGGGCTACTCCGGGCAGCGCGACTACAAGAACGCCATCGCCGCGCACCAGAAGGTGATCGCCGTGTGGCCCACCGATCCCAAGGCGGCGGACGCGATGCTGTCGATCGCCAGCTCGCAGGAGGCGATGGGCGACCGGGCTGCGTCGCAAAAAACGCTGCAGGGCGTGATGGCGAGGTACCCGGGCAGCCAGGCCGCGGCGAACGCGAAGCTGCGGCTCGCCCAGGCGGCCAAGCGCTGAACGCGGTCGTCCTCCTTTCCGGCGGACTGGATTCCGCCACCGCGCTCGCCTGGGCGCGGCGCGAGGGCTACACCTGTTACGCCTTGTCAGTGAACTACGGCCAGCGGCATGGGGCGGAGCTCGAGGCGGCGCAGCGCGTCGCGCGGCGGCTCGGGGCCGCGGAACATCGCATCGTGCGGATCGACCTCGCGCAATCCGGCGGCTCGGCGCTCACCGATCGTTCCATCGCGGTACCCGATCGCGGTGTGCTGTCCGGCATTCCCGTGACCTATGTTCCGGCACGAAACACCATCCTGCTTTCGCTCGCCCTCGGCTGGGCGGAGGCGCTCGGCGCGCAGCACGTCTTCGTCGGCGCGAATGCGGTGGACTATTCCGGCTACCCGGACTGCCGGCCCGAGTACCTCAAGGCCTTCGAGGCGATGGCCAATCTCGCTACTAAAGCGGCGGTGGAAGGACGGCGCATATCCATCCGCGCGCCGCTCATCGACCTGCCGAAAAAGGACATCGTGCGGCGCGCGATCGAGCTGGGGGTGGATCCGGCCGAGACGGTGACCTGCTACCAGCCCGATGCCGTAGGACGGGCCTGCGGCCGGTGCGACGCCTGCCGCATCCGCAAGGCCGGGTTCGTGGATGCCGGCATCGAGGATACGACGCGGTATATTGTCTCCTGATGGGAACCACCTCGGCCCAGCTCGCGCCCTACGTCGCGCTCGGCGCGTTCGCGCTCGCCTTCGTCTTCGGCGCAATCGGCAACAAGACCAACTTCTGCACCATGGGCGCGGTGTCGGACTGGGTCAACATGGGCGACACCGGCCGCATGCGCATGTGGCTGCTGGCGATCGCGGTGGCGATCCTCGGCTCCAACGCGCTGCACTTCGCGGGGGTGGTGGACCTCTCCAAATCGCTCTACCAGACGCCGAACTTCACCTGGCTCTCGTACCTCGTCGGGGGGTTCCTGTTCGGGGTGGGCATGACGCTGGGTTCCGGTTGCGGCTCGAAGACCCTGATCCGCATCGGCGCCGGCAACCTGAAATCGGTGATCGTGTTCATTTTCGTCGGCATCGCCGCCTACATGACGCTGCGTGGCCTGTTTGCCGCGTTCCGCGTCAATGTGCTGGATCAGGCGGCCGTAGGGCTGGGGGGCGGGCAGGACCTGCCTTCGCTGGTCGCACGGGGCTTGGGCGGGGACAAGGCCACCTGGATCCTCATCTTTACCTTGGTGGTGGGCGGGGGCCTGGCGGCGTTTGCCTACTCCTCGAAGGAGTTTCGCTCGAACTTCGATTACACCCTCGGCGGGGTGGCGACAGGCCTGGTGGTAGTGGGCGGGTGGGTGATCAGCGGGGTCCTCGGTCACCTGGAAGAGGATCCGAACACCCTGCAGGAGGCCTTCGTCGCCACCAACAGCGGGCGCATGGAGTCCTTCTCCTTCGTGGCGCCGCTGGCCTACACGCTGGACTACCTGATGCTGTGGACGGACAAATCGAAGATCGTCACCTACGGCATCGCTTCGACAGTTGGGGTGATCTTGGGGTCGCTCGCCTGGTCGTTGTGGTCGCGGACCTTCCGCTGGGAAGGATTCCGCGACGCCGAGGACACGGCATTGCACATGATCGGCGGGATCCTGATGGGCTTTGGCGGAATCACCGCGCTCGGCTGTACGGTCGGGCAGGGGATTACCGGGTTCTCGACTTTGGCGCTGGGTTCGATCGTCACGTTTCTTGCGATCGTCGCCGGTTCGGCGGCGACCATGAAATGGCAGTACTGGCGCATCGCCCGCGAGGGCTGATAAAATCGCGCCCTTTCCGCAGTTCAAAAAATCGGGTCGTTAGCTCAGCTGGTAGAGCAGCGGACTTTTAATCCGTTGGTCGGCGGTTCGAATCCGCCACGGCCTACCAATACATCAAGGGGTTGCAGGTCATCATCCGGCGGAATCCCTGCCGCTTAGCCGGCATTGCTGTAGTTTCTAAGCTACAATGAACCTTGGGATTCGGTACTACGTCACCGCCGCCGGTCGGAACGTGTTTCAGGCGTGGTTCGACGGGCTGCGCGATCAACAAGCGCAGGCCCGGATTCGGATGCGTCTCGCCCGCCTTGAGCGAGGGCTGTTTGGGGTCGTGGAACCGTGCGGGGGTGGTGTATCCGAACTGCGCATTGATTGGGGTCCGGGCTATCGGGTGTACTTGGCGCGCACAGGTCTTGAAATAGTGTTGCTGCTGAACGGTGGCGACAAGCGAACGCAGGTCGCCGACATCAAGCAGGCAAAGGAGAACTGGCATGACTACCAGCAGAGAACGAAAGTCCAGAGCAAGCGCCCCCGCTAGTGTGTCCGCTCGGCCTCACCTTTTGGCGTGGTTGCAAAACCCGAAGAATGCGGCCGCGTATATCGAAGTAGCACTGACGGAAGGTGACTCCGGGGACCTGTTGCATGCTCTCCGGAATGTCGCCGAGGCGCGCGGCGGGATTGCGCGCATCGCCGAGCGTACCGGCCTCAATAGAGAGGCTTTGTATCGCACGCTCTCGAAGCGCGGCAATCCGAAACTGAAGAGCTTGGCGGCGATCCTCAGCGCGAATGGCCTGCGTCTTTCGGTGCGACCGGAGACGAGCCAGGAGCGGCGAGTCGCATAGCGGAAAACGTAGGGAAAACGTAGGGCGCTGGCGGTTGTAGACGGGCCTTGGCGAGTGAGGACGGGCCGGTTCATCAATGACTTACAGCAAAGAGTTCCACTTTTAATCCGTTGGTCGGCGGTTCGAATCCGCCACGGCCTACCAATTTCTCCAAGCCTTAGCATTCGCTAGGGTTTTTTTCTTGCAGCGCTCGCGCTATTCATCCAGCAGGATTCTGTGCTCGCGGGCGAGCGCAGCCCAACGCAGGATCTCGGCCTGGATGAAACGGCCGAAATCCCCGGGCGTCATCGGCATAGGCTCGATCGCTTCGGCGGACAGGCGTTCGCGCAGGCTGCGCGAGGCGAGCGCCCTGTTGATCTCGGCGTTCAGCCGCTGCGTGACCCCCGCGGGCAATCGCGCGGGGCCGACGATGCCGTACCACTGCACGGCGTCGAAGCCTTTGTAGCCCGACTCCTCGAACGTGGGCACGTCGGGCAGCAGCGGATGGCGCTTTAGGCCGGTAATGGCGATGGGCCGCATGTTCCTGGAGCGGATATGCGGCAGCGCGGCGGCGAGCCCGGGCATCATCATCTGGATCTGTCCCGACCGCAGGTCGTTGATCGCCGGAGCGATGCCCCGGTAGTGCGCCGTGACCGCCTCGAATCCGGCCGCTCCCCTGAACTGCTCCATGGCCAGGTGGTTCAGCGTGCCGATGCCGCCGGAGGCGTAGTTCGTCCTGCTGGAGTCCTTCCTCGCGAACTCGACCAGGCCTTTCAGGTCGCTTGCCGGCACGGCGGGGTGCACGACGAGCACGTTGGGCGTCCCGCCGACCATCGCGATCGCGGTGAAGTCCTTCACCGCGTCGTAGGGCACCTTGCGAACGGCCGGGTTGGTGCCGTGCGTGCCCACGTACCCGACCATCAATGTGTAGCCATCCGCTGCGGCGCGCGCCACCGCTTGCGCCGCGATGGTGCCGCCGCCCCCCGATACATTTTCGACGATAAAGGTTTGTCCCAACGAGCGGCCGAGCTGGTCCGCCATGGTGCGCCCGATCAGGTCCAGGCCGCCCCCCGGCTGCGCGGGGACCACGATTCTTACGGGCTTGGCCGGATAGGCCTGCGCGCCGGCGGTGCCGGGAAGCAGCGCGGCCAGAAAAAAGCTAGCGGCGGAAAGGAGCGAGGTCCAGCGCGCCATGAAATGCCTTTTCAGCAAACGCGAGGAACTGGTCGGCGAGACTCTCCGGCCAGCCGCCGTAGGCCGCATTGCCGCGGAACTTGCGCTCGATGTCGTGCCGCGAGAGCGGCTCGTGCACGCCGCCGCGTATATGCGGCTGGCGCTCCTCGAGCACGCGCCCGTCCCTGAGGGTCATCCGGACATGGCCGGTGTAGGCGCTCGGGTAGGGGTTGCCCGGATCGACCACGTAGCGCACTTTGCCGGCCAGCGCGAGAACGCGCGCGTCGCGCACGGTGTGCTCGCTGAAGGCTTCGAAGCCTGCGCCGCCGGTAATGAACGCGACGGCGATATTGAACGGGCTGCTGAATTTGGCCGCGTAGCCGTTCGGCGGGCGCTGCTTGCCGGCGAGCGGCTCCCACAGGCGATGGACGTAGCCTTCGGCCGTCTCACACAACACCTCGGCGACATCCTCCGCGGCAAATCCCCGCTGCGCCAGGCGAAGCGCGCAATCGATGTACGGCTGGTTCATGGTGCCGGTGGCGTAGGGCTTGAAGGTCAGGCCATTCATGTGCCATGCGTCGCCGAAACCGCGGGTGAGCGCGTCGAAGTCCCCCTGCTTGTCCCGCGCGAATGCGAAGAACAAGCCGTGTGCGCCCTCGAACACCGTGCGCGGGCCGACGAAGCCCTCGCGCGCGAGGCGCGCCGCATGGAGCCCGGAATGCGCTGCCCAGCCCGCGTGCAGGCGCTTGGTCCAGGCGCCTTCGGCGAGGTATTCGATGATCCCGCCGGCCATGCTTCCCGCGATGCCGAGGGCATCGACGGTCTGCCTTTCACTTGCTCCCAGGGTTTTCGAAACCGCAAGCGCAGCGGCCAGCGCGCCAAGGACCGCGGTGGGATGAAATCCAGCCTTGTGGATCCGTTGCGGCGCGACGAGGCTCAGGCGGCACAGGACCTCGACGCCAGCCGCGATGCCGAGCAGGGCGTCGCGGCCGCCCCGGCCGAAGCGCTCGCAGGCAGCGAGCACCGCCGGCACGATCACCGCGCCCGAATGCACCGGCCCGCCTTCGAAGGTGTCGTCGAAGTCCTCTCCGTGCGCCGCGGTGCCGTTGAGCAGCGCAGCATCCTCCGAGGTGCGACCTTCCGGGTGCCCGAGCGCCGTGCACGGGCCGCCGTCATCCAGACTGTTCTTCAGCGACAGGATGTAGTCGCGATTGCGCGCAGCGACACACAGGCCGGCGACATCCACCAGCAGGCCCCGGCATTGGTCCCGCACGTCGGCGGAGATGTCCTCGGCGCGCAGCGCGACGACGCGCGCTGCAAGCGCTTCCGCCACGGCGGGAGAGGCAGCCGTCACGCCAGCCTGGGGCCGCTGGCTAGTAGCCGTGGTACTCCCGCACTGTCTCCCACGCCACGTGCTGCAGGTGCGCGGCCGTCGCGTTGTCGAGGTCAGCGTTGTATTTCGCCCCGACCGGTGACTTCTTGAAGAGTGACGCATACACCGCCGCCGCCGCGAGGTAGGTGCCGGCGAGGCTGGGGTGGCGCTTGTCGGGGGCATACAGGTCGACGCCAGGCCTTGCTGCAATGGAACGCGCGAAAGCAAGACCCACCGGGATGACGAAGACGCCGTTGTCGTTGCCGGCCTGGGTGTAGGCCTCGGCCAGCTCGCGCGTCATCTCCGGTTTGTCCGCGTAGGCCCAGGACATGAAGAACACGGGCTGCGCGCCGTGTTTGCGCACGGTGTCGCTGTGCTTTTTCGCGTACTCGACGAACACCTTCCCGAGCTGCGGATGGATCGGGCACTGGCTGCAATCCATCATGATCGCCGCGTCAAACAGCTTGCGCTTCGGGTCGTTGAACACGATATTGTTGCTGGCATCGAACGAATAGCCGCCCACGGCGTTGGGACGGAACTGCGTGTCCACGTCGTGCCAGTCGAAGCCGGAGCCGCTGATCGTCACCGACACGCTGCGCAGGCGCGCAGGCGCGGGCGCGCTCGAGGCGATGCGGCTCACGTGATTGTGCAGGCTGTTGTTGTAATAGAAGAAGCTGTTGCCTACATAGAGGATCGACGCCGGTGGCGCGCCAAAGTCGGTGAGCTTGGGTTTGGTCTGAGCGGCGGCGGTACCGGCGGACAGCGCAACGACGATGAATGCGATGTGGGCTGAAACTGCGACTCGAGTCACGGATGCTCCTTGGGGTAGGTCGGATGCGGGTTCATTTCGTGCGGCGCGGCACGCCTTGCAGGAACGCGGCCAGCTCCTGCTTCCACCACTTCGCCCGGCCCGTCGTGCCGTGCCCGGCGGTCTCCTCGCTGCCGGCAATGAGGTACAGGCGGCCGTTCTTCATGCGCTTGAGCTCGCGCTCCATCACGCCGAGCTCCGGCGGATTGCGCTCGTCGTCCGCCGAATTGATGGCGAGCAACGCGGCCTGGATTTTCTCCAGCCCGGGCGAGGCGTTGTAGTCCCGCGAAGAATCCCACTGGTACAGGATGTCGTTCGCATCGCCGCGGAACGGCGCGTTCAGGCGCTGGTTGAGCAGCTGGTCGGCCTTGTCGCGCGTCGGCGCCGCCCTGTAGAGCGCCTGGTCCCCGCCGTTGGTGGCGATGCCGTAGAACACCGAGGCGAACTGCGCGCTGCGCGGCTGCCTGGTGTACTCGCCGTTCATCCACTCCGGGTCGCTGCGGATGGAATCGGTGATCAGCCGGCGCAACATCCAGTTGCGACTGGACATCTCCGTCGGCATCGAGGCCATCGGTACCAGCGCATCCATGAACTCCGGATACTTCACGCCCCAGATCCAGGTTTGCATGCCGCCCATGGAATTCTCCAGGATCAGCCGCAGATGGCGGATGCCCAGGCCTTCGGCCACCAGCCGGTACTGCGCGAGCACCATGTCGTCGTAGTTGTAGCGGGGGAACTTCGCGCGCAGCCCGTCGGAGGGTTTGGTCGTTTTGCCGGTGCCGATGGCATCCGGCAGGATAACGTAGTACTTGGTCGCATCCAGCGGCTGACCTGGGCCGAACAACTCTCCCCCGAACCCAGGATTGAGCATGCCGGTCCCGGAACCAGTGGTGCCGTGCAGAATCAGGACCGGCTCGCCGGTGGGCGCGCCGACGGTCGTGTAGTGAATGCGCAATTCGGGCATGACTTCGCCTGTATGGAAGCGGAAATCGCGGGCGATCCAGCTGCCTTCCTTCGGCGTCGGGTAGCTTTGTGCGAAGGCGGAAAGCGCGGCCAGCGCGAGAGCCGTAGTGCAAGTCGCCTGCAGCAGCCGTCTGATCAATCGCATGTCGTCCTCCTCTTGATCACTCGCGCACGCGCGCGAGATGCCGCCGGTTGGATCGCTGGGGCTCGTGCTGCCCATGGGGCACCCTTCAACGATTGTTGTCAAATCGGTGACTTCCCTGGGGACCAACGCATGATCGCTCGTAGTGTTGGTGGAATCGTAGCGCGTCTTGAACTCGATCAGTGCAAGTTCCTCGAGACACGAATGCGGACGGACATGGTTGTAGTGCCTGCGCCAGACTTCGATCACGACGCGCGCTTCTTCGCGAGCGCGGAACCATTCGAGCGACAGGCACTCGTCACGGAACTTGCCGTTGAATCTCGTTGTCGGCGCTCAACTCCCCGGGACCGGCTACTTGGCCCGCCAGCCGCCGTCGACGACGAGCGCGTGGCCGTTGATGTAGCTTGCGGCGTCGGAGGCGAGGAAGCCCACGGCGCCGGCGATGTCCTCGGGCGTGCCGCGCGCGCCCAGAGGCACCAGGGCACGCACCATCTCGTCGTTCACGGCGACGCCGCGCCCGCTCATGTCGGGCACACCCGGCCCGAGGATCGCCTGCGAGTGCGCGCGCAGGCCGGTCGGAATCGCGCCCGGGCACACGCAATTGGCGCGGATCCCGCGCGGGCCGTACTGCACCGCCATCTGCCGCGTGAGGCCGACTACGCCGTGCTTGGCGGCGATATAAGCGGCGCCGCCGCCGGTGCCGTTCAGCCCCGCGACCGAGGCAATGTTGACGATGCGCCCGCGCTTGCGCGGCAGCATCTCGCGGAGCGCGCGCTTGCAACCGAGGAAGACGCCGGTCAGGTCGATGTCGATCACCTTGCGCCAGAGCGCCTCGTCCATCTCGTCCACGTCGAAATAGCCGTCGAGTATCCCGGCGTTGTTGACCATGACTTCGAGCGGGCCGAGGTCGGCGACGGCGGCCGCGATTGCTCTGTCCAGATCCGCGGCACGGCTGACGTCGGCGTGGTAGCCGGCGGCCCTGCCGCCGATCTGGCGCGCGGTCTCGCGCGCCGAGGCCTCCTCCAGGTCCATCGCGGCGACGGCGTAGCCGTCGGCGGCGAGCTTGCGCGCGATCGCGCGCCCGAGTCCCGATCCGGCGCCGGTCACCACGGCCATGCCTTGCTGGGTCGTCATCACTTGTCCTCCCGGATCAGGCGCCGAGCAGGTAGGCGAGGCGGTAGGGCTCGGCCTCCGCCGCGCCTGCGCCGCGCACACGCAGCTTCGCCGCCACCTGCGCGAGGATCGCCTCCAGCTCCTCGAAGCCGATCGTCTCGACCAGCACGACGGTGTCGATGGCGTTCTCGGCGGTGGTGGAAGGGCGGTTGTCCATCTCCGTCGTGCGCACGCCGGTCACTTCCTTCCTCGCGGCGCCGAGGTGCACGCCGACCACCCCGTGCAGCGCCATGGCGTCCTCGCAGGAGTGGCGCAGCGCCAACGATGCCTGCTCGCGCTCCGCGTCCTCGACGCGCAGGCGGAATGTCCCGATCGCGCCGCCGACGCCCTGGCCGAGCGAGAGCTGCACCTCGAAGGCGCCGCGCAGGAAATCGGTCTGCGCCGCGCCGACGCGCCGCGTCCAGAGCGTGGGGTCGTTGAGGCGCGCCAGGTAGCCGGGCGAGCGGAAGGTCTCCGCGTGCACGCCTTCGTACAGCGTGAAGCAGAGGTGGCTCGCGAGCTTCCAGTTCATGTAGCGCCGCGCCTGGCGGAAGCCGGGCACGCCGACGCGCTCCGGCATGTGCTCGTAGGTGTGCCAGCGATCGAAGTCGCGCTCGAAGCCGGGCTTCAGGTTGTGCCAGATCCCGAGGAAAGCCCGGGCTTGCAGCGGCATCGCCTCCTCCTCCCGGTAAATTGCGCTACTCGCGCACGCGCGCGATCTTCTTCACGTCCGGCAGCCGGCGCAGCGCGCGCATGACGCGCGCGAGGTGCTGCCGGTTGGAGACCTCCAGGATCAGCAGCATGCTGGTGTACACCGTCCGGTCCTCCTCCATGCTGATCGAGTCGATGTTCGACCTGGAATCGGCGATCTCGGAGGCCACTTTCGCCAGCACGCCGCGCTGGTTGGTGACCATGACCTTGATCGCAGCCTGATACAGCCGGCTACTCGCCGGATCCCACTCCACGTCGATCCACTGGTCGGGCTCGTTCCTGCGCGAGCGTTCGATATGCGTGCACTCGGCGCTGTGCACCACCAGCCCCTGGCCTTTCTTCATCGAACCGACGATGGCATCGCCCGGGATCGGCCGGCAGCAGGTGGCGAGCTGCACCGCCATGCCCTCGGTGCCGCGGATCACGACCTGGGCTCCTTTGCCCTTGATTTCCTGTGCTGTTTCCGCGCGCTTCAACAGCCGGCGCGCGACCACCGCGGCAAGTTGCTTGCCCAGGCCGATGTCGGCCAGCAGTTCCTGTTTCGTGTGACCGACGGTCTCCCGGATCACCCGCTCCCAGCTCGCCTCCTCGATGTCCGCGAGCGAAGACCCGAGTCCTTTCAGCGCCTGTTCCAGAATCCGCTCGCCCAGGCCCGCGGACTCGTCGTACTGCATGGTCTTGAGAAAGTGGCGGATGTTGGCGCGCGCCTTTCCGGTGCGCACGTACTGCAGCCAGGCCGGATTGGGTTTGGCGTGGCTCGCGGTGATGATCTCGACGCGTTCACCGTTGCGCAGCTCCGTGCGCAGGGGAACGAGCTCGCCGTTCACCTTCGCTGCCACGCACCTGTTGCCGATGTCCGTGTGCACCAGGTAGGCGAAGTCCACCGCGGTCGCGCCGCGCGGCAGCGACAGGATCTTGCCCTTCGGCGTGAATACGTAAACCTCGTCCGGAAACAGGTCCACCTTCACGTGCTCGAGGAATTCCTGCGGGTCGCCCGACTGGTTCTGGATTTCCAGCAGCGACTGCAGCCACTGGTGGGTCTGCTTCTGCAGCTCGGTCAGCGACACCGCGTCGTCCTTGTACATCCAGTGCGACGCGACGCCCGCTTCCGCCAGGCGGTGCATCTGCTCGGTGCGAACCTGCGCCTCCACCGGCACGCCGTAGGGGCCGATCAGCGCGGTATGCAGCGAGCGGTAGCCGTTGGCCTTGGGGATGGCGAGGTAGTCCTTGAACTTGCCCGGTACCGGCTTATACAGCCCATGCAGCGTGCCGAGCGCGAGGTAACAGGTGGGGACGTCCTTGACGATGACGCGAAAGCCGTAGATGTCGTGCACCTCGGAGAACGACAGGTGCTTTTCGATCATCTTGCGGTAAATCGAGTACAGGTGCTTCTCGCGCCCGAACACCGTGGCGGCGATGCCCGCCTCGGTGAGCTTCGCCTTGATCGCCGCCTCGATCTTGCCCACCACCTCGCGCCGGTTGCCGCGCGCCGAGCGCGTCGCTTTGGACAGCACCCGGTAGCGCGTCGGATACAGGTGAGCGAAGGCGAGCTCCTGCAGCTCGTGGAACAGCGTGTTGAGCCCCAGGCGGTTCGCGATCGGGGCGTAGATCTCCATCGTCTCTCGCGCCACGCGCCGGCGCTTGGCGGGCGGCACCGCGTCCAGCGTGCGCATGTTGTGCAGCCGGTCGGCGAGCTTGATCAGGATGATGCGCACGTCGCGCGCCATCGCCAGCAGCATCTTGCGGAAGTTCTCGGCCTGCGCGTCCTCGGCGGACTGGAACTCGATCTTGCCGAGCTTCGACAGGCCGTCCACCAGCTCCGCCACCGGCTTGCCGAAGGTGTAGGAGATTTCGGCCTTGGTGACCGAGGTGTCCTCCATCACGTCGTGCAGCAGCGCCGCCACCAGCGCCTGGCCGTCCAGGTGCCAGCCGGCGAGGATTTCCGCCACCGCCAGCGGGTGCGAGATATAGGGGTCGC
>Ga0247727_10010068_pt1 | contig 16863 bp, 13 predicted proteins | sample WisWelCaveWW1625_FD_202498 | JGI IMG/M metagenome (GOLD analysis project Ga0247727, IMG submission 202498) | Biofilm microbial communities from Wishing Well Cave, Virginia, United States - WW16-25 | ecosystem: Environmental > Aquatic > Deep subsurface > Groundwater > Cave microbial mat | place...
ATAGTAAAACGTTAAAAGAAATTGCCCCCCTGAAAAAACAGGCTATTGCATCCATAGAAGATGTTGAAACCCTGAAGGCGATGCATGAAAATTATCCGGAAGACGAAATTATTGGAGAAAAACTTGCCAGGGAACTTTCTAAAAACCTGACTCGTATGAACGATCAGGAATTGCTGGAGGGTATTATTAATAAATTGAAACTGAAGAAATCAGACTTTATAAATGAAACACCTGCCAGCGTGCATAAAGATGTATACAGTGTTTCGGTGTTGTTTCCGTTTGTGGTTAATATGTTGGATCTCACACCTACCCGAAAGCGGAATCAATTTGTGCTGGATCTGTATGAAGGCATGAAGCTGGCTGTTGATACACTGGCTAAACAGGGAACTAAAATCAGTTTGCGTGCCTATGACACGGAACGCAATCAGGAAAAAATAAAAAGGATACTTGAAACAAAAGAGCTAAGGAATACAGATCTTATTGTGGGGCCGCTCTTCCAGGAAGAGAACAAGCTCGTGCAGGAATTTTCAAGTGTAAACCAAATCAATGTTTTCAATCCGATCTCCAACAATACAGACCTTATCAGGAGTAATTTTTATGGATTCCTCTTTCAACCCGGTTTTGAAGCATTGGGAGAACAAGCTGCCCAATTTTTAATTGATCAGGACAGTACCCGAAAGTGCATGGTATTTTATGGTGAAAGTAAACGTGATTCAACGCTTGCAGCCAGTTTTGTAAAACGTGCAAGCAAGTCAGGGCTAAAAATTTTGAGAACGGAACGCGTAACCAAAGAGAACTCAGGAAAAATTATTGATATCCTGGCAACGCCAACCGAGTTTGATGAATTCAAATATCCAATTCAGTTTACATTACCGAAAGACAGCCTTGACTGCATTTTTGTGGCATCCGATGATCCGTTGGTTTACACGAAGGTAATTAGTAGTGTGGAGACACGCTCGGATTCCGTTACGATCGTTGGTTCGGAAAACTGGCTCGATCAGTCGGCAGTGGATTACGAAAAATATCAGTCACTGAATATTATATTAACCGGCTCGAATTTTTCTGCAATCAATAATAAATGGTACCAGGCTTTTCAACGAAAGTTCATCCGAACACACGGGCGCATATCAAGTACTTCGGCCTATACCAACTATGCCAAGCTTGGTTATGATTTTATGTTATTCGTAGGAAATGCATTGAAAAAACATGGGGTCTATTTTCAGGAAGCTCTGAAAAAGGAGAAACGGGTGCCTGGGTATTTAACGGAAGGCTATGATTTTCAGAATAGCCGGGACAATCAGTATGTACCCTTTATTCAATTTGAAAGAGGAAAATTGGTTGTGGTTAATATGGAATAGAATTAATTCTCAAAAATAACTTGAAATCCCTAGCTGCAAACCGCCCGTTATTGCTGGTGGATTTCCCAGGATGTCCTGTTGTGCACTGTACTTGTAATTAAAACGGATCACGGTTTGTCTTCCGGTACGCAAGCTGATACTTGGTATAATCGCCCAAATGTCTTCTGCGATCGTAGTTCCGGTTTCATTAAAATTCCCAACATTCCAATCCACATATTCAAGCCGGACAGAAGCATTCAACGTTACCTTATCAAATCCAAGTATGGATTTTCGTAAAACAGGTTGAACGAAATCAATAAAACCTCCGTGCTGCCGGTTACCAAATTGCTGTGTATAGCTTTCAGGAACATCCACCCAGATCCAGGCCCATTCACCCGTGATGAAAGTGCCGCTCGGTAGAGTTGTATTGAAATCAATTGCTATGACATCAACTCTTCTTTTTTTATCCAGGATAAGTCCGTCATCTTCAAACGTATTATAGACACCGCCCATGTAAGACAAGCCTATCTCTCCGATTTTACTATGCCAAACAGCAACTTTGGCGGTAAGCAACAATTTTCCATTGCTGCTCTCCTCAAAACGATCGGCAGTTTCTTTCGCGGCTGGCAAGTAAGTTTTGTTTTGGGCATTTGCGATAATGGCATCATTAAAACCATTCGTCAGATAGACTTCATATCCAACGGCCCATTCGTTAGAATAGTTTTTTCCGAAAAGGCCAAATCCCACATTACTCCAGGTTGCCGGTAACAATTGTGTGGCTGAAATAGGTCGATCAACAAATTCCCACTTGGGGCCATCGTGGTTTTGGTTGAACGCACCGATGGGATTCATGATCACCCCACCGCGCAGGTTTAACAAAGGATGAAAAGTGAAATCAATAGAAGCGAATTCAATAGCAATTTCTTTACCCCCCTCTTCCAGTTCAATCTCCGAAAGAAATTTTATTTTCCGGTGAATGGAAGAAGCAAAGAATAGTGTAAGGCGAGGAAAACTAAATGAATGACCTTCACTCACGCCATCTGTTCCCAGGTATTGGTAATGCGCCTCTACGTAGCCTCCCATAGAAACTGGTGCTTTTCCCATAGAAAGGAATGGCCGATTATACACGGCATCCATACTCATATTATTGAGAACAGAAGTGTCTTTCGGTACTCGCTTTAGCAAGGTCGTATCAATCTGCGAAAATAAATTTCCGATGATCAGTAGAAAAAAAAGAATCAGAGCTGATCGTTTCACGTTAAGCGGATTTTAAGTGTTTCATTTTCAATTTGTACCGAGAAGGTTCGCAAAGGCGTCTCGGCAGGACCGTTTTGTACCGCACCATTTCTTGTAAACTCACTGCCATGAGCGGGGCATTGAAGTCGATCGCCAAAGACCTGTAGTTCGGTGCCCTGGTGCGTACACTTCATCAGTAAGGCTTGATAATCAGTATCGGAAATTCGGTAGATACAAATCGGATACTGGAGGTTTTCGTGTTGGGCAATTACATATTTTTTAAAACGAATCACTCCGCTCTTTTCAGTTTCAAATGCTGAAACTGGAACAATCATATCGGTACCCACAAGTTGCGCGGTAATGTACTGGGTGCCCATGCAACCTTGTAGAAATGAAAACCCTCCGCCCAGAATCACCAAACAACTTTTGCTGCAGGTATTGATAAATTTCTTTCTATTCATTTCCTTGACCTCTACTTAAAGCGACTTAAGGAATTTAATAAGTTGATCAACTTCCTTTTGATCCAATTGCAAATACTGATCCCGGCTGGAGGCTGCTTCACCTCCGTGCATCTCAATCGCTGCTTGTATGGTATGTGCACGGCCATCATGCATCAGGAAGAACTGACCCCCTTGCGAATTTGGAGAAAGGCCAAGGCCCCAGAGAGGCGGTGTTCTCCATTCATTTGTTAAGGCAGTACCCTCTGTATAACCATCATCAAGCAAAGGGCCCATGTCGTGCAACAACAGATCAGTGTAAGGAGCAATTGTTTTATTGGACAATGCCATGATGGGGGAGTAACCTGTTTGAAGTTCAGGTTTATGGCAATTGGTGCAGCCGATATCCTGGAACAATTGTTTTCCTGCCAACACATCTGTGTTAGTTTGATTGCGTGGAATTGGCGCTTTTAAAGTTTTCAGATAAAATACAACGTCTTGTATAGTTTTATCTGAAACCTCAGGGTCAGTTGCAATTCCGGAATACGTGTCGATGGGTTCAAAAGTGGAAGCGATTCCGATGTCCTGGTTATATGCCTTCGCAGTTTGTTGAAGCAAATCATACGTTGAACCTTTTTTTCCAAAACGTCCAATATATTTTCCGCCTTGCTCAACAGCGCCATTACGCAAGGTTGAATAGGATGGTGGGGTAACCCAATTCGGAACTCCTGAAATTGTATCTCCATTAAAAACAAAAGGAACGGTCATAGCCAAAAGATCGGCATCGGCAACAACATCTAAAAATCCAAGTCCCGTGTTGGCTGGTGGCATTAACTGTGTAAAGGTTGCGCCATCTGGTATTGTTTCGGGTGTAAACCCTGGAATAGCCCGTTGTTGTAGTTGCGGTCCGCCTTGTTCAAGATATTGATTTCCGGTTTCATCTGTTTGCCCGAATCGCGTAAGCGTAGAGAAAGGATGTCCTTTTCCATCGCCAGCGTGACAACTGCCACAGGAAGTCGCAACAAACACGGGCCCAAGTCCACTTTCCGGTATAAAAATTTCATCGTTAAACGCTATATCGCCAGCAAGAAATTGTGCTTGTTCGGCATGACTAAGGCCATTAACTGGACCATCTAATAGTTCATTATCACCGGGTGCGGCAGGAATAATTTCTTCGCACGAAATAATGCTAACAAGGCTTCCTAAACCAACAGCCAATAGTCCAATAACAGTTTGTATGCGCATGTATATGGTGAATTAATGTTCAGCCACGGCATCAAGGATTTTGCCACAACTTTATTTTACTCACAAAAGTAGAATGTTAGATCAATCTAACAAATTTATTTAGAGGGTATTTGCCATTTTATTATTTTTGGGCGCAATGAATTCACTCGCAGAGGAAAATTATCTAAAGGCTTTGTTTGCTTTGGCCGATGAGCACGGGGTTGTAAGTGTAAATGACCTTTCGAGACGGCTTGGAATTAAAATGCCTACCGTTACCAGCATGATGAAAAAGCTGGCTAGTAAAAAATTGGTGCATTACGAAAAGTACAAACCGCTTAAACTGACTGAAAAGGGAAGAAAGGAAGCTGTTCTGGTAATCAGAAAGCACCGCCTGACAGAGATGTTTCTGGTTCAAAAAATGGAGTTTGGCTGGGAGGAAGTACATGAAATTGCTGAGCAGATTGAACACATCCAGTCCCCGGCATTCTTTGAGAAGATGGATGAAATGCTCGGTTACCCTTCGGTAGATCCACACGGTTCGCCTATACCCGACCGTTCGGGAAAGGTAGAGTGGAAGAAATTTGTCAAATTAAGCAGTTGTAAACCGGGTGACATCGTGAAACTGTCGGCCGTACTGGGTTCCTCTGCTGATTTCCTGAAGTACCTGAACAGCAGGGAACTAAAGCTTGGGTTGAAAATCAAAGTGAAATCCCTAGAATCGTTTGATGGCAATATGACCGTAAGTTACAACAAGCGGACTTCGGAAGTTTTCAGCCATGCAGTTTGCGAAAGGTTGCTGGTAATTGATTAAATTTTCAGCACCTTAGTTCCCGCATGGGGTTAAAGGCATAAATCGAACAGGATGAAAAAAAAGGGAGTTCAATACACCATTATACTGGCATCTATTGGGGTGGCCATTACCCTGCTGGTACTGTATGTTAGTCGAAACATGCAAAACACCAACGAGCGGAATTTGCCCTATGTAAAACTTGCTGATAATCTTAAAAACAAGACAACGAAAGCTCATCTGTGGATGGAGAAAGCCATGGCAGGAGATCAAAGTGTAGATTTTGACAAAGACGTACTTCCGTTACTCACCAGTTCACGCGATATTTTGCAAGGTGCCTATGATGGTAAAGAAACCGAGCTTGGAATATTCACAATTTCAGATGAAGAGACAAGTGTTCTTCTTAAAGAAGCTATTGTTGGTGTTGAAAATCTTATTGTATCTGCGCAACATCGGTGGGATAAAAAAAAGGAAAATGCCAATGCGCAGAACGACAGCACAAGAGTAGATGGCGGTGAGAATGCCGGTGGAAAACTTGATCAGGAATTTGATTTAGCATACGAAGGGTTACAAGCTACCTTTGATAAAATTGTAACGCATGTAGACAATCGGATAAAAGCCGACTCTTCACTTCTCACAGTTTTATCACGGGTGTCGGCAGTTTTGATTTTCGGAATTTTCGGAGTGCTTTGTTTTTTTATGTTCCGGTTCGTTCGGGGCAATGAAAAATTAGCCACGGAAGGAGAACGTAAACTTGAGGACGAAACTAAACGTGTAGAGAGGCTTTCCAGTTTTATCGAGTCTGTATCTACAGGCAACTATTCAATTGAAATTGACTCTACCGATGAACTAAGCAATAAACTTATTGGCATGCGCGATACCTTGCGTAATAACGCGGAAGAAGACCAGCGGAGAAACTGGGCTACATCGGGTCTGGCCCAGATTGGCGAAATTTTGCGGAGCTCTGATAATACCAAAGAGTTGTATGATAACATCATCAAGTTTGTGGTCAAGTATGTTAAGTGCAATCAAGGCGGACTGTTTTTAATCAATGACGATAATGAGCATGATCTATATCTTGAATTAGTTTCATGTTATGCGTTTGAGCGCAAGAAGTTTATACAGAAACGAGTTGAACTGGGTCAGGGCCTCGTAGGACAATGTTATATGGAAGGAGCGCGAATTCACTTATTAAAAATTCCGGATGGATATGTGCATATTACTTCGGGACTTGGCGGCACCAATCCCAGCTCCTTGTTGGTAATTCCGATGAAAGTGAACGATAAAACATACGGAGTAATCGAGTTGGCTTCCTTCCGTAAGTATGAAGAACATGAAATTGTACTGGTAGAAAAATTTGCCGAGAGCATTGCAGCCGCAGTATCATCTGTTAAAATAAATGAAAGCACAAGAATTCTGTTGGAGAAGACTCAGCAACAGGCTGAGGAGATGCGTTCGCAGGAGGAAGAAATGAGACAGAATATGGAAGAGCTTTCGGCCACTCAGGAGGAAATGTTAAGAAAAGAGAGTGAATATATAAACAGGATCAAGGAACTGGAAGAGCGACCTGCTATGACTACACACTCCTGATTTTTTTGACAAAAAGCACCATTCTATTACATCCGTGACCAAGAGGCCGGTTATCGCAGCCTGTTTTTCAGGATATATTTATTATTTTTACACATTATACTATTCTATATGGTAACAGGTTACCGACTTTTTGCCCTCTTTTTCTTCTTATGCATTTCTGCCGGGCTTGTGGCTCAGGGCGAACGCAAAGATAAAACGGCCGTAACGTATGAGGAGATTTACGATGAGCCGTACTCTGTCAATAAGTTATTTGTCCACCTCCAGCCGTTGTATGGCGAATTATTTACAACCAACGTTAATGCCGGATTTGGACTAGAGGCCAGTTATTATTTAAAGGATAAGGCAGACTTTAAAGCTCATTTTCGCAGAACGTACAGCAGTGCCTTTTTTGATCTTGCGCGAGAGCAGGCAAAGCAAAGCAGCGAGGTTGATAACGAACCTACTACCTTCTATTATTTCGAAGTAGGAGGAACCTACCACATAAAAGATTTTGAATCGAGTTCAAAAACGAAGATGTTTTTGTACAAGAAAAGCTATGCGGGTAACAAGTGGGCCGCACGGGTGCCGCTGAATGCGGAGGTGCCTTGTAAAGTGAGAAAAATTTATGGAGCACGCCTGGGTGCCATCGTTTGGCAAAGTTCAGTTGACATTAACAATGTTATGAAGAAGCAAGACTTAACAACGCAGAATTTTAGTGAGGTTAACAATGAAGGCAATACTCTTTTTAATGCTGTCTATGATGCCACCACTAATCCAACCGGTGAGGTTTCCATCTTCTCTAATGTGTCAACAGCGGGATTATATGTTGGTGGCTCATTAACCTGGATCAGAAATGTAGCTGTAAGCTTTGATAAATTTGAGGCAGGCGTTGACGATCTTATTTTAACAACTTATCTGGATATTCTCATTTCACCTAGCGTAAAGCTGGACGATATTGTGTATAGTGACAGAAGCGTTACTCCGATTGTCACAAGAACATATGACATTAGTCCGGTTGGTGTTACAAAGTTTGGATTCAGAGCAGGTATTGAAGGAAAATTCAACCGTACCTTAAGCTGGGCTTATGGTGGCGAAGTTGGATACCGCCCCGGTATAGAAGGAAGAATGTTTTATGCGTTGCTAAAAATCAGCTTCCCTGTTTTCGGTACCAACCTCGATTACAAAGTAGAATCATTCGGCAAATAATTTCCAGTGGCTTGGGATATCCTCATCCGCAACATTCAGGGCTTAGTACAGGTTAGAGATCAATCCATTCAAGTAGTTTCAGGTAGTGCAATGGCCGAGTTGCCAGTATTGTCAAATGCGTATCTCGCAATTCAGAATGGAGTTATTCAGGAGTTTGGAAGTATGACGGATCTGCCGTCAGGCAGTAAAGCCCAAACTGAAATAGATGCCTCTGGCCGGTTTGTTTTTCCAAGTTTTGTTGACTCCCACACGCATCTCGTTTTTGCGACAAGTCGTGAAGAAGAATTTGTGATGAAGATTAAAGGCGCCACCTATGAAGAAATTGCGGCCAACGGTGGAGGTATTTTAAACTCCGCAAAAAAATTACGGCAGACTTCCGAAGATGAATTGTTTGAACGTGCGCTGGCGCGAATCAATGAAATTATTCACACAGGCACTGGTGCAGTTGAAATAAAGAGCGGTTACGGACTGACCGTTAAAGATGAATTGAAAATGCTTCGTGTAGCCAGGAGAATTGGTAGAGAGACACCCCTTACTGTTAAAACAACTTTTTTAGGAGCACATGCTGTACCGAAGGAAATGTCGAAAGAGAATTATATCAACATGGTGTTGAATGAAATGATTCCCGCAGTGGCTGAGGAAAAACTGGCCGACTACATCGATGTGTTTTGTGAGCAGGGATTTTTTACTCCCGATGAAACCGAGCGTATTGTAGAGGGAGGAAAAAAGTTTGGGATGAAGCCGCGCATTCACGCCAACCAACTCCATCGGTCAGGCGGAGTGCAAGTAGGAGTGAAGACCGGAGCGCTCAGTGTGGATCATTTAGAAAATATTGGCGAAGAGGAAATCGAATGCTTAAAAAACTCTTCTGTTATGCCAACAGCCCTTCCGGGGGCAGCCTTTTTTCTTGGATTACCGTTTCCGCCCGCGCGTAAAATGATAGAGGCAGGATTACCTGTAGCAATTGCTTCAGATTATAATCCAGGGAGTTCTCCTAGCGGTAACATGCCACTCATGGTAGCGTTGGCTTGCATTAAAATGAAAATGACACCTGAAGAAGCCATCAATGCTTCCACAATTAATACGGCTGCTGCCCTCGAACTAGAAAATGCGCACGGAAGTATTACGAAGGGAAAAATCGCGAATGTATTCATCACAAAACCAATTCCTTCCGTTGCGTTCCTGCCTTATGCGTTTGGAAGTAATGTGATCGAAACTGTTATCCTTAAAGGTTCAATTGTTATTTAGGATGCTTGATTATTCTCCGGTAATTAGTTTGGTTATTAACGTCCGGGGGATAAGTTCAAACAATGGTGGCAATTTTGTCACGGGCACTGTTGCAAATTTTCGTTGATCGGCCAGTACAAAATAAGGCTTACCTAAGCGGTTGATTTTTTCAGCAATTCTTCGTGTTCCTGATTTGTTGGCAACGTGTGAAGGAAGGATAAGATCTGCCCCGGTAATAAAATAGTCAACGCCCTCCAGAGTTGACCACTCAGGATCATCATCCACTAATTGCACCTTAAGTCCAAGGCTTTGTAGCCTTTCTGCTTGAATAGTTCCTTCTTTTTCAGGTTCTGACACGGTCTGTAAGATTTTGACTTCTATGTTATTTTCAGCTATAATTCCAAAAACCGATACAATGGTTTTGCTATGGCTGTGCAACAAGAAAACTTTTGAATGAGGGTCAATCAGGGAAATTAATTGCTCTGAAATTTTCAGATTTGTACGGTCAATTCTACCCTTATACTCTTTCAGCAAGATAGACCAGTTTGCATCGGATTTTTTGAGCGTTTCCGCAAGATGCCTCAGTACGGCAAAAAATGGTTTCTTTACCGATAACCTTTCAATTTTTTTTTTAATAGTATGTTTTTCATTCGGTGTGAGCTGAGACTCCAGTTTAATCAGCGTAATGATGAGCTGGTCTGCCAATTCAGTAGAGCCAGAAACTGTATCATGGTCGATGTCGTCAATTACCCGATCAAGCTCGTCCATGGTCAAGGCCTATTCACTTCTACAGAGAAATGGATGTGGCTGTTTAAAGTTGCTGCCACTGAGCAATATTTCTCTAATGAGAGTTTAGCAAATTTTTCAAATTCTTCCTTCTCTACATCAGGTGACGTAACAATATACTTGCAGTGAATATCGGTGAACTTCCTGGGAGTTTCATCTCTTCGTACACCTACCGTTTCAATGGTAAATTCATTAATTGTTTTCTTTCTTTTCTTGAGCATGACAACAATGTCCACAGCACCGCAACTCGCCAGGGAAGTAAGCAACAGCTCGGTAGGGGATTGGTGTTGCTTATGAGAAGCCTCACGCATATCCACAGTTACTTTGTGACCTCCTTCATTTAGAGCCTCGTAGACCTCATCCTCCAGCATTCGTGTGATGATTTTCATACTGATAATTAAAAGTTCTTATTTTGAGATATTATTGTCTTATAAACGCGCCATGAATTTAGAAGATAAAGTTAAGAGTATTGTGCGGGATGTGAAGGATTTCCCGAGGCCTGGCATTCTTTTCAAAGACATTACGCCCCTTTTGGCGAAACCTGATTTAGTGAAGGAAATTACGGTTGAAATAGCGCAACACTTTAAAGGGCAAAAGATTGATGCTATTGCCGCTGTAGAGGCGCGAGGTTTTATTTTTGGTTCTATTCTTGCGCAAGAACTTCAGTGCGCATTTATACCCATGCGAAAGTCAGGCAAACTGCCTTACAAAACACTGACGCAGGAATATGCGTTGGAGTATGGCACAGCTTCCGTAGAAGTCCATGTGGATTCCATACAGCCTGGTTGGAACGTACTCATCCATGATGATCTGTTGGCAACCGGTGGAACAGCAGGCGCTGCTGCAAATCTTGTAAAGAAGCTGGACGGTAAGGTTGCAGGTTTTTCCTTCCTGATCAACCTATCGTTTTTACCGGGAGAGGAAAACCTATACAAGCAATTTGGAATTAAACCTCAATATCTTGTGTCGTATTAAACTTGTTGATGTATTTGTTGTTATTGATGTGAAATGATGATCACCATTCCCATGTTTCCCCTTTCCATTTTGCCCTTGCCGGGTGAATTGGTACCGTTGCATATTTTCGAACCACGTTACAAACAACTGTTACAGGATGCTGAATCGGATGACACCAGCTTTGGTATTTTCTTTAACAGTACGATCAATACAGAAAAGGTAGGTTCGTTGATGAAGCTGGAGAGTGTAATTAAACGCGCCAGCAAAGTTTTTTTAGTGTGTACACCATAGCGCAAGAATTAAACCTGGAACTAAACGATCGGTATAATTTCTTGCTATCAGATTATGCAGGACGCATAAATTTTCTTGTCCATCGCATTAAGTATCAAATGCAGATTCTCAATCATGAGGAGAAGAGCAAGGATGTATTTCACTTAAACTAAAATATCCTGCACTTTTAAAATGCAGGACATTGGTAAGATCACTTCACTTATTAGTAATGAATTACATATTCCTCCTGTATTGCCCACCCACTTCAAATAACCCTTTTGTGATTTGTCCAAGTGAGCATACTTTGCAGGCTTCCATCAATTCCTCAAAAATATTTTTATTCTGGACAGCGGCCTGCTGAACACGGTCAATCTTTTCTGAAGAGTTGCCTCCCTGCACTTTATGCAGGTTTCTCAACATTTTAATCTGGTATTCTTTCTCCTCGGTTGTGGCCCGAATTACTTCCTGAGGTATAATGGTTGGAGATCCCTTTGAACTCAAGAAAGTGTTCACACCAATGATCGGATATTCACCTGTGTGTTTTAACGTTTCATAGTATAAACTTTCCTCCTGGATTTTACTACGCTGGTACATCGTCTCCATTGCACCCAATACACCACCGCGCTCTGTAATACTGTCAAACTCAGTAAGTACCGCTGCTTCTACTAATTCAGTTAATTCTTCAATGATAAACGAACCTTGTAACGGGTTTTCATTTTTCGCTAGTCCAAGCTCTTTATTAATAATGAGTTGAATAGCCATTGCTCTTCTTACTGATTCCTCGGTTGGAGTTGTAATAGCCTCGTCATACGCGTTGGTATGCAGCGAGTTGCAATTATCATAAATCGCGTAAAGCGCCTGCAGTGTAGTGCGAATATCGTTGAAATCGATTTCCTGTGCGTGTAAGGAACGACCGGATGTTTGTATGTGATATTTTAACATCTGACTGCGGGCATTGGCACCGTATTTATTTTTAAGTGCTTTTGCCCAAATTCTTCTGGCTACCCGGCCAATTACAGAGTATTCAGGATCGATTCCGTTCGAGAAGAAGAAGGATAAGTTTGGTGCGAACTCATTAATATCCATACCCCGGCTGAGGTAGTACTCAACATAGGTAAAGCCATTCGCTAACGTAAAGGCTAACTGCGTGATTGGATTGGCACCGGCCTCAGCAATGTGATATCCTGATATTGATACGGAATAAAAATTACGAACATTATTGTCAATGAAGTACTGCTGTACATCACCCATTAATCGCAAGGCGAATTCTGTAGAAAAAATACAGGTGTTCTGTGCCTGATCTTCTTTTAAGATGTCAGCCTGAACGGTTCCTCTAACTTGGGTTAATGTTTCTTCTTTGATTTTCGCATAAACATCTTTCGGTAAAACCTGGTCTCCAGTTACTCCCAGGAGCATGAGACCTAATCCATCATTGCCTTTCGGGAGTGGGCCCTGATAAGCAGGGCGCTCGTTTTCTTTGCCTTTGTAGATCGAAGCAATTTTAGCTTTTACTTCCGCTTCAAGGCCATTCTTCTTAATGTAGAGTTCGCACTGCTGATCAATTGCGGCATTCATAAAGTACCCAAGCAGCATGGGAGCGGGACCGTTGATCGTCATGGATACAGAAGTTTTAGGATCCGCCAGGTGAAAACCACTGTATAATTTTTTAGCGTCATCCAGACAACAAATACTTACACCTGCGTTACCGATCTTTCCATAAATATCAGGCCGGTAGTCGGGATCATTTCCGTAAAGCGTTACGGAATCAAATGCAGTGGACAACCGTTTTGCCGGTGTGGCAAAACTCACGTAATGGAATCTTCTGTTTGTTCTTTCAGGCCCGCCCTCACCGGCAAACATTCGTGTAGGATCTTCTCCTTCTCTTTTGAAAGGATAAATGCCAGCTGTGTACGGAAATTCGCCCGGAACATTTTCTTGTAGCGTCCAACGCAACAGATCGCCCCAGCTCGTATACCTGGGAAGTGCGACTTTAGGAACTTGCGTGTGTGAAAGTGATTCGGAGTGTGTTTGAATCGCGATTTCTTTATCGCGTACTTTAAATTTGAAAAGCGGCTCTTTGTATTGCTTTACTTTTTCGGGCCAGGATTCAATCAATTTCCAGTTCTTTGGATCAAGGTTGAGTTTAACCCGGTCAAACTCTGCCTGAAGGGCCTTAACAATATCTTTTTGATCGCTACCTAATGTGTCAATTGTCTTATTAATAGCGTAAAGTTTTTCAGCCACTTCGGCTTGTTCGGTTACCCACGCATCATACTTTCTGTTGTTCTCTGAAATCTCGCTCATGTAACGGGTGCGATTCGGAGGGATCACAAAAATCTTCTCCGACATTTCACGGGTAATTTCAAAAGTAGATTTTAGAGAAGCTCTGGTTTTCTCAACAATCTTATCAATGATATACTTGTAGAGTTGATTCGTGCCGGGGTCATTAAACTGCGATGCGATGGTGCCAAATACAGGCATGTCTTCCGGTTTTTTGTTCCACAACTGATGGTTGCGCTGAAATTGTTTTTTTACATCGCGCAACGCATCTAACCCACCACGTTTGTCAAACTTGTTCAGGGCAATTACATCCGCAAAGTCAAGCATGTCGATTTTTTCAAGCTGGGTAGCTGCACCGTATTCGGGAGTCATCACATACAACGACACGTCACTGTGATCAAGAATTTCTGTATCGCTTTGTCCTATGCCCGAAGTTTCTAAAATGATCAGATCGAAACCAGATGCCTTCAATACCTGAATGGCTTCTTTTACATAAACTGACAACGCGAGGTTTGACTGACGGGTAGCCAACGAGCGCATAAACACGCGGGGATTGTTAATGGCGTTCATCCGGATGCGATCGCCCAGCAATGCGCCACCTGTTTTTCTTTTGGATGGATCAACAGAAATAATTCCGAGTTTTTTACCTGTCCCGCCATTGGCGGGATCCTTAAAGTCAATTAAAAACCGTCTGACGATTTCATCCACCATCGAAGATTTTCCTGAGCCACCCGTTCCGGTTATGCCGAGGACGGGAGCCTTTGAAACAGACGCTTGCTTATTTATTTCCTCAAAAGTTCCCTTATGATCATCGTAGTAATTCTCTGCTCCGGAAATAGTCTGCGCAATTGCCAGATAATTGTCAATTGTCAATTGTTCATTGATAATTGTCTTGCCCGTTGGATAATCACTTTTCTCTACCAGGTCGTTAATCATTCCCTGCAAGCCCATGGTGCGCCCATCATCAGGCGAGTAAATTTTTGTAATGCCGTACGCCATCAGTTCTTTTATTTCTTCCGGGAGAATCACACCTCCGCCTCCGCCAAATATTTTAATATGCCCTGCGCCCTTTTCCTGCAACAGGTCGTACATGTATTTAAAATATTCATTGTGACCACCCTGATAGCTGGTCAGGGCAATGGCTTGTGCGTCTTCCTGAATAGCGGTGTTCACTACTTCCTCTACGCTTCGGTCATGCCCTAAATGAATCACCTCAACCCCAGTGGATTGGATAATCCTACGCATGATATTGATGGCAGCATCATGACCGTCAAACAGGCTGGCGGCCGTTACAATCCGTACTTTGTTTTTGGGCTTATAGGGTTCCGGGGCTTTGTGCCCTGCCAGGTTAGGTTTTCCTGCCTGTCCGGCAGGCAGGTCTGCTTTTTTTGGACTTATTGTTTCGGTACTCATACATTTTAGTTGCAAAATCCCCTAAAAGTACTGACAATGACAGTATTTAGCTAACGGCAGTTAGCTAGGAGGAGCCTCCTCAACCCCTTGTATTGTACACGATTAGGTAATTTATTTTACCTAAAGTTGTATTATACACAATTAGGTAAAATGTAAGAGTATGGGATACCCTTGCAGACAAGTAAAAGAAAATAGTAGTCGTGCCACCACTCAAAGTGGTGGCACGACTAATACGTTATTTTTTCATGTAAGCATCACGAATCGACTTAAACTCAGAAGTTGGTTTCCATTGTGGCCAGGTTTGCTCCATCGAGATTCTTTTCCCAACATTAAACAATAACTTCAAATCATCTACAGCTCCATCAAGCTTCCACATTTCAGCAGTGAATTCATCAGAAGGCTTGTGATAGTGTTTGGCTACATAATCATCCTGTAATTGTTTACCGTATTCTTTTCCTTTCTCAAGATTGTCTGTGCCAATGTTTGTGTACAAAGCCGGTATACCTACTTTGGCAAAATTGAAATGATCAGAACGGAAATAATATCCCGCAACAGGATTGGGTTCGGGAGAAACATAGCGGCCAGCTCGTAAAGCCTCATCACTCAAATAATCTTCCAGGTCGGATTGCCCCATGCCTACCAGCACAATGTCCTTAGATTTTCCGTACGGATTAATTCCATCAATATTAATGTTAGCCACCGTTTTCTCTTTTGGATAAACCGGATTCTGTGCATAGTAAGCGGAGCCCCATAGTCCTTGTTCTTCTGCTGTTACCCACAAAAATACTACCGTGCGTGCCGGTTTATTTTTCAAGGTGGTGAATGCTTTCGCAATCTCAAGCTGACCTGCTGATCCGCTGGCGTTATCGTGTGCTCCGTTATATATGGTGTCACCTTTTTCATCCGCTTTGCCGATACCCAGGTGATCCCAGTGTGTGGAGTAAACCAGGTATTCGTCAGGTTGTTTTGTGCCCGTAATTTTTGCGATCACGTTGTATGACATAGCATACTTGGCCTTTACTTTCATAGACATTGAAAGTTTAAGGTTCATAGGCTCAGGAGTAAACCCTTGTTTGTGCGCTCTTGATACAGCTCCCGCGTAATCAATTCCTGCGGCTTCAAATAATTTTTTAGCGGCAGGTTGCGATACCCAACCTACAGTTGAACAGAAGTATTCATTCTTGCCACGTGAGTCGAGATAGAGTTTGGAAGTATTCCAACTGTTTTGCACTACCCAAAATCCATATCCTGATGGTACATCGTCATGAACAATGATGCAACCTTTTGCTCCCTGACGAGCCGCTTCTTCAAACTTGTAGGTCCAACGGCCGTAATAAGTCATCGGGTTGCCTTTGAAAGTTGAATCGCTCGTGCCAAAGTCGGGATCGTTCACTAATACCAAGACAATTTTGCCTTTCACATCCAGGCCGACATAATCATTCCAGTTATTTTCAGGAGACACTACACCATAGCCAGCAAAAATTAATTCTTCATTTTCGAGTTTAATTTCCTCCTGCTCTGCCCGCTGAGTCCATATCACATAATCATTCAAACCTTCTAATTTGAATTCAGATTTAGGTGACTTTACTGTCATGGATGAAGAAGTTTCCGTTGTAATTTCAACCATGGGAACTTCCTGTAAATAGCTTTCGCCATTACCAGGTTCAAGTCCAAGCTTTTTTATTTCCTCTTGGAGATATGCAATCGTTTTGGTTTCACCCTCTGTAAAGGGCATCCTGCCCATGAACTCATCGGAAGAAAGTGTTTTAAGATGAGATCCCATTCCGGCTTCCGTGAATGATTCCAGCCCATCCTGCGGATCAAACTTTGGTTCTGTTGGTTGACAACCAAAGTTCAGTAAGGAAATTACAAACAGGGAAAGCGTTATTCGTTTCATAAATTAACCGTTATATTTTTTGCTTAAGATAGTGATTTCGGTGGATTCCAGGTTCTAGAATTATTCGAGCGGACAAAATCAAGTATTCAACTCCCACGCACTTTTATAAAATCCTTTTTGTTGAACGTATTCTAATAATTCAAGATATAATAGAACGGATGCGTACCCAATGTAGCACTGTCACCCACCATGATGAGTTTTTTCCGAGCGCGGGTAATCGCCACATTCGTCCTACGGATG
>Ga0247727_10010069_pt1 | contig 16863 bp, 7 predicted proteins | sample WisWelCaveWW1625_FD_202498 | JGI IMG/M metagenome (GOLD analysis project Ga0247727, IMG submission 202498) | Biofilm microbial communities from Wishing Well Cave, Virginia, United States - WW16-25 | ecosystem: Environmental > Aquatic > Deep subsurface > Groundwater > Cave microbial mat | place...
GCTGGCATTTATTGGCGCCATATCGAATCGCGCCGGCCGATACCGCCAAAGTGTCGTTTCTCAATGTCATTCTTCCGAAAAGAATGGCGCTGAAGAACTTGCTCACCGGAGAGCATGAAGTGCTGACGTTTAGCACGAAACGATATTCCATTGCCGGTTATGCGCCTGATACGTTGAAAGCGAGTCAGGTGGTCGGCCTGTTCTTAATGTCGGATGCCTCATATCGTTTGGCCGATAAGCTGGGAAATGAGTTCGCGTTTGATCCGGCGGGCTATCTTACCGACATGACTTTTTCGGAAGATCATCATTTTCGCTTTGAATATCTGAAAGGTTTTACCGATGCTTTTGAGCAGACGCCTTATAAAATTCAGCCAGTTAATAATGAGCAAGTCGCGTTTCTTAATGTGCGCCTGCCAAAATATATGGAAGTTGTGGATCTGGTTAATGGAACAAAGGAATCGCTGACTTTCAGTGATAGCGGAAGAATAGCGGGCTATTTGCCAAAAAATCCGGAAAAGAGCCGGTATCAAATTCTGGCACTGATGTCGAACCGTTCTTTCCGTCTTCTCGACAAAGAGGATAATGAGATTGCTTTTGGTCCAGGCGGAGATTTTGAGCGTATGGCCGTTTCTTCCAAGCGACGTATGATCCATTCAATATCTCAAGGCCAATATGTTGTTAATTTCAAATATGCGATTGACAACGCTGGCTCAATACGGATTGCGAGCGCCTATCTTTCAAAGAAAGGTGAAGAAGCGGCGAAACCCACTTATGTCGTGCATTATAATTATGACAATGAAGGAAGGCTCTGTCAAATCATTGGGCCAGGAAATCAACTTGTGGGCATTCGTTAACAAATAGATTCACTTTTCTACAACGACCATAGGAAGGTGTAGACCGATGAATAAGCATATTTGGGCTTTGGTTGCTCTCCGGAGCTTTATCCTTGCAGGGGTTCTATTGCTAATTCCATTGACTCTTGAAGCACAAACACCTATCAAATATGGTGATTGTCTTCAGGGTTCGATTGGCTTGCCAGCGCAGATTAATACCTACACCTTTTCAGGCAGCAAGAATGATGTTATAACTGTGCGATCGGGACGATCAAGCGGGAGTCTTTGGCCGCAAATTGAAGTTTATGCCCCGAATGGTTCATTGCTCAAGCGAACAAGTAATACACCTTCCGCGAGGATTGATACCCTGAGCTTGCCAAATAATGGCTCCTATTCAATTCTTGTGGCAGATGGATTCAACGGTACTTTGACTGGTGGCTATGGACTTTGTTTGCAACGCACATTCGATCCTGGACAAGCAACTCCAATTACATATGGAACCACTGTGCTTGACACAATAAATTTTGTGGGTTATATAAATACCTATACTTTCCCAGGGAATAAAAATGAGGTCATTACAATACAAATGGCCCGATCAACTGGGTCGCTTTGGCCTCAAATAGAAGTTTACGCTCCAAAAGGTTCATTACTCAAGAGAACGAGTAATACACCTTCAGCAAGGATCGATACGCTAAGATTACCAAGTGATGGTTCCTATACAATCCTTGCAACAGATGGTTTTAACGGCACTCTTTCTGGAACATATTCACTTAATCTCACTCGGATTCGAACTACTGTTGAAGAACAGCCGGATCTGGTATTGCCAGTGGTATTTGAACTCAAGCAAAACTATCCCAACCCGTTCAACTTTGTAACTACAATTGATTACCAGCTACCCCGAGTAGCACACGTTAAACTATCAGTTTATGATATTTTGGGAAAAGAAATAGCCGTTCTTGTCAACGAAGAAAAACAAGCCGGCATACACCAAGCAAATTTTGGTGCTATAAATATTGCAAATGGAATCTATTTCTATCGCTTACAGACCGTTGGGTTTGTCGAAACTAAAAAACTACGTATACTGCGATAGAAATGTTATAGAGGTGTGATATGAAAACCTGGATGAAATGGAATTCGAGTTTTTTTATTTGTACCTTGTCAATAATATTGGCCCTTGGTACAGATCCCCAATACGCACCGGCACAGACTGAAAAAATCACCATCATCATAAAAAATTATTCCGGTGAACTCGCTTTTGTCAAACTGATCGGACCTACCATACAAGCTATAGAAATTCCTCAGGTGCAACACCGTACTGTCAACGCCTTGCAAGGCAAATACTATTTTCTGGTTCGGTATGGTAGCGATTCAGATAAGCATACCTATTTTTGTAGTGACTCAATTACAGTAGGGAAAAGCGTACTGAAGGATTCTGTTGTCACAATTATCCTTTACAAAGATTTCGGAAGCGGTTATTCGATCCGTAAAATTTCTCGTGATGAGTTTGAGCGTGTTCCTGTTGACACCTTGCAGATTAGTACACAAGGTTCTGATGAAGCGCAGAAAAGACTCGCGACCGACACTGTTGCAGTTTTGACGCGAGAATTCAGCACGGCGGTAAGTGAGATTGACTCAACATCAAACGTACGTTCACAAGAAGCGGATTTCCGCAAAGTTTCAGTGTTGTTGGATTCCCAACGCGTGGCTCAAACAAAGCAAATACTCCAAGAAGCTTTGAGTGTGGCACGAGCGTGCAAGGATCGTACAGAGCGAGTGCAGAGTCTGTTGACAGTGGCGCCTTTACTCGAAAAGTTTGGTCTGGAAGAAGCCACCGGAGCTATTGAAGAAACCGTCACACTCGTGCCGAAACTCCCTGAAATGTCATCCCTATGGAAACCTAAAAACCTTTTGTTTAGAGATCCAGATGTGACACTGTCGGAAAGCTATAGACAGAAAGCCGAACTTACTTTTCAACTCGTTCAACTCCTCGCATACAAATCTCCACCCCGTGCGCTTGAACTTGCTTTATCATTAAAGGATTATTATGCACGTGCTCTTGGTATTGAAATGTCATTGCAATTATGGCCCCGGACAGAAACAGAAGTAGCCATTTCAAAAATCCGAGATCTTGCCAACAATTCGCAAAAAGAAAAAATATACTCATCCGACTTGGTTGCACTCGCGAGTGGCGCCATGTTTCATGACATTGGCCTTGCGCGTGACTTGGCTAATAGAGTTATTAAGACAATGAGTCTAAAAAAAGACGCCTACTCTAAAAAAGTATATCGAGTCGTTTTGTCAGGCGGAGGAATAATCATTTCTATAACAGCTCTCTGGACATATGAGAAGGCATGTGAAGTTCTTGCTATTGCGGACCTGGAAGAAGCGAAACGATTTCTATTGAAGCTGAAAGCAAGCCCGACTGAAAACACAGCTAATTTAATAGCCTTCGCTCGCGGGGTTATACACGTTAATGCAGAACTTGCATGGCAGGCACTATTAGCCATTGATAACGAGCACAAAGATGTCTTAGTCTTTAAAGCCGAACTCTTGCGATTAATTGTTCATAGCTTACCCACCCACCTAAAAGCTGAAGCGCAGCAGTATATATTGAAATTCCTTTCGTCTTTACCTGCGCCATACGAGTTCAAGAAAATGACCTTTAGTTTTACTGATAATATTCGCGACGAATTTAAACGACTTGCAGTATTATCAGATGCTATCGTTAGTCTTGGAAGCATTGGTCCCGAAATGGCGCTTGAGCAAATTCAACGGATTGGATTTAGTGAATTCTTGGACAACAAATTCATTCTCGAAACAAAGACCATCTTTGAACTGCTTGAAACGAAGGTTAGTGGTTTATATTCAGACAATAAAGAGGCGAGAAAAGAATTCGCAAACAGCTTTTTCCAAAATCTGGTTAAACTTGATCTTGCCCTTTCATTGCTAAATCAAAATCCCCAATTTTCGTTAGGCATTCTCGATTCCTTAAAAAACGATTTTTGGATCGGATTGTCTTATACTGCTTTAAGAGAAGGTTTCCAAAGTGTAGCAGGCTTTGATTCTGAATCAGAGCCAAATCCCGAAGGAATCAAAGATCGACTTAGAAACCTTTTGAGAAGTACAAAAGAGCAGTGGCCAGTCGCTGTAATTAACGATTTTGAAATTCAATCTGAGAAATTAAGCACGAAACAAGAACGACTTATTAAAGTAGCAGAATTATTGGATAAAGTAGCGGTGGCAGTTTATAAAAGCCGGGAAGATGCCAGAGAAGTTTGGTTAGATTACCTGCCATTCGCACTGGCTCATGCAGGAAAAGCGATTTATGCAAATGATTCAACTGTTGCAATAAAAGTTTTCCAGACGTCCAGGGCTTTAGCCAAAGAACTGCCGACGCCTGCATACGAATGGACATTGTGTTGGAATACTGTAGTTTTTAGCAAACTCGACTTTTCAGAGTCCTCTATATTTAAGAAGGAAGCAAGCAAACTTATTGTTGCCCTAACAAATCATAAACCTTGGGAAGAGGCTGTAACGCTCCTAATTAATCAAGTGGCCGTCTTTAATCCGGGGGTTGCGTTAAATATCGCAAGGCAAGGAAAAAATAACCTTGACAGAGTTCAAGCATTAGTTGCTGTGGTTAACGGTATGAATCAGTAGATAACAAGAAACAAATGGGCTAATGCATCTCCATCTATTCCCAACAATGCAGCATAAGCCCAGATTTTCTTTACACAATATTCTGTATAGCTCAAAAGAAAATCTGGGCTAGGCAAGTAAGACTATTTTAACTTCTCCTCAAACAATTTCAAAATTCGCTTGTATTCATCCGTCCACGAGCTTGGCTCGCGGAAGCCGTGGTCTTCCATCGGGTACATCGCCACTTCCCAATTGTCTTTTCCCAACTCGATCAAACGCTGCGTCAAGCGCACGGTGTCTTGAAAATGCACGTTGACATCAACCATGCCGTGACAGATGAGCAGCGCGCCTTTACAAGCTCAATCAGATTGTCGCATTAGAAGACGATATCCGCGAAGCCAAAGCCAAACTGCGCCAGTTGGGTGTTGAGTCGGAGTTTTCGACGATTGACCCTCCAGAAGAATTCGAGTCTTTTACCGAGCATGTCATCAAGACCTATCCCTTGCCCATCGCGCAGGCGTGTGCGGATTTCAATCGCGAGCAAGAGTTGGGACGAAAGTTTGTCGCGTTGGATCGTCTCATCACCCACCTGATCAAATATCTGGCGGCCATCTTCATCGGGCAGGCGCGACGGGATAAGCCGCCGGATTATCCCTTGCCGGAAAAACTTGAATGGATCGCCAAACCCACGCTGGAAAGCTGGACAGAGGCCATTCGCGAATTAAGCGAGCTTTATAAAAAGACTTCCTGGCAGGAGAAATGGAAACTCGCTGATTTGCTGCCTGCTTGCACGCGGCCTTTGCTCGGTCGACAAGAACTGATCGATGCCATTGATTACCTGACCATCCAATTGCACAAATCCGGCATTGATGAGCCTTCGGTGATTGATTTCCTGCAATTGCTCGCCTGGTATCGCGAAAAAGAATGGCAGGACGCTGCGGCCCAGTATCCGCTGGAGAAAATCGAACCGTTGATGCTGCGTTTGCAACCGGCTCTGGCCTTGCTGCTCAACGAGGTGGAACCGCTGCGACGTTACCCGCTGGTCTATCTGGAACGGGCTGATGCGGTGGATTCTGAAGTGCGTCTGCGCCTGGTGAAGTTCATGGGGCAAGTCACTGAAGATGTCACCCCAGCCAACAAGCCCGCACTGGCGGTGCCGCAAGCAGAGGCGCAGCACATTAAACGCAATCGTTTCTATGTGGCGGCAGCCGATGGCATACCGTTGCTTGGCATGCATCCCTTTTTCATCCTCTATCGTTGGGAGCTTTTTGCGCTCGAACGTCATGGGCCGGTCGAGTTTCGTTCATGTAGTCGTGGCATCAGCTTGAGTCCGCCGCCTGAAGCCAAAGCTTCCTTTGCCACCTGGTTGGAAGAACAAATCAGGGAAGCGCCGGCCGAGGAGGCCCAACCTGAACCTGGTGAAGATGAAAACTGGTATGATAAAATCGAACCCATTCAATCGGATGATCCGATGGAATTGTTGCCGTTAACCTATTTGAATGCGGAAGGCCGGCAGGCGTTGGAATTCGCGCTGGGCGAGGCGCTGCGCATCGGTCGTTTTTGGCTGGGCGTTGAGTTTCTGCTGATGGGACTGACCAGGCAGGATGGCCGGCCCTTGAGCGATCTCCTGCACGAGATGGACCTCAGTCGCAGCCAGTTTCGCGGCGTGCTGCGTGGGATGGTCGGTATTGCTACGGAAGATGATTGGCAACGGAAAGACGTCGCTGCGATCGGGGCTCGCGCCTTGCTTGCATTGCGTCCGGCTGATCCCGAAAAACCAGTAAACGGTCTTTTGAGATTGGCAGCGAGTTATTCGGCGGGAAAAGAGCAAACGCCGGTTGCTACTCCGCGCATGATGCAGGTGTTGCGAGCGGCAAAGGAGTTGGCCGGTGACGGGCAAATCGGGCACGGCCACCTGTTGCTGTCGGCATTGCGGCATCATCAATGTCTGGCAGTCAACCTCCTGCTTGGTCTCGCGGCACAAGCGGGATGGGATCCGCGCAAGGTCTATGATTGGGTGAGACAACGCGCCGGTATTGCAGACCGGCCTGCGCCAGGTGAAGATGAAAAATCTCCGGATGAACCGCCTGATATGGGCTTGGGGCAAATACCTCGACCGCCGCAGCCGCACTCACCACATATTCCGAAAGGCAAAGGAATGCTGGGCAAATATGGCCGCGATTTGAACGCCGAAGCCAAGGCTGGCAAGCTCCATCCCGCGATCGGTGTGGATGCGAAATTGCGCCAGATGAAGCGCATTCTGCTCCAACGCGAGACTAACAATCCATTGCTGATCGGCGAAGCCGGTGTGGGAAAAACGGCTATCGTCGAAGGACTGGCTTATGAACTGGTGCATGGCAAATCTGATGTTGCGGAATTACAGGGCAAGCGTATCGTTGAAATCTCCATCAACAGTTTGGTGGCAGGAACAAAATATCGCGGCGAGTTGGAAGAGCGCGTCGAACGGATTCTTGCCGAAGTGAAAGCTTCGCCGGAGGTGATCGTTTTTATTGATGAAATTCACACGGTGCTTGGCGGAGGCGGCGACAGCGTTTCCAACATTGCGAACGCCCTCAAACCGGCGCTGGCTCGCGGCGAATTTCATTGTATCGGTGCGACGACCATCAATGAGTACCGCCAATATATCGAAAATGACCCAGCTCTCCGCCGGCGTTTCGAGACCATTCTGGTGGAGGAGCCAGGTATCGACGACTGCATTAAGATTCTGCAAGGTCTCTTCAACAAGCAATATGGATTAGAAATACCCGAAAGCGCAATCGAAGCTGCCGTGCGACTAACGGCGCGCTATATTCAAGATGAGAGACTGCCGGCCAAGGCAATCAAGTTACTGCATCAAGCTGAAGCTTACGTAAAACTTCCTTCGTTTTTTGGCCATGACGAGAAAGCAGAGAAAGAACAAACGCAACCACTTTTTACCGCCATCAACGAAGACCTGATCCGCTATCTCCTGAGCAAGAAGACCGGCATTCCATTGGAGCGACTCACGGGCGATGAGTTGGAGCGGATCAAGGGCATTGAAGAGACGCTGCAAGCGCAAGTCATCCGCCAGGACGAGGCGGTGCATGCAGTGGCGCAGGTGATTAAGCGCGCACGCGCTGAGTTGCGCGATCCCCGCCGGCCTGTGGGTGTGTTTCTGTTTGTGGGGCCAACCGGCGTGGGCAAAACCGAGTTGGCTCGCGCGCTGGCTGGCTTTCTTTTCAACGATCCCGAGCACGGGACGATGATCCGGTTAGATATGTCGGAATATATGGAGAAGCATCAAGTCTCCAGACTGATTGGCGCGCCCCCTGGTTATGTCGGCTACGAAGAAGAAGGCCAGCTCACCGGCCAGTTGCGCCTGCATCCTTACAGCGTGGTTTTGCTGGATGAAATTGAGAAGGCCCACGAAGACGTCCACAATATTTTCTTGCAGCTCTTCGACGAAGGCCGCCTCACCGACGCCAAAGGCCGCACCGTCAATGGCCGCGAATCGATTTTTATCATGACCTCGAATGTTGGCTCTGAGATTTATGCCCAAGATCCCGTCGGATTCTTGCCAAAAGAAAAACTCAGTCCGGAGTGGCTGCAAGAAAAGCGGATGAGCGTCGACAAAGCCATCCGCGCCAAATTCAAACCAGAATTCCTCAACCGCGTGGATCGGGTGATTCATTTCAACCCGCTCACCAAGCTTGATTTACAACGTATCTTTGACTTGCAATTCGAGTTGGTAAAGCAACGCTTGCAGGAGAGCCGAAAAGTTCATTTGGCTATTACCCCCGAAGCCGGCGAACATGTTTGCACTGCTGGCTACGATGCCTTGAATGGCGCGCGACCCTTAGCTCGCGCGATTGACCGGCTGATTGTTGAGCCATTGACTGATTGGATTTTGAATCAAGAAATTAAAGCCAACGACAAGATTGAAATTGGCTATAGCGATGGACGTTTGGAATTCAAAAAAACTTTGGCTCACTGAATTGAGAACTCTCACTGAATTGTTTTTCAAATAAAATTTCTGTGAGAGTTCCGCTTCTATGAGCGATATTTTTTGAGGAGACACCCCGTGAGTGATCGACGACTCGTTTTGGAAATATTGAACGGCCCGCTGGATGGGCACAAGGTGAAACTTGAAAAGGAATTTCTTTGGGGGAAATCGGGTGAAGGGCCGCTCATCTTTCCTTGGGATACGGAATTGGGCGATCCACAGGCGCGCTTTTTCTGTGAAGGAACTGAATGGTGGTTGGAAGGGTTTAAGGCACAACATGGCACCTATCGTCTCAATCGCGAGGAGCGCATTGATGGGAAAGTTCGATTGGAGGCGAGGGATATGCTGAAGGCAAGTGAGAGTTGGTTGCTAATGCGTGAGATAGAATAAGAGCTAATTTACTTGCAAAGCACTAACAAATTTCTGCACAGAAAACATGAGTACAAAAATTTTTGAGACGCTCAGCCAAGCAATGCTTGCAAGAGGTTGGAACTTGGTAGAACGCAAACAATACGATGAAGCATTTAATTGCTTTCAGAATGGCATAGAGCTGATCAAGGAAGACTTCAGTTCGGATGATGAACTTGTCGAGGTTACTACAAATAATGAACGAAAGCAAATCTTCACGGACTTGCTCTTGGGTAAGGCATATTGTCTTGAATATCTTGAAAAAAGCGAGGAAGCCTTCTCGTGTGTAGAATATTCTTTAGGCATATGGCCTGATTCTGAAAGGGCCTGGGTCGCGAAAGGCTTTCTATTAAAGAATAGAAAAGAATTTGTAGAAGCCTTACGATGCTTTGAGAAAGCCATCGAAATAAATAAAGATAGTGAGGATGGCTGGCACAACAAGGGCAATGTTCTTGGATTTTTGGGAAGGTATGTTGAAGCGCTTTATTGCTTTCAACGCGCGTTCGAAATCAATGCAACCAATAGCCTCTCGCAATTCGGGATGCGTCAATGCCAGGCCGTTATTGCCAAAGCTGGCGTTACAACAGAGGTTGCTAATGAGTGCTATAACCAAGGTGCCGAACTGGCTCAACTCAACAGACACGAAGAAGCCATTCGTTGGTATAAGTGTGCAATTGATCTCAAACCAATTTTCCCATATGCTTGGACAGGATTGGGAACGTCATTTATGCAACAAGGCGGTTTTGAGGAAGCGCTTAGTTATTTCGAGAAAGCTCTTGCTCAAGATCCTAAATTTCTAGAAGCTTATATAAACAAAGCCTATGCCTTGATACAGTTAGACCGACTGGATCAAACGATTAATACTTATAAGCTGGCAATTGATTGCAATCCTCAATCTGCTATCTGCTGGAATGGAATAGGCAGGTGCTATTATCTTCAAGACAACTACGACAGAGCTATTGAATTCTACGACAAAGCTTTGGCGGTTGATCCAAGTTACTACAAGGCTTGGAAAAATAGAGCCGAAGTTTTTATTAGACAGGGCAATGCTCAAAAAGCGGCTGAATCGTTGAAACGTTGTCTTCAAATCAAGCCTGATTTTATTGAAGCATTATTTTATCTTTAGTGTAGCGAATTAATGTTATCGATGAAGCAAACAATAGTTGAAATGCAGCATCCTAATAGAACTGACAAAGACTTTTCAATTGGGCAAGTGTTATTGGGACGATATGAGATTCGCTCAGTTCATAAGGGAGGAATGGGTGTTGTCTATTGCGTTTGGGATAGACACCTTTTTACGATGTTTGCGTTAAAGACATTCCAAAGCCAATTTCTATTTAATCCTAAAGCAATTGGTCAATTCATTCTTGAATCTACAACCTGGATCAAGCTTGGAGCTCATCCTAATATTGTAACAGCTATTTTAGTACAGCAGATTGGCGGAAGACCTTACGTGCTGGTTGAATATGTTGAAGGCGATACCCTCAGATCATGGATTGCTTCAAAGAAATTGAATCTTTTGCACATCCTCGATTTTAGCATTCAATTTTGTACAGCTATGATGTATGTTGCGCAGAAGGAATTTGGTGAAGGAAAAAGGGGAATGCTTCACAGAGATATTAAGCCTGAAAATATCCTGATTACATCTGATAATGTTCTTAAAATCACCGACTTTGGTTTAGCGAAGTCATTCAGCGATACGATAACATTATTGGCCCACGACGGACAGTTCGAAAATGATCCTACAATTAACCAGTCTGGAATTGCGGGAACGATTCCATATATGTCACCTGAACAACTAACACCTGATGCAAAGCTTAATATCCGATCAGATATCTATTCCTTTGGAATTGTATTGTATGAAATGTTAACAGGTGGAAGACCATTTGATGGACGCTCTTTTTATGATCATACAAAACTATTACATTCAAAGATTCCCGAAAGACCTGAGAAATTTAAACCCCACTTACCAAAAAGTTTATGCGATATAGCAATGCGATGTTTGGAGAAACAACCCAATGACCGATATCAGAACTTTGCGGACATCCGTGTTGCACTGCTTTCCTGTTATCACCAAGTCACTTTAGATGAGTATCCATCAGACAAATTAAACTTCACTAATTCCCATTCCACTGAGAGTCGGGAATCATTGTTCCTTCAGGCTTTCTCGCAGGCCAAGCTACATAATTATGAAGAGGCTATTACCCTATTCGATAGAATTTTGGAGACGGATTATAATAATGGAGATGCTTGGCACAACAAGGCTATGTCCCTTATGGCATTGGCCCGTCATAGCGAAGCGATCCATTGCTTTGACAAAGCCTTGGCTTTCCCATCGTGCTTGGACATGAAATCTCATTCTTATATCTCTAAAGCTGCTGCGTTAATTAATCTACACAGATATGAAGAAGCAGATAGTTGTTGTGATGAATCATTAAAACTGGCTGAAAAATGCGAACAAAAACAGTTGATGATTTCTTGTGCATTTTTAAATAAAGGCAATGCCTTGAGAGGGATGGGTAAATTTAAGGAAGCCTTAGCTTGTTACGACAGAGCACTTGAAGCTCACAAAAGACTTTATAATACTCGTAATTTTAGGCTTGATCATTTGCTGCCAATTGACCCAGAAGAGGAGATCGTCTGGTATAATCGTGGCCTGACTTTAAGATTGATGGGACAAATACAAGCAGCCCTGCAATCTCAAGAAAAAGCATTGCATATCAATCCTCACGGAGCACCAGTATGGGCTGAATTGGGGTTTATAAATCTTAAGCTAGCGCACTATGAAAAGGCACTTGATTGTTTCCAAAAAGCGGTTGAGTTGAACAAAACGCAGCGATGGATGCTTTTAGGCAAAAAAGAGCTTAGTGAGCTCTATGATATGACAAACGTTTTGGAATCTGCGGGCCAACATTCAAAAGCTTTACTGATTTACGAGGTTTTGACGATGGTTCAACCAGATATTCCCTTTTACTGGACAGCAAAAGGAGCATGTTTAAATGCATCAGGTATGCACAACGAGGCCGTCAATTGTTATGACAAGGCCATTTCATTAGCTCCGAATGAGTACCAGCCTTGGCTCAATAAGGCGGCTACGCTCTATGAACTTGGTAATTATACCGACGCGCTAAAATGCGTTGAAGAAACTTTGCGCTTGAATCCGAATCATCAAAATTCCAAGACCCTTCGTCAGATGTGTGAAGGCGCTCTGGAAAACTTTAACCGAATTAGTCATGATGAACCCACTGATGCTTCGGCTCATATCAATCGTGGTCTTGCCTACTTAAATTTAAAACGGTATGATGAAGCGCTTTCGGACTTCAACCGAGCCATCCAACTGGATTGCACTGATGCTATCACGTACTACAATCGCGGCGTCATTTATGATGCTTTACAGCGTCATGACGATGCCTTGGCTGATTATCACCGAGCCATAGAGCTTGACTCGACCTTGTCCAAAGCTTACCATAACATTGGTGTTATACTTGGACAGTGCAATAAATTCCAGGAAGCTTTGCCTTACCTTGAAAAAGCGGCTGCGCTCGGAATTCCAGAAAGTATACGATATGCAGCACAAGTCAGGCAAATACTCAAGAAGTCATCATTATGAGACGAGAAGAATAGAAACCAGCCATGCAACTCAACCCCGTTACAAAAAAAGCGACAAGATTGACGGGCGCTATCTCGTTCATCAAGCCCTCATGGGCGGCATGGGAAGTGTACGTAAAAAGTAAAACGTAATTCGTAAAGGAATACTGAATATGCCGGAAATTGCAACAAAATTAGCCAACAGGCTCAAACAGCCTTATTCTAAAAGACGCATTCGGCTCTATGATCAAGCCGAGAAGGTTGACCTGCTGGAAAAGCTAAGAGTCGGACTGATGGAGGTGGTGCGAGGGATTGGAACTGACGGTGATCCACTGCATCGGGTTTATGTGGTCGCTCAGAACCAGACTTCTTATTTCGCTGAGATTGTCTCGCAACTGCCGGAGTTTGCAGAGTATTGCGAAATCGTCGGTTCAGCAGAAGACGAATACCTTCCGGATGCGCCGCCCATCAGTCCGCTCACTAAAAGTTATTTTACCACGTGGGCATTTTTTGATTGCCGTTTCGGTCGGGATAAAGAAACCATCGGTACATGTCTGGTCGAAGTAGGCGAATATCTGGGTTTGTCACCCGAAAAGATCGAGGTTGTTCGGCTTTTGCAGAATTCGCGCATGGGCATTTACGAACATTGCGGCATGAAAGGATCGAAAGTCGTTCTCAAGGAATTGGTTGGCGAAGAGGAGCACCTTTGTCATGCCACCTCAGGATATTTGGGCGCCAAGGGGGAAATCTGGTACGTCAGAATCGTTCCACCCATTAATGAATCTTTTGATTACAGCGTCGTCTTCACCTCGCCTTACGTTTTTCTGAAAGCAACTAAAAAGCAGTGGTTGGCTTTTATGGATCGAACGCTGCCAAAAATGAATGAGCCGGGCCAGAAAAAAGCTCTGCACGCGCTCATGAAATATGGTCTGGAACCCAACTACTGGAATGAGTTTATTTTTCAGGCCTATTATAATCATCGCGTCGACGTGATTTTTCTCGCCGGTTATCCGGATATCAAGGCGAGCAGACCGCATCCGTATTGAAGCGCGAACCGGTGTGATAATGACTTTGCAGCGGGATTTTTTTTTCAAAAACCGACAAAAAGGCTTGACTTTTCACCAAGATTTTTGTATGCTAACTCATTATGCCATCCTTGTTATGACATTCATCCTCTGAGCCTTCTTCATTTGTAAATGGTAAGTGAATCGAATTTTCGCCAAGGATGGCGACGACGTTTATTTCTCGCCGCCGATTACTGCCTGGAGCAAAAGTTTATTCTCATCTCATAACCACTGAAAAGCAGGGTAAAAGATGAAAATCGGGCGTTCGTACAAGCTGTTCTGGATTCTGCTGTTGGTTCAAATCGGCGGCTGCTATACCACCGTCAAGCCGCCGCAAGACACGACTCCATCTGTTCCTGCCGAAAAGCAATCAGCTAAACCACCTGAAACACCGACAATCGCACCCGCACCGGAGCGGAAAAAAGAAACGCCCGCGCCGGCCCCAATTCCGCCGCCTCAAGTTGCGCCCAGCAATCGCGAAGAATTGGCGCAAGAACGTTTCACGCCCGCCGAAAACCAAGCGTTGGCGCTGGCGGAATTTCAAGTTGATTTTGCGCAAAAGACGGCGACGCTGAAACCGATCACGCGAACGCGCTCTAAAACCGGGCCAAGCGTTCAAAGCTCGCGCGCGCCGGCGGTCACGGATTTTATCAAAATCAACACCAGCAATTTTCAGTTTGATTTTCAAAACGGCATTTTCAGTTTTGACGTCACGCTGATCAATACTTCGACAAATACGATTGTCTCCTCGCCGCTGCGCGCGGTGATCGACCGTTTGCGTCCCGCGCCGCCAGTGGTCAGCGTCAATAATGCCGATGGCGGCGGCCAGGGGAATGGCGCTTTTTTTGAGTACAGCGGTTTTGCCGGCGGCGATCAACAACTTGCGCCCGGCGAAATCAGCGCGCCGCGCCATTGGCAGTTCTTCAATCCGCAAATGCGTTTGTTCAGTTTCATCGTGCGCATTGACGGCCAATTGGGAGGCAACTCGCCGCCGGTGTTGAATGCCATTGGCAACCAAACCGTGGATTTGGGCCGGACGCTGACTTTCAAATTAGCCGCCACCGACCCCAATCCGAAAGATTCGCTGGCGTTTACAATTTCGCCGCTGCCATTGCCCGCCAATGCGAGCTTGAATGCGATGACCGGCGTTTTCACGTTCAGGCCGAAAGCCGATCAAGTTGGCAATGTGATGCTGACGTTCATGGTGAGCGATGGGAAATTGCAGGATTCCGAGGCCGTGACCATCACGGTGCGCAAACCACCGGGCGGGGTCACGGCAATAAGCGGGCTGGCTCTCGACACGAATGATTTCGTGCGCGGCGTGGAAACGCCGGTGATTGGCGCCGTCGTTTCGTTGCTGGGTTCGAGCCGCACCGCGACGAGCGATCAAAACGGCAATTTTTTTCTTTCGGATATTCCGTCTGGCCACCAGGTTTTTGATCTTGATGTCACGAATGCGCGTCCGGCAGCGGACGGCTCACCCTACTCCGGATTTCGCGAAGAAGTCGATCTCATCGAGGGCGTGACGAATTTTATAGATCGGCCTTTCTTTTTGCCGCGTCTCGCTCGCGAGAGCTTGACCCAGGTCAACCCGAATGTCACCACGGTGGTTAACAATCCGACGCTGCAAACCACGATGACGGTGCCGCCGAATACGGCTAAAATGGGCAACGCCAATTTCACCGGAATGTTGTCGATCTCGGAAGTGCCAAAGGGCCTGGCGCCGGCGGCGTTGCCGGAAGCGCTGCGTCCCGGCATGTTGATCACGATTCAGCCGGTGGGTGTGACGTTCGCAACGCCGGTGCCGATTGTTTTTCCAAACACGGATAATTTAGCGCCGGGAACCGAAACCGATATTTGGTCGCTCGATGCCGGCACCGGCGTTTTCGTGGTGGTTGGCACGGGCCGCGTGAGCGCCGACGGCAAAAGCATCGATACGATTTCCGGCGGCATTCGCGCCGCGGATTGGCATATGACGCTGCCGCCCTCCGGAAGTCCGGATGATCGCGGCAATAATAATGATGATCAGGATCAGGACAAATGCACCGACTGTGAAGGCGGCTCGCGCACCGCGGTCAGCTCGGGCAATCTCAATGTCGATCACACGTTGGCGAGTTATCGCTCGTTGGGGCAATCGCGCGCCTTGCGATTGGTTTATAACAGCACGCACGCCGATCCGCGGCCGATTGTCAGCACGCTGAACACGATCTCGCGCCGCGCGGCCGTGCCGCTCACCATTTCCACGCAGTTGCAAGTGGCCGGCGTCAACCAGGGCATGGAGTTGTTCACGAACACCGCCGATTTAAATGAAAATGTTGATGAGGCCGTTCGGCAGGCGGTGCAGTTTGAGGCGAGCCAATTTGCCACCGGATTGTATCCGTATCGCTTGGCGCTGACGAGCAATTATCCGCTCTCGTCGATTTCTGGTTTTTCCGTCGGAACGGTTTTAGTAACGAATGAACAAAAAAGTCCGTTTGGTGCAGGTTGGACGCTGGATGGATTGTCGCGGCTGCATTTTACGCCCGATAGCAATGTGATTCTCACCGAAGGCGAAGGATCGACAAAGTTATTTCGGTTAGCCCCTCCTGCTCAAAATGGCTTGCTGATGCAATTATATGATACCCCGGATCCGTTTAGTGCTGTCAGTAATGGATTCGCAGGTTTATCTCCCGGCGAATTTGCAGTGACAACATCCAACGCAACGAAAACGTTAAATAGTTATGTTGTTTCTGTGATCAATTTTCCGGACACAGGTTTCGATGTAGAGGCCTTTTACAACGTTGGGCTTAATGGTGTAATTGATGCTGGCAGTACGGCGCTTGAGCCTAAAGGAGATGACGTTAGTATTCAACCTCCAGATGGAAACGATACATTTGGTGGATCATTTAAGGGGTTTCTGTTTTTGCCTCAAAGTGGAAATGTAATCTTCACAGTCGGAATTGACGACGCCTTTGATTTAATTGTCAATGGTCAATCTGTTATAAAGTTCATAGGTGAAACGGATTTTCGGAATTTTACTGGAACGGCCTCTAACCTCCCGGCCGGATTTATTCCTATCACCTTAAACTTCGGTGAAAATTTTCAGGAAGCTAATGTTGTTTTATCGGCACAAGGCGGGGGCTTGCCTGGCGGTATCATCCTTAAAGAGTTTTTGTTTACCGCAATCCCTAAAAATGATAGCACCCAAACATTTCTTGCGCCTCCCGGTGACTTTTCAACACTTGTTCGCAATAATGATAAAACTTTTTTACATGCTCTAAAAGACGGTACGCAAATCAAATTCAACACCAAAGGTTTACAAACGGTGGTGGTTGATCGCAACGGCAACACCACGAGCTATGAATACGAC
>Ga0247727_10010070_pt1 | contig 16860 bp, 10 predicted proteins | sample WisWelCaveWW1625_FD_202498 | JGI IMG/M metagenome (GOLD analysis project Ga0247727, IMG submission 202498) | Biofilm microbial communities from Wishing Well Cave, Virginia, United States - WW16-25 | ecosystem: Environmental > Aquatic > Deep subsurface > Groundwater > Cave microbial mat | place...
GAAGCGGCGGCGCTGGAATCCGACAAATCCCCCACCACCTAACCCGCCCGTGCGCGGCCCGTCTTATAAATGCACCAGGCGGGCGTCCACCACTTCGGGGAGCGCGCGGAGCGCGGCCAGGCCCTCCACCGATATTGGCGAATCCAAATTGATAAAAGAGAGCGCGCTGCCGCCGGGCGCATCACGGCCCAGGTGCCACTCGGCGATGTTGATGGTAAATTGATAGAGCAGGGCGCTGACTTTAGCAATCACGCCTGGCACATCCTGGCTAAACATCACCAACACCGTCCCCTCCGGTTTGGCATCCATCCGAACATTGTCCAATAACACAATGCGGCTTTCGGTTGTGCCAAAAAGCGTCCCGGCGATCACCCGCTCGCCGTCCGGCCATTTCACGCGACAGGCAATCCAGTTGGCGTAATCGGCCCCCGGCAGACCGCGCGTCTGTGATACCACCAGGCCGCGCGCATCGGCCAGCGCCGGGGCGTTAACGTAGTTCACCGGTTCGGTGAGCAGATGGCTGAGCAGGCCCTTGAGCAACGCCACCGCCACCGGCTTCACCCGCTCGGTCATCCCCTCACCCTTCACTTCAATCTCCACGCTTCGCACGCGCCCGCCCGCCAACTGGCCGTGCAACGCTCCGATTTTTTCGGCCAACTCCAAATACGGGCGCACCTGTGGAAAATCCGGCCCGACGTTGAAGGGCAGATTGACGACGTTACGATAGTCCGTGCCGCGCAACGCATCCAGCACCTGCTGAACAATTTGAAGCGACAGGGTTTGTTGGGCTTCGGCCGTGTGCGGCCCCAGACGCGGCGTAATGATGACGTTGGGCAGATGAAACAGCGGATGGTCGGCCGTTTCGGTTTGGAGGCCATCCAGCGCGGCCCCGGCCAAGTGGCCGGAGGTGATGGCCTCAATCAGCGCGGTTTCGTCAATCAACTCACTGCTGGCCCCATTGACCAGACGCGCGCCTGGCTTTAGGCGCGCAAACTGAGTCGCCCCCAACAGCCCACGGGTTTCAGGGGTGAGGGCCATGTGCAGGCTCACCATATCGGCGCGCGCCAGCAGGTCGTCCAGCGTGGTCACGCTGACGCGCAGTTGCCGGGCCGCCTCCGCGTCAATGTACGGATCATTCGCCAGCACCTCCATCCCAAAGGCCAGCGCTCGCGCGGCCACCAATTGACCAATGGGGCCAAAGCCCACCAGCCCCAGCGTCTTTTGATTTAGCTGCACCCCCGCAAAGGGTGTGCGGTCCCACTCGCCGCGCCGCACGGCGGCGGCGGCGGCGGGCAGTTGGCGGCACAAGGCCAGCAGGAGGGCCAGCGTATGTTCGGCCAGCGCCAGGTCGTTGGCCTGCGGCAGGTTCATCACGATGATGCCACGCGCGGTGGCGGCGGCGAGGTCCAAGCCCTCCAGCCCCGCGCCGCCCCGGCCAATCACTTTAAGATGCACCGCCCGGTCCAGCAATTCGCGGTCTATGATTTTGCCGGTGCGAACGATGATGGCGTCGTATTGACCGATGCGGGTAAGCACGTCGGAACGTTTCCAGCGGGCGATGTCGAACTGAACGTCGGGCGCGGCGCGTAGAAGGGCGAGGCCTTCATCGGAGAGGGGGGCAAGGAGCAGGAGGCGATACATGAAGAGAGATTAGAGATTGGAGATTAGACGCTTCGCGTGGAGATTGGAGATTAGAGATTAGAGATTGGAGATTAGAGATTGGAGATTGGAGATTGGAGATTAGACGCTTCGCGTGGAGACATCTGGCGCAGAATATCTTCGCGTACTTTAGCGTTGCGGAATGTGACGTGATGGTGTTCGATGAAGCGCACGCCTGTGGTGTACAAAGCCGAGTCGAGCGGGCGAGCCAGGGCCAGGGGCAGGATGGGCGCGAGGCTGTTGGCGTGGATAAAGACATCGGCGTTGGCTTGGACTTTTTCGCGGGCGGTCACGCCGCCAAAGCCGACGAACACCTCCACCGCCCGACTCGCTTCTAAATCCGAAGTGCCATCGCCGATGAGCATGGCCCGGCCCGGATGCGCGGCGCGAATCCGTTGGATGATGTGGGCCTTGCCTTTGCCTTCGGTGAGTGGGCCGTTATCGTGCATCAGATACTGCTCGTCGGGATTGCGGCCTTTGGGATGTTTCCAGGTCTCCCACCAGCGGCCCGAGAGCTGGTTGTATTCCACCTCCACCGCGAAGATATGCTCCGGCGGCAGACCCAGCGACAGGCCAAAATGTTTGACCGGCTCGAACAATCCGCCGCTGACGATAAAGACTTCGCGGCCCTGGGCCAGGAGCGCGGCGACCACCTCGGCCGCATCCGGCACCAGCGTGTCACGATAGAGTTGGCCCAATTGTTTAAGTTGCTCACGGGTGGGCTGAAGCAGGTCGAGCCGCCGCGAATACACGGCTTCTAAAGGTAGTTCGCCGTTCATCGCTTGCGTCGTCAGCGCGGCGACTTCGGTTTCACGGCCCAGCCAGCGGGCCAGTTCATCAATGCCCTCGATGCGTGAGAGTGTGCTATCGCAATCGAAGATGACGACATCGAAAGGGTGCCACGCGGCGCGTGGGGTGAGGCGGGTGGGGTTGGGTGGAAAGAGAGTCATGGCTCTAAGTATACCAGCCCAGATTTGGATTCTAAGCCATCCGAAACTACACTACGGCGGCTAAAACCTGACAGGTGCGGGCGCTAAAACATCTCTTAAACAAGCACCCTGATGCCCGCACCTGTCAGGTTTGCGTAAGTCCAGCACGATTCGCCTGGAGATGACCATGCCAGATAGTTATGCCGACATTCTGCTCCGCATCTTTCCCTTTGACGACGTGGCGGGCCATTACCCGGTGGAAGCCGAACTCGACGATGGCAGCCGCTTCACCGATGGCCGACTTAAATTGGACCACGCGGCCCTGTTGGCGCAACAGTTCGACTCCGAAGCCTATGGACTAACTTTATTTAATGCGCTCTTTGCGGGCGGCGGCGATATTCGCCGGGCGTATGACAAGGCCACCGGCAAAGCCGAAGCCAATACGGGCGGGCGCTTGCGGGTGCGCGTGTGGGTGGACGAAGGCGCGGTCGAATTACATGCCATCCCGTGGGAGCGGCTCTATCATTTGCACAAGGGCCGCCCCACGCCGTTGGGCGCTTCCGCGCTCACGCCCCTGTCGCGCTACACCAGTTTAGAAATCCGCGAGCCATTGCCCATCACCGAAACGCCTATTCGCGTATTGGTCGCCGTGTCCAACCCGACCCACCTGCCCGGCGGCCTCGCGCCCGCCAATGTGGATTTGGAAATTGAAAACTTGCGGCGCGCATTGGCTGAATTGCGGCGACAGGATCAAGTGCATGTGACCGTCATGCCCGGACACACCGGTCTATCGCCAGCGTTGCGCGCGCGACTGGAGGGCGAAGGCTATGCCATCGTGGACGGCGTGACCAATCTCTTCAACATCGCGCCCCATTTGACCCGGTGCCACGTCTTTCATTTCATTGGGCATGGCGCTTTTCGCAAATCGGTTGAAGACCGTGGCACCGGCACCGCCGCCCTCTACTTGGAAAAAGCCGACGGCACATGGCAGGCGACCAAGGATGAAGAAATCGCCTCGATGTTTACAGTGCTGGGGACTCTGCCGCATTTGGTTTTTTTAGTGGCCTGCGAAAGCGCCAAACGCGAGGCCCAGGCCACGAGTCCGTTTGTGGGCTTGGGGCCAAAGTTGGTGCGGGCTGGGGTGCCGGCCGTCGTTGCCATGCAGGAACAAGCGCCGGTGGAGATGGCGCGCACCCTCGCGGGCGAATTTTACGCGCGGCTGGCCGAGCATGGTGAGGTAGACCGTGCCCTCAATCAGGCCCGCGCCCAAATTTTCAATAGCCGCAGCATCGAGTGGGCCATCCCGGTTTTGTTTATGCGGATTCGCAAAGGGCGGCTGTTTGGCGCGGACCCGGATGCCGATGCGCCCGCGCCGGGCGAGGCCCCGTTTAAGGGTTTGGAGTATTTCAATGAGAACGACGCCCGCAAGTTTTATGGCCGCGAATTGCTCACCGCGCGTTTGGTGGGCAAACTGCGCCTGAGCCGTTTCCTGCCCGTCATCGTGGGCGCGAGCGGGAGCGGCAAGTCATCGGTGGTGCGCGCGGGCCTCATCCCGGCGCTCAAGCGGGGCGAGGCTTTGGCGGATGGAACCCTGCCGCCCGAAGGCAGTCGAACCTGGGTGACCCATGTGTTCACGCCCGGCGCTCATCCGCTCGAGGCCCTGGCCGTCAACCTGACCCGCGACGCCGAATCAATGTCGGCCACCACCCACCTGCTGGAAGACCTGCGGATGGATGAACGCGCCCTGCATTTTCATGCGCGCAAGCGGCTCGGCGAGCGGCCCGGCGCCAACCGGCTGTTGGTGATCGTGGATCAGTTCGAGGAAATTTTTACGCTGTGCAAAGATGACGACGAACGCCGCGCTTTTATCAATAGTCTGCTCTACGCCTCGTCCGAAAAGACCGACGGCCCCACCGTCGTCATCATCATCTTCCGCGCCGATTTTTACGCGCACTGCGCCCAATACGCCAACCTGCGCGCCGCCGTCTCCACCCATCAGGAATTTGTCGGGCCGATGATCAAAGACGAACTCCGGCGCGCGATTGAAGAACCGGCCAAAGCGGGCGGCTGGGATTTTGAACCCGGCCTGGTGGATTTAATTCTAAAAGAAGTGGGCGATGAGCCGGGCGCTCTGCCGTTGATGCAACACGCCCTGCTGGAAACGTGGAAGCGTCGCCGCGCCCGCACGATGACCTTGCGCGGCTACAACGACGCTGGCGGCATTCGCGGGGCCATCGCCCGCACGGCCGAGGCCATCTATGCCCAATTGCCCGCCGAGCAGCAAGCCATGGCCAAACGCATCTTTCTCCGATTGGTGGAACTGGGTGAAGGCACCCAAGACACTCGCCGCCGCGCCTTGTTGGAAGAGTTGAGTCCCAATGCCGCCGACCAGCCATTAATTGACCTGGTGCTGAAAAAGTTGACCGACAATCGCCTGGTCGTCACCACCGCCACCACGGTCGAGGTCGCGCACGAGGCCCTCATCCGCGAGTGGCCCACCTTCCGCGAGTGGATTAACCAGAATCGCGAGGCCCTGCGAGTTCACCGCGATTTGGGCGAGGGCGCGCGCGAGTGGGATAACCTGATGCGCGAGTCGGGCGTGCTGTATCGCGGCGTGAAACTGGTGCAGGCGTTGGAATGGGCGGAGGAGAATGCGACGGAGATGAACGAACTGGAAGCGGAATTTTTGGCCGCCTCCAGAGCCGAAGCCGAGCGCGAGGCGCGCGAGAAGGACGAACGGCAACAACGCGAATTAGCGGCGGCGAAGAAGCTGGCCGAGGAACAAGCCCGCGTGGCCGAGGCCGCGCAAAAACTGGCCGAGGCCGAAAAGCAACGCGCCGCCGAGCGCGCCGAAGCCGATCGCAAACAATTGGAGGCCACACAAAAGTTGGCCGAGGCCGGGAGGCAACAAGCCGCGCAACGCGCCGAAGCCGACCAGAAGCAACTCGCCTCCGCGCATCGCAGTCGCCGGACGTTCCTCATCTTTGGCCTGTTGGCCGGGGCGTTGGCGATCGTGTCCTTTATCGCCTTTGGGGTGGCCGCCGATGCGAGCAACAAAGCCTACATTGCCAGCACCCAGGCCGTGGCGCAGGAAAATATCGCCGTCACCGAGCGCGCCAACGCCGATGCCCAGGCCGCCATTGCCAATGTCGCCAGCACCCAGGCCGTGGCCCAACAATCCATCGCCGAGGCCGCCAGCACGCAAGCGGTGGCAGAGCGGGCCAAAGCCGAGGAAGAACGCCAACGCGCTTTGGGGCGGCAACTCGCGGCGCAGGCGGTGGCGCAGGCTGGCGAGCGCCCGGACCTGGCCTTTTTATTAAGCGTGGAAGGCTATCAGGTCGAGGATACCTTGGAAGCCCGCGATGCGTTGTTACGCGCCCTGACCATCAGCCCGCGCGTGCTGGGCTACCGGTGGGGTCTGCCCAAGTCTGTGCAAGCGTTCGCGCTCGCGCCCGACGACCAGACGCTGGTGGTGGTCGCGGATGGCAACAAGGTTCAAGTCTGGAATGTGGCCGAGGCGTATGATCTGCGATTGTTAAGCGTCGTGCTGGAATTGGATGAGCCCAACCCGTTCGCGGCGGCTTTGTCCATCGTCCTTTACCCGGATGGGCAAACCTTAATCGTCAGCCGATGCCGACAGCGTAGTGATGTTTTTGCATGCTTTGAAAGCGAACTACAGTTTTGGGATCTGAGCAACCCGGCCTCACCCCAAGCCATCGGCGAACCGCTACTTATCCCGGATATCGAGATAGAAGGCTTGATCCTGGGCGTGAATGGGCGCCTGCTGGCGACCGTCTATTCCAGCCAGGTCGTTCAACTGTGGGAGGTGGGCGACCCCAAGGCACCGCAAGCGCTCGGCGAAAGCTTCCATCATTCCAATGAAAGTGTGGCTCAGGAAATTGAGGTGGCCCTCAGCCTCGATGAGCCGCTGTTGGCGACCGCCGCCTGCGTTGACTATAACGATGATGAACTTCGCTGTTACACGACCGAACTGCGCCTGTGGGATGTTTCCAACCCCAGAGCGCCAGGACTCATTGGCGCTGGAGTCACCGCCGGGCTGGACACACTCTCCACTCTCTTCTTCAGCCCCCGTAACGCCGAACTGGTGATGAACGGTCTTCGCCAGTTTCAACTTTGGGATTTGAATGATTGGTCGGCGCCTGTTCCATTGGGCGACCCGCTGGATAACCAGGTGGCGCTGGCCTTAAGCCCCTCGGGCGAGATGTTGGTTACGACCGGGCCAGATAACGCCTTGCAATTATGGAACATCACCCGCAACGTGCCTCAGCCTTTGGGGCCACCCCTGCGTGGGCATGTAGCGCATGTAAGCGGCGCGACTTTCACCGCCGATGGACAAACCTTGCTCTCGGCTGGCGGCGGCCAACAGATGGTGTTTTGGGATGTGACCGATCCCGCTATCACTCCGTTGCTGGGGACGCGCATCAGGCTCTCTGACGATGAGCGGTCATTCTCGACGGCCTTCCATCCGAACGGCGCTGTAATGGCGCAAGGGAGTGACCAGAGCCGGGTGCACTTGTGGAACGTCGGCGACCCGTCGGCCCCCACCCTGATCGGCCAACCGTTTGAGGCTGGCCTGGACTGGGTCTTAAATCTGGCCTTCAACTCCAATGGGAACCTATTGGTCACCAGCGGCCAGGGCCATTTCCGATTATGGGATGTGAGTGATTTGACCGCTCCAATTCGTCGAGGCGATTTGCCCCTCAACCCCAATGACCGCAACGGCGTCCCGGCCTTTAGCCCGGTGGATGAAGTTTTGGCCGTCAGCATTCCCGGTTTCGGCCTCCAATTTTGGGGCGTGGATGACCCCAACACGCCGCAACTGTTGGGCGAAGCGCAAGATGCCACCGCCGCCGAAGCGCGTAAACTTTTTTTTAGCGCCGATGGAAAACTACTGGGGGTGTTCGGTAGCAATTTCACCTTGTGGGAGGTGAGTGATTGGGCCGCGCCGCGGCTGTTGGGGACATTGGTCGTGGGCAACTTTCTGGACAGCGCCGCCTTTGATTCGGCCCGCTCACTGGTGGCGACCCTCAATTCGGAGGGCTTGGATAGTGGCCTGCGCCTCTGGGATGTGAGCGATCCGGCCTCGCCCCGATTAGTCGGCACCTTGCTCCAGGGTGAGAACATTAGCTCGGTGGCCATTGTGCCGGATGTTGCCCTTAGCCCGGATGAGCGCACGATGGTGATTGGCGGCGAAGCCACCGTGCAGTTGTGGGATGTGAATGACCCCACCAACCCACGCTCGATTGGCACCCCATTGGCCAAGGTTGGATTCAACTTCCTCTTCAGCCCCGATGGCCGGTTGTTGTTATCCAATGATTTTGAGAGCGACATCCTCTGGCCGGTCTCGCCCGAGTTATGGCTGGAACGCGCCTGCGCCCTGGTGGGGCGCAACTTCACCCAGGCCGAATGGCGGCGCTATCTCAACGAAGTCCCCTATCGGAAAACATGCGCGCAGTGGCCGGTGGGGGAGTGACGCCCGAAGCAAAAAGAAACCCGGTCTTTCATTGCGGATTAAGAAAGTAATCACCCGATGCCGCTCACGGCGGATTTGCAATCCGCCGCCGCTGGATTGCAAATCCAGCGGGAGCGGTGGGTCTCTGAAATCGGGGAGGTTAGGCGTCGTAATATAGATAGAACTCATAAGGATGCGGGCGCAGACGCATCGGGTCAATCTCTTTGGTGCGCTTCATCTCCACCCAGGTCGTCAACACATCCTCGGTAAACACGCCGCCTTTAAGCAGGAAGGCATGGTCGGCGTCAAGCGCCGCCAACGCTTCGGGCAATGAGCCTGGCACTTGCTTCACCGGCCCATGCCCATTGCTCCCATGCTCAAACAAATCGTAATCCGAAGGCTCGCCCGGATCAATCTTGTTCTGAATGCCATCCAGTCCGGCCATCAACATCGCCGCAAACGCCAGATAGGGATTGCATGATGGATCGGGGCAACGGAACTCGATGCGCTTCGCTTTGGGGTTTTCGGAGTACATCGGAATGCGGACGGCGGCCGAGCGGTTGCGGCGCGAATAGACCAGGTTCACGGGCGCTTCAAAACCCGGCACCAAACGGTGATACGAATTGACCGTTGGCGCGACGAGGGCCAGCAACGCGGGCGCATGTTTGAGCAGGCCGCCGATGTAATACTTGGAGAGTTGACTCAGTCCAGCGTAGCCGTCTTTGTCGGCCATCAGGGTCTTGCCCTCTTTCCACAATGACTGATGGACGTGCATCCCTGAGCCGTTGTCGCCCCACAGCGGTTTGGGCATAAAGGTGGCGGTCTTGCCGTGCGCGTGCGCGACGTTCTTGATGATGTACTTGTACAACAACATGTAATCCGCCATCTTCACCAGCGGGCTAAAGCGCATATCAATTTCGCACTGTCCGGCGGTGGCCACTTCGTGGTGATGGACTTCAACCGGAATGCCCGCTTCCTGCAAGCGCAAAACAATTTCGGAACGGAGGTCTTGCAGGGTGTCGGCGGGCGCGACGGGGAAGTAGCCTTCCTTCCAGCGCGGGCGGTGGCCCAAATTGGGCGTGCCATGGTTCCGGCCACTGTTCCAGATGCCTTCATTCGAATCAATGGCGTAATGGGCGCTGTACTGAGTCTGCTCAAAACTTACATTGTCAAAGATAAAGAACTCGGCCTCCGGGCCCCAGAAGGAGGTGTCGGCGATGCCGGTGGACTTGAGATAGGCCTCGACTTTTTTGGCGATGAAGCGCGGGTCGCGGGAGTAGGGCGCTTTGGTGAGTGGGTCGGTCACATCGCACACGATGCTGAGGGTCGGTGCCTCGCACACGGGATCCACGATGGCGGTGGTCGGGTCGGGCATCAGCAACATATCGCTTTCGTGAATGGCCTGAAAGCCGCGAATGCTGGAGCCATCGAACCCGATGCCCTCGGCAAACACGGCTTCATCCAGTTCGCCCATGGTGGCGCTAAAGTGTTGCCAGGTGCCGGGCAAGTCCACAAACTTGAAGTCCACAAACTTTAGCCCCAGCTTGCGGGCATAGGCGATGACTTCCTGGGGTGAGGTGAGGGGTTTGTGGGTTTCCTCGGTGGGGGCTTCTTTGGTGGTCATAGTTTCTTCTCCTTAATCAACGGATTGCTTCGCAACGGATTGAACGGATGGACGAAAGGATATGACTCAATACTTTTTAGATAACGTAGCCAACGGGCACAAGGCCCGATGCTACAGCCTAAACTAAAAGGTATTGGGATATGACTCCGTTTCATCCGTTCAATCCGTTGACTAGCATTTGGGAGGCCAGTGAAAGGCCAAAGAAAATCAAGGTGAGGCCGCAGGCCAAGGTGACGACGCGGAAGAGCGCCGGCGTCATCCATTGCTGACCGAAGCGCACGGCGAGGGCCATGACGAGGGCCCAGACAAACACAGCGGCCACAAAGCCCAGAACAAAAGCGGTGGTCTGGGGCAGGCTGGCGCCAATGACTCCGGTGGCGACCAACGTTCCGCCCACGCCCAGCCAGTAGCCTACCGCCATCGGGTTCGCCATCGAAATCCACAGCCCACTGCGAAACGCGCCTTTGTTTTCGAACGCGGCGGTGGTCGAGGCGGCGGGTGGTTTCAACGCATCATGGATGCCCAAGCCACCGAGGTATAACAGCACGCCCACGCCGATAACGCCCAGGGCGATTCGTATCCACGCCACCTGCATCAGTGGCGCGAGACCCATCAACGCGGCCAGACACCACGTTAGATCGCCGATGATGGAGCCCAGTTGCACCCGGAGCGCCGGGCCAAAGCCGCCGCGCAAACCGCGCCGGATGGTCTCCATGGCAACGGGGCCGGGTGGGGCGCTAATGGCCAGAGCAATGGCCGCGCCGGATAGGGCGGTGATGAACATCCGTGAGTCTCCAGTTTAGAAAAGAGAAACGCCTCCGGGCGGCACTGTGTTGGTGTGCGCTCGGAGGCGTCATGGCCTCAATGGGTATTTGGTTGGTTGCCGCGTTTGGGCGACGCGCAGACTATAGCATAGGGATGGGGGAAAACGCAAGACCCAATTTTGCGCTTTTGGCATTACCCAAATGGGCCATACATCTAGGGAACATTCGGCTCAGGCGCTTTATCGCGGAAGGCATTAATGAAGTTCAAAATGCGCTCTTCGTCGAATGTGTCGAACTTATCCAGCCAGCCCCAGGTCGTGAGGGCCAGTTGCGTGTCCATGGCTGGGCGCGGAACGGCAGTCAGCTTAGGCGTATAGGTGATGGGAGAATTCCCAGCCTTGTCCATGACTATTTCAATATCCGCTTGAAGTTGCCCACAGGCCTTGGTCGTCAAGTCTTGGCAGTTGTACCAGATGATGACATAGCCATCCTCTAAATTATGCACCAGGACCTCATCCGCTGGGGCGTCCCTGTAAAAACCAGCCGGGGCGGGTTGGGCATAATGTGCGCCTGATGTAGGCGGGTCGGAGTTATATGGCTCATGGGCGTCACCGGGCCGAACATGACCAGCATATTGTAGTGGCACGTCCTGGCCGGTTTGAGGAAATGGCTGATTATCTTTCCAGACACGGTAGCCGATGAAACCAACGCTCACCAGCCCAACGCACAGGCAGAGGGCCGAGAGGGTCGCCAGCCCGCCAATCAACCACCATTGTTGGCCGCGTTTCGGCTCAGGTTCGGTGTTTGGTAGTGGAGAAACATTGACCATGGTTTCTTTTCCCTCCTCGCGGAACATTTTTTTCTAACAGCATTACCACTCAACGAACTCTACAATTGACGAGAGTATAAACCTCTTCTCCTCCCCTCGCAACCAATTTTCATTGACGAACCTCCCTCCCTCTGCTATTATCCCACCTAATCATCCAATCAATTCTATTAATCAGCCAACAGAGACATGCTTCAAGATAAACTCGATTCGGAACTTCTGCGCTACATTGTGGCGCAGGGCTATAAGGCGGGGGACCGGCTCCCGGCGCTGGAAGAACTGAGCGCGGAACTCAAACTCAGCATCGGCAAATTGCGTGAGCAATTGGAGGTGGCGCGCGGGCTGGGCCTGGTGGAGGTGCGTCCTCGCACTGGCATTCGCCTGACCGAGTATAGTTTTCTGCCCGCCGTCCGGGCCAGCCTGCTGTTTGCGCTGGCGAGTGGGCGCGCCCAGTTTGAGTCGTTCAGTGTTTTGCGAACTCATCTCGAAGCCGCCTTTTGGCATGAGGCCGTTGGCCTGCTCACCCCCACCGACCACGCCCATTTGCAAGTGCTGGTCAAAAGCGCCTGGGCCAAACTCAACGGCCAGCCCATCCAAATCCCCCACGCCGAACACCGCGACCTGCACCTCACCATCTTCCGCCGCCTGGAAAATCCATTTGTGAAGGGCCTGCTGGAAGCCTATTGGGAAGCCTACGAGGCGGCCGGCCTTAACGTCTATTCCGATTATCGCTATCTGCGTGAGGTGTGGACCTGTCACGAGCAAATCGTGTCTGCCATCGCCGCGGGCGATCTGGAAAAAGGTTATCGGCTATTGATTGAACATACGTCTCTGTTGCGCCACCGCGAGACACCCAATTTGGTTCCATCTTAACCACAAAGAGCACAAAGGAGGTCACTAAGAACACAAAGGTTTTCTTGGTGTGCTTGGTGAAGCCTCTTTGTGTTCTTTGTGGTGAAGGTCCTGAAACTTTTCTAATCCCAACTCCTCAAGGAGCAAAACCCCAATGACCATGCTTGAAGTTCAAGAACGCCCAGTCCCCCTCGACGACCGCCAGCCCATCGTCAACGACTTCTCCATCAGCGTTGCGACCAAAAACGGCTCCGGCAGTCAGACGGCCAACACCGCCCTCTTGCGCGCGTTGTTCAAGATGGGCATCCCCGTCAGCGGCAAGAATCTATTCCCCTCCAACATTCAGGGCTTGCCGACGTGGTACACCATCCGGGTCAGCCATGAGGGCTTTATCGCCCGCCGCCCCCGCGCCGAAATCGTGGTGGCCATGAATCCGGCCACCGCGATGGAAGACCGCAAAAGCGTGGAGCCGGGCGGGGTGTTCATGTATGCTGATGATCTGAAATTGCAGACGGATCGAAGCGATTTGGCCTACTACCCCATCCCGGCCAAAAAACTTTCACAGGAACACGAAGCCGACGCCAAACTGCGAACCTATGTCGCCAACATGGTGTATGTGGGCGCGTTGGCCCATCTGCTTAGTATTTCGCTGACCGAAATCGAATCGGCGTTGATGTTCCACTTCAAGGGCAAGCGCAAGCCGGTGGACTCGAACATGAAGGTGGTGCGCGCGGCGGCGGAATGGGTGGCGGCCAACCTTGAAAAGAAAGACCCCTATCGCGTGGAGGCCATGAACGCCACTTCCGGCCTCATCATGCTGGATGGCAACACGGCGGCGGCGTTGGGCGCGATTTATGGCGGCGTGTCGTTTGCGGCCTGGTATCCCATTACTCCGGCCACCAGTTTGGCCGATGCCCTCAATGCGTATTTGCCTCAATTGCGCGTGGACCCCGCCACCAAAGAGCCAACCTATTCCGTGATTCAGGCCGAGGATGAAATCGCGGCGTTGGGCATGGTGCTGGGCGCGGGCTGGGCGGGCGCGCGGGCCATGACCTCCACCTCCGGCCCCGGCGTTTCGCTCATGTCCGAGTTTGCGGGCCTGGGCTATTACGCCGAAATCCCCGCCGTGATCTGGGACATTCAACGCATGGGCCCCAGCACCGGCCTGCCCACGCGCGTGGCGCAGGGCGATGTCATCTCGGCCTATTTTCTGGGCCATGGCGACACCAAAAATGTTTGTCTGCTGCCCGGCTCGATTAATGAGTGTTTTGAGTTTGGCTGGCGCGCGCTGGATTTGGCCGAGCGTCTGCAAACGCCGGTGTTTGTGTTGAGCGACCTCGACCTGGGCATGAACCAGTGGATGACCAAACCCTTTGATTACCCGACCGAGCCGATGGATCGTGGCAAAGTGTTAAGCGCCGAAGCGCTCGACAAACTCGGCGGATTTAAGCGTTACAAAGATGTGGAGGGCGATGGCATCGGCTGGCGGACTCTGCCCGGCACCGACCATCCCTTCGCGGCGTACTTTACACGGGGCAGCGGCCACAACGAGGCCGCCGGTTATTCGGAGCGCCCCGACGATTGGGAAAACAATATGGCTCGCCTTGGGCGCAAGTTTGAAACCGCGCGCGGCCTCCTGCCTCGGCCCGTCGAAGAACGAGTGGATGGCGCGGACATCGCCATCATCAGTTACGGTTCGGCTGACCCGGCGGTGGCCGAAGCGCGCGCGCGGCTCGCGAAAGAAGATGTGAAGACCTCCTACCTGCGCCTGCGGGCTTTGCCGCTGGCCGAGTCGGTCAAGGACTTTATCGCCGCGCATCCGCGCGTGTATGTGGTGGAGTTGAACAGCGACGCGCAGATGTGCCAACTCGTGCGCCTACATGCGCCGGAGCTGGCGGGCCGGGTGCAACCCTGCCATCATAGCGATGGCCTGCCCCTCACCGCGCGCTGGATTACGGAAGCCATCCTAAAGTTGGAAGCGGCTTAGTCGAGGATTAGAGGATTGGAGAATTAATATGGCAACAGTTGCGACTCCCGCGACCCCTGCGAAAAACGTCAACCGCATTGGCTTGCCCAGAGCCGATTACAAGGGTCTTGAGTCCACCCTGTGCAATGGGTGCGGCCACGACTCGATCTCCGCGCAAATCATCACCGCCTGCTATGAACTGGGCGTGCGCCCGGAGGGTCTGATCAAGTTTAGCGGCATTGGCTGTTCCAGTAAAAGCCCGGCCTATTTTATGAGCCGCTCATTTGGCTTCAACTCGCTGCATGGCCGGATGCCGTCAGTGGCGACCGGGGCTCTCATCGCCAATCACACCCTGCACGCCATTGGCGTCAGCGGCGATGGCGACACGGGGAGCATTGGCTTTGGACAATTCAAACATCTTCTGCGCCGCAACCTGCGCTTGGTCTACATTATGGAGAACAATGGCGTGTATGGCTTGACCAAAGGCCAGTTCTCGGCCACCGCCGACATTGGGCAGGAAATTAAATACGCCGGGCGTAACGACTTTTTGCCGATTGACTTGTGCCTCGAAGCGATTGTGTCGGGGTGTGGTTTTGTGGCCCGCTCGTTTGCGGGCGACCCCAGGCAAGTGGTGCCGCTACTGAAGGGCGCGTTTAGCCATCGCGGCACGGCTTTGCTCGACATCATCAGCCCATGTGTCACGTTCAACAACAAAGATGACTCGACCAAAAGTTATGCCTGGGGCAAAGCGCACGATGAGCGCATCAACGATTTCACCTACGTTATGCCCCAGGAAGAAATCACGGTGGACTATGCGCCGGGCGAGACCAAAGCAGTGACCATGCACGACGGCTCGCGCATTGTGCTGAAGAAGGTGGACGAGACCATGCACGACCCCACCGACCGCTTGGCCGCCCTGCGCCTGTTGGAAGAAGCGCGCGAGAAGCAGTTGTTTATCACCGGCCTGCTCTATGTGAATCCCAACCAGCCTGGCCTCGCCGAACACGAGCGGTTGGGCCAGGTGCCACTGGCGCGCTTTCAACAAGACCAACTGCGGCCCGCGCCCGAGACGTTGAGCAAATTGATGGCGGGGATGTTTTAAAGAGAGATTAGAGACGCTGGCGCGAGATTAGAGATTGAACGCGATTCGCGCAGGACTTACGCAGTTGGCTAACGTGGGAGGGCTTTGCAAGCCCGATGCCCATCGCGGTTGCAAATGCACAGGACTTACGCAGTTGGCTAACGTGGGAGGGCTTTGCAAGCCCGATGTCCATCGCGGTTGCAAACCGCTCTTACGCTGAACTACGTAACTCCTGTCACAATCTCTAATCTCGCGCTAGCGTCTCTTTTGACAAAAAAATTCCGTACAGAAGAATCTGCACGGAATTAATCAGTGCCCCCACGGAGATTCGAACTCCGGTTTTGGCCTTGAGAGGGCCACGTCCTGGGCCCCTAGACGATGGGGGCGCACTGCTTGCTACTGCACGGCGGGCATTCTACCAGACGGGAGAGGGCGCGTCAACGCGCATTTTCATTCAACCCCTTCATTTCATCCGTTCTGTTCTCTCCGTTCAATCCGTTGACAAGGATTCTCGAAATGCGCCCACCACTTTCGCCACATCCGCCGCCGAAATCCAAGCGTGTGTCACCAGCCGGAAACGGCCCGCATCCGAGCCATACATGACGATGCCGCGTGCTTGCATCCGCGTCACGAGTTCCTGTTCACTTACCTTAGCCGAAGGGGCGAGTCCAAAATAAATCATGTTGGTGGGGGCGATGGGTTCAACGGCCAGACCGGGAACGGCGCGTAAACCATCCGCTAGTTGTTTGGCATTCGTATGATCATCGTCCAGCCGTTCAATCATGCTGTCCAGCGCCACGTTGCCCGCCGCCGCGATGACGCCCACTTGCCGCATCCCGCCGCCCACCATCTTGCGATAGCGTTTGGCTTCGTAAATAAAATCTTTTGACCCGCATAGCAAGGAGCCAACCGGCGCGCCCAGACCCTTGGACAAGCAAAACATCACCGAGTCGGCGGGCGCGGTCAGGGCCTTCACATCCACACCCTGCGCCACCGCCGCGTTGAAGATCCGAGCGCCGTCAATGTGCAACAGCAAGCCACGCGAGTGGGCGAGGTCGGCCACCTGCTCGGTGTAATCGGGCGTCAGTGGCACGCCGCCGCATTGGTTGTGGGTATTCTCCAAACACACCAACCGGGTGCGGGGGTGGTGTGGGTCCTCGACCCGGATCGCGGCTTCGATGTCATCCAGCAACACTGTGCCATCGGGTTGATTGGGCAGGGAGTAGGCTTGCGCGCCCACCAACGCGGCCATGCCGCCGGTTTCGTTGAGGTAGATATGCGACTTGTTCCCGACGATGACCTCCACGCCGCGCGCAAAACGGGCGCAGTGGGTTTGCAGAGCCAACAAATTGCCCATCGTGCCAGAGGCTACAAACAGCGCCGCCTCATGGCCCGTCAGCGCCGCCGCCCGCTCTTGCAGACGGTTGACGGTGGGGTCTTCGTCGCACACATCGTCGCCCACCTCGGCGCGATACATGGCCTCGCGCATGGCGGGCGTGGGGTGGGTGACGGTGTCACTGCGGAGGTCAATCAGGCCGTTGTCGAAACTCATAGAGCAACTCTCACTGTCAACCGCTTCGCGTGTCAACCGCTTCGCGTGTCAACCGCTTCGCGTGTCAACCGCTTCGCGTGTCAACCGCTTCGCGTGTCAACCGCTTCGCGTGTCAACCGCTTCGCGTGTCAACC
>Ga0247727_10010071_pt1 | contig 16859 bp, 11 predicted proteins | sample WisWelCaveWW1625_FD_202498 | JGI IMG/M metagenome (GOLD analysis project Ga0247727, IMG submission 202498) | Biofilm microbial communities from Wishing Well Cave, Virginia, United States - WW16-25 | ecosystem: Environmental > Aquatic > Deep subsurface > Groundwater > Cave microbial mat | place...
GCAAGGAAGGCCATCTGTCGGAGCGTGAGGCCACAGCCAAAGTTGTGCGTGTTATGCAGCAAGAGTTTTCTGCCGATGTGGCGAAGGCCATTGCGGCACATGTGTATGGAGAGTCGGAACTGCCGGCACAGGCGAGCCGGCCTGCGGGATGTCCGCGGGACGGGCTGGTATCTACGCCGGCGTCAGCACCCCACTAACTCAGAGAGAAAGGGAGGGTATGGCCAAATCGAAGCTGGAAGCAGGACGAACATCAACTCGTGCGCCACGCAGCCGAGGCCGCGGGTTGACGGTCATAAAACAACGGGTTCCCAGTCGCTTGGCGAAACGCCGGCTGGGTGAGCGGCTCAAGAACGACACGGTGTCGTTCAATCAGGGCAACCTGGCCGACAAGTTCCGTAAAGAGGGATATGACGAACTGCCGCTGGATGAACTTCAAGATCGGCTCTCGAAAATGTCTGGCCCCTTGGCCGCCATCATTCTGAAGGGAAGAGTGTGATCGCATGCCATACTACTATTTCGACTCAACAGCTCTGGTGAAACGGTACAGCATGGAGCGCGGCACACGCATCATCAGCAGGCTCATGGTGAAACGGAGTAAAGTGGCAATTCTGCCGACGTGGTCCGTGACCGATTTTTATGCGGCATTCGCGAATCGAGCCCACCATGGAGACATCACCCGGGACGATTGTTACTCGGTGATCCATAAGTTCGAGAGAGAATCGCAGGAGGGTCTCTACCAGTTCATTGCCCCGACGATGCAGACGTACTTAGCAACCAAAGAACTTGCGTTGGAGTATCCTGCGCTCCGATCACCGCAAGTATTACATTTGGCGCTGGCTTTGGAACTCAAGCCCTTGCGGCTGACCGTCGTCAGTGCCGATACACAATTGCTGACGGCCTGTCATTCGGCGGGCCTCCATATCATTAATCCGGAAGAAGACTAGTTCGGAGAAGTGCTGAGTGCTGATATCTGAGTCGCAGAAGAGACAGGTGCTAGCGGCATTGATAGTCGTCGATCATCGAGTCGATGACGGCCATCTAACAGGGTGCTCAAAAAGGCCGTCCCCGTCGTTCGTGAAACGTCCGAATCCTGAAACGAACGACGCTTCACGAGATACGCTTCACAGGTGTTGAACACGCCGCTGACGGACTTCTTCAGTATCCTGCTTGAAAGCCCAGCCCGGAAGAGCGGGGTTCTTTACTCGCGCGTCGGGTTCAGGCGGTCCCTTGCTGTACCTGTGCCAATAGGTCCAGGACCGCTCCATTCCATCCCACCGGCCCGATGCCGGGCGCACGAATCATTCCAGACAGGTGGATATCAGGGTCATAAGATCCGTTTGGTTTCTGGACGAGAATCGGGTAATCCACCATGGCGAGCAGGGGGGCGTCGTTGATGCTGTCCCCGATCCCAACCGTTTCAATCCGCTCCGCTTCTCCGTTCATGTGTTGTTGGCGATGGTAGCAGCGCAGGAGCACGGAAGCGGCTTCCCCCTTATTGTTCTCCCCCATCAGATGAAATAACCGTCCCCCTTTTGTCCATCGAAGTCCCCGGCTGACGATTTGCCGGCAGACTTCTTCGATGAGCGCCTGAGGGCCTTGCAGGAGATAGGGCTCGTCGTATTCCCGTTGCTTGGCTAGGATGGCGTCGGCATGGGGGAGCCCGGTCACCTGCATGATAGCTTCTACCGACAGGTCGCCAAAGCCCTGTAACGGCGTTTCAACAGCCTCTTCGATTTGTTTTAGTACCTCTCGCAGCATGTGATAGGGAAGGCCTAGTTCGATGACCTGGTAGGGAGACCTGCTTCGCATGCGTTCCAAGGGGAAGTCGAAGAGGCCAGGAGGGATAAACACTGCGCCGCCGTTTTCAACAATGAAAGGGTCACGATGCCCGAGGCGCTGTCGAAGCGGTTCCATTTCCGCGCGTGTTTTACTCGACACCAGTACGAGCGGAATACCCTGCTCGCGGAGCGCAGTAAGAGCTGGTGTGGCCGCCTCGTAGGAATAGGTCGTGCTATCCAGGAGCGAGCCATCCAAGTCTGTGAACACGATCAAATTGGGCATGGTCTTGCGCCGTTACCAATGATGTAGATCATCGACCTTGCTGGATTTGGATCGGCCCTCCAGCCGTCGTTCCAAGAACCCTTTCGCGAGATCGGCTGCACCGAGTCCGAATGCAATTGCTCCGGCCAGCACGATTCCTCCCCAGGTAATGCCGAATCCCACGACGACGATGTGTTGGGCAATGCCGAGTTGCTCTAGGGCCATGGCCCCCGCGAGGGCTTGGAGCCCCCAGCGGGAACAGGCTGCGATAAGTCGGGCGGGAGGCAGTCCGGCGTTGACGGCGGCAATCAGCACTGCCTGGGATACAAAGTTCGAGAGAAAGTATCCGGCCAAGAGAATGACCGCTGCCGTCACCAGATGGGGCACATAGGCCAGAAGTGACTGGGCGAACTGGTTGATCGGAGTCAGGTTTAGGGCTCCTAACGCCGTAATCGATGCCAGCACAATCACCGTCCAATAGATGCTGCGGCCGATGATGCGAGAAGGATCGGTCTTGACCCCTCCACGAAGGAGCGCTGCATTCATCCCCAGCCGATCACAAAAATGGTCGAATCCGATCACGCGAAACAGCCGTTCAGTGAAGGAACCGAATGCCCACGCGGTGAAGAGGCCACCGAGCAGGATAATGCCCATGGCGAGCACATAGGGGAGTTCGGTCAGCACCTGGCGTCCGAGCAGTTCCAGCGGTCCTAGAAGCGCCTGGTTAATGAAGTCGTTCATGATCGCCTCCTGCGTTGTTGGTCGTGTGATGCAACAGAGCTGGCGCGGCTGGTTGCAGCGCCAGTGGTTGCCAACGTTCAACCAAATAGGGTTTCATGCGTTCGAACGTATGGCACAAGACTTCGATATTCTGTTCTGCCTCCGTGGATGTCAGGCCTTGGGTGGCATGGACGAACGTGGCGGTCCGACCTAAGTATAGGGGGGTCAGGGCTTTCAGAAGATGCTCGCGCGGCATGATTCGCTTGCGGTACGCGGTGGCCGCATCATAGACCACCTGGACCCACAATTCATCGGGGATACGACAGTCGGTGCCGGATATTCCCTGGAGGTCGCGCAACTGAGTGAACGTGTCGTCGGCCAGGATCTGCCGCCAGATGGGTTCAAGATCGGTGAGGCCCTGTCGATAGTGCGACACCATCCGCTCCACGTTGACATGGACCGGTTCGACCCCGACCTCGTAGGGAAATCCAAAGAGTGGAACCGGCTGCGATCCCTCCTGCTGGGACCAGAGGCCCTCATGCTGTTCCATTGAGGCAAAGAGTGCTCCCATCACTTGCATCAACATTGCCGACAGGTCGGCAGCAGGATCTTTCGGATTATGGATTTTTGCGCCGAGGAAGCTTTGGCAGACCCGTGCTCCGCTGGCAATGGCCTCCGTCGTCATCCAGATATCGATGCCGAACCGCGCCACTTCCGATTCCCAGACATGTTGGTCGAGATAGTGGGCCGCAAGTGCACCGGAAAAGCCAAACTCCCCGCCGATGGGCTGGCGGATCCGTTGCCCGTAGAGCGCTCTGGTGAGTGGGTAGGCGAGACTGTTCGTGATCGTACCGTCGTATTTGTGGCGTAGATAGTAGGGTGCGACATAGTCGTATCCCTCTTCCATGATTGGGCGGAGTAACAGTTCAATCCATTCCGGTGAAATGCTGCGGAGATCCGCGTCGACGACTGCGCAGGCCCTGGCCTTCAGTCGTCGCGCAATCTCGAAGATCGTTCGGAAAGCGCTGCCTTTTCCGGGAATGCCTTGGTAGGGCGTCACGATCCGATGCAGGACGCTTTGCTGGTCGCCGATGAAGAGATGTTGGAAGTCGACGGCGGTGCGGGCGACGATGGCCGGCGTCTCATCTGAAGAGCCGCCGTCCGAGTTGACCAGGACGGCCCGACGACCAGGGAAGTGTTTGGCGAGGCCCACGCTCACGGCCCGAACGACATGCCCGACCGTGTCCGCGTTGTTGTAGCTAGGAATCCCGACGAGAATCTCCGCCGAGCCGATATCCTGAAGCCGTGCTTCAGTTGGCGCAGTGAGTGGTGTGAGACCGGCGCTCATGATGGCGTGGTTGCCGGTTCAGACGTGGGGTCCCAGACGTGATCCGCTTCGACGGAGTCGACCAGGCGATCGAAAATATCGGGCACGGCATGGGTCACTCGACTCCAGTTGGAAATCATGGGGACGCCGAGCGGATCGTCGAGAAACCCGTCGGTGCCCAGTTTCATGCCTTTCAAGAAGACTTCGAGGGCCGTCCGTTCTTGGTGGCGGTCGAAGGTAAGGCTGTTGATGGCCGCGTCGTTTTCGTAGCGGCTGATCGCTTCCTGACCGGCTTGCAAATACGTCGCCCGCAAGGTCTTGAGCACCCCGTCAGATAAGATGACGCCTTCGCTCGCCAGGTTTCTGAAGAGCGATTTCGTGATATCGACGCACATCTTGAGGAGGCCGGCATCGGGATTATGATCCGAGAGTTCTTGGTGTTTATGGTCATAGGCATCCGCAATATCGGCTTGGCAAATGCGGCGCAAAGCACAGTTCCGGTAGACCTCCGCGAGGACACCGATTTCGAGACCCCAGTCACCTGGAATTCTGTTAGTCCAGGCCAGGTCCCGCACCATGGCGAACTCGCCGGCCAGAGGGTAGCGAAAGCTGTCGAGAAACGTCAGGAGCGAGTGAGGCCCCACGAGCTGTTGGAGGCTTCGGATCATGGGGGTGATGAACAGGCGTGTCACCCTCCCATGGAGACGGTCGGTGACGCGGCTGTAATAGCCTTTGCAGAATTCATAACCGAGATTCGGGTTGGCGATGGGATAGCAAAGGCGTGCCAGATATTCCCGGCTGTAGCTCGTGATATCGCAGTCATGGAGTGCGATGACCTGGCTGTGGTTTCTGGCTAAGACGTAGCCGAAGGCCGTCCAACAGCCTCGTCCCTTGCCCTGTAGGCCGATATCGAGGTTGTGATCGACCAAGAGCTTGAGGATGGCTTGTATGCGCGCGCCGTCATTCCAAATGAGACGCACCCGCTGAGGGAGTACGGAAAAGAATTGTTTAGCCAGGCGAAATTCCAAGGCCGAGGCGCGATCCAATGAGATAACGATTTCGTTGAGGTACGACACACTCTTGAGAGTTTCCACGATGGCCTTCAATGCCGGGCGTCCCAATTCTGCATAGAGGGAGGGGAGGACCAGGGCGATGGGATTGACGCGCCCATAACGCGTCAACTCTCGCTCCAGTTGATCGACGTTCGGCTGTCCGAGGCGGTGAAGCACCGTGACGACACCGTTTTGGTAGAAGTCTGACATTGGGGCCTCCGATAAGCGAGTCGCCTGCAGGGCCTGGCAATGATATGCAGCGGGATCAGGAGCGGACGTCAAAGACATCCGCCGCATTTATCATGGCAGCGTAGCTTCAGTATATTACAACAATTGTGCAGGTGATGTACCACTAGAGAATGTTCCAAACGTTGGATATTCGGGGAGCGAACCAGCGGGGGAGGTGAAGAGGGTGGTGGAAAAACCCTACACGTCGCAGATGGCTGGTTTGGTAACTACCAGGGGTTCAGGCCGAAGGCTGAAGTTAGTTTCTACGACCTTGGGTTCAAGCAGAGATGAATCCTCGTTGCGCTGAAGCCCAACCCCTAAAAACCTTCAGCCTATCTACCTGCGCAGGTACCTCCTACGGCCGATCGGTGGAGAGTCGTTTGGCGAGGCGATGGGCAAGTCGGACCATGCCGGCCGAGCGATCGGCTGGATCGAGCAGCACATTCATGACATGCAGGCGGTTGGAGTCGGCCAAGGCGGCGGTGAGTCCTCGCTCGAATTCCCCTTGGGTGGCGATCTGCGTGCCGACTCCGCCTCCGATCAAGTCGCAAATCCGTTCATAGCGCCACTCGTGGACGTCATTGAAGGGGCCATCGAGAATCTCCCGTTCAGTGGAGTAGCCACGATTGTTCAGCACGACGACGATCGGCGTCTGACCATATCGAACGGCGGTCGAGAGTTCCGCTCCCGTCATTTGAAACGCGCCGTCGCCGACCAGCACGATCGGTCGAAGTGTGGGATCGGCAAACGAGGCGCCCACGGCTGCCGGGACGGCAAATCCCATCGAGGTGTAATAGGCTGGAGAGAGGAACTCGAATCGCCGGTGGACATGGAGATCGGCTGCTGCAAAGAGCGATTCTCCGACGTCGGCGATCACAAGGGTGTGTTCATCCAACAGACTATCGAGGTGGCGGAAGAGTCCATTCAAGGTCACGGGGGCATTCGGCGCAATGGTGCCTTGTGGCATGTGGAGTGGTGCCGGCAGCGGGCGGGAAGGAAAGGAAGGGAGGGTGTTGGTCACCAGTGCCCGTACAAAGTCTTGAAACCGGATCGCATCGTAGCGATGGTGTTTGATGGCCACCCGATCGGCTGTCGCGTGAATCGTGCGGCCTTCCGACAGCAAAGGCGAATCGGCATCGAGATCTTCGACATCGGATAAGATTGACCCCAGGATCAGCAGGCAGTCAGATGCATTGATGAACTGTTGGACCTCGTCACGCGCGATGAGGCCTCCGTACACTCCGACGTAGAGTGGATGGTCTTCACGGATGACGGATTTGCCCAGCAGGGTCGAAGCGATGGGGACATTGAGCCGTTCGACCAGGCGAGTCAGATCGTCTTGCAGGCCGAATCGCCCGATCTCTGCACCGGCTAAGATAGCAGGCCGGCTGGCCGTGGCCAACATGGCGCGGACTTCAGCGATGGCTTCTTCCATGGCGGCGGTATTGCTTGGCTCATCGTCGAGGCATAAGGGTCGTAACGGGTTTGCTAAGGGCGTATGGACGAGATCGCGAGGAATTTCGATGTAGATCGGGCGGCGATAGCGCAACAACGCCGCAAAGGCCCGATCCATTTCTCGTTCGGCGGTTGAGGGATCGTCCAGCGAGATGGCGGCCACCGTGATCTTCTCGAAGACCTCGCGTTGCGTGGAAAAATCACGCACCATGTGGTGCATGTAGGGTGTGCGAACACGCTCCGAGAGTCCTGGTGACCCGGTGAGCAGCACCACCGGCGACCGTTCTGCGTAGGCGCAGGCGATTGCGTTCACACAATTCAGCCCTCCGACACAATAGGTGACGCAGACCGCACCGATGCCGTTGATACGCGCATAGGCATCCGCTGCGAACCCCGCAGAATCCTCGCGCGTGGTCCCGACATGTTGAATCGGTGAGGCGTCGATCAATTGGTAGAGGCTGAGGACGTAGTCACCGGGGATTCCGAAGATATGACGGACCCCCAGCTGGTGGAGCCGATCGATCACGGCGGAACCGATGGTCGGTATTTGTTTCATCGTTGGGCTTCCTGGTTCATGGAGCGGAAAACATGCGGTGCCTCACGCGTAGGCGCAGCAAATCACAGCGCGGGTCAGCCGTCAAGCAACTGCCCGCATTATTCACGAGGGTTCGTGACGAAACCGCCGAGACGGCAAGCGAGACGAGCGGCGAGCCTGCCCGCCGTTAGGCTTGTCGCAGCAGCGTATCGGCAGTTGCAGTAGAAGCTTTCGTGAATTATGCGGGCTAGATGCGTCCAGAAGGGCTTGACGTTCGGTTCGCGCCATTGGATAAGTACGCAATGACCATTCATGATGACAGTCCCCGCGGGCGCGTCCGTCTCACTCGTACACGTGCGGTCGAGGCATTGGGGCATCTCTGGATCTATGCCGGTTATGTCGAGGAGGTCAGAGGCGAGCTGGTCTCGGGCGATGTGGTCGATGTCATGGCGCCGAATGGACGATTCTACGCCAGAGGTCTCTACAATCCTGCATCCAAGATCCGCGTGCGGATACTAACCTTCGACGACGAACCCATTACAGAACAGTTTTGGAAGGGGCGACTCGCGCAGGCCGTCAGGCTGCGTCAGCGTATTGTCACCGGCACCGATGCGTATCGCCTCATCTATGGAGAAGCGGATCGATTGCCGGGCTTGATCGTGGATCGTTATGACGAAGTCTTGGTCATGCAGACCCTGTCCTCCGGTATGGACTGCCGGAAATACGTATTAGCCGATCTCCTGTGTCAAGAATCCGGAGCCGAGCGAGTGTATCTGCGCAACGATGCTAAGAGTCGCACGTTGGAGGGGCTGCCGGTGGAGAGGGGATTTCTCCGAGGGAGTGGTGCGACGACAGTCGGCATCCAGGAGGGGCCGGCTCGATTTCTTGTCGATATTGAACGAGGGCAGAAAACCGGTTGGTTTTGCGATCAGCGAGAAAACCGATTGGTGACGGCAAGGTTCGCGGCCGGCGCGGAGGTGCTGGAGGTGTTTGCTCATACTGGAGCCTTTGGGATTCATGCGGCGCTCGCGGGAGCGAGGTCGGTCGAAGGGCTGGATGTGAGTGAGGAGGCTCTGGCGCTTGCGCGCAACCATGCGGTGTTAAACAAGGTGGCTGATCGTTGTGTCTATCGATCGGCGGATGCATTTGAGGAAATGCGAAAGCTGGAGCGGGCTGGACGCCGCTATGATCTGGTGTTGCTCGATCCCCCGGCGTTTGCCCGCAGTAAACAGGCCGTGCCCCGTGCCCTGGCTGGGTACAAAGATGTGAATCTGCTTGGGATGCGGCTTACCAAGCCGGAGGGATTTCTGGCCACGAGTTCCTGCTCCCACCACGTGACTGAACAGGAATTGTGGACGAGTATCTGCCTTGCTGCACGAGATGCCAAGCGGCAGGTCCGTTTGTTGGAACAGCGTGGACAGGCCAGCGACCATCCCATCCTCTCCACCATGCCGGAAACGCGGTACTTGAAGTACTTCCTGTTGCAGATTCTCTAGCCCGAATTATTCATGACGGTTCGCTGCGAAATCGCATAGAGGCCGGGCGAGGGGCACGAGGCGAGAGGAAAGACAGCCATTCTGATCGACCCTAGGAGCCTGTCCGACATTGACCGTTCTACTGCGGTGAACGATCCGCGACCATCTGCGTCGTTCTCGGCCCGAAAAAATCCTCAATGTATTCCGGCGAATACACCTCCGGTTTTTCCGGGCCTGCGGCCTTGCATCTGGCCGCACCTCCTTCACCTCGTCACGAAGGCAATGTCGGACAGGCTCCTGCCTCTGGCTCCGTGCCTCTCACCCGAACATTGGCGATTGCGCAGAAGTGGTCGTGAATCATGTGGGCTAGTCGCTCGGTGGTTCAAAGTGACCCGATGGGCGGTTCTGCCATGGAATCGTCGCCTGTTTGGCTTGTTTGACGAGGCTACGCAAATTGACTTCCGCTGCACGAAGCAACTTCGGTTCGCCGCTTTGCATGATAGCGGTCAGCAGGACGTACAGCGAACGATCCATCCGTGATCCGGCGAGAATTCGTTCTGTGACAGGATCGGGGCCTGCGGGGGTGGAACTCTCATCTTCCCCTGGATTGTCAAACAGCGTACGAAACGAGGTCGGATGGCTAAAGAGCCAGGCAGGAGGGATCTTCAGGGCGGCAGCGAGCGCTTCGAGTAGCGAGGCAGAGGGATCAACTTCTTCCGCTTCAATTTCCTCTAACACGTGAGGCGGAAGATGCGACTCGGCTGCCAAGTCGTCGACCGAGTGACCTCGTGAGATACGCCAGGCTTGAATCTGTTGTCCGAGCGCCATGGCGCGATGGTACTGAAATTGGGGCCCTCTCCGCAACCTCCCTGTGTCGGCCTATGGCACGATACCCCTTGAAACGCAATGGCTTATGCGTAATTTCCCTCAGTGGAAGATGAGCGATGAAATCAGGTATAATGCAACTCCTATTTCATTCTCGATCCAGTGAGGAGGCGTATCATGTTAGGAACAGATATTCGCGGAATTATCGCAGAAGAAGAAGAAGTTCAGCGGCGCAAGGACGCCTTGAAATCGCTCTTAAACATGCGTTCCAAGCAGTTGCGGGAGTCGTTGGAACAGCGGATCAAGCGGGCTCGGACTTGTGGAGATTGGATCCAGCTTTCTCAAGAAGAATGTGCCACGCTCCACAAGCGAGAAAAGCTCCATCTCAAGTCTCAGTTCGACAAGCTGCAGCACGAGCAGGATCGCACCAGAGGGAAGTTGACCGCACTGAAACGAGCGAAGGCGCGGGCCCAACGGATTCGTGCTGCCGAAGCCGCATCCGGGCGGAAACGTCGCTGAGCCAGTTCTCTCCACTGTAACGCACTAGCGTGGCTGCCTCACTCCCCCTCCTGACGCGCTCGCAAGGGGCGCACATTCGTAAACTCCTCCTTGAGAGACGCGTACGAGCACAGGATGGCGCCTTCGTGGTCGAAGGCGCCCACGCAGTTCGAGATCTCCTGACTCGGTATCCTGAACAAATTTTCACAATAGTCACCGCCCACGGTTATCTGCCAAAAGAGGGGCATGGCGACCGACTGGTTCGACTAGCCTCCTCGACGCAACAGTACTCCTGTTCCGATCTCCAGTTTTCAAAATTGTCTGATCTGGACGCGCCGCAGGGCATCCTCGCTGTGGTGCGGCAACCGACATGGGATGAAGGAGAGGTTCTTAGACAGCCGACTGTCTTGGGAATTTTTGGAGAGCAGCTACAAGATCCTGCCAATGTTGGGGCCATTATTCGAACGGCGGCAGCTCTCAATGCGAGTGCCCTGTGGCTCACACCGGAATCCGCCGATGTCTATCATCCCAAGGTGGTTCGTGCGACGAGCGGTGTGTTGCTCGCGCTGCCGATCTTTGCCGCCGAGGATGTGTCTGGATTAATCCGGCAAGGCTGCCAGATCTTTGCAGCAGAAGTGACAGGGGCCGGGACCGTTTCGATCGACGAAATTCACCAGGCGCCACGGAAACTTGTCCTTGCGGTCGGTAATGAAAGTCGCGGTTTGTCAGCTCAGATCCGCAGGCAGGCTACCACTCGATTTACCATCCCCCTCAGCCGCGACGTAGAATCCCTGAATGTTGCGGCGACCGTGGCCATCGCCACGTTCTACTTTTCGCAACTTCCCAAAGGGAAATGACTCGGAGCCCATTCGCTCGCACGAATGGGCCGGGCCGGTCGGTCATCAATCTACAATGGGAAGTGAGGAGTGGTGCCGAGGGACAGAATTGAACTGTCGACACCAGCCTTTTCATGGCATCAACAAAATGAGCAGAAACAACAACTTGCAATAAAAAGACGATGCAAAAAGTGACATCTCATGTCATGGAAAATCAATAAGTTACTAAGCCAGGTGCCACTAGTGGCACCTCGTTGAGTTCAGTACTGTTCTATTGCGGTGATTTCACCATGCTTCATCTTGCAAAATCCGATCGTCTGGATGTGATTCCTCAACAAGGAGAATGTCCCTTTATTGCATGGTCCAGTTTTCTGGGGGAATGTCAATGGGATGCGGCGCAATCGAACTTATGGCCTGCTGATTAGGAGACTTTGTGATCTCAGTATGGAAAAAGACAGCGTGTGGTCTGATCAAAATTTCTCAGCGTTGAGGAGTCTACTGAATTGTGGTGTGTCCATCTGTGTTAACTCCCTGCAGCCTGTATTTTCACCTCAACCCAGTGTTCCTGACGGTCGTCCACAAGGGGAATAGCCTTCTCGTGTTGCTCGACGCCATCAACAGTCACGCTCGCCTCGCGGTGCCCGGCGCTGACTTGTAAGACGGTGATATGGTAATGAGTTTCCCGGTATCGGTAGTGCAACGTGAATCCCTTCCACTCTGCAGGGAGGCACGGAGCAAAGCAAAGCTTGTCTACTTCTAGCTTCAGCCCAAGGAGTGATTCTACAATAAACCGGTACATCCAGCCGGCCGAGCCCGTGTACCACGTCCATCCACCGCGGCCGGTGTGCGGCGAGACCGCGTAGACGTCGGCCGCGACGACGTACGGTTCTACCTTGTAGGTCGCGGTTCCCTCCGGAGTTCGCGCATGGTTTACCGGGTTGATCATGGCCCACAGTTCCCACGCGCGCAGGCTGTCGCCCAATGCGGCGAACGCCATCGCCGCCCAGATCGCCGCATGCGTATACTGCCCCCCGTTCTCTCGCACCCCCGGGACGTACCCTTTTATATAGCCAGGATTCAAATTTGACTTGTCGAACGGCGGATCCAACAGTTGGATCAGCGCGTAGTCCCTGCGAACGAGGCGCCGATCCATCGCCTCCATGGCCATGCGCGAGCGCGTGGGATCCCCCGCCCCGGAGAGAACCGACCAGCTTTGCGCAATCGAATCAATCTGGCATTCGGGATTACCCGCCGACCCCAGTGGCGAGCCATCGTCAAAGTAGGCACGGCGATACCACTCTCCATCCCAGCCATGCTGCTCGATATTCTGGCGCACGTCAGCCGCCTCCCTCTGACAACGTTCAGCGAAGGACAGGTCACCACGCAGGCGTGCAACCTCAGCGAACTGCATGAGCACGTCATACAGGAAAAATCCCAACCAGACGCTCTCGCCTGTGCCCTGTTCGCCGACCATGTTCATGCCGTCGTTCCAGTCACCGGAGCCGATGAGTGGAAGGCCGTGCTTCCCACGTGTGAGGCCTTTCAGAATGGTTCGCATACAGTGTTCGTACAAACTGGCCGCTTTTTCAGACCGGCCAGGTAGATCGTAATACGAGTCCTCCTCCTGGTTGACCGGGCGGCCTTCGACGAAGTGGATGGGTTCATCCAAAACCCCACTGTCCCCTGTGCTCAGCACGTAGCGGCATGTCGCTAGGGGCAGCCAGAGGTAATCATCCGAACAGCGCGTACGCACGCCACGGCCTGAGGGGGGATGCCACCAGTGCTGGACATCGCCTTCCTGAAACTGTCGGGCTGCGCAGAGAAGGAGGTGCTTGCGCACAAGATGCGGCTCGGTGTAGATGAGCGCCATCGAATCTTGAAGTTGATCGCGGAAACCGAAAGCGCCCCCCGATTGATAGTATCCGCTTCGCGCCCACAGACGGCACGCGAGCGTTTGGTATAGGAGCCAGCCGTTCGTCAGCATGTTGAGAGACTGGTCGGGCGTGTCCACCTGCACGGCACCAAGTGTGTGTTTCCAGTACTGCCAGACCATTTCGAGCGCGCTGCGCGCCGCGGCAGATCCCCGAAAACGGCGAACCAGGTTCCTGGCATCTTCGGCATCTCGCCCGACACCGAGCCTGAAGATGATCTCACGCTCTTGCCCGGCGGCCAGTTCGAATGGAACGTGGATTGCGGCGCAGGGATCGAGACCGGCCCCCACTTTGCCCGACAGCCGCAACCGGGTCATCGTGGCCGGATTGCGAAGCGTGCCGTTGCGCCCAATAAACTCAGTCCGGTCGCCACTGATGGTCCGAGTCGTCTCGTCCACGTCAAAGAAGGCAATCTGCCCGGCGAACTCCGTGTGATAGGGATTTCGCGCGAAGACCGCGCCGCTGTTGGGGTCCAGTTCGGTCACGACATGCATCACCGATTTTGGCCGCAGATCTCCCAGCACCCATTCCACGTAACCCGTCGCGGACAGCTTGCGCGATCGGCCTGACTCGTTCCGCACCTTGAGCACCATGAACTTAATCGGTACATCCAAGGCCACATACACCCACAGCTCTGAGCGGATGCCGCGCTCCGTATGCTCGAAGACGCTATAGCCGAAGCCGTGTCGGCTGACGTACGGTGTCGCGCCGCGGCTGGACAGTGGTGTGGGGGACCAGAAGTGGCCCCTTTCTTCATCACGAATGTACAAGGCTTCTCCGCTCGAATCGCTTACCGGATCGTTGTGCCACGGAGTGAGGCGGAATTCGTGGGCGTTCTCGCTCCAGGTGTAGGCCTGACCGTTCTCCGAGATGACAGTGCCAAAGTGTGGATTCGCCAGGACATTCACCCACGGCGCCGGCGTCACATGCCCGTGCGAGGTCGTGATGACATACTCGCGGCCATCAGGCGTGAATCCTCCCAGCCCATTGAAGAACCTGAGATCGTGGCGCGGCAACGCAGCGGATGGCAAGGGTTCGGCGCGGCGGGTTCGGGTCGGCGTCAGGCGAGGCACGGTGACTTCCACATGGCCGCGGCGGGTGATCTGGTCCGCCAGCGATCCCCGATTGTCGATGATGATGGCACGGGCGACCGATTGCAGCAGAATGCGGTCCTCGTTCGATATCTGGTCAATAGGACGGACGAAGATGCCGCCTGGTCGATCCATCACGTGTGCTTCGAGGCCCGCGGCAATCAGCCCCATGATTTGTTCGTGGAGTAATTGCCGGTAACCGGCGTGATCTTCGTTCCAAATCACCAGGTCCACGGCCAATCCCTTGGAGCGCCAATACGCGTGGGCCTGTACGAGCTGGCGCACCAGATCGATATTGGCCGGATCTCCGATCTGCAGCAGCACGATCGGCAAATCGCCTGAAATAGCGTAGCCCCAGAGCCCGGATTGCCCGCGCCGGTTTTTGATCAGATCGCTCGGATCAGCCCGTAGGGAGGAATTCGCGTAGAGGACAGAGCTGGCCAGGCGGCCATAGAGTTGCGCGTCGGCCTCGGTAGCATTCAGCTGCCGCATGACCACCTGGCTATGGGTCCACGCCAGATCGAAGACACGATCGGCGAGACGCCGATCCTGGTATTTCTCGACCAAGCCCAGGCAGACGTCGCGGGTGTCGCCGATGCCGGACACCATATCAATCGTGGCCGATTCTTCCGGATCGAGCGTGATCCGACACCGGATGGCGACAATTGGATCAAGCACAGAACCCTCGCTGCCCGAGAGCGCCACAGCATCGTGCGTCCCTTGTCGCGCACCGAAGCCGCTCATGGCTTGTGGATTGGCGGCGGTGCAGCCACGGCCGATGAACTGTAGGCGGTCCGTCTCGTAGGACATCGTTCCGATGTCCGCTCCATGCACGGTCATGAGATGACACATCCATGGCGAGTGCTCGTCGAGGGAGCGGGGGCGGCGAGTACAGAGAATCGCTTGCCGCTCGCGAATGATCTCGGTCTGGACAAAGAGATTGCTGAACGCCGGATGCAACGCGTCCGCGGCAGAGGATGCAAGCACGACTTCTGCGTAACTCGTGATCTCGATCGTTCGGCTGGTCCCTGAGCCGTTGGTGATGCGGGTTCGACGCAGTTCAATGTCATCTTCAGGCGACACCACGATCTCGGTATAGGCCTCGATCTCGTGGTCGCGGCGGCGAAACTCAGCCCGTCCCTCAGTAAAGATGACCTCGTAGTTCTTCGTTGGCTTGAGCGTCGGCTGATAGGCAGTGGACCAAAACTCTCCGCTCGCCACGTCGCGGAGGTAACAGAACGTACCCCAGTTGTCGCAGGTACTGTCTTCGCGCCAGCGTGTAACAGCGAGATCCTTCCAACGACTGTACCCACCTCCCGCGTTCGTGATCATCACGTGGTATCGGCCGTTCGACAATAAGTGCACTTCCGGAGTCGGCGTGTGAGGGTTGGTGAACCGACGCACCGGCATCTCGGCATCACCAAAGGTCGTACGTAAGTCGGAGAGCTCCGCGGTGTGCGAATAGAATGCCGTCGCCTTTGGAATCCGCTCCTGAAGCAACAGCATGGTCGCCTGGAACAACGGATCCGACTCGAATCGTTTCTGCATCGGACGGTCTAGGAGCAGATAGGCCAGAGAGAGCAAACTCATGCCCTCGTGATGGGCCATGTAGGACCGAACCACCGCACTCGATTGTCCGCGTGGGAGACGGGAAGGCGTATAGTCGATCGCTTCATATAAACCGAATGGTCCTTCAACCCCTTCAGCCGCGAGTCGCTGCAGATTCAGGCACGCCTTCTCGGGCGCCACCATCAGCGCGAGGGCCGAGGCATAGGGCGCAATGACCATATCATCGGCAAGCCCACGTTTGAGTCCCAGGCCAGGTACACCGAATGCGCGGTATTGGTAGTTGAGATGCACGTCGATCGTGTTGTAGCCGGATTCCGAAACGCCCCACGGGACGCCGCGCTGCCTTCCATACTCGATCTGCCTCTCCACCGCCGCCTTGCAGGTCTGGTCGAGCAGTGTGTTGTCGTAGGTCGGCATCACCAACAGCGGCATGAGGTACTCGAACATCGACCCGCTCCACGAGATGAGCACCGGCCCTCCACCGGCGGTCGTGAGGAGGCGCCCGAGAGCAAACCAGTGCTCCTGCTGCAGTTGTCCCTGTGCAATCGCCACGAAACTGCACAATCTCGTTTCCGAAGCCAGCAGATCGTAGTAACTCGAGTCCAGTCGGCGCTCACCGACGTTGTAGCCGATAGCCAGCAGATGACAGCCTTTGTCGAACAGGAAATCATATTCCATGCTGGCGAAGTGACTGGTTTGACGTGCAAGTCCTTCGACGGCCGCGATTCGTTCTCTGGCGCGCTGGCTGGCTTTCGCAATGAGCCGTTGAAGGCCATCAGCCCATGTGCGCTCCTCGTGCATCGGCTCTGAGCCCAACCGATGCTCGATGGCCGGCAGACACGCCACGTCAAGGCGTGCCAATTCGCGCAGCGTGGGGATCTCGTCGATGTGGCCACATTCGCTGAGCCTATTCTGTGAGGCCGACAGCAATGCCCACGGTGCGAGAAACATCAGATCATCGAGGGCATCCCGGCATTGTCGGGTGAGTGCGCGTGCCCACGAGGTCGCTTGGCTCTCGGGGGCTGCCTTCAGGCTAGCGAGCACCTCCTCGGCGGTTATCGCCAGCCGGTCAAGGCAGAGCCGCGCTGCCGTGAGCGTGGTTGGCCGGGATTCGTAGACAGACTCCAGATGCTTCTGAAATTGAGCGAATTGGGCCGGAGTGGTTTCCCCTACAGCATCCTCGAGGACCCTGAGTGTGTCGCTGAGCCCGTCAAAGAATCGCGGCCCCAGGATCTTCTGATCGGGGAGTGCGAGCAGACCCGGCCGCAGTGTCAGCA
>Ga0247727_10010072_pt1 | contig 16858 bp, 19 predicted proteins | sample WisWelCaveWW1625_FD_202498 | JGI IMG/M metagenome (GOLD analysis project Ga0247727, IMG submission 202498) | Biofilm microbial communities from Wishing Well Cave, Virginia, United States - WW16-25 | ecosystem: Environmental > Aquatic > Deep subsurface > Groundwater > Cave microbial mat | place...
GGTCCGTCGTGGCGGAGCGCCGCTCCCTGCCGGCGTGGCGCGGGCTCGTCCCGCTCATCCCCGGCGCTCACGGGGCGCTCGAGCTGCCGGTCGGGGCGATCGGGCGTTCTGCGACGCAGGTCGGCGACCGGATCGTGCTCGACCCAGTCGATCCGTCGGGGATCCCCGGCTGAATCGCCGCTGATCCGCGCGTGATCCGCCGGTCACTCCCGGGTGATCGGCGGGCGAGGGGCCGGTGATCCGCGCGTGATCCTCGGGTGAGTGGTGAGAGATCGACGGGCGACCGGCCGAGCCCAGACTCGGTGGCGTGGCCCGGCTCATCTCTGGCCTCCTGGACCTGGCCTTCCCGGCGATCTGCGCCGGCTGCAGCCGCGAGGGCGCGGCCCTGTGCGAGCGCTGCAGGCGCGACCTCGACGCGGACCTCGATCGCCCGCCCGGCGTCCCCATCGGACTGCGCGCCACGGTCCCCGCGCCGCTGCTCCAGGTCGAGTGGTGCGCTCCGTTCAGCGGCGTCGTGCGGCGGGCCGTCCACGGCCTCAAGTACGGCGGCGAGCGTCGGCTGGCGGCGCCGCTCGGCGCGGCGGTCGCGCGGCGCTGGAGCGCCGCCGGCGTCGCCGGCGACCTCCTCGTGCCGGTGCCGGTCCACGCCGACCGCCGCCGCGAGCGTGGCTTCGACCAGGCGCTGCTCATCGCGAGCGCCGCCGCTCGCGAGCTGGGATCCCCGCTCGTCGACGCGCTCGAGCGGGTCCGGCCGACGGCGCCGCAGTTCGAGCTCGACGGTCCGGCGCGGGCGGCGAACGTCCGCGGCGCGTTCAGCGTCCGGCCGGCGACCCGGTCAGCCGAGGAGGACGGCGGCGGCGCGGTCTCCGCGGTGGCCGGGCGCTGGGTCGTGCTCGTCGACGACGTGTTCACCACCGGGGCGACGCTGGCGGCCTGCGCGGCCGCGCTCATCGAGGCCGGCGCGGCGGCCGTCTCCGCGATCGCCGTGGCGCGCGAATCGTGACGCGCCGCGGGCCGGCCGGGGGACCCGGACGTATACTCGCGTCACCGGTGAGGACGATCGTCAAGGGCAAGAACCTCGAGGTCCCGGAGCGCGTCCGCAGCTATGCCGAGCGCAAGTTCAGCCGCTTCGAGCGGATGGTCGCCGACCGGGCGGAGGCGGTCGTCGAGCTGTCCGTGGAGGCTCATCGGAGCGCTGCCAGGTCCCACATCGTCGAGGCGACGTTGGTCATCGACGGCCAGACGCTGCGCGGCCGCGCCGCCGCCCTGAGCCACGAGGCCGGCGTCGACGAGGTCGTCGACAAGGTCGAGCGACGGGTCGCCGACTTCAAGGCGAAGCCCCGGCTGCGAGCCCGACCGGACGAGGAGAAGGCGATCCTGCGCCGGATCGCGGATGGCACAGCCGAGCGCAGCCGTCCGGCGCGGATCGTGAAGGTCAAGCGCTTCGCGATGGAGCCGATGTTCGAGGAGGACGCCCTGGCCCGCATGGCCGAGCTGGGGCACGCATTCTTCGTGTTCGTGGACGCCGAGACCGAACGGGTCGCCGTCCTGTACCGGCGTTCGGACGGCGATTACGGGTTGATCGAGCCGGTCGTCGTCGGCGACTACACCCGCGGACGGGACGTCCGCGGCACGGCGGCCGACCACGGCGCGGCCGGCGCCGGGCGCCGCCGGTCCCGCTAGGACCTCGCGCGGCGGTAGACCCCCGCTGTCCGGTCCACCAGGCGGGCGTCGACGAGGTAGCGTCGCAGCGCCGCGACGTCCGGGTGCCACGGCGCGAGCCGCCCGTTGAGCTCCCGCTCTGAGATCGGACCGTCGTCGGGCAGCACCCGCTCGACCAGGAACGCAAGGACGACCCGCTTCTTGCGCTCGCGTGCCGGGATCGAGCGCAGCCGGCCATCGCGGACGAAGGCCCGCAGGACCCGCGCGACGTAGGCCGGATCCTCGGCGCCGACAGGGGCGCCGCTTGGACTCCCCGGGCTCCGGTCGGGGATCGGCTCGGACGTCATCGTGCTCGCATCGTACGATGCCCGCGATGCCCGACGACGGACGGCGGATCGGCGCCCACCTTCCGCTGGCCGCCGGGATGGTGCGGGCTGCCGATCGCGCCCACGAGATCGGGGCGACCGCCATCGCGGTCTTCGCCGACAACCCGTCCGCGTGGCGACGTCGCGGCGAGCCGGCGGCCCAGCTCGCGGGGTTCCGCGACCGGCTGGCGGACCACGGGATCGCCCCGACCGTCATCCACGCCGCGTACCTCGCGAACCTCGCCGGCCCGGACGGGGCGCTGTTCGAGCGCTCCGTCGCCGTGATGACCGCCGAGCTCGAGGCCGCGCCGGGCTACGGCGCGCGCTACGTGAACGCGCACAGCGGGTCCCACCGCGGCGCCGGCCTCGTGGCGGGCATCGAGCGGCTCGCCGACGGCATCGCCCGCGTCCTGGAGGCGGTGGACGACGGACCGGAGAGCGCGATGCTCGTCCTCGAGAACGCGGCCGGCGGCGGCGGGACGATCGGGGCGACCGTCGAGGAGCTGGCAAGCGTCGCCGAGGCGATCGCGTTGCGCGGCGTCGCGGAGCACCGGGTCGGGTTCTGCCTCGACTCCGCCCACGCCTGGGCCGCCGGTCACCGGATCGACGACGAGGCGGGCGTGGAGCGGCTGCTCGACGCGTTCGACACCGAGATCGGGCTCGCACGGCTCGTCCTCGTCCACCTGAACGACTCCCGCTCGGCCGCCGCGTCGCACGCCGACCGCCACGAGCACCTGGGGGCCGGCTCGATCGGCGAGGCCGGCCTGGGCGCCCTGCTGCGGCACCCGCGGCTCGGCCAGGCGACGTTCATCCTGGAGACTCCGGGCATGGACGCCGGCTGGGACGCGGTCAACATCGCGCGGGCCCGTGATCTCCTCGCCGGCCGGCCGCTGACCGCCCTGCCGGCCTCGGCCTTCGGGCTGCCGAGCGGGCGCTCGCGTCGTCCCGACCGGAGCGTCGCCGGCGGCGGCGGCGCCGTCGCCTGACGGCGGGACGGCGATGCTCGGACGCCAGCGCCGGCCGCCGTCCGGGCGCCGCGTGGAGCCGGATGCGATGACCGTCGTCCGCCGACCCGTCGACGCCGGGAGCGGAGGTGGCGGGCGTCTCGGCCGGATCCTCGGCGGCATCATGGCGCGCGATCGGCTCGTCCTGGTCAGCCTGCTGGCGCTCGCTGCAGCTGCCCGACTCCCGTTCCTCGGGGGCCGCGGGACGTGGGACGCCGATCAGGGCCACGACATGCTCGTCCTCCGGGCGCTCACGACCGACGGCGTCCTGCCGCTGCTCGGTCCCCCCACCTCGATCGGCGACTTCCACCACGGCGCGCTCTACTACTACCTGCTCGCCCCGGCGGCCTACCTGTCCGGCGCGGATCCGGGCGCCGTGGTCGGCGCCATCGCGCTCGCCGGGATCGCCGCCGTCGGCGTCGTGTGGTGGCTCGCCCGCTCGATCGGCGGCCCGGTCGCCGGCCCGCTTGCCGGGCTCGTCGCCGGCGGGCTGATGGCGGTCTCGCCGGCCGCGATCGAGACGTCCACGTTCATCTGGAACCCGAACCTCATCCCGCTCGCGGCGTCCATCGCGCTGGCGAGCGCCTGGCGCGCGATGAGTGGCGGCCGCGCTGCCTGGTGGACCGCCTCGATCGCCGCCGGCGGGGTCGTCATGCAGCTCCACGTCCTCGGGGTCGTGCTCCTGCCGGCGCTCCTGGCGGCGCTGCTCGCCGACGCCCGCGCAGCCGCCGCGCGGGAACCGGGAGGGGGGCGCGGCCGGCTTCTGGCGGCCCTCGCCGGACTGGCGATCGTGGCGCTGTCCTACCTGCCGCTCATCGTCCACGAGCTCACCACGGGCTGGTCGGAGACGGTCCGCGTCCTCGACTACCTGTCCGGCGCAGGGTCGGCCGGGGAGGCCGACCTCGATCCCGTGCAGCGGCTCCTGTTCACCACGCTCCGGGTCATCGGCTGGCCGCTCGTCGGCCTGATCACGGACGTCCCGCTGCCGGGAGTGGCCGCCGTTTCAGCGGCCGTCGCGCTCCTGGTGTGGCGGCTGCGCGCCGCGGTCGGCCCGGAGCGGCGAGCCATGCGCTGGCTGGGCGCGACGCTCGGCTGGTGCGTCGCCGCGCTGAGCGTCCTCGCGCCGTCGCTGTCCACTGTCGTCGCCGGCCTGCCGAACGACCACTACCACGCCTTCCTGGACCCGATCGTCCTCGTCACGGTCGGGCTCGGGGGGGCGGCCCTGTTCGTCGGCGTCGCCGATTCCGCCGGCCCGCGGCTCGCCGATCGCTCGGCGCGCGTCGTCGTCGCGATCGCCCTGCTCGCCCTCGTCGCCTTCGACGTCGGGCGTTGGCCGCCGGCCACGGCGGGCGGCGGCGGCTGGCCGGCCGCGCGCGGCGCCGGCGAGCGGATCCTCGCCGTTGCGGACGGGCGGTCGATCGGCTTGTCGGGACTACCGCTGTTCAAGACGACCGAGGGCGTCGAGTTCCCGCTCCGTCACCTCGGCGGGATCGTCGGCGACGCTGCGACCGCCGAGGTGCTCGTCATCGTCTGCGACCGGCTGTTCGAGCGGATCATCCAGGCGGACTGCGGCGGGCCGGCGGAGATGCGCCTCGCGGCGGCCTCCGGGCGCTTCCCGGCAGGCGCGGAGCTCGTTCCGGTGTCACGCTTCGACCTGTCGTCGCGGACGTCGATCTCGATCTACGTCCCACCGCGCTGAGCGGAAAACGCGAACGCCGGCGCCCCGAACGCCGGCGTTCGCTGTCCCCGAGACCCGGACGCGGAGGACGTCGGGTCGTGTGTGATGTGCCCTCAGTACCGCCCAGGCGTCCGGCCCACGGTGCGGATGACCGGCGAGGCGGGCCGCCCCGCCCCGGTCGCCGCGCCCACGCCCACGCTCAGTGGGGTCGCGCCGGCCGGTCGGCCGTAGGACCCGCCCCTGGCGGAGATCTGGCCGCCGCCGCCCATCTGGCCGGAGCCGCCACCCGAGGCGCCGCCCCGGCCGGCGACATCGCCGCGAGACGCGGACGGGTCGCCGGACTGGAACGCGCGCCCGAAGCGACGCATCCGGACGGCGAGGTAGTACTCCATGATCTGGCGGACCTGCGCCTCGTTGAGCATGTCGTCGGCGCGAAGGGCGTACTCGACGCGGGCCGTCGGGTTGGGCGTGCCGGAGGCGATGAGCCCGAGGTACTGCGGCGTGTCCGCGTCGTCGTGCAGCTCCCGCAGCCCGCGGGCGAGCTTGGTCGCCGTGCCGAGCGACGGCATCCGATCGCCGCGGATGAGTCGCGAGATCGTCGAGTGGTCGACGCCCGACTGCTGGGCGAGCTGCCGCTGCGACATCTTCTTGGCCTTGAGCTGCGCTCGCAGCCACTCGTTGAACGCGCGACCGTTCTGGCTGGTCATCGTCGTCTGCCGATGCTCCGTTCGGGTGAAGTGCGGTGGTGCCTCGATGCCGCCACTATCGGTGGCGCGTCCGCGCACCTGTATCACCCGTTCGTACGCCGGCCGGTGGCCGCGCGGCTGGGCGGCGAGGTGCGGTCGGCTGCCGTCCGGGCCGGTGCTCACCGGTGCGCGGTACCAGGACGTCCTGGCCCGCGGCGCTACGACGTGCCGAGCCCTTCGCCGCGGCGCTTGCCGGAGATCGCATAGGCGATCGAGCCGAGGACGATGATCGAGAAGACGCTGATGACGCGGTCCACCAGCGCGATGGTCGTCGCCTCGGTCAGCGGGACGCCGTACGCCGCGGTGAGCACGCCGACGACGCCGAGCTCGACGAAGCCGAGCCCGGCCGGGCTGAGGGGCACGGCCGTCAGCAGTGACCCGATCAGCGCCACGAAGAACGCCCCGGAGATGCCGAGCGAGACGTCCGGGAAGCCGAGCGCCGCGACGACGAGGAACAGCCGCGTCGCCTCCGTCGCCCAGACGAGGCCGGTCAGCAGGACGAGCCGCGGCAGGCCACGCGCGCCGACGGCCCCGAAGACGCCCTCCTCGAAACGGTCGTAGTACTCGAGCAGCCGCGCCGATCGGGGCAGCCGGGCGATGATCCGGCGCCCGGCATTGCGCATCGTGAGCAGCCCGATCGCGAGCGCGAAGAGCACCGCGATGCCGATCGCGAAGACGACCTGGATGGTCGGCGGCAGGCCGGTCCGGAAGCTCCAGTAACCGGCCGCGAGGCCGAGCGCCGAGATCGCGAACAGGTCGAGGACCCGCTCGATGAAGACGGTCCCGAACGTCCTCGACAGCGACACCGGCGAGTTGATCTTGAGCAGCCAGGCGCGGTACACGTCGCCGAGCTTGGCCGGCACCAGGCAGTTCACGAGCCACGACAGGAAGATGATCTCGGTCGCATCGCGGGTACCCAGTCGGAAGCCGGTGCCGCGCACGAGCGTCGCCCAGCGGAGGCCGCGGATCGGGAAGCCGAGATAGAACACGACGAACGCCGCGAGGATCAGCCGGACGTCCGCCTGGCCGACGCCCGCCGCGAGCTCGGCCACGTCCACCTGGAGCGCCACCCGGAAGATCAGCACGAGCAGCACGAGCGGCAGGACGAGCGACACGATCGTCCGCGGCTGACGCAGGCGCCGCCCGAGGGACAGCTGCTCGGCGGTGACCTCGCGCTCGCTCACGACCGCCTCCGGCCGCGGCCGCGGCCGCGCTGGACGAGCTTCGCGAGCGGCGTGACGAGGCGGACGAAATGCGATGCCCGGCCGGTCCGGAGCTCCGGACCGGCCGCCAGCGCGGCGAGCAGGCCGGCCGGCGTCGCCGGGTCCCCGGCCGCTGCCTCGAGCAGCGTGCAGGCGACGCCGATCTCGGTCGTCGTGTGGGCGTCCGAGACGGCCACCCCGGGGACGCCGGCAGCGAGCGCCAGCTCGGCCGCCCGGGCGTTCCCGTCGCCCAGAACGAGCCGGGCGTTCCAGGCCTCGATCCAATCCGCCTCGGAAGCCAGCCCCGGCATTCCGCCCGGCGCCGCCGACCTCGAGAGGGAGCCCCGGAACCGATCGTACGGGTGCGGCAGGCCGACGAGCCCGCCCTGCTCACGGACGGCGGCGATCGCCTCCCGGGCGGGCATCCCGGGTCGCACCGCCCAGGTCAGGAAGGCGCCGATGAGGTCGCCGTCCGCGGTGCGGATCTCCTGGCCGACGATGACCGTGAGGCCGGCCGGCGCGGCGTCGCGGGCGCGGAGCGCGCCGTCGATCGTGTCGTGATCGGTGATCGCGAGGTGGGTCAGCCCGCGCCGGGCGGCGGCGGCGACCACGCTTCGCGGCGAGGCCAGCGAGTCGAACGAGGCGGAGGTGTGGCAATGCAGGTCGACGAACGCCCTGACCGCCTCCACGGGCAGCCGCCCTGATCCGGCGTCCGCCACGGCGCCGCTCGCCCTAGACGGACTGGACGAGCGACTTCTTGAAGAAGTCGAAGTGGCGGAGCGCCTCGCCGGTGCCGATGGCGACGCAGTTGAGCGCGTTCTCCGCGACGTGACACGGCACGCCCGTCACCTGGGTCAGCAGTCGGTCGATGTTGCGCAGCAGCGAGCCGCCGCCGGACATGACCATGCCCTTGTCGATGATGTCGGACGACAGCTCCGGCGGCGTCCGCTCAAGGACCGAGCGGACCGCGGCGACGAGCTGCTGGAGCGGCGTCTCGATCGCCTCCATGACCTCCGACGAGGTGATCGGGATCGTCCGCGGCAGGCCGGCGATGAGGTCCCGCCCGCGGACCTCCATCGACAGCTCACGCTCGAGAGGGAGGGCCGTCCCGATCGCGATCTTGACCTCCTCTGCTGTCCGCTCGCCGATCATCAGGTTGTACTTCTTGCGGATGTACGAGGCGATGGCCTCGTCGAAGCGGTTGCCGCCGACGCGCAGCGAGGTCGACACGACGATGCCGCCGAGGGCGATGACCGCGATCTCGCTCGTACCACCGCCGATGTCGATGATCATGTTGCCCGACGGGCCGCTGATCGGAACGTTCGCGCCGATGGCGGCCGCCAGTGGCTCCTCGATGAGGTATGCCTCCCGGGCGCCGGCCTTGAGGGCCGCGTCGCGGACGGCGCGCTTCTCGACCGACGTGACGCCGGCCGGCACGCTGATCATCACGTCCGGCCGGCTGAACAGCAGCCGGCCGCGGGTCGCCTTGCCGATGAAGAAGCGCAGCATCGCCTCGGTGATGACGTAGTCGGCGATGACGCCGTCCTTCATCGGCCGGATCGCGGTGATGTTGCCGGGCGTCCGGCCGATCATCTCGCGCGCCTCGTCGCCGACCGCGACGATCCGGTTGTCGTCGCTGACCGCGACGACGGAGGGTTCCTGGATGACCACCCCGCGACCCTCGACGTAGACGAGGACGTTGGCCGTGCCGAGGTCGATGCCGATCTTCATGACGGGGGGGTCGCGTCCTCTTCGTTGAGGCGCTCGATCCGGGCGCCGAGGTCAAGGAACTTGCGCTCGATGTTCTCATACCCCCGCTGGACGTGGTGCGCGCCGTGGATGACGGACGTGCCCTCCGCGGCCAACGCACCGAGCAGCAGCGACGCGCCCGCCCGCAGGTCGGGGATGTCGACCTCCGCGCCGCGGAGCCTTGTCGGGCCGTCGATCCGGGCGTGATGGGCGTCGACGAGCTCGACGCCCGCACCGAGGCGACGCAGCTCGGCGAGCCACTCGAGGCGGTCCTCGAAGATCGCCTCGTGGACGACCGACGGCCCGGCCGCCTGCGTCAGCAGCACGCACGTCGGTGGCTGGAGGTCGGTGGCAAGACCCGGGTACGGCGCCGTCTCGATGTCCACCGGCCGGAACGCCCCCGGCCGGGCGCCGCCGACGCCGGCACCGGTGGCATCCACGTCGATGGTCGAGCTGCCGCAGGCGACCGCGACGCCGGCACGGCCGAGGATCCCGGTGAACGCCTCGAGATGGTCGCACGGGGCGCCCTCCAGGACGACGTGGCCGCCGGTCACCGCGGCCGCGACGGCGAACGTGCCGGCCTCGATGCGATCCGGCAGGACGGCATGCTCGGCACCGCGGAGTCGCTTCCGGCCGTGGACGACGACCGCGTCCGGCGCGGCGCGCGCGACGTCCGCGCCCATCTTGACCAGGAAGGCGATGAGGTCGTCGACCTCCGGCTCCTGCGCCGCCGGGCGGATCGTCGTCGTGCCCTCGGCCAGCGTCGCCGCCAGGATCGCGTTCTCGGTGCCCATGACCGACACGAACGGGAAGCGCACCTCGCCGCCGCGCAGCCGTCCGGGCGCCTTCGCGTAGTAGTAGCCGTAGCGGTACTCGATCTCGGCGCCGAGTGCGCGCATCGCGTCGACGTGGAGGTCGACCGGCCGCCGCCCGATCCGGTCGCCGCCGGGGTTGCTGATGATGACCTCGCCGAAGCGGGCGAGGAGCGGTCCGAGGAGCATGAAGCTGGCGCGCATCTTGGCCGCCGCCTCGAGCGGCACGAACAACCAGTCGACGTCGCCGGCCGAGACCTCGTACACGTTCGCCGATGGATGTTCGACGACCACGCCGAGGTCGCGCAGCGTCTCCGCCATGACGCGCACGTCCTCGATCTCGGGGACGTTCGTGAGCCGGCAGCGCTCGCCCGTCAGGACGGCCGCGGCGAGCATCTTGAGGGCCGCGTTCTTCGCCCCGCTGACGCGGACCGAACCGGTCAGCGGCACGCCTCCCTCGACGCGATACGCCTCCCGCGGCACCGCCGGCGGGTGGTACTCCCAGTGGAACGGTCGAGCGTCGGCCACCGGCCTACCCGCGGTGGCGGGAGCCCTCGCGATGACGACGCTCGGCGACCCGGATCCGCAGCAACGCCTGCTGCAGGGCTGCGCGCGCGGCGGCGAGGTCGGCGCCCTCGTGATACCCGGTCTCGAGCGCCCGCTCCGCCTCGCGCCGCGCCTCCTGGGCGCGCTCGAGGTCGATCTCCGACGCCATGTCGGCCATCTCGGCCATCACGACGACCTTGTCCGGCCGGACCTGGAGGAAGCCGCCGGCGATGGCGAACGACTCCTCGACCCCGGCCCGGCGCACCCGCAGCTCGCCGACGCCCAGGGTCGAGACGAGCGGCGCGTGGTGCGGCAACACGCCGAGCTCGCCGTCGCCGCCCGGCAGGACGACCGCGTCGACCGACTCGGCGTAGGCGAGCCGCTCGGGCGTGACGATCTCGAGCAGGATGGGCATCGGGCTCAGCCGGCCAGCTTCGCCGCGTTCGCGCGCACGTCGTCCATCGTGCCCGCCAGGAAGAACGCCTGCTCGGGCAGCGTGTCGACCTTGCCATCGAGGATCTCGCGGAACGAGGCGACCGTGTCCTTGATCGAGACGTACGCCCCGGGCCGCCCGGTGAAGACCTCGGCGACGAAGAATGGCTGGCTGGCGAAGCGCTGCAGCCGCCGAGCCCGGGACACCGTCGCCTTGTCATCCTCCGAGAGCTCATCCACGCCGAGGATGGCGATGATGTCCTGGAGATCGCGATACCGCTGCAGCAACCGCTGCGTCTCGCGTGCCGTGTCGTAGTGCTCCTGGCCGACGACGAGCGGGTCGAGGACGCGCGACGTCGAGGTCAGCGGGTCGACGGCCGGGTAGATGCCGAGCTCGGCGATGCTCCGCTCGAGCCGGATCGTCGAGTCGACGTGACCGAACGTCGTGGCCGGTGCCGGGTCGGTGTAGTCGTCGGCCGGCACGAAGACCGCCTGCAGCGACGTGATCGAGCCGTCCTTCGTCGACGTGATCCGCTCCTGGAGGGCGGCCATCTCGGTCGCCAGGTTCGGCTGGTAGCCGACCGCGGACGGCATGCGGCCGAGGAGGGCTGACACCTCCGAGCCGGCCTGGGTGAAGCGGAAGATGTTGTCGATGAACAGCAGGACGTCGCGACCCTCGACGTCGCGGAAGTACTCGGCCATCGTCAGGCCGGTCAGGCCGACGCGTAGGCGGGCCCCTGGCGGTTCGTTCATCTGGCCGAACACGAACGCCGTCTTCGCGATGACGCCCGATTCGGTCATCTCGTGGATGAGGTCGTTGCCCTCGCGCGAGCGCTCGCCGACCCCGGCGAACACGGATACGCCCGCGTGCTCCTGGGCGACGTTGCGGATGAGCTCCTGGATGATGACCGTCTTGCCGACGCCGGCACCACCGAAGATGGCGACCTTGCCGCCCTTCTTGAACGGGCAGATGAGGTCGATGATCTTGAGGCCGGTCTCGAACACCTCGACATCGGTCGACTGCTGGTCGAACGCGGGGGCCGCTCGATGGATCGGCAGCACCGTGGAGCGGTCCACCGGGCCCTTGCCGTCGATCGGCTCGCCGAGGACATCGAACACCCGGCCGAGCGTCACCTCGCCGACCGGCACGCTGATCGGGCCGCCGGTGTCGAGCGCTTCGGCGCCGCGGGCCAGGCCGTCGGTCGTCGTCATGGCGACCGAGCGCACCCAGTTGTTCCCGAGGTGCTGCTGGACCTCGCAGGTGATGACCGCGCCGTCCGCCCGGCTCACCTGGACCGCGTTGTAGATGGCCGGCAGCAGGCCGGCCGGGAACTCGATGTCGACGACGGGTCCGGTGATCTGGATGACCCGCCCGCTGGCGGTGGACGTGGCGACTGTCATCGTCGTGGTTGCCTCCTGCGCTCTCGTCGTCCGGCCGGCTCAGTTCGCCCGGGCGCCGGTCGCGATCTCGATCATCTCGCGGGTGATGTTCGCCTGGCGGACCTTGTTGTAGGCCAGCGTCAGGTCGTCGATGAGGTCCTCGGCGTTCTCGGTCGCGTTCTTCATGGCGACCATCCGGCTCGACTCCTCGCTGGCCTTCGCCTCGAGGACGGCCTGGAACAGGCGCGTCGCGACGTAGCGTGGCAGCAGCTGCTCGAGCACGAGCGCCGGGTTCGGCTCGAACAGGAACTGGTTGCCCGGGATGCCGCTCGTGTCCGGCGCCGGCTCGATCGGCAGCAAGCGGCCCAGCGTCGGCCGCTGGACGAGCGTCGAGACGAAGCGGCTGTACACGATGTCCACCGTGTCGACGCTCCCGGCCAGGAAGTCGTCGGAGATGAGCCGGGCGAGCGGCAGGACGTCGCTGAACCGGGGTCGATCGCCGAAGCCGGCGAAGTGGGCCGTCATCGGGACCCGGGCGCGGCGCATCGCGTCGCGGCCCTTGCGACCGACGGTCGCAACGGTGAGATCGCCCGAATGCTCGGTGATCTCGCGGGCGGCGAAGCGGATCGTGTTCGTGTTCAGCGGCCCGGCGAGGCCGCGGTCCGTCGTGATGAGCACCAGCATGCGCCTGCCGCCGTCGCGCCGGGCGAGGAGCGGGTGGTCCTCGCCGCCGAGGACGGTCGCCAGGTCCGCCAGGACCTCCTCGAGCTTCTCGGCGTACGGCCGCGCGGCGAGGGTCGAGTCCTGGGCGCGCTTGAGCTTGGACGCGGCGACGAACTGCATCGCCCGGGTGATCTGCTTGATGTTCCGCACCGCACCGATGCGGCGGCGGATATCGCGCTGGCTCGCCACGTCCTACGCCAGGAAGCCCTGGCGGAACGCGGCGATCGCCTCGTCGAGCGCCGTCGCCAGCTCGTCGGTCAGCGTCCGGGTCTTGCCGAGCTCGGCCAGGATGGCCGGCCGCTCCGCTTCCAGAAAACGGTACAGCTGCGCCTCGAATTCCTTGACCCGCGGCGTCGGGACGTCGTCGAGCGTGCCCGTCGTGGCGGCGTACAGGATGGCGACCTGCTTCTCGACCGACAGCGGCGCGTACTGCGGCTGCTTGATGACCTCAGAGAGCTTCTCGCCGCGGGTCAGCTGGTCGCGCGTCGCCTTGTCGAGGTCCGACGCGAACTGGGCGAACGCCGCCAGCGCGCGGTACTGGGCGAGGTCCAGCTTGAGCGGCCCGGCGACCTTCTTCATCGCCTTCGTCTGCGCCGCCGAGCCGACGCGGGAGACCGAGATGCCGATGTTGAGCGCCGGCCGCTGACCGGCGTTGAAGAGGTCCGTCTCGAGGAAGATCTGGCCGTCGGTGATCGAGATGACGTTCGTCGGGATGTAGGCCGAAACGTCGCCGGCCTGCGTCTCGATGATCGGCAGCGCCGTCAGCGAGCCGCCGCCGTGCGCGTCGCTCATCCGGGCGGCCCGCTCCAGCAGTCGCGAGTGAAGGTAGAAGACATCACCGGGGTAGGCCTCGCGGCCGGGCGGGCGGCGCAGCAGCAGCGCCATCTCGCGGTACGCCCAGGCATGCTTGGACAGGTCGTCGTAGACGCACAGCGCGTCCTTCACGAGGCCCTGTCCCGGCACCTCGACGCCGTTCTCCATGACCTCCTCGCCCATCGCCACGCCGGCGTACGGAGCGAGGTACTGGAGCGGCGCGGGTTCCTCGGCCCCGGCGACGACGACGATCGTGTGCTCCATCGCGCCGTACTTCTCGAGCGTCGCCACCGTGTTCGCGACGGTCGACAGCTTCTGGCCGATGGCGACGTAGATGCAGACCAGGCCCTTGCCCTTCTGGTTGATGATCGTGTCCAGGGCGAGCGCCGTCTTGCCCGTCTGGCGGTCGCCGATGATCAGCTCGCGCTGGCCGCGGCCGATCGGGATGAGTGCGTCGATCGCCTTGATGCCGGTCTGGACCGGCGTGTCGACGCCCTGGCGGACGATGACTCCGGGCGCGATGCGTTCGACGACCCGCGTCGTCGTCGCGGCGATCGGGCCCTTGTCGTCGAGCGGCCGGCCGAGCGGATCGACGACCCGGCCGAGGAGCGCGGTGCCGGCTGGGACCTCGACGACACGGCCGGTCGTCTTGACCGTGTCGCCCTCCTTGATCGCCTTGCCCTCGCCGAGGATGACCGCGCCGACGGTCTCCTCCTCGAGGTTGAGCGCCATGCCCATGACGCCGCCCGGGAACTCGAGCAGCTCGGACGCGAGCGCACCCTCGAGGCCGAAGATCTGGGCGATGCCGTCGCCGACCTCGACGACCGTGCCGACGTTCCGCGTCTCCGTCGTCTCGTCGAACGTGTCGATCGCCGACTTGATGATGCTGATGATCTCGTCCGAGCGGATGGCCATGGGTTCTCCGGTGCGTCTGGGTCTGGGTTGACGGGCCCTACCGGGCGCCCGACACGAGCTGGTCGCGAAGCCGCTCGAGGCGGCCGCGCACGGAAGCGTCGACGAGCGTGTCGCCGACCCGCACGGTCAACCCGCCGATGAGCGACGGGTCGACGGCGGCGCGCAGGTCGACGGTGGCGCCGGCCATGACCTGGATCCGCAAGCGGAGCGCCGTGGTCTCGGTCGCGTCGAGCGGCTGGGCGCTCGTGACGACGGCCTCGACGACCCCGCGCCGGCGGTCGAGCAGGCGCTTGTACTCAGCGGCGACGGCGCCGAGACGATCCAGCCGGCCGCGCGAGGCGAGCAGCCGGGCGAGATTGCCGACGCCAGCGGGCACCCGGCCGACGAGCAGCCGGTCGAGGGTCACCGTCCGATCCGCGAACGGCCGCGCCGGGTTGTCCACCTGGCGGGCGACCCTCGGGTCGGAGACGACGGCCGCTGCGAGCTCGAGGCCGTCGCGCCAGGCGTCGAGTGTGCCGTCGCGTTCGGCCAGCTCGAAGGCCGCCTCCGCGTAACGGCGTGCGGCGGTCGCTGGGCGGCCCATCAGCGGTCGACCGCCGTGCCGGACGACTCGGCCAGGAACTCGGCCACGAGCCGCCGCTGCCGGGCATCGGTCATCGACTCGCCGACGACCTTGCCGGCCGCGGCCAGCGCGAGGTCGGCGACCTCCGCCCGCAGGTCCGCGATGGCGCGCGACTTCTCCGCGTCGATCTCGGCGGTCGCCCGATCGCGCAGCCGCTCCAGCTCCGCCTTCGTGGCGGCGATGTCCGCCTCGCGCGTCTCGGTCGCGACCTTCTGGGCGCGGGCCAGGATGTCGTTCGCCTCCCGGCGCGCCTCGGCCAGCGTCGCCAGGCGATCCTGCTCGGCGCTCGCCCGGTCGGTCCGCGCCTGCTCGGCGTCCTTCAGACCCCCCTCGATGCGCTCGCGCCGGGCGGCCAGCAGCCGCGACACCGGTCCGAAGGCGATGAGTCGCAGGATGAAGAAGAAGAACAGGAAGTTCGCCGATGAGACGACGATCCAGAACCAGTTGATGGCGAGGCCGCTCGGCTCCTCCTCGGCGGCGAGCCGGACGCCCTCGACGGCCGTCGGGGCGAGGGCGGCCAGGACGTCCACCTCGATGACCCGGCGACTACTTGAGCAGGATGATGAGCACGCCGAGCACGAACGCGAAGATACCGAGCCCTTCGGCGAACACCGCGCCCAGGATGAAGTTCTGGCGGATCACGTTCGCCGCGTCCGGGTTGCGCCCGATGGCCGTCGTCGTCAGGCCCGTCAGGATGCCGATGCCGATGCCCGGCCCGATGATGCCGAAGGCCGCCAGGCCGGCGCCGATGAGTTCCATGCCGTTCCTACCTCCTCTTGGTGAACCGGATGCTAGGCGGCCCCGGCCGCCGGATGTGCGACGTGCGGATCGGTCGCGCCCTCGAGCGCTGCCGCCGCCTCGTGGGACGCGTGCTCCTCGCCGCCATGACCCTCAATCGCGAGCAGCGTGAACATCATCGTCAGGATCGCGAACACGAGCGCCTGCATGAAGCCGACGAACACCTCGAGCCCCAGGAAGGCGATCGGAGCGACGACCACCAGGAGCCCGGTCATGACGCCGAGCACGAGCTCGCCGCCGTAGATGTTGGCGAACAGCCGCAGCGACAGCGTGAGCAGCTTGAAGAACTCGAGGAAGAACTCGAGGACGCCGACGAACAGGTCGATGAACCCGTCGAACGCGCTCCGCCGGAAGCCGCGCAGGCTGAAGAACTTGCCGAGATAGCCGCGCACGCCGAGCCGCCGGATGCCCTCGACGTGGAACGTCGTGAAGCTGACCAGCGCGAGGCCGAGCGTGACGTTGATGTCGCTCGTCGGCGCGCGCAGGAACTCGACCTTGCCGACGAACGGGATGAGGCCGCTCCAGTTCGAGAAGACGATGAACAGGAAGAGGCCCAGGAACAGCGGCACGTAGCGCCGGGCGGCCGGACCGCCGAGCGACTCGGCGAAGCCGCCGAGGCTCTCGTACATGTACTCGAACAGGTTCTGAGCCCCGCTCGGGACCTCGCGCAGGCGGCGCGTCGCGAGCCACACGCCGACGATGACGACGGCCATCACCAGCCACGATGTCAGGATCGTCGAGGTGATCGTGAAGCCGGGCGCGAGCTCGAACAGCACGTGCGGCGCGAGTGCCTCGAGGTTCTGGATGATCGCGTCCCGCGGGAACTGCCCGCCCGCGCCGAACGGCGGCACGACGAAGGCGGCCAGGACGTCGACCGCGACCACCGCGGCGATGGCGAGCAGCACCTTCGTGCGCGTCGTCATCGGGCGCCGGGTCGCGACCGTCTGTCCTGCCGGTTCCGCCATCCGTCTGCTCCACACAGTCGAGCGCGGCGTGTGCCGCGCTCTGCGAGGTCGGGCGGCGCGCCGCGCCGCGGATTCAGTCGTCGAGTCGGGCGAGGAACCGGCTCACCAGGACCCAGACCGCCCGCGCCCCGAGCGCCATCCCGGCGAACAGGCCGCCGAGCGTGATCACGGGGAGGGTGCCGAGTCGATGGTCGACCCAGTAGCCGATGCCCACACCCGCCAGGATCGCGACGAGCAACACGAGACCGACTTCCGAGAAGAGGGCGAGGTATGCCCCCGTCCGCCCGGGCTCGATCATCCGCGACCTGGCAAGGCCCGCGGAGTATATCAGGCGCCCGTTCGAGGTCACCAGCGGCGGCGTCGCGAGTCGCGCCGATCATGGGGCGGGGGTCGGCGGCTCGGGGGTCGGCGTCGGCGGCTCGGGGGTCGGCGTCGGCGGCTCGGGG
>Ga0247727_10010073_pt1 | contig 16858 bp, 15 predicted proteins | sample WisWelCaveWW1625_FD_202498 | JGI IMG/M metagenome (GOLD analysis project Ga0247727, IMG submission 202498) | Biofilm microbial communities from Wishing Well Cave, Virginia, United States - WW16-25 | ecosystem: Environmental > Aquatic > Deep subsurface > Groundwater > Cave microbial mat | place...
GGGTTGAGGGAGTTCCCGGATAATTTCGAGGAGCACTTCTTCCGGCTGGACGCTGGAGATGCGGCATTCACAGCGTCGGCCGGGAGCAAAAACCTGCAAAGTGTCCCCCGCCTTCAACCGCATTACTTTTGTCAGACGCTTTCGATATTCGCGTCCGAGGGTTATTGCGCTTTCATTTGGCGCCTGCGGGAGAAATAATTTCATCATGACGAATGACCGCAATCGTTATCGAAATGCAGTCCTGGAAAACTATGAGCGCTTACTCAAGGAATGTTCGCACCTTTTCAAAGACACCGCGCTCCTGCGGATTGATTTTTTCCCTTCGCTGTTTCGCCATGTCTTTGAGGGTCTTTTTTTCAGGGGCTGTCAGATTCGTTGGAATTTTTACCTTGATGGCTATGTGGAGGTCGCCGCGTCCGTAGGAGTTCACGTAAGGCACGCCTTTTCCCCGTAAAGTCAGAACAGACCCGGGCTGTGTGCCTTCCAGAATTTTCAATGTTTCATCGCCATCCGGTGTCTGAATGGTGATCTGGTCTCCGAGTGACGCTTGAAACATGGAAACTTCTTTTTCACAGAAGAGATCGAATCCTTTGCGCGAGAAGACCGGATGCTCTATCACTTCTACGAGGACATAGAGGTCTCCCGGCAATCCGCCGCGCATGCCGGCTTCTCCTTCTGCTTTCAGTTTCAGTCTGTTTCCCGTATCCACACCGGGCGGAACTTTGACGTTGAGCATTACCTTTTTTTCAATTCTGCCGGCGCCGTTACAGGATTTGCAGGGGTCGCGCAAGACCTGGCCGGTACCACTGCAATTCGGGCAGCTACGCGCTATGGTGACAAAGCCCTGGTTGTAGCGGACCTGTCCATAGCCGTTGCAAGTCGTGCAGGTCGTCTTGCCCTGAGGCGAGTTGGATCCGCTTCCCTGGCACGTTTCGCAACCGTCCATCCGCGGAATGGCAATCTCTTTTTCTGTGCCTTTGATTGCTTCTTGCAGCGTAATCTGGAGATGATACTGGAGATCCGATCCCCGGGCAGGTCCCGTACGCCGTCTCCGGTTTCCGCTTCCGAAGATATCACCAAAGAAGAAACTCCCCAGTACATCACTGAAATCAGCGAACATGTCCGGGTTGAATCCGGAGAATCCTTCCGCGCCGGAATAACTGCCGACACCGCTGTGTCCGTACCTGTCATAAAGGCCGCGTTTCTCCCTGTCACCGAGCACGCTGTAAGCCTCTGCAGCTTCTTTAAATTGCTCTTCAGCTTCCTTATTCCCGGGATTCTTATCGGGATGGTATTTCATCGCCATCTTGCGATAAGAACTCTTGATTTCCTGTTCCGAAGCCTCCCGGGAAATTCCCAGAACCTCGTAGTAGTCTCTTTTGTTTGCCACGTTAGTTAAAAATACAGGAATATGGATTTCGCTACAGCGATGCGTCGCCTCGCAGCATTGCCTGCGCCAGTAGAGTGGACGCGCGCTGCATGGCCTCCAGTGATGTTTTCATCTTTTGAGCATCCTGTGCTTTACAGGCCTGCTCCGCTTCCCAGAATACGTTTTTCAATTGAACCAGTTCCTTCTCATCAAGCTTTTTGGAGAACTGGTCAAACACTTTTTTGTTTGAATTTAAGAGTTGATCCAGTTGAGTCTTCATCTCGTCCAGTTCTTTCCTCACAGATGCAGACTTGAGCTCGATTTGCGTATTGGCCGCGAGTCTCGTTACCTCATCGCGACTCAATCCGCTGCTGGCTGAAATAACGATTGCCTGTTTAAGTCCCGTGTTGGAATCGCGCGCGGACACCTGTACAATTCCATTCGCGTCAATGTCGAACGTAACCTCGATTTGAGGAACACCTCTTGGCGCGGGAAGAATACCCGTCAGCTCAAATTTTCCCAGTGATTTGTTTTGATGGGCCTTCTCGCCTTCTCCCTGCAACACATTGATTTCTACAGTGCTCTGGTTATCGGTGACCGTTGTGAAAATCAAACTCTTTCTTGTAGGAATTGTCGTATTCTTTTCAATAATAACTGTGAAATTTCCACCTCGCGTTTCGATGCCCAGGGGCAGAGGGGTAACGTCGAGCAGAACAATGTCTTTTACTTCAGCATTCAATACGGCGCCCTGGACCGCCGCTCCCATGGCAACAACTTCATCAGGATTGATATCGCGATTCGGGGACTTGCCGAAGATTTTGTGAACACGCTCAATGACTTTTGGCGTTCTTGTTTGCCCGCCAACCAGAATGACCTGATTCAAAACATCCGGCCGGATTCCGGCATCTTTCAAAGCGTCATAACAAGGCTTTTCAATCTGATCCAGAAGGTCTTCAATCAGGACTTCCAGCTTGGACCGTTGCAGTGTGAGATCCAGATGTTTTGGACCATGTTGGTCCGCAGTGATGAAGGGCAGATTGATTTTGGCTTCGAGCGTCGTGGAGAGCTCGCATTTGGCTTTTTCCGCCGCTTCCTTGATGCGTTGCATTGCCATTCGATCGGCAGAAAGATCGATTTCCGTCTGTTCCCGGAATTCTTCCAGCATCCAGCGTATCACCCGGCGATCAAAGTCCTCACCACCCAGAAATGTATTTCCGTTGGTCGCAAGAACTTCAAAAACACCATCATGGATTTCCAGGATTGTGATATCGAAAGTGCCGCCGCCGAGATCGAATACCGCGATGATTTCGTGGTCCGACTTATTCAATCCGTAGGCAAGCGCTGCTGCCGTAGGCTCATTGATAATGCGTCGTACATTCAAGCCGGCAATCTGACCGGCATCCTTGGTTGCCTGCCGTTGACTGTCGTTGAAATGCGCCGGAACAGTAATGATGGCATCCAGGATTTCATACCCGAGATAGTCTTCCGAATATTTTTTTATGTTTTGCAGAATGTGGGAGCTGATTTCTTCCGGACTGAATTCCTGGTCCTTTACCTTGATGCGAATGTCGCCATTGGAAGCCCTGTTGAGCTGATACGGCAGAAAGTTTCGTACCTGTTCTATTTCCGGTGAATCGAACTTGCGTCCTATCAGTCGCTTTACTGCAAAGATGGTGTTAATCGGATTCACTACGGCCTGACGTTTTGCGATCTGACCAACCAGCCGGTCCGATTTTTCGGAAAACGCTACTATGGAAGGAGTGGTCCTGGCGCCTTCAAGATTGGGGATTACCTGTGGGACCCCATTTTCATAAATGGCAGCGCAGGAATTTGTTGTACCGAGATCGATTCCTATGATTCGTTGTTCGCCCATTCGCCTTCACTCTTCTCTGTGTCGCCATCCTTCTCAGGAGAAGGTTCTGCATTTTCAGTGTTTTCCGGTTGATAGCTTACTTTAACCATGGCTGGCCGCAGTAAACGATTCTGGAAATAATATCCTCTCTGCAATTCCTCGAGAATCGTACCTTCTTCGACGTCCGCTCGTACTTCCCGCGCAACAGCTTCATGAAAATTCGGATCAAACTTCCGTCCCAGCGCTTCAACGAATCGAAGTCCGCGTTTTTCCAACAGATCTTTGAGTTGCCGGTTTATCAATTCTACGCCCTTCCTGTACTCCGGACTGATGGAATCGGGTGTGTGTGAAAGAGCACGCTCAAAATTATCCAGAATAAAAATGAGCTCGCTCATGATATCGGATAGCGCATATTGCTGAAACTCCTTCTTTTCTTTTTCGATGCGCTTGCGGAAATTTTCGAAATCGGCCTGTTTTCGCAGTAAGCGGTCATAGATTTCATCTTTTTCTTTCCGAACGGCTTCCACCTGTTTTTCGAGCTCTTGAACCTGCGATGGTTCCGTTAATTCAAGAGCAACAGTTCCTGAAGCGTCAGGGTCCAGAAACTCTATCTGGATGTCGTCTTCGTCTTTTCCGTTTCCTCTGGAAATGGTGTCGCCCGATTCCAGATCATCATCTTCGTCCGGCATAAATTATTTTCCACTGGATAAAATACTGCTCACCACTTTCGCAATGTGATCGACAAGAGGAATCATACGACCGTACTCCATTCTTGTCGGTCCCAGGATACCCAGAGTGCCGATCGGTTCATCCTGATAGCGATAAGCGGAAGAGATCAACGTGAGCCCCTTTAACTCGGGATCACGGTTTTCAGAACCGATCACAATATGGATGCCTTCCCCTTCAATACATTCAGTTAAAATATGAACAATTTTACTCTTTTGTTCAAGAGCTTCCAGGATCTCTCTGGTCCTGGCCAGATCAGAGAATTCCGGGTAACTCACGATTTGCGAAGTTCCGATCACAAACAGCTGGTCCCGATCGGTGGCAGCATCAAAGCTTTTCTGGCTCAGGACCATGGCCCGCTTGAGAAGCATATCATATTGAGTTTGTTCCGTGCGCATCATTTGAAGTAATTTTCGACGGATGGCAGGCAGGGTCTGGCCGCAAAATTCACTCCGGATGTAGTTGGCAATCCGGACCAATTCGTCCTGGCCGATCGGCTCGTCAAGTTCAATCATTTTATTGCTGACGACTCCGCCTTTGGTCACAAGAATCGCCAGAATTCTTCCCGGACCGATGGACACGAAGTCCATATTCTCCAGAATCATCTTCTCCATGCTGGGCGCTACAGCAAGGGCAATGTTATGAGTCAGGCGCGACAGCAATTCGGTGGTCAGAACCAGAAGTTCTGCAAAATTTCCCGATCTGTCCAGAATATGATTCTGAATCATCTCTTTTTGAAGTGAATTCAGCTCATCGCTTTTCAAAAGATGATTTACAAAAAACCGGTAACCTTTGTCGGTGGGTACTCTGCCGGCCGAAGTGTGTGGCTGAGCTATGTAGCCCCCCTCTTCCAGATCGGCCAGTACATTTCGAATTGTTGCCGGACTTAACCGGAGCTTCAATCGTTTTGAGAGGGTCCTCGATCCTACGGGTTCGCCCGTCAAAGAATACAGAGATACCAGTTCCTTAAGAATCGTCCTGCTTCTCTCTTCGAGTTGATCTTCGCCGGTATTCATTGTTCTCAGTAAGCTAACACTCGTCCTATTTCTTGTCAAATCAGTAACTTGCGGTAGTCAGGCCTTTCCCGGCGTGTCTTTTGGGCCGCGGATCTCGTCGAGCGCCTGTCTGAGTTTGCCGGTTTTTGCTTCAACAAGTCGCAGGAAATCCTGGTCTTTAATTGACGAAAGGTTGATGAGCACATTCTCCATGGCTCCTTTCGCTCCCGCCCTGCAAAGATACTCCGCCACCTTCAGATCCGATAGTGCTGACGGATTTCCGATCATTCCAACCTCGTAAATCAAATAGAGTGATTCAACACAGGCATTCATGGTTTGCAGGGGGATCTCGACAGCAAGGTGCAAGGCCTTCTGAATGGCATGCTGACGTATCTTAGCTTCTTCATCCGTTGTCTTTGAAAGTTTATAGGCCTGCATTACATCGTCATACGCAAGACTGTCTTCCGCGATGAGTCTGGTAAGCTTCTGCTGGTAAGAGGCTGCTTCAATAGCTATTTTCTGCAAGACTTCCTGATCGTCACCGGCAACACCTTTTCGCAGGTTCCCGAGTTTCGAGTACATAACAATCAGGGCGGCTCCGAGAGCGCCGGACAGAGCAGAGACGCTTCCGCCTCCGGGCACAGGCTCCTCAGACGCCAGTTTCTTTAGAAAATCTGAGATGGTCCAGTTTGCCATCTGGTTCGGGTCCAGTTTTAGTTTTTGTTCCACAATACCTTTCCTTTCTTGATGACGGTCACAAGCCGGTTGACACCTGAATTATAGAGGAGATAACCGTAATGGGGAATATCAAAAATCAGGCAATCCATCTGTTTGCCGGGTTCCAGCGAGCCGACTGCCTTCCCGCGGTCGAGTGCTGCTGCCGCATTTAATGTGGCGGCCGTAATTACTTCTTCCGCAGTCAAACCGTAAAGCAGGGCAGCGAGCTGTTGGATATATTGCATCGAATGCGAATAGCAGGTTCCGGGATTAAAATCGGTGGCCAGCGCAATTCGAATACCGGCATCGATCAGCCGGCGAGCAGGCGCATGCTGTTTTACTTTGAGCGCGAACGACGTACCGGGCAGGAGTACCGCTACAACTCCCGCATCGGCCATCTTCCGGATACCTGATTCGCCGGCGAGGATCAAATGGTCCGCAGAAACGGCGTTCAGTTCTCCCGCAAGCGCCGCTCCTTCAACATCGGTGAGCTCATCAACGTGTAGCTTGATTCTGAGTCCAAGCTCTCTTGCGCGTAAACTGATGGCGCGTGTCTGCTCAATCGAATAGTAACCCCGATCGCAAAATACATCGCAGTATTCCGCCATTTTGTCCGCTGCCACTTTCGGCAACATGATATCCATCAGCTCATTCAGATAATCGTCGTGGGTTTTTTCCCTGGGAAAATCGTGCGCTCCAAGAAACGTAACGGCAATATCCTGGGCCGCCGCTTTTGAAAGCCGCGCTGCAACATCCAGGATTTTTTTTTCGGTTTCCCAGTTCAGGCCATAACCGGATTTTATTTCTACAGTCGTTGTTCCGTATTCCAGCATCCTGCGTAAATCGCTCAATCCATTCATAAAGAGGATCTCTTCGGATGCTGCGCGAGTAGCGGCGACCGTATACTGAATCCCGCCGCCGGCAGCAGCGATCTCGCGGTAAGTTGCTCCCGAAAGTCGCATCAGGAATTCACGGCATCTGTCGCCTCCAAAAATCAGATGAGTGTGCGGATCAACAAAACCGGGAAGCAGGACTTTTCCCGTAGCATCGATCCTCTCCGCATCAGGGAATTCAGACATTGCTTCCTCAGTCCGGCCCACAAAAATGATCTGATCGTTTTCAGATACTATGGAGGCATTCTCGATTACGGAAAAGGAGCCGTCTGTTTGCGGTGTCGCCAGTTGTGCCGCGCTGTGAATCAAAATCATTTTGTGGTCAGTAGACGTGTTAATTCCTGCCCGGAGCAACCTTCAATTCGCAGACGCTTGATTCGCGCAGATTCTCCGGCAATGATTCGTATCTGCCTTGAAGGTAAACGTAACTTCCCGGACAGGATCTTGATAAGCTGTTTGTTCGCCGTTCCGTCAACGGGAGGCGCAGTCAAATGAATCTTATATTCAGACGGCCCGACTTCCGTTATGGAAGTTTTTGAGGCACGGGGGACCACTCGCACCGTGATGATGGTTTCCGGGCAGTCGGCCGCCGTCGCAACCTGCTTCACTACTTCTGGCCACCTTCCTGCGCGCGCGCGTAATACATGACTTTTTCAGCAGATTTTTCTTCTTCTTTCTGGTATTCAAGAATCTTTTGCATGATTTGAATCGAAGTCTGAATTTTGTCCTGCAACGCTTTCCTCTGAAGCTTTAAATCCAGCATGTCCTTTTGAATCCTCAGAACCTGACTCTGAGCGTGCTCCATCAGCTTTGAGGCCTTGAACTCAGCTTCCTTAACAATAAGATCCGCCTCTTTCTTCGTGTTGGCCATGAGTGTTTCACTGGATTTCTGCGCCGTTACCAGTGTGTTCTTGAGTATACGATCTCTGTCGGAGTAATCGCTCAAAGATTCCTTGAGTCTCTCGGATTCCTGCCTGTACTGGTCGTTTTCGCGGCTCAGTTCTTCGATTTGTTCGGCAACCGTCGCCAGAAAATTTCGCACTTCTTCCTGGTCAAAGCCTTTGAGTTTCACCTGAAATTTTTGACGTTGAATATCAATTGAAGAAATTTTCATGGGTGCAAATACCTCTCACGATAGAAATGAACGTAATCCAGCATGCTGTCGACAACGACGATTCTCAAAACAAGAAGAATCATAAACACGATCATCGGGCTGAAGTCGATTCCCCAGGACACCGGGAGACGCTTCCGGATCGGGCGGAGAATGGGTTCGGTTGCCGCATAGATTGCCTGTATAACCGGATTGTATGGTAATCGTATCCATGACAGCACGACCCTCGCAAACAGGATTACAAGGAAAATCGTAATAACCGAATTCAATATCAGCGCAAATGCTCTGAATATATTCAGTAATATTAGCATAGTCGTATTATAACCCCTTTGTTTGCCCGGGAGCACGGGTGCACGGATGAGTACACGCCGGCTCCCGCAAAGTAACCCCGCGCGGATCTGTGTAAGGCCCGATAGCGTGTTTCAGGATTCCAGGGGTTGATCTGGAGTTTAACTCCTCCCGGATTTCTTTCGTATTGTCCTTTCGGCCAGCCAGTCCACCAGAGCCGGAGATATGGCATTTAAGATCAGCATGGTCCGGCCCATTTTTTGAGTAATGACTTCAATTGCAGGATGTTCAATCGTGTGGACGATTGCCCGCGCAACCTCCGCAGCGCTCTGGACCGGGCCGTAGTTTCTGACGTGTCTGTGGCCCGGGTTCTCACTTGATTGAATGAATTCGGTTTCTGTGGCGCCGGGATACACCGTAGTGCAAAAAATGCCTTCCAGCTCGCGTCTTAATGAATCCATTAAACCGACCTGCGCAAATTTCGTGACGCAATAAGCTGCCTTTAAAGGGGCTCCTCTTCTTCCGGACATGGAAGACACCGTCAGGATGTGCCCGTGACCCTGCTTTTTCATCAGCGGGATGGCTGCTCTAATACAATAGAAGGTCCCCATGAAGTTGACGCGCCACAGCGTTTCCATCTGCCCGGAAGTCGTTTCCTCTACGGAAGCATAAAGGCCGGATCCTGCGTTGTTAATCAACCAGTCCAACCGGCCGAAGTCCGCAATCGTTTGTTGAAACAAACGGCCGACATCCGATTCACTGCTCACGTCCGTCTCAAAGGCCACGGATCTGCCACCCGATTCTTCAATGAGCTTTCCCACTTCAAGAAGGCGATCAAGTCTTCTTGCAGCCAACACCACGGTGGTTCCACGCCTTCCCAGTTCCAGAGCCGTTTCGCGCCCGATTCCGGAAGATGCGCCCGTTACGACCGCTACCTTGCCTTTCCAATCCATATAGAGTGCTACAGATTATACCCTCAATCCGAAAATTGATTTGTGGGGCAGACGTCCTTGCGTGTTGTACAATTTACAGAATGGACGTATTGATTGTCGCCGGATTCATTTTACTGGTCCTGCTGACGGCGGTCCTCCTCGTTTATCTTTTCAAGCAGATGCAGCAGGTAAGGCAGGAGGTTCAAAGCCGGGTTAACCAGCTTCAGGATTCAGTTACACAGCGATTCGACGCAAACGTTCAGGCGGTTACGTCGCACCTCGGAATCATTACGGGCCAGATCAATAATACTACAAATGTAGTAGCTTCGGTGGAAGGAAAGCTGGGACAGATGCAGGAAGCGACGAAACAGATTTTCGATCTTGCCCGGCAGATGTCGTCACTTCAGGATATTCTCCAGTCCCCGAAAGCCAGGGGCGGACTCGGCGAATTTCTGCTGCAGGACCTTCTGTCGCAATGCCTGCGGTCCGATTCGTACAGGCTCCAGCATTCTTTCAGGAACGGGACCGTTGTGGATGCGGCGTTATTCGTCGGCAAGAACATCCTCTGTGTCGATTCAAAATTTCCACTTGAAAACTTCAGGCGAATGGTGGGAACGGAGTCAGAACCTGAACGGAAAACGGCGAGAAAACAGTTCCTGGCGGATGTAAAAAAGCACGTCAACGATATTGCTGAAAAATATATCCTGCCTGATGAAAAGACGTTTAATTTTGCCCTGATGTTTATTCCCGCAGAAAATGTGTATTACGAGCTGATCGTGAGAGATCAAAGCGATCTGTATGAACATTGCTGGGCGCGGCGAGTGATTCCCGTTTCGCCCAACAGTTTTTATGCCTATCTTCAGGTGATCGTGCAGGGTTTACGCGGTTTTCAAATTTCGGAGCAGGCAAGGGAAGTCTTATCACATTTGCAGCAACTGTCAAATGATTTAAATCGCTTCCACATCGATTTTGCGAAGCTCGGGGGGCACTTGAGAGATGCCTGCAGCAGCTTTGAAAAGTCCGACCTCAAATTACAGAGAATCAAAAAGAAGGTTGCTTCTCTTGGAACGGGTCTGGAAGAAACGGAAGAAGTGGCGGAACCCCGGGAAATCGAGGACCCACCCGCAGTATAAAGTTCAGGCGGCTGTTAAATGAGCGTGAAGTTGCAGATCAGCCATTCACCGTTTTCAAAAATGAATTCGAAGTCATGAGTGGCGAACCCCGTGTAGGAATTTCCATCGGTTTCTGTCCAGGCAAAATCGGCAGCCGAGATGGCATGTGCTCTTGTGCTTGAATTAAAAGACACGTCGATAGGTCCTGACGCCGTCGCCTGCGTCTTAGTAATATACACCTTCTGATTGTTAATGATGTTGATCTCGTGAGCGCGGCCCGGGCAACCGGCAGAGTCGCTCCACCCCACAACAATTCGTTCGGCAGTTAACGTGTCAAGTTGCGAATAGAGCCTGTAGAATTCCAGAATTACTGCGCGAATCTCATCCGCCGCTTTGTCTTCGTCAAAATCACGAACGATTACGTCTTTCCGGACCGCGTTCTGTAATCCGTCATTGTCCGTTACAGTCAGCGTGACACTGAACGTTCCGCTGTCTCCAAATAAGTAATCAACAATCGGGCCGCTTGCAGTTTTGCCACCGCCAAACTCCCAGAAGTATTCACGGATCGTACCGTCGGTATCGGTGCTGTTGGATGCATTGAATGTATACGTTGTGTTGATATCACCACTGTCTGGATTTATAAAAAACTTTGCCTGCGGAGCGGTTCCTGCCCTGACGTCAAGCGAAATCGTGGTCGTGCCTTTTCCATCGTCGTTGTCATATGCAAAAAGAGTGACCTGGAAGGTCCCGACAGCGTTGTATTTGTGTGTGACGATGGGGCCGGTCGCTTTCTTTCCGTCTCCGAATTCCCATTCATAGCGTACAACATTACCGTCCGTGTCATCCGTTCGGAGAGCATCGAAGGTAAAGTTCGTGTTGGCCGCGCCGTTCTGGGGATCGTACTGAATAAAAGCAAGAGGCACACGATTATCCAGTACTTCCAGTAAATTAGGCGCTGTTGCCGTTCCACCGGCGGTCGTAACCTGTACGGGACGCTGTCCGGCTGTTGCGTTCGTGTTTACCAGAAAGCGAACTTCAATCGTAGAAGGATTTAATACGGTAAAATTTTCTACGGTGACCCCGTCTCCAAGATAGACTTGACTGGTCCCTGTAAAACTGGTTCCCGTAATCGTACCCGTGACCTTTTCTGCGCGGCTCACGCGATTGGGTGTGATCGATGCTACGGTGGGAGGCACGAGTTGAATGCCGGTCCCTGTATCATCACTGCAACCGGAAACAATCACAAGCAAGATAAAGCTGAACGCAAAAAGGACTTTGTTTTTCATGTAGATTTCCCGCCTCGTTATTTTAGTTAGAATGAAATTTTAGAAGCGGGCATTATACCACATGAACAAAATTATCTACACATAAATCAAGTCGAAAATGTGAATTTGGCCTCCCGGCTCAACACAAGTGGTCGAAACTACATACTATATGTAGTAGTTGTTGACGAGAGCAACAAAAGTGCTTGTGTAATTCCTTCACCTTATGGTATATTGGCCTCACTGTCCACCCTTTTTCAAAATTAAGAGGGTCAGCAAGAAAAAACAAAAAAGAAAAGGAGAGGAAGTCCCCCATGGTAACGGTATTCAAGCGTCCTGACGTATCAAGTAACTGGCCGGAGAATGCGCTCGAAGTCCTCCGCATGAGATATCTCATGAAGGATGAAAATGGAAACGTGATTGAGTCCGCGGATGATCGCTGCTGGAGTGTAGCAACAGAGATCGGAAACGCGGAACTGTCATGGAAGAGTAAGGAGGAGGCGGAAGAGATCATCGGCGAGTTTTATAAAATGATGGTGGAACGCAAGTTTGTTCCCAATTCCCCAACGATGATGAATGCGGGAAAGGGAAACAATTTGCAGTATTCCGCCTGTTATGTTTTACCGGTTGAAGATAGTATCGCAGGCATTTTCGAATCAGTAAAAAATGCAGCGATCATCCATAAATCGGGTGGTGGCACCGGTTTTTCGTTTTCACGTATCCGGCCGCGTGACGACATGGTATCCACCACAAAAGGAGTTGCATCGGGTCCGGTTTCGTTCATGAAAGTGTTTGACGCGGCTACGGAATCATTAAAACAGGGGGGAACGAGACGCGGCGCAAACATGGGAATTCTCCGGGTCGATCATCCGGATGTGCTGGAGTTCATCGATTGCAAGCTGACGGGGGAAGTCAGCAATTTCAATATTTCAGTCGCGATCACAGATCAGTTTATGGGCGCCTACGACAGAAACGAAACGTACGCACTGGTGTCGCCCAAAACGGGAAAAGAAGTTGGACGCCTGAACGCGCGTGAAGTTTTCGACAAAATTGTCGAAGCGGCATGGCAAACGGGCGATCCGGGTCTCGTGTTTATCGATCGAATTAACAACGGATCATCGAATCCGATTCCGGCCTGTGGTCCGGTTGAGTCAACGAATCCCTGCGGCGAACAACCGCTCTATCCGTATGAGTCCTGCAACCTGGGCTCCATTAATCTGGGATTGCTGGTTAAAGACAGCAGTGTCGATTACGCGGACCTGGACCGTGTTGTGCGATTGTCGGTTCGATTTCTGGATGATGTGATTGAGCAAAATCCGTTTCCTTTGAAACAGATCGATGACATCGTCAAAAATAACCGGCGGATCGGTCTGGGTGTGATGGGATGGGCGGATTTGCTTTTTCAACTGCGAATTCCCTATCAATCCCAGGACGCCATCGATCTTGCTGAGAAGATCATGCAGTTTATCGAAGAGGTAGCTCATGATGAATCGCGAGCGCTGGCCGAAGAAAGAGGCACATTTCCGCGATGGGGCGAGTCCATATATAAGGAACGATATCCTTTGCGCAATTCAACGGTCACCACGATTGCGCCGACCGGGACCATCAGCATCATCGCGGGATGCTCAAGCGGGATCGAACCGATTTTCGGACTGTACTTCAAACATCGTCTGGGATTTGAATTCTTCAATCCCTTTTTTGAACGAGTGATGCGTGAAGAAGGATACTGGTCCGAAACTCTGAAAGAGCACGTACGTAAACACGGGACGATCGTCGATACAAATCTTCCGGAAGAGTTAAAAAACCTATTCAAGACGGCACACGAAATTGAACCGGAGTGGCACGTAAAAATGCAGGGCGCATTCCAGAAATGCACCGATAATGCCGTTTCGAAAACGATTAACCTGCCGAATAGCGCTTCACCGGAAGATGTTGCGTCCGCCTACTTACTGGCGTGGAAGTTGTCCTGTCTCGGCATTACGGTGTATCGCGATGGTTGCAAACCCATGCAGGTGCTGACGCACGGCACCAAGACTGCTGCGGCCGAACTTCTGCCTCGAAAAGAATCGATGAAAGGCAGACCGGATATTCTGACGGGTAGAACCATTAAAGTGGAATCGCCCCATGGGACCGTGTATACAACGATCAATGAAAACGGTAACGGAGATGCTTTCGAGATTTTTGTGAACGTAGGAAAAGCCGGTTCGGATGTAGCGGCGGATGCTGAAGCGCTCGGCCGCAGTTTGAGCCTGATGTTGCGGATGCCTTCTCCGTTAAATGCGGAACAACGTGTGGACCTCATCATCCGCCATCTTCAGGGAATCGGCGGTTCCCGCGATGTCGGTTATGGTCCCAAACGTGTTCGTTCCGTTCCGGATGCAATTGCACGCGCATTGCACCGGTATCTGGAATCAAGAAAAGAGATGCCCAGGGGATTTGAAGTTCAAGATTCGGAACTTCCTCCTGCCGAAGGTATTGCCACCGGGAATCTCTGCATCGAGTGCGGCAGCCCCACTGTCAAACAGGAAGGCTGTGAAAAATGTCACTCGTGCGGTTGGTCCAACTGCTAATACTGTCGAAGGGGCGGATACCTCCCCGCCCCTTCGTTTTTCAACCAGATCCGGCAAGTTGATTTCGCTGGCACTTATTGTTTATCCTGATTCCATGTCGCGGCAGAGCTGACAACCGAAATGAGTTGCGGAAGAGAAGTCCGAATATCGAACAAGGAACTCCGAACCGCAGAAGTGTGGTCGTGCCTTTTCGATATTGGTCAACAGAATCGAATGCTGCCAGGAATCTCATTATTCTTTACTGTTTGCCGATTGGACGCTTTTCGGGAAGAATCAGATTTACGCAGCGCTCTGAACCTCTGCAGTTCGGAGTTCCTTTGTTCGATATTCTGCGGTTCAAGTTCAAATCCTTTTTTAGAGAAAATTTTCCAGAAAAACAAGAATTTCAAAGTCAGTAGTGTCTGAGTCATGATTCAATGCCTGGCATGCAAAAAAGCGATTCCGGAAGGGCTGGTGCGATGCCCAACCTGCGGGGCACTGTCTCCTTCCATTCGTCGTGGCGCCTCCCAGGTGGACCGAACTGTTTTTCATCAAAAACTACTTCTGGGCGTGGTATTCGGACTGCTTTTCATCGGATGGTTATGGTTTTTTTTCCTGGCTCCCGGATCAGGGAATGAAGTTGTTGAAACCAAACAGGCTTCAGTAAAACCGGCACAAACCCCGCGTGAACCTGCTCCGGAACCCGGGGAAACCGAATCTTCAGACACGACCGAAGCAGTGCCCGTTGCGGCTCCGGAGGATTCCCCACCCCCGGAAAAGCGGATATCGGACGCTTATCAGAATCCGCAAGCGGAACTTCACTCCGATACGGCCGAAGTGATCCGGTTTCATGTAAGAATTTCTCAAAACATGCTGCATGGAACCTGGCAGATTTATTTCGGAGAGAAGTTGTTTCTTTCTCAACGGTCACCCGACGAAATTACGTTCACGCCGTTTAGAAATTATTCAGTTGCGATCAGAGGCGGAACACTTCAAGTTCCATTGATCAAAGATTTTTTCGCAAGACCGGGAATGAACAGTGAGGATAATTTTCTTCTCGCTTCTGAGCTGGGAGCCGGAGTCTATGAGATTGAAGTTTATATTCACGCCAGTTATGTGGATGAAGAGGGGCAGGTCCAGTTGATCCGTACATCCATTCCCACTTTGAAAGTCGAAAACTGAATCAATCCGAATCACGTGAAGCGTCCAGCCGGACTTCAATCTCACGTTCTTTGCGTCGCTGACGCGCCTCCGATTCGCCGCGTGCCCAGTAATATTCATTGTAGTCGGCAAAACGGATCGTTTCAGCGAGCTCAGGATGCCGGGCTTTGATGTGGTCATTCATGTTTTGACATACGCGTCTGTAACTCGGATGCCCCTGAGGCGTGGTGCGAAGTTCGATCAGGTGCATCGCTTCCCGCAGGTTCATTCCCATGATCCAACGGATACTGTACCCGAACAGCACGGCATACTGGGCTGTAAACGGCCCCAGTTCTTTCCGCAGGGCATCGTAAAGTTCTGCGGACCGTTGAAAACATTCGCGCGCTTTCTCCTTGAAATCGATCAGGGTGAGTTCCTCTGCGAGCTCATATCCGAGACCGCAATGCAGCAACTGTCGCTCCTGACTGAGCATGCGGTGACGTTGCAAATCCCGGTATGCGCCGAAGTCGGCCGTCAAATCAAACGTGAGCGGGTATCCGGTCTCGAAAGCCCGTCCCGGTCTGTTGCGGCGGTTCGCCCGGTTTCCGGTGTAAGTTTCAAGAATGCGATGACGCTCATCATACGATAATCGTAGTACTATATTCAATAACTGCTGAAACGGATGCCTGCAGTACGGATACAGGCACGCTGCCAGCGTATGATCCAGGTACGCCTGTGCGTTTTCCGCCAGGGGCAGCAGCACGCACGGGTCCCCGGGCTCCGCGGCGATGCCCGAAAGCAGGGACCCGGCAAGAGTCCGCATCTGCCGTTCACGTTGTATCGAGTAATCATCCCGTCTTGCGCGTTTTACGAATTTGGGAATCACCTTGTTCAACTCCAGATGCGATTCTTCAGCTTTCCGGTTGCACTCTGCGAGCTCCGAACTGTAAAGGCGCGTGAGCAATCCCTGATAGTAGCGGCCGTTTCCGTACAGGCCGACGTTTGTGAGGGTAGCAGCCGGCAACAGGTCGCGCAACACATCGCAGGCTTTGGTCCTCAGGTCAGCATTGTATGTGACGCGGAACTGCTTCTGGAATACATCTGAATCCATCGCGGAATATTTTTCGGGCGAACCTTTGCCGCGAATATCGTACTCAGCCTCTTCGAGCGGCTTCAGTTTCCGGAAATACTCCGTGAGGGGAGCAACAGCCGAAGCATAGGCGTCGAACAGGAAATCCATTGTGTGAACGTATTCCGCTCCCGTTGACGAATTCAGGATCTCTTCACCGCGATAGTACTTGTATCGTCCTTGAGCGTCTTTCTGATCATAAAAGACGTAGCGCGTGGATTGCTCGATGGGTGATCCGCCGATCCGGCAATCTTCTACAACTTTGGTCATCAAATTTGAGATTTGTTCAAGCGCAAGATGGGCGCCTTCGAGCTCTCCAACACTATCGTCGCCGTATTCATTGAGAATTCGTTCGATCAGTTCCTGAGTCCGGTTTACGTTGAGCTCTCCGTCTTTCAAAAACTCCTTTAAAAGCGTGCGGCGCAGACCCGTCACCGCGCGGCTGTAACGCGCATAAATGGGCCCCGCCAGACCGGGTATGTTTACACAGAACGTATCTCCGGAAGGATTGGTCACGTACCGGGAGAGTATCTTCAACTCTTCGTCTGTAAATTCGTTGGCCATATTCCTCAGATTATACAAGGTTATAAGTGCTGATCTCAGCGCTGAGTAATGAGTCCTGAGTGCCGAGTGGCGCCTTGCAACTAAAACTCAGCACTCAGAAGCTGTGAAAAAATCAACTTTTCAAAACACGGTTTTTTCGCCATATCGTTTATTTGCGTTTTAAGCATCGAAACGCAACTGAGACGACCAAAACCATTCTGGCTTTTGCCACGTTTTTGC
>Ga0247727_10010074_pt1 | contig 16858 bp, 19 predicted proteins | sample WisWelCaveWW1625_FD_202498 | JGI IMG/M metagenome (GOLD analysis project Ga0247727, IMG submission 202498) | Biofilm microbial communities from Wishing Well Cave, Virginia, United States - WW16-25 | ecosystem: Environmental > Aquatic > Deep subsurface > Groundwater > Cave microbial mat | place...
AGTTCCGATGTAAATGCCTTGAGACTAAAGCTTGATGATACAGAATACAAGATTGAGAGATTAATAGAAAGACTTGCCAGGATTGAGGAAAAACTGAGTGTAATATAAACATGTATTTCCTTTAGCAATAATCATTTTAAAGTACTTTTATAAGTTATTTTTATGATAATTGCTGTTTCTGCAATGGGTTCTACGAATGATGAGATGATTAGTTCAATGAATAGAATATCGGAAGCTAAAGCAGATATTATTGAACTAAGGCTTGATTTTTTAAAAGAAAAGCCAGATTTAGAGAGATTATTATCACACACAGGAATTCCAAAAATAGTTACTTATAGAAGTTCTCTTGAAGGTGGAAAAAATTTAGGCGTAACAGAAGATGAGAGACGGGATATATTTCAACAATCAATTGATTTAGGAGCTGATTATGTAGATATAGAACTTGCTTCCAGATTATATAAAAAATTAAGGGGAGAGAGTCAACAGAATTAATAGTATCAACTCACAATTTTGATGAGACGCCTGAAAATATATCAGATTTATACCAATCAATTAGAACAACTAACGCAAATATTGTAAAGATTGCTACTCACGCAAAAACTCTAACAGATAGCTTAAGAATGCTTTCGTTAATTAATGATGTATATGAAAGATTATATAAACCAATAATTGGAATCTGTATGGGCGAAAAAGGAATGATAACAAGAGAGTGGGGGCCTGCTTATGGAGGTTATCTTACTTTTGCTTCTATTGACGATGCAACTTCTTCTGCTCCCGGACAAATAAGCATTGATAAGCTAAGAGAGAATTGGAGAAACTTAAAACTGGATCCTACCAGATAACCTTAAAAATTAGTTTATAGCAGAAAGGTTTATATATTATAATTATTATAATTATTATAGAACTTATAACAATGAATAACACAACTATAGCAGTCACAAACGATGTGAAGGAAGAAATAAAAGAATTTGGGAATAAGGGAGAAACATATTCTCAGATTATAAAGAGACTGATAGAAAGCGCCAAAAGAAGACAACTGCAGGAATTATTAATGAGTGAAGAAGGCACTGTTACAATAGATGAGGCCAGGAAAGAAGTTAAAAAAAGATGGCCAAAGTCATAATAATTAATTCTCTGTTTAAAGAGATTATGAACAAATTTAATGGAGAGTCACATGAAATAATTGATTTATTGGAAACCTTGGAAAAAGATCCAAAAAAGGGAAAACCTATGGGCAATGTTGGAGGGATAGTTATTAAGGAATTAAAATATAAGGGGTTTAGATTCTATTTTATTACTAATGGTTATAAGATAAAGGTTTTAAGTGAAAAAGATCTAAGTGATCTGTTAATAAAGTTTGTTAGAATGTCTGACAAAAAAGAGCAACAAAAGGTAATTGATGAGATAAAATCAATATTAAGAAAGTTTGGTGAAGAAGGTTTCTAGATAACCTTAAAAAATACTCTATCTAACTATATTCATGAAGGACTTTTCAAAAGAGATTTGGGCGTACGCCCTTAAGAATGCAATTGAATTCGGCAAGGCAGATGCAGGCAAAGTACTGCCAAAGCTGTTTCAGCACGGACTTGACAAGAAAGACGTAAAGAACGTAATAAAAAACATTCAAGAAATTGTAAAGAAAGTTAATTCTATGAAGGCTGGCGAGAAGGAACAGGAATTTTTCAAGTATAAGGATCATGTAAAAGAAAGAGAGGAAAAGGAAGAAGGTCTGCCGGAACTTGAAAATGCAAAAGAGGGAAAAGTTATAACAAGACTTGCTCCCGAGCCATCAAAATACATACATATTGGACATGCTTTAGTTTTTATGATTCAGTATCTGTATGCTAAAAAGTATAAAGGAAAGTGTCTTTTAAGATTTGATGACACAAATCCTGAAAAATCTGCAAAGGAATATTATGATGCTATAAAAGAAGATTTGTTATGGCTGGGAATAAAATGCGATAAAGAAATACCTGCATCAAATGATATGCCAGTATTCTACAAATATGCCGAACAGCTGATAAAGCAGAAAGAGGCATTTGCATGCTCCTGTTCGCAGGAAAAAATGAAAGAACTGCGCGATAAAATGAAAGAGTGCGAGCACAGAAAGAACAAAGTTGAGAAAAATCTTGAATTATGGAATAATATGCTTTCTAAAAAATACAAAGAGGGAGAAATAACTTTAAGATTAAAGGGAGATATGAAATCAAACAACGGAGTTATGAGAGATCCCGTAATATTCAGAGTATCTTATCATGCTCATTTTATTCAGGGCAGGAAATACTGCGTCTGGCCAACCTATGATTTTGAAAGTTCCATTGAAGATTCATTAAACGGAGTAACTCATGTAATAAGATCAAATGAACTTGAGTTAAGAGAGGAGCTTCATAAACATATAATAGATTTGTTGAAACTGAAGCTTCCAATAATCAGAGAAATAGGAAGATACCAGATAACGGGAGCGGAGACTCAAGGAAGAATTATAAGAGAAATGATTGAAAAGAAAGAGATAAGTGGATGGGACGATCCGAGGCTCGTGACGATAAGCGCTTTGAGAAGACGAGGTTTTGTCCCGGAGATGTTTAAAGAGCTGGCACAGACAGTTGGATTGTCTAAAAGCTCAGGACATATAGATCCTTTAGTCCTTGGAGCCGTTAACAGAAAGATAATAGATCCTATAGCTGATAGATACTCATTTGTTGACAATCCAGTTGAAATAAAAATTGAAGATAAGCATGGAATCAAGGAAGTTGAAATGCCAATACACCCTGACAAGAAAGAAACCAGAAAAATTAAGATTGGTAAAATATTCGTTTCTGGAAGAGACTATGAAGCTTTAAAGGGAAATGAGATAAGACTTACTCATTTACTTAATATTATTATGTCTCTGAGGCCAAAGGTTATTTCTCTTGGAAATAAAGATATTCAAAAAATAAACTGGGTGTCGGAAGGCGTGAAAGCCAAGATTTTAATGCCTGATGGAAAATGGATTTCTGGGCTTGCTGAGAAGGCAATAAAAAAGTTAAAAGTTGGAGAACTGATACAGTTTGAGAGATTCGGCTTTGTTAGGCTTGACAGTGTAAAGAAGGGAGTATATGAATTCTGGTTTAGTCATAAATAATTACTTAGCTTCTCTTACTTTGGACTTAATTCTTCTTATCTGATCTCTAATTTTTCCTGCAAGTTCATACTCTTCATTTCTGATTGCTAGATTTAACTCTCTCTCTAGATTTTCAGCTTTTGTATATTTTCTTCTCTTATGCACTATTTGTCTTGGATTTGAATCATCATATTTTAATTCAACTACTTTCCTTTGAATTTCATCATCATCTTCGTCAAAAAGATATGAAAATGGCACTTCTTCAAGGGACCATTTATATTTTATTTTTCTTAGGTCGAGATCGTAATCGGCCTCTCCCGAACCTGTTCTTTTTATTGGTATTTTAAATGCATCATTTTTTCTTTTGTTTATAGGCTCTATTACACATAAATATGGAACTTTATTAAGATCAAAAGCTAATGCATCCAACTTTATAAAACCCGATGCTCCAACTTGCATTTCATTAATTCTTCTTTCTAATCTAGGTTTTCCCCTGATTGGCATTAAAAAAGTTATTTCATGCTTTATTTAAGGTTTTATTTACTTTAATATACAAATAGGCTCTGTTGAAAATGTCCTCAGGGTAAAAGTTAATCTACCCTGAGAACTTGTTATTCATTGAGGTGAATAACATGAAAAACTCATGTAAGCTAATTAAAAAACTTGAGCTTTTGCTCAAACAACTAAATCTTGGGAGATATTTGCACAGATTTGGACCTAAAAAGTATCAATTAAAGCATCATGTTTTTGCTTTAATTGTAATGGAAGCGTTTCAGCTTTCATTAAGAAGGGTGGAAAAACTTTTAGAGATGTTTGGAATAAAAGCTCCAACTTACTCTGCTTTGTGCAAGAGAAGAAAGAAAATACCTTCGTGGATTTGGAATAAACTGGTGTTGTTGACGTCAGGATTGAAACATGCTAATGTTGCAATCGACATGACTGGATTTAGCAGAACAAATCCAAGTCATCACTACCTTGTTAGAGTTTATCGAGCAGGATATAGAAAAGGATATGCAAAAATATCAATGCTTTACGATGTTGAAAGTCATAAAGTAATAACGTTGCATACAAGATTGAAGCCAACACATGAAATGAAAGACGCAAAATTAATTTTAGGAAGTTATTGCAGAATGCAATGTCTTCTTGCAGATAAAGCATACGATGCTGAATGGATTCATGAATATTGTTTTGAACGGGGAGTTCAAACAATAATTCCAAAGAAGATAAATATTCATCGTGGATTTTATCGAAGAAAACAAATGAAAAATTACTCAGAAGAGAAATATCATCAACGAAGCAATATCGAATCGGGATTTTCAGCTATAAAAAGGAAGTATGGAAGTTCTGTATCTGGAAAGTCTCTTAGTTCTATTAATTCTGAATTAAGTTGTAAGGCAATATCACACAACTTAAATCTAAATCATTAGAGACTTTCAACAGAGCCGGATAAATAATAATACTTATATAGTATATTTAATATAATTTCTTATGTTTATGCAAAAAAAGGGAGTAAGTGAAGTGGTTACAACAATATTATTCGTATTACTGTCAATAGTTGTGGTGGTGATTGTTGGTGCTTTTATTAGAACACAGCTTAGCGGAACAACATCGCAGGCTGGTTTGTCTAAAGCTTGTCTTGATTTAAATTTAGAAGCAGTCAGCTGCAAGTATACTGGGAATGCTACAAATTACAGTGCAAGTTCTAATTATAGAAGGGGCGGCCAGAAATTAGATTTTGAACTTAGAAGTGTAAGCATAATTTTCGAATTTGCAGATGGAACTACAACAGTAAGCAAGACAAATAATGTTCCGGATGTTCTGGAAACTAAAAAAGAAACTGTGACTCTAACAGCTATGCCTGCAAAGGTTAGCGCGGTGGGAATATTAATCAATTCTGCTGGAAAAGAATATGCCTGTGAAGTATTTTCTAAGATAAACTGCGAAGCCGCGTAAGACCAAGGTCTTACGAACCCTATGATAAGTTTAGCAAGCTAATAATCAAGGTCTTACGAACCTGAAAACCAAGGTTTTTGATCCTGTATGTAAATAGATAGTAAGCTTTTTAACTGCGAAATAAAGTCAAATTTTATGGACTATATGCATGAGAAAGCTTACTGGGAAGATTTAAGAAGATTTCAGGAAGCAGGCACTAAGTGCGCTGAAGAGTTTATTAAAATAAATAAACCTACAAGATCATTGGGCAAATTTTTTAGCTATGTGTTTGATAGGCGTTTAAGAATAGGATATGCTGCTGCAAGAGAAGCTCTTGAGGAAAGATTGTTTCTTGAAGGAAAAAAGTCACTCAACTAACTCTTCTTCCAATTCTGGCTTAACTTTCTTGCTTACTTTTTCATCCTTCTTTTTAGGCTTCTTTGCTTTCTTTTGTAATTTTTCTTCGAATTCCTTTTTTTCCTTTTCTATTGCTTCTTCTAAATTTTCAAGTTTCTTTATAGTTTCCTTAATCTGCTCTTTTGACTCTTTCTGCGGCTGCATTCCATTTGCAATGCTTGCTAAATTAGCAGGCATTTTCTTTACATAATCCATAATGGAAGATTTTTCCATTTTAAGAATTGTCTGCGAGTCGTCATCTACGTGCGCCTTTAGTATTACCATGCCTGAAAGAACACAGTTTATATTCCATACTTTTTTTCCGTCTATAGTTTGAATAATTGCTATTATTTTTTTAATTTCTTCTGTTATATTTCTGTTTTTCATCTCATCTTCAAGAATTCCCGGAATTGCGTCTAAATCAATTTTTGTCTTTATATCCAGCTTTTCTGGAGCTTTATGATTCAACATTTCAAGAAGCTGAAAATTAACTCCGTCATCTAACGTAAAAGCAGCTATCTTTTTCTGTGAAGGCACATAGTAATCAATTTGATGAATGTTTCTTCCCTCTTCTAAATCAAGAATGAAAAAGCCAGCGACCATAAACGCATCAGGATGTTTCTTTTGAAATTCTTTAAACTGGGAGGATGAATTCAATTTACTGACATATGGCCTGATTTTCATGTTTCTTTCTTGTATACTCTCTTTTAAGATTGCTGGTTTATAAGATTATCTGCGATAATCTTAAATCTTTGATTAAAGCATAAATCTTCAGGTTATAAGTTTTTAGCTTCTTTTTTCTATCTTTTCCTTTACTTCTTCTATGAAGTCATCTGTCTTCACACCAAACTTTGGCTGCTTTGCTCCGCGATGTCTAACTGCAAGAGTCTTGGCTTCCTCTTCCTTATCCCCGATTACAATAACATATGGGATTTTCATAATTTCTGCATCTCGGACCTTTTCACTTACTGTGGTGGATCTGAAGTTCGAGTCTATTCGCAGGCTTGGAACTTCTTTCTTTATGTTATCTATAATCTTCTGGGCGGCTTTTGTATTTCTGTCTGTAAAGTTGATAACGCGGGCTTGAACCGGCGATAGCCAGAATGGCAGAACTCCGCAAGTTTGTTCAAGTAAAAAGGCTACAAATCTTTCATAGCTTCCAAGTATTGCTCTGTGAATTATTATTGGTGTTTGTTTAATTCCTTTTTCATCAATATAAGTTAAATCCATGCGCTGCGGAACAACAATGTCTACCTGAGCTGTTGCAAGGGTTTCTTCTTTTCCTTGCGAGTTCTTAATTTGCAGATCTATTTTTGGGCCGTAAAAAGCAGCCTCGCCTTCCCCTTCAACGAATTTCTTTTTTGCTTCTTTTAATGCTTTTTTGATGTCCTCAGCCGCATGTGCCCAAACTTTCGGATCTCCAGTATATTTTTCAGGATTTTTCTTGAAATCAGGAAGAGAAAGCCTAAACCAAAAGTCTTTGAGCCCTATTGTTTTTAGAATTTCGTCAAACATATGCAGCACATTTACTAATTCTTCTTTAAGCTGTTCATGCCTGACATAAATGTGCGCATCATTTTGCGTCATGCTTCTAACCCGCATTAATCCATATGTAACTCCTGAAAGTTCATTTCTGTATACAGATCCTGCTTCTGCCAATCTAAGAGGCAGATCTCTATAACTTTTTACAATTTTTGAATAAATTATGTGATGATGCGGACAGTTCATCGGGCGAAGATAATAATTTGTTCCTTCTATCTGCATTGGCGGATACATAGATTCTGCATAATATGGCAAATGTCCTGATTTCTCATATAATTTGCCTTTAGTTATATGCGGTGTGCTGACATATTTGTATCCTGCTTTTTCTTCAACTTCTCTCATATAACTAACGAGCTGGCCGCGAATAACTTCTCCGTGCGGCAGCCAGAGAGGCAGTCCCGGGCCAACTTCATCAGCAAGATGGAAAATTCCAAGCTCCTCTCCTAATATTCTATGATCATTAGGCCTTAGATTGCGTCTGTCAAGAATTATTTTTTTCTCTTTTTCATGCGTTGCAGCAGCAATCTTTTTTTCTGAAGTAATACCGGATGAAAATTCCTTGCTAAGCTCGGAAAGAGGATGCCCCTTTACTTTTAATTCGAATTCTTTGTAATATCCGAAAGGAGCACGAGTCACTTTGTAGCCTTCTTTTTGTAAAATATTATTTGCTTCTACTAGAAATTCAAGAGCCAGATCTGGATTTGAGAGGTTTGACGAAAGATGAGCATAAGGATAGAGAACAATATTCTTTGCTTTTACTTCTTCAGCAGTTTTCTTGACTGCTTCTATCATCTGCTTCAATATATTTTTATCATCGCCCTTTTCAACAGCTGTTAAGACAACCAGGCATTCTTTTACTTCTTTTTCCTTCTTTTCTTTTTCATCTATCTCTGGAATTGATTTCAGAGCTTTTTTTAATGGCTTAAAGCGAATATAGTCGCAGTGCAGCGTTATGATTCTCATGAGACTAGGAAAAGAACTAGATATATAAAAGTTATTAGAACTTTAAATTATTATACGACTAAAATGGCGTATTTTTAATGTTACTAGCAAGTAGTTACAAATAGAAAGCTTTAAATATGCTGTTTTTCAGGAAATTTTATGATAAAAAAGTATTGGAACACAATGAAAGAAATGAAAGCTCCACTGACTGCACTAGTCTTTGGACTAGCAGTTGCAGATGGATTAGCTTACATAGCTTACAATCAAATGACAAAGCCAAATGCCAAGCCAAACAGCGAGCCAACTATTAGACAATCTGCTCCAATTATTGAAGAAAGAGAAGAACATCTAGAAAACGATGAAAAAGAAGATACACCAAGCAATGATAATTATAAAGAAGAAAGGGATATTTCTGATGAAGGATTAATGCTAGTAAAGCAGTTTGAGGGATTCAGACCTAAAGTATATAGAGATGCTGCTGGAAAAAAGACAATTGGTTATGGACATCTGGTTAAAAAAGGAGAAAAATTTAAATTTTTAACCCGCGGCAAAGCTGAAAACTTGTTAAAAAAGGATGTTTCAAAAGCTGATAGATGTATAGATGAGTATGTTGAAGTTCCCTTAACACAAAACCAGCATGATGCTCTTGTAAGCTTTGTATATAACATTGGAGGAAATGCTTTCAGAGAAAGCACATTATTAGAAAAGCTTAACGGTAGAGATTATGCCGGAGCCAGAGATGAATTTAAAAAGTGGGTTTATTCTGGTAAAAAACCCGTTGGTGGATTAATTGCCAGAAGAGAAGAAGAAAGCAGGCTTTTTGCTGAAGGTTAATTACTAATTTATTTCGTCTCTATAAAGTGAATAAACCTAGAAAGATTTAAATAACGTATTCCTAGAAGAAATTAATGGCAAGTAAGCTAAAACGATGGCTGCAAACAGGCCTATTGGCTGCAGGATTAATAGTATCTTCTTATACCACCAAAGCTGATGAACTAAGTACGAGGGAAAATACAAAAAAGAATACTTATTTTTCTCAAAATGTTGGTGTTCCAAGATCTTTACAATTAAGAGTAAATTATAATATCAAAAAAGCTGAAAAAACCGATATCGATAATTCTTATTCTGCACCAAAATTTGAAGAATTAAGCAGTAAATTTTCTCAGCCTAAAAAAGCAAAAAGAGAAAATAAATATGAAACAATTAATCGTGCTAAAAAAGCCGCATCTCAAAAGATAGCGGAAAAAATAACAAAAGAGGTGTATAAAGAGAGAGATCTTGATAAAAAAGCAAGAGAAAGTGCAGTTTCTGCAGAACCGGTTAATTTAGAAAAAATTGAAGAGACAAATCAATATGAAACTAAAAAACCTGATCGAGTTACAAGCTTAGGCAGATTTCCATTTAAAGAAAGCTGGTTAAAATCAAGCAGAAAAGAAATAAATGGTTTAAAAAAGAGGTTTGGAGATGAAGCACGAAGAGCAATATCTAGCTGTATAAACTAAGGGTAGACTTATTCAAAATGCATGATTCGCGAAGGGAAAAATTTATACTGGGATACAAAAACCATAAATTTTCTAATATAACTAAAAGCGATTATTCTTAATTATTGCTTCTTCAACATCTGATTGTTTAATCTCTTTAATTCTTCTTTGAAAACCTGAAGTAAAGTTTATGAGATTATCCAATAATATTTTCTTAACTTCTCCGCTTAGTAACTTTCCTTTTTTATAGTCTTTGAATAATTTTTGACCTTCCTTTTCACTCAGAAAAAATTTGGATAGATATTGACAGGCTATATCAACATCTGGATTGCCCCCGAGCTTTTTTTGCTCTTCCGCTGTTTTTTGTCCCCCGCTAAAAGCGCCCTTGACTTTTTTAATTATAGATTTTTTATCATCTTTTAGAAATATTGCATTATTTCTTGATTTTGACATTTTTTCACCGTCAATTCCGGGCATAAAGGAAAAGTGCAGTATAGAGGGTTTTTCGTATTCCATTGATGGTGCAACATCCCTGCATATTCTAATGTGGGCGTCTTCATCGGGACCTATCGGAACAAGAACGTGTCTTATTCCTAACTTATCCTGTGGAAAAAGAATATGTGCTGATTGAACTGCAGGATAAAAATGCAACCCTATATTATCTTCATTTTTGTATCCGTATGTCGCCTTTATCTCTGATAGGTTTATCTTTCTTGATAGTTTTATTGCAAGATTGTATATATTTGTATAGATTTGATCAATTATGAAATAGGTTTTACCAGGATCAAACCCATAGGCAATAAGTTCTTTAGATAATTCAAGAGAGTACTTTAAAGCCTCTTCCTGATTCTTAACTTTCCCAGCAACATAGCTCTCATCATCTGAAATTGGAATAAAAACTGGAATCCCAAATTCTTTCTGGAAATATAGATTAGTATCAAAAATCGCTTTGTGCCCTAAGTGTATGGTACCCGATGCGTTGAAGCCAGAAACAATTGCGCATTTTTCTCCTTTTTTTAAAGCTGTATAAAACTTGTCAAAATCTCTATGAGAATAAATTAAACCCCTATTAAAAGTGTAAAAATCTGGCACATCTTTTAGAGAAGAGATACGACTAGCTCCAAACTCTTTCACGAGTTTCTCGTTCTCAAGTAGAATTTTCTCCATAGATGTTATTATTTAAGCCGATTTATAAAGATTGGTAAGAGAGCTAATAAATGTGTAAGACCAAGACATATGTCACCCCTCTCTAAAATAATTTATCGAATGCAAAATAAATGTCTGCTGGCACTTTGCCAAGCAGACTTGCATGAGGTCTGAAGTGGTTATACCTCATTCTGAAAAGTTCTAAATCATTATTGCAGAACTTTAATTCCCTATCCAAAGTTTGAAAGAATCTTTCTATCTTTCCAGTTGTTGTAGGACTATGAATCGCAGTCCTAATATGTTTGATTCCTCTTCTTCTGCACCATCTATCAAACTTGCTATGCTTGCTTCTTAATCCAAACGGTGGACCATTATCAGATAAAATTTCTCTCGGCTTCCAATGAATTTTTATTACCTCATCTATCAGATGATTTATAACTGAAGTTGTAGCTTCATTTACAGCAAATAATCCCAAACAATTTCGTGAGCAATCATCAATAATTGCAACGCAATATTTACCTTCAACTTTTTGATCTGAAGTATCTATCTGCCAGAGTAAATTAGGATGTTTTCTTTGCCAGCGAATGTATTTTATACGCTTCCTTCTGCTTTCGCTTGGATGGGTTAATCTTTTTTTATTTAAAACTCTTTTTATACTTGCAATAGAAATTTCTTTTACGAAATGATTAATCTTGTCTGCTCCCCATCCTGTTTTATTTCTTAATGTAATAATTCTCTTTTCAATGTCTTCATTAATTTTTCTATGAATTGTTTTTGGTTTGGTTGAAATATCTCTTAAATCCCATTCTTCAGAACTTAATCTTTTATTCCATCTCTGAATTGTTCTTTTACAAACACCATAACCAAATTGAGCAAGAAGAATTTTTCTACATTGATTATTTGAATGACCTTTATTCTTAAGCTTGAAATATTCTTTTCTAATCTCTTCTTTTTTCATTAGATTCGCAGGAAATCACCTGCGAACTAATTTTCGGTAGCCCATGACGTATGTCATGGTCTTACACACTTTTACAAAAATCATATAAAATTAAATGGACCCACGAGGAATCGAACCTCGGTTAGTCGGTCCGAAGCCGACTGTTCTATCCACTAAACTATGGGTCCTTTTAGCTGATGGCTGATAATACTAATAAAGCTACCTATGAATTAGCTTAAAAAGTTAAGGGAAAACGTTAATAAGTTAATTACATATACTTACTAAATAAAAAAGAGAACAAGATGACAAAAACTTTTGCTGCAGTTTCGACAATGTTAGGAACAATTATCGGAGCAGGATTTTTAGGAATTCCTTATGTTATAATGAGATCCGGTTTCACAATCGGAGTAATTCATTTATTATTTATAGCTATAGCAGTTGCAATAACTACTCTATATTTGGGAGAGATAGCACTAAGAACAAAGTCAAAGCATCAATTAACAGGCTACGCAGAAAAATACCTTGGAAAAAAGGGAAAAATATGGATGCTTATAGCAGTATCAATTGGAATTTATTCTGCGCTGGTTGCTTATATAATTGGTGAAAGTACCTCTTTAAGCTATTTATTTTTCAGCAGTGCAGATTATTCTTTACAATTTGGAATTGCTTTCTGGCTGATTCTATCAGCAATCGCATATTTGGGAATTAGAGCTTTAGAAAAAGGTGAATCTCTTGGTATAATAATAATCTTTATCTTGGTTACATCAATCTCCCTAATATCATTTAACAAAATAGATATTAACAATCTAAATTATATTAATCCGGAAAACTTTTTTGTTCCATTTGGTGTTATTCTATTTGCATTTCTCGGCTTCTCTGTAATTCCGGAAGTTGAAATCATACTCGGAAAAGATAAAAAGTTAATGAAAAAATCAATCTTTATAGCATATGCTATCGCCTTATTGACATACATAGTGTTTACAATTGTTGTTCTCGGCTCGCAAGGCCAAAACACCCCGCAATTGGCAACCCTTGCTCTTGGAATTCCTTTTATCCTTCTTGGAATGTTCACTATGTTTACAGCATATTTGGCTTTGTCAACGGCCCTCGTTGATACATTTAAATTTGATCTTAAAAAATCCAAATTTAAATCATGGTTATACACAATCTTTCTGCCAATAATTTTATTTGTCATTCTAAATCTGTTAAATAAAGCAGAATTTACAAAAGTTATTGGAATAGGCGGAGCAATATCTGGAACAATTACTGCAATTTTAATACTATTGATGGCAAAGCGTGCAAAAGTAAAAGGAGACAGAAAGCCGGAATATGAAATACCTTACTCAAAAATTGCAGCAGCACTTATAGCTTTAATATTTGTAATAGGAACAATTTTTGAAATAACTAATGCAGTAAAATAATCATTTCTTAAGCAAATTTTGCATAAGTCCCATAGAAATTTTAAAATCTGCTCTCTTTTTTGTTTCTTTCATCACTTCACCCATTAAGAAATTGAAAGCGCTCTTCTCTCCAGCCTTATAATCTGAAGCTGCCTTCTTATTTTTTGCAATTACATTTTTAATTATCTTTTCAAGCTCTTTCTTATCCGTAATTCTTTCTTCAATATGTTCCGGCATAAAACTCTTTGGATAAAACTTATTCAGCATCTGTTTGCCCTGTAATTCAGTTATCTTGCCTTCCTTAACTAGCTTAAGCAAAGCAATAAAGTGCTCAACATTAATATCTGCTTTGTCAAAGCTTATTTTATTATAATTTAAAAATCTCAGCAGTTCAATATTTATCCATGATAAAGCAAATCCTGGATCTATTTTTTCGGCAACTTTTTCAAAAAATTCTACGATATCAATATTCTTAGTCAGGATTTCAGCATTTTTCTTATCTATCTTATATTTTTTAATTATTTTAGCCAGCTTTATTTCAGGAGATTCTGGAACTTTATCTTTTATGTCTGAAATAAATTTATCGTTAAGAATCAAGTCCTGCAAATCTGGATCAGAAATAAATCTATAATCTGCCGCAGTTTCTTTCTCTCTCATCTTTATAGTTTTTCCTTTGGCTTCGTCAAATCTTCTGGTTTCTTTTGCACGTACTGGCTCATAAAGCTGCCTCTCAAGCTCAAAATTAATTGCTTTCCCTATATTTTCAAGAGAATTAATATTCTTTATCTCAACCCTTTCAGTTTTGCCAGGAATATTTACATTAACATCAACTTTTATTCCCGCATTTGAATCAATTGCCTTCAAGTAGTCAAGATTGTGCAGTAATTTTTTGAGCCAGTCTACAACTTCTTCTGAGGTTGAAAAATCTGGAGCGGTAATTATTTCAACAAGAGGTAATCCAGATCTATTATAATCAATAGATCCAGTATTTGGATCCCAAGCCGCTGGATCTTCTTCAAGATGCATACTTGAAACATTTATTCCTAAAAATTTTCCCTTAACCCCCACTGGAATGGCATAGCTTCCAGACAAAGTATTTTGATATCCTTTTGGCAAATCTGGCCAATCGTAATGTTTTCTCTGCCATCTTAGTTCTTGATTTACCTCGCACTCAAGCATCAAGCCAATTTGTACAGCTTTCTCAACAGCAGCCCTGTTCGGCAGCATCGGCTTTGCTCCCGCCTGTCCGGTGCATATCGGACAAATATAAATATTTGACTTTGTCCCCTTCTCCCTATGAGCCGCACAATCACAAAACAGTTTCTCTTTTGTTTTAATATATGAATGTATCTCAAGTCCAATTAGCCCTTCAAATTTTTCTTTCTCAATTTCTTGAACAGCAATGCCTTTTTTCATTCAATTCTAAAAAGAAATAGATATAAAAAAGTTTGTAAAAAGAATTATTGAACAACCTTCAGCCAAAGAGCATTTGAAAAATCGGCTCCCCCGTGATACTGACCATTGTTATAAGATGGAACCGCACTTTTTACTGCAAAATGAGTACCGGTATAATACCCAGATACCTCCAAATAATAGGTTTTTGCAGATCCATTAAGAGTATCTGCTAAACTAACACTAAGAGAGTGATGTTTTATTCCGACATATCCACTATCTACAAATATTCAATTAAATAGAAAAAACTACCGACTAAAGTCGGTAGATATCAATCGACAGGCTTATTGAACTATTTTCAAGAATTGCCCCTCTTCTTCACCTGTTGAGACTGGATAAGTGCCAAACGCACCAGTCTGACCGGGGCCCCATTTACCAACCGAAGCTGTATTCCCTTGTAAATAATAAGTCTTCGCAGATCCTGACAAAGTATCAACTCCAGTCAAACTAAACTTATAAGGTATAGCAACTGCGCCAGTATCGGCATAATCTGTTAGTGTTAACGAAGCAATTACTTTTCCATTTGAGTCTATTATCCTAACAAAACCAACTCCGCTATTTGGGCCTAGTAAATATGCCTGTCCATTAATCAAAACAGTTCCGCTTGTTGCAGTTGTTGTTAACGTTAAAAGAGTTGTCCATTGCCACACTGCTGGATGAGTTGTAATCTGAGTTGTTGAATTCTTGAGAACTATTCCTCCGGCAATTCCGCCCTCAATCTCTGCAGCACTATGCCCGAAAACACTTGGATTTGAAGTTCCGTAGGCATAAACCCCAATTAAAGCAGCAAAAATAATAACTGCCGACAAAACAGCAAAGAAATATTTCTTCTCTAAATTAACCTCAATTTTCATAATCTATTAAGAAAAAAGTATTATTTAAATCCTACTCCTAATTGTTTATATCCAAAACATTCCATCGTATGATCATTAACCATTCCAACCGCCTGCATAAAAGCATAGCAAATTGTCGAGCCGACAAATTTAAAGCCTCTTTTTAGCAAATCCTCACTCATTGCATCAGATTCCTTTGTTTTTGCAGGTATTTCTGAAAGAGATCTGAATTTATTTCTGATAGGTTCATTGCCGACAAATTGCCAAATATACTTGTCAAAAGATCCAAATTCCTTTTTAACTTCTAAAAATCTTTTGGCATTATTTATTGTGGCCTCAATTTTTAAGCGATTTCTAATTATTCCGGCGTCTCCAAGCAGACGCTTAATGTCATTTTTTCCATAACGAGAAATTTTTATAGGATTAAAATTATTAAAAGCTCTTCTATAATTCTTTCGCTTGTTTAAAACAGTCTGCCAGGTAAGTCCTGCCTGTGCGCCCTCTAGTATAAGAAATTCAAATAATCTTCTGTCTTCATGAACTGGCACACCCCATTCTTTATCATGATATTCTAGCATTAATTTATTATCGCCCGGCCAGGAGCATCTTTTTTTGTCTTCCATGTAATACAATATTTTTAAAAATATATAAACTTATTTCATAGCAAAGCTTTCCGCAACTAAAATGGGAAACAATATTGTTGCATCCCCAAAAACCTTTACAGCATCAGCTTCAGGGAGAATTTTTCCCCAGGAGACAGCTTCATCCGGCAGGGCGCCTGCATCCGAGCCGTCAAATTCCTGCGCATTATTAATATACACTGTATAATCAGCTCCATTTCGAAGCATATTAGCATTTAGAATTGCATGTTTTACAACCCCGCTTCCTAAAATCATTAAGCCAGACTTCTTCAATCCAATTGTTGTGTCATTCAATCTCTTTACGTCTTCAGCTATATCAACAATAAAATCTTCTCTTTTGTATTTGAAAAAATAAATATTATCCCCTAAAGCACCATCTGTTAAGGCCGGACAATAAATTCTTATCTTGTTTTTCCAGGCCCAATAACAAATACTTCTTTTGTCATTTATCTTCTCCCCTAATTTCCATATTAAATCGCTGGCACAAACTGGCTTGCCAGTTTTCTTCTGTTCCAAATAGAGTTCTTCCAGTATCGGCTGCACAAATTCCTCAAATTTTACATATCTAGAGTTTGGAACAAAAATATTTCCTATCCTATTAATTCCTTTCTCTCTCAAAATTTTTCCCGAAGCTCTGAAATCTCCAAGAATAAAATCACCAATGCATTTTATTATATCTTCTTCAATTCCGCCGGCAGTTGTAACAACCACATTTACCTTTTTATGCTCAACTAAATACCTGAATATATCTCGCAATCCAGAAGAAACCATATTGCTTGTATATCCAAAGAAAACAAATGCTTTTTCTTTTAGCATTTTGTTTGTTATTTCAATTGCTCTAGCTAATTGACTAGCTTGAAATCCAGTACTCGAAAATGACTTTACAAGTTCATTGTAGTTTACACCTTTATCAAAGTTATATCCTTTGACTGCAACTCCTTTTATTTCTTGGCTCTCTCTAAATAGGTTCTCGCGTGCAGTTTTTTCAATTTTATTGTTTTTCATGATTATTATATAAAAATGATAATTTAGTTGATTTATTGATAGTAAAACTAG
>Ga0247727_10010075_pt1 | contig 16856 bp, 13 predicted proteins | sample WisWelCaveWW1625_FD_202498 | JGI IMG/M metagenome (GOLD analysis project Ga0247727, IMG submission 202498) | Biofilm microbial communities from Wishing Well Cave, Virginia, United States - WW16-25 | ecosystem: Environmental > Aquatic > Deep subsurface > Groundwater > Cave microbial mat | place...
TACAGGTGGGCGTGTGCGTCGAAGATGCGCGGCGGAACGAAGCTCGCCAGCTCGCGTGCGAACAGTTCGCGGTCGGCGTCGGTGACGGTCCAGTCGTGCATGGGGCGATACCTTTCTACTTCTATTGGACTAGCCGGCGGAAGATGGGCGGCTCCAGGAAAACTTCGAGCGATTCGTCCACGCGGCCGGCGTCGAGCGCATCTCGAACCACAGTCAAAGCCTCGCGCGTCGCCGTCAGCGTTCGATCGAGGTCGCGGCTGTCGTGAGCCGCGCTGTGGACCGGATGCGTGTTGAACAGGACCTGGCGTATAGCCATTTCCTGGGCATACAGCGCGGCCAGCTTGCGGGCCAGAGTCGGTTCGCCGCCGATCACCGAATCGCGTCGCACGGTGTCAGCGGCAGCGGTTGCCTGTCCTTCGGACGGAGTGAACTCGATGAGCGGCCACTGCGGCGTGCCGTGCATACGGGCGGGGACGCTGACCTCTTGCGCGATCGCGTTCCAGCCCGTCATCAATCGTTGGCCGTACTCGAGCAGCGTCGCCGGCACGTCGCGACGACGGATCTCGCGAAGCGTCGTGGTCGCGGCGATGATCCCCACGAGGTCCGACCAGTTCGTGCTACTGATGAACATCCGGGCGGCCGGCTCCATAGCCGCGCGACGACCGACGACCGCTCCCATCGCGTAGCCGTTGGACAGCGACTTCGCAAACGTCGCCAGGTCGGGCACGATTCCCAGGTATTCCTCGACGCCGCCCGGCGCGTGGCGGAAGCCGGTGGTCACTTCATCGAAGATCAAAATCACGCCGCGTTTTTGAGTCAGCTCGCGAACACCGCGCAGGTAGCCCGTGGGCGATTCGGTCGATCGCATCGGCTCCATGATCACGCAAGCGACGTCGCCGGCGTGCTGGTCGAGTGTGCGTTCCAAAGCCGCCAAGTCGCCGTACGGGAACGGAATCGCAGTGCCCGCCAAGCCACGCGGCACACCGATCGGCTCAATGCCTGGCAACAGGTGTGCGTCGAGCGATTCGGCCGCGTCGAGATTCGCGGCCAGGTACCAATCGTGCCAGCCGTGGTAGCCACAGAACAGCACTTTATCGCGGCCGGTCGCGCCGCGCGCGATGCGAACGGCAATTGCACACGCCTCGCCGCCGCCCTTGGCGAAGCGAACCATCTCGGCACATGGAATCGTTTCGCAGAGCAGCTCCGCCAACTCCAACTCAGCCGGATGGTTCAGACTAAACATCACGCCTCGGCCGATCTGCTGCCGTACGGCGTCGTCCACCGCGTCGTCGGCGTAGCCGAGAATGCACGCGCTGACCGACATGCCGTAATCGAGGTACTCACCGCCGTCCACGTCCCAGATGTGCGAACCCTTGCCGCGCTCGGCAAAGATCGGGGCGACACCGGGAGCGAAGATCTGCGGCCGGCGGCTGACCAGTTGCGTGCCGCCCGGCACGAGCAGTTTGGCCCGCTCGTACAGTTCGAGCGACCGCGCAATCGGCGACGGCTTTTTCATACCGCCCCTAGCGCCTGCTGTTGGCTGCGAGACGACTCCAGGTATCGCGCGAATGAGGCCTCGTCGCGTTCAGCCCGCTGCGAGTAATAGACCAGCCCGCAGGCACGCCGCAATCGGTTGCTCCGATTTGCGTCCGCCCAGTGGATCGTGGATGAGTGATGCACGAGCGCGTCGCCGCGCCGGACGACGCCGATGAACTCGCGGGATTTGTCCGACGGTCCGAAATCGAGGATCGTCTGCGAGAATCCGAGCACCGCGCTGCGGCCGTGCGGCCGGATGCCCGCGCGGTGACTGCCCCGCGCGTATCGCACGCAACCGTTCTGTTCGTCCACGTCGTCCAGCGCGATCCAAATCGTCAGGGCCTCGTCCGGTTTCAGGCAGAAGTAGAATCCGTCCTGATGCGGCGGCGTCGCCCGGCCGAACTCCGCCGGCTTGTTGAACCACTCGACGCCCTCGGACCGAACCGGCGTTTCCAGCACCAGTTCGGCAAGCTCTGCGTACTTCGGCCGGCTGCGCAGCTCGTCGAAGTACGCGTCGTGATCGGTGATTCTCTGCATCTGCTTGAGCGCTCGCCGCTCGCCTTCGACCTCGTAAAACGCATCGCTGGGCGGTAGCGTGGGCACAGCCTCCGCGATGTAGCGAGCGAAGTTGGCTGCCAGTTCGTCGATCTCGTCGGAGTCCAGAAAACTCGGCAACCGCACGACACCGTCGCGACGAAACTCGTCCAACACGCGGTCTTGGTCCAACATGACTCGGCTCCTGTATGCTTTCGGCAGAGCGGATTGTTAGCATGCGTCGCGTGCGGAGTCTACCATGTTCGCCTTCCCGCCAGACGGAGGAGCCAATCGTGCAACCGAGTGTGGTCAAAGCAAAGCTGGCGCGCGGCGAGCCGGCGCTCGTCGTGTGCCTGCACTTCACCGATGCGTCACTGTACGAGATGACAAGCCTGCTCGGTTTCGACTGCATCTGGATGGACCTGGAGCATCACGGCTACAGCGTTGAGACGGCGTCGAACTTGATGCGGGCGGCGCGCGTGGGCGGGTCCGACATCATGGCCCGGCCGGCGAAGGGCGAGTTCATGCGCATGTGCCGCATGCTCGAAATGGGGGCGCACGGAATCATGTACCCGCGCTGCGAGTCCGCGGCGGAAGCGGCCGAGGTCGTGAAGTGGGCGAAGTTCGCCCCGCAGGGCCGACGTGGCATCGACGGCGCGAATGCCGACATGCCGTATTTGATGACGCCGCTGCCGGAATACATTCGCGCGGCGAACGAGCAGACGTTCGTGGTCATTCAGATTGAAGATGCCGGCGCGGCCGCGCGAGCCGACGAAATCGCTGCCGTGCCCGGCGTGGACGTGTTGTTTCTCGGGCCGGGCGACTTCTCGATCCTCGGCGGCTTCCCCGGCCAGATGGACCATCCGGCGATCGAAACCGCGATGCAGCAAGTCGCCGCGGCCGCACGCCGCGCGGGCAAGAACTGGGGCATGCCGTGCTTCTCGCCGGAGCACGGCCGGCGACTGCTCGACATGGGCGCCCGGTTCATCGCGCACGGCGCGGACATCATCATGGTCAAGCGGGCACTCGAACAGATCCAGCAGCAGTTCGCGCCGTTGGGATTCAAGTTCGCGAGCCAACAGAGAAATGCGTGATGGCGAAGCTCCGCGTGCTCATCGTTGGGACTGGCTCGATTGGCGAGCGACATCTGCGTTGCTTCGCGGCGACCGGCCGCGCGGAGTTGGCATTGTGCGAGGTCGACGACGAGCGACGCCGAGTCGTGGCCGAGCGATACGGCGTACCGCATGCGTTCGCCAGCATCGAGGCTGCCGCGTGCGACCAGATCGACGCGGCGGTGCTCGCGATCCCCGCGCCGCTGCACGTGCCGATGGCCACGCGGCTCGCCGACGCCGGCGTGCACCTGCTCATCGAAAAACCGCTCAGCACGAGCCTCGACGGGATCGCGCGGCTTCAACAAATCGTCGCTGATCGCGGCATTCGGGCGGCCGTGGCGTACGTGTATCGCGCCCATCCGTCGATTCAAGCCATGCGGCGTGCGATCGCCGACGGGCGATTCGGCCGGCCGGTCGAGATTGTCGCGATCGCGGGCCAGCACTTTCCGACGTATCGGCCGGCGTACCGATCCATTTATTACAACGACCGCGCGGCCGGCGGCGGCGCGATCCAAGACGCACTCACTCACATCGTCAACGCCGGCGAGTTTCTGGTCGGACCGGTCGATCGCGTCATGGCCGACGCCGCCCACCAGGTACTCGACGGCGTTGACGTCGAAGACACCGTTCACGTGCTCACCCGCCACGGCGACGTGCTCGGCAGCTACACGCTCAACCAGCATCAGGCCCCAAACGAGATGTCGATCACCGTCATCGGCGACCGCGGCACCGCTCGCTTCGACATGCACAACGCCCGCTGGCGCTGGATGACCGATCCGGGCGGCGCGTGGCACGACGAACCAGAGTGCTCGCGCGAGCGAGACGCCCTGTTCATGGCCCAGGCCCACGCATTCCTCGACCTGATCGAGGGCGGATCGCCGCCGCTGTGTTCGCTCGACGAGGGCCTGCAAACGCTACGAGTCAATCTTGCGATCCTGGCGGCCGTTGCGCGACCCGCCTGGCAGACGATTCAGTTTTAGAATATTCGAGGCGAGCGTTGGGTATGTTCCCTCTCCCCTGTACTTAGGGGAGAAGGTCAGGGGTGAGGGGTCTGCGATATTCACTCGAAACAAACCCCTCACCCCAACCCTTTCCCCTGAGTACAGGGGAGAGGGAGTAGAGCTTCACTTGTTTAAGGTTTAGTTTGGAATGGAGTCGTCATCATGAATGCTCAGGATTCAACAGCCAGTGCCGCAGAACCGACGGTGTCGCAACTATTAGACCTGACCGGCAAGGTCGCGCTCATAACCGGCGGCGGCGGCCATCTCGGTTCCGCCATGAGCCGTGCGCTTGCCGAAGCCGGCGCGACGGTCGTGCTCACGAGTCGCGAGAAGGCGCGAGCGGAAATCACGACTGGCCAGTTGCCGGGCACGGCCAAGCATTTCGGCATCGAACTCGATCAAATGGACTCCGCATCGATCGAGCGCGGCTGGCACGAAGCGATTGCACGCGCCGGCCGAATTGACGTGCTGGTGAATAACGGCCACGAGGCGCTCGCCGCCGACCTCGTAACCGTGGCGGCCGACGAGTTCAGCCGCCACCTCGCGAACGCCACCGGTTACTTTCTGCTGGCTCGGCTCGCACACAATCACGCCGTCGCGCGCGGCGGCTCGGCGAGCATCGTCATGATTGGTTCGATGTACGGCCTCGTCGGCTCGTACCCCGACGCCTATGCCGGCATCACGAATGCCAGCCCGGTCGCGTATCACACGCTCAAGGGCGGCATCGTTCACATGACTCGTCACCACGCCGTCTACTGGGCCGCCGACGGCGTGCGCGTGAACTGCCTCAGCCCCGGCCCGTTCCCGAGCGCGAAGGCCGACCCACGCATGGTCGAACGGCTCAGCGCGAAAAGCCCGATGAAGCGAATGGGAACGCCGAGTGAACTGAAAGGTGCGATCGTCTTTCTCGCTAGCGACGCGAGCAGTTACATGACCGGCCAAAACCTCGTGATCGACGGCGGCTGGACGGCGTGGTGAAATCCTACGGCGTTCCGACAGCCAGCACGACGTTTTTCGCCGGCAGGCTGAATGGCGATGAGTAGTGGTGGATCAGACATTTTTCCTGGCCGTCTTCGATCACGGGCGTCGGCTGCTCGACGACGAAATCGGCGAAGTGCGGCGCGTTGAACACGACGAAGGCCAGACTCAGGCAATCGATCGCCGGATCGAATCGCTTCGAGAGGTCGGGTAAGGCGATCGGTCCGGTGTCTACTTGGTACATCCGTTTGTCGTGGCTGATGTTCATCGTCTTCACCGGACATTCGATGACGGCCCGCAGGCCGGTGTCGGCATGGGCGATCTCGGTCTGCGACACGATCGGCACGCCGGCGGCGGTGGCATCGCGGATTTTCTCCCACGAGTCGAGCACGATCACGTCGGCCGCGCCGCGCAGCTTCATGTTCATCGGTCCCCACACGTCTTCGACCTTGCGAATCTGCCGGTAGTTTGGATTCAGCCGCGCGGTGCGGCGGAAGATGAGCCAGTGGCCGTCGCCCACGATGGGGAGAAAATCGTAGTTGTCTTTGTAAAGCAGGTCCTTTTCACCGAACGTGTTTTCGCTCTTGCATGACGCACACTGATAGAACTCGGTGCTCGTGCCGGCCTTGTCGTCGAAGATCGTCGTGCGGCTTTCGACCCAGAACCGCACCGAGTTGAACGTGGCGGTTCCGGCAACAAACGACAGGCCATAATCGAGGCACTGGATTCGGCCCACCGGTTTGTCGTCGGCTCGAACGGTTGCAATTTCAGCACTCATGCGATTTGCTCCCACGGCCAAGCCGCCGCACAGGCCCGCGGCCCCAGCCGCAATGAATTCGCGTCGCGATGCAGTCATGGCTCGTCCTCGATGCTTGCTTTCTCACGCGCCGAACCTACAGTACACGGGCGTTGGACCGGGTCGCAATTGTTTTTTGGTGAGCGAGCGACGCATGCACATCGAAGATCGCGGCGTCATCTTCGACGCGACGGATCGGCCGCCGGCCGAGCGAATCGCGTTCTTCACGAGCCTGTGCTCGCTGCGGTCCGGGACGATGCTGGCCGGCTTTCAGTTGGGAAGCGGCAAGCACTCGCCGGACGCGACGATTCGCCTGTGTCGTTCGGACAATGGCGGCGCGAATTGGCGGGAACTGGCGACGCGGTTCGAGTCGCGGCTGCACGGCATACCCGGTTCACTCGCCGCGCCTGAGATGGTCGAAATCGAACCTGGCCGACTGCTGCTCTTTGCCACGTGGTTCGATCGAAGCGATCCGACTAGGCCGCTGTTCGACCCGGCGACCGAAGGCATCTTGCGCTCGAAACTACTTCGAGCCGACTCGGCTGACGACGGCCGCACGTGGAGCAAGTGGCACGTGCTGTCCACGCCCGGCCTGACCGGATGCGCCTCGACCGGTCCGATCGTGCAGTGGCCGGACGGGACGATCGCTTACGCCTTCGAGAGTTTCAAGGAGTTTGACGACCCGCGACCGGCGCGGCACGCGGCGTGGCTCATCGTGTCGCGCGACGGCGGCGGTTCGTTCTCCGAACCGATCTGCGCGGCCCAGCATCCCGAACACAAGGTCTACTACTGGGACCAACGGCTCTGCCCGACAGGCGCGAGCGGCGAATTCGTCGCCCTGTTTTGGACGCACGACCTGGAACAGAAACGCGATCTCCGCGTCCACACCCGCCGCGCGCGAATCGCCGGATCCGCCATCGAGGCCGGACCGATCCGCGAAACGTCGATCACCGGCCAAATCGCCGCGCCGCTCCTTCTGGACGACGGCCGACTGATCGCATTCGTCGTCGATCGCGACCAGCCCGGAACGATGAAGCTCTGGGCTTCGCACGACGGCGGGGCCACGTGGCCGGATGGCAACCGCCTGCTCGTGCACACGCACGACGAGCGAGCGGCACTGTCGCAGGGCAAAGAGAACATCGACTTCAAACAGTACTGGCAAGACATGGGCAAGTGGAGCTTCGGCCACCCGGCGATCCGGTCGCTCGGCAGCGGCCGCGTGCTCGTCGCGTTTTATGCCGGCACGCCCGACGCGATGAGCATTCATTGGGCGCGGGTAGCGGTCGCGGAATCTGAGATGTGAGAATTCAGATTACAAATCCGAAAGGGTATTTTGATGAAACTGCTCGGCAAGAAGGCCCTGGTCACCGGCGCGGCCCGCGGGATCGGTCGCGGCTGCGCGTTGGAGTTGGCCCGCGCGGGCGCGGACGTGGCGGTGAACGATCGCGAACGGACGGAGTTGGCCGAGTCGGTCGTGGCGGAGATTCGGGCGATGGGTCGGCAATCGACGCTCGTGGAAGGCGATGTCTTCGGTCGAACCGGCTGCGAGCAAGTCGTCGCGACCACGCTCGACGCGTTCGATCGGATCGACGTTTTGATATCGAATCCGGCGTTCTCACGGCGAGCACCCTTCCTTGAATACGATCCGGCGATTTTCGAGCAAGTGATTCAGGGAACGCTCACCGGCGGATTTCACATGAGTCAACTGGTCGCCCGGCACATGGTCGAGCGCGGCGGGGGCGGAAAGATCGTGTTCATTTCGAGCGTTCACAATCGCATCCCGTTCGTGCGGAGTGTGGCGTATAACTCGGCCAAACACGGGCTGGTCCACATGGCGGCGACGATCGCTGCCGAACTCCTGCCGCACCGCATAAACGTGAACGTGATCGAGCCGGGCTGGATCGACACGCCGGGCGAGCACGAGACGTTCGGCGACGCCGCGATCCGCGAGGCTGGCCCAAAACTTCCGTGGGGCCGGCTCGGCACGCCGGAAGATATCGGCAAGGCCGCCGCGTTCCTGGCCTCCGACGACGCGGACTACATCACGGGTACGAGCCTGCTGGTCGATGGCGGGTTCTGGCTGCGCGGAGCGCGCGGCGAGTCATAGCGACGGACAGTCCGTTCGTGCCTACGATTCAACAGATTCCTTCCGCATCACGCTCTGCCATGTAAGACCACGGACTTGTTCCGGCCTCGGTGACGGCAAGACACCACCGAGCAGGGCCGCGAGACTAAACGTGGCCAGCCACGAAAGTGGAATCACGAGGAGCGACGACGGGCTACTCAGACCGGGGATGAGGCCGCCGTAGCCAAGCCCGACGCCGGTCGCGCCGCCGAGGATGCCAGCCGTGAACGCAGCCCGCCCGCCAACGTGCGGCAAAAGGATGCCGGCCATGAAGAGCGCGCCGAGCGGCCCAAGCACGCAGTTGAAGCTGCGCATCTGCATGTCGATGATGTTGAATTTGCCCGTGGTCAAGCTGATGCCGATCGCGGCCAGCGTGACGATCGCGCCCAGGAGGACGGTCAGCCAGCGCACCAGCGTGAGCTGCGCCGCTTGGCTCATCGGCCCGCGCAATTTCAGAATCACGTCCACCGTGATCACCGTCGCGCTCGAATTGATGCCGGAATCAACGCTCGACTGGGCGACCGCGAACACGCCGGCCACGACCAGCCCGGCCAGGCCGGTCGGCAGGCCGTGCGCGATGAAGTGCGGAAAGATCTTGTCCGCGAATCCGCCCGATCGCGCATCGGCGACGCCCGCGGGAAGCTCGCCGGTGTTTCGCACGTAAAACGTCAGAAGCGCCATGCCGACCAGCACGAGCAGGGCGGTCATCGTCGCGTTGAGTGCGTAATTCACGATCGCCGTGCGCCGCGCATCGGCCGCCGACCGCGTGGTGAAATACAGTTGCAGCGCGACTTGATCGGAGCAGTGCGTACACACTTCCCAGAATACAGCGGACAGCAAGACCCACAGCACGGTGCGGGGCACGCTCAGATCCCAACTCGCGAGTGCCGGAAACTTGTGCGAAGTGCTCGTCGCTTCGATCCACCAGTCCACCGCTCCTGTGCCCGTGCGCGACGCGATCACGGCGAGCGTGACCACCGCGCCGGTCATCAACACGATGAAGTGAATGAAGTCGATCCAGATCAGTCCCTTGATCCCGCCGAGCGCCGTGTACGCCGTGCTCACGACGCCGGTCGAAATCAGCACGAAGTAAAACCAGCCGCTCTCGCCGAATGCGACGGCCCCGCCGGTCAACGTCGAAATCGCCTGCGGGCCGCTGTCCTTGGTCATCTCCGAAACCGCGAGCGACATCGTGAACAGAATCGCGCCGACCCACACGAATCGCATGTAGAGGTACAACACCACGCCGAGCATCCTGGTGGCCGACCCGAACCGCAGCTCCAGGTACTCGTAGGCGCTGGTCAGCCGCAGCCGCATGAAAAACGGCAGCCACACGTAACCGACCACGATGAAAACGACGGGCAACATCAATTGGCCGAGGCCGATCGCCAGCCCGTTCTTGATCAGATCGCCGGGCACGCCGAGGAACGTGAGCGTGGACATGAGCGTCGCGAGCATGCTGACGCCGACGAGGAACCACGGCATGTGCCGGTCGCCGACAAAAAACTGCTCCGCCGTTTTCTGTCGCCGCGCGATGAACACGCCGACGCCGATCAGGCCGGCCATGTAGCCGAACACGACGAGGTAATCGAACGGCTTCAGCCCAAGCCCAAACAAAGGCGTCATCACAAATTCCCAATCCGATGCGGTAACTACAGCGTCCACCCCTTGCGGTACTCGCGCCGAATGAATCGCTCGGCATCCGCGCAATTGGTGGCGACGAGTTTCTTCGGGTCCCACTCGATCTTCGTGCCTGTGCGGTAGGCTACGTTGCCCAGCAGCACGGCCTCGGTCAGCGCGCCGGAGTAATTAAAGTTGCACGTTGTCGGACTGCCGGTCTTGCACGCTTCGACCCACTCTTTGTGATGACCGATCGAGTCGGCGATTGTCGGGGCGGGCGGCTTGAAGTTGGCGAAGTCGGATTCGGGGTAGAGTTTGTAGTGGCCGTAGTCGGCGGCCATCATGCCTTTGTCGCCGACGAACAGGTTGCCGCCGCCCGACGTGTTGATGCCGTGAATCTTGGGCGGAATCTTTTCGCCGTCGTACCAGTGCAGCGTGACCGGCGGCCGATCGCCGCGCGCGGGAAATTCGTAGTGAACGATCAAGCCGAGCGGACACGTCTCCGGGTGAACTGACGGCCCCTCGGCTTCGATCGTCGTCGGGTGCCGCAGGCCGAGTGCCCAGAACGGCAGGTCCATGTGATGGCACGCCATGTCGGCGATGTTGCCGCCGCCGAAGTCCCACCACTTGCGCCAGTTCTGCGGCAGATAGGTCGGGTGATATGGCCGTTCGGGCGCCGGGCCGAGCCACACGTCCCAATGGATGTGCGGCGGAATCGGCGGCGATTCTTTCGGTCGATCGCCGCCGCCCCACGCGCGGCCGGCCCACGTGTGTGCCTCGCGCACCGGGCCGATCGCGCCGGACTGAATGATCTCGACCACGCGGCGGTAATTCCCGCCGGCGTGAATCTGCGTGCCCATCTGCGTCGCGACCTTCATCTTCGCCGCCGTCTCGGCCAAGACCCGGGCCTCGTAGACCGAATGAGTCAGCGGCTTCTCGCAGTACACGTGCTTGCCAAGCTTCATCGCCATCATGCTCGCCGGCGCGTGAATGTGGTCGGGCGTCGCCACGGTCACGGCGTCTATCTCGCCGTGCATCTCGTCGAACATCTTGCGGAAATCAGTGAATCGCTTGGCACGCGGAAAGTCCGCGACGGCCTTGTCGAGGAGCTTGTCGTCGATGTCGCAGACGGCGACGATGTTTTCACTCTGCAGGTTGCCGATCGAAAAGCGAGCTTGGTTCGCCGTGCCGACGCACGCCACGTTCAGCTTTTCACTGGGCGACTTGGATTCCGCCCGCGATCGGCTCGACCAGACGCCGACGCCAAGACCGGCCATGCCGGCGCACGCAGACCGTTTCAGAAATTCGCGACGCTTCATTTTCGATTGCATGAAAGTCTCCTCGTTGCAAGTTATTGACGGCCCCGACACATGCCTTGTTGCCTGCTCTGCCCGGCAGGAAGCCGCCCCAGAATACACCAAGTCACGCCCCGCGTCAGCCGTGCGTGCCCGCATGAAACCGGCGAGTGCCCTGCTGCAACGTGTGGGTGAGCAGCCGTCGTCCGTAATTGCCCCCATGAAACCGTTGGGGCCGCGCGTGTAACCCGTGAGTGCCATCCGGTAACGCTTCGGTGCCCGCATGACGCCCGTGATTGCCCGCGTGTCACGCTTGAGTGCCCGGACGTCGCCCGTGATTGCCCGCGTGTCACGCTTGAGTGCCCGGACGACGCCCGTGAGGAGCCTCATGTAACGCTTGAGTGGCCCCGCGACGCCCGTGAGTGCCCTCATGTAATTGCCACATCCACTTACCAAGCAATTACATGAGGCCAACCAACAAAAATATGTCCAGAATCGGACACGTCGGATGCCAAATTGGCAGCTCCGCGGGCATTCAATGCCGTTTGATGAACTTTTCAAGGGAATCCGGGATTCGCAAGTCTTGATCCTTCCCCACATTGATGGAGGCGAGTTGCATCAGCCCGTCCAGCGGCGACAGGTCACTCACTTGCGTGCCGCGGAGGTCGAGCCAGGTCAGCCCGCTCAGCCCGGCCAGCGGCGACAGGTCGCTTACTCGCGTGCCGCGGAGGTCGAGCCAATACAGCTCGCTTGACCCGGCCAGCGGCGATAGGTCACTTACTCGCGTGCCGCCGAGGTGAAGTTCAACAAGCCCGCTCAACCCGGAGAGCGGCGACAGGTCGCTCACTGGCGTGTTGCTAAGGTCGAGCAGGATCATCCTTCTGAACCCGGCCAACGGCGTGAGTTTGCTCACCTGTGTCTCACAGAGGTTGAGCACGGTCAGCCCGCTTAACCCGGCCAGGGGCGATAGGTCACTTACGTGCGTGCCGCCGAGGTGGAGCCTGGCCAGCGTGGTGAGCCCGGCCAACGGCGTGAGGTCGCTCACAGGTGTGCCGGTGAGTTGAAGGTGGGTCAGCTCGCTCAGACCGGCCAGCGGCGTCAGGTCGCTCACCGGCGTGCCGTCGAGATGGAGCTCCGCCAGCCCGCTGACCCGTGCCAACGGCGTGAGGTCGCTCACCGGTGTGCTGTCGAGGTAGAGTCGCCGGAGCGATGCCGCTTGTTCCAGACCGTCAAGATCCTTGAGATTCCGGCAATCTGAAAGCACGAGGTCCGTGCAGCGCACCCGCTTCAAAAGGACTGCCAGATCAGCCACCGTCTCGCGATCTTGCTCCTGATCATTGAGGTCGAACGTGACGCTTTCACCGTGCTCACTGATCACGATTTCGCCGTGTCGCTTGAGTTCCTCGAATGCCATGCGCCGCAGGTACCAGGGAACGACCATCAACCAAATACTCGAAAGCACCACGCCGGCCGTCAGCATCCACAGCAACACGGCCACGGGTTTCATCCAGCGATGTGCAAGCTTCTCATTCATGCGTCGAGCTTACAGCAGCTTCGCTCCCACCCGCAACCAACTGTGCCGAATTGACTCCACACGCATGAGCGTGCAAACTGCTTTTCCTGCACGCCCCTCAACGACTCGGACGTTGTCCGCGGTGAAATTGGAGTTGCTCATGCGCATCGCACTGCATTCCGTCAGCTACGCCGGCGTCTGGCCGGGTCAGGTGACGCTGCCGATCGAGCGAGTGATCCAGAAGGCGCGGGAGTTTGGCGTCGAGGGGATCATGCTGATGGCCAAGCGGCCACACGGTTCGGTGTTGGACTTGAATGAGCGCCGGCTGGCGGAGTTGCGGGGCGAGTTGGATCGGGCGGGAGTCGCGGCGGCTTGCATCGCGGGCTACAGCGACGCGGGCGCGGGCTGGGACTTTCCCGACAACCCGTACCCGGAGAAGGAGATTTTCTACATCGCGCGGCTGGCCGAGATCGCGGCGGCGCTGGGGGCCAAGGTCGTGCGCGTGTTCACGGCGTTCGAGCGGCCGGGCGATGCGATCGCGCGAGTACACGAACGAGTCGTCAAAGTGCTGCGCGAGTCGGCTGACCGCGCGGCGGAGCACGGCGTCACGATCGGCGTGCAGAACCATCACGACCACGCGGCACACTACCTCGCGCTGCGCGACTTGCTCGACGAAGTCGGCCGCCCGAACTGCCGCGCGTGCTTCGACGCCTGGGCCGCGGCGATACACGGCGACGACCTCGCCGAAGCCGCTCGCGTCATGGCGTCTGTCACGTGCTTCACGACGACCGCCGATTACCAAGTTCGCCGGCGATTCAAATATCACCCGCCGCTCGTGAGCTACTCGGCCGAACAGCCGTACTATCAAATGGTGCCGCTGGGCGACGGCTTCATCGACTACCGAGCATTCCTCGGCGGCCTGCGCGCGGGCGGCTACGACGGCTGGGTCGGATTCGAGATGTGTGCCCCGTTCGTCCGCGGCGGCTCGGAGGAGACGCTCGACGCCATGGCGCGGCAGAGCATCGCGCGGCTGCGCGATCTCATCGGCGGCTGATTTCGAACGCACACCGAACTTGGACAACTGCCCACCGGCCGAGTACGATGCTGTTGTCCGCGTCGCTCAGAACTGCGGAACGCGGCGCGTCCAACTTGGAGGAGTAATCAGCCATGCGGCGACTCGTGCTGGCGATATCAATCGTGTTCGTTACTGCCGCGAACCGCGGCCTCGCGCAAGAAACCGGCCAGCCAAAGAGTTCCGCCGCGGAGTTTCGGCGGATCATCGAAGGGGCCAAGTCGCGCGTCTATCCGGCGCTGGTCTTCGTGAAACCGATTCGCGAGGAATTCTCCGGCGGCGAGAAGAAGCGGCAGGAGGTTTTCGGCAGCGGCGTGCTCATCAGCCCCGACGGACTGGCTGTGACGAACCATCACGTGATCGATCAGGCCGTTGAGATTCAAGTCGTGCTGTCGGACAAGCGGCAGGTGCCGGCGGAGATTGTCGGCAAGGACGCCGACACCGATCTCGCACTGATTCGGCTGAAGGACTTGAAGCCCGGCGAGTCGTTGCCGTACGCGTCGTTCGCCGATTCCAATCGCGTGCAGGCGGGCGATTTCGTGATGGCGCTGGGCAGCCCGTTCGGATTCGCGCGGTCGATCTCGCTCGGCATCGTCTCCAACACAGAACGCTATCTTGGCTTCGAGTCGAAGCACATTTACAACAACTTCATTCAAACGGACGCGGCGATCAATCCGGGCAATTCCGGCGGGCCGCTCGTGGACGTGGACGGGCAGATCGTCGGCATCAACACGCTGGGCGTGCCCGGCGGGCAGGGGATCGGTTTTAGCATCCCGTCGAACGTCGTTACGGAAGTCGTGGAGCGGCTGCGCACGAAGGGCCGCGTCGATCGCGCGTGGACGGGACTGCAACTTCAGCCGCTGAAGGATTTCAATTCGAACACGTTCACCAATTCGGACGCCGGCGTGCTGGTGAAAGACGTGGAAAAGGATTCGCCGGCCGTTGCGGCGGGCGTGCAGGCCGGCGACATCTTGCTGGAGGCCGCGGGCAAGGCGGTGACGGCGATGTACGCCGAGGAATTGCCGGCCGCGCGGCGGCAACTCGTCGATCTCGCGATCGCCGAGCCGGCCGCGCTCGTGGTGCGCCGCGGCGACAAGAGTGTGAAACTGTCGCTCACGCCCGTGCTGAAAGGCTCGATCGACGGCACCGACTTCGCTCTCAAACGTTGGAACTTCACGATCAAGGAATTCAACGAGTTCTCCGAACCGGAGCTGTTCTTTTATGAGAAAGGCGGCGTGTTCGTGAACGGCGTGCGGTTCCCCGGCAACGCGCAGAAGGCCGGCCTGCGACGCCGCGACATCGTGCTCAAGATCGACGGCCGCGAGGTGAAATCGGTCGCCGACATGAAACAGCTCTACGACGAGTTGCTCGCTGACACGAAACGGACGCCGCGCGTCCGGGTCGACGTGCGGCGCGGCCAGTTCCTCGTACCGATCGTGCTCGACTACAAAGAAGATTTCTCGAAGGGAGATTGACGATGCAGAATCGCGAATTGCGAATTGCTAATTGCCGATCGAAGGATGGGCGAGCATGCGCGGCAGGGACCCGCCCGAACTGGTTGTTTCTCGCATTGGCCGCCTCGATCGGCAGTTCGGCCGTGCTCGGCGTCGCGCTGCGATCGATCGCGCAGGAGCCGACTTCGCCGCTACAACGCGCCAAGATTCTCGATCAGGCCCGCGCCGCGCTGGTGCAGGTCGAACTGTATCTGAAGCATTCAACCGAGAATGAACTCGAAGGCCGTGCCGGCGACGGCGACACCGGTTCCGCCCAACTGCTCGACCGCCAGCAGGAGTCGGTCGCAAGTTTCAAGCAGTCGGTTCACTTGATGGGCGCGATTCTGTCGCCGCGCGAGGTGCTCGTTGTGGACACGGGCGTTGACCCGCGTCGGATCGCGCGCTGGGAAGTACTCGACGCCGCCGGCCGCCGCGTGCTCGCGGAGCGGACCGCGGTGCTCGCCGACGCGCCGCTGCTCGTACTGCAGCCGGCCGAATCGGGCGAGCTGTGGAAAGAACCGAAATACTCCGACGCCGCGATCGATGCGACCAGCACGCTCACGGTAGTGTCGCCGATCCGGTCACACTTGAAATGGGCGCTGAGCACGACGCCCGCGCCTCCGCTGTCGGAGTGGGCGACGGGCAACAGCGGTGAGCCGGCCCGCACGGCGTTTTGGGGCGTCGGCTATCAGGCCAACAGCGCGACGGAATCGGAGAACTCGCCCGGCGGCGAGCCGCCCGCGACCTCGGCGAGTCTCGTGTTCAGCGCTGCCGGCGATTTGCTCGGTGTCGCCTCCGCCGATCGCATTTTCGCCGACTCGGCCGTGCCGCCGTGGCGCGGGGCACAACTGAAAAAGGCCGCGCGCATCGGGTGGACCGACTGGGAAAAAACGCAAGACCGACTCCGCGACGTGTTCAGCAACGTGATGTACCCGGTGCGGATCGAATACCGTCGCCCGAAAGGCGGCGCGCAGGCGTTTCCCGAATCGGACTTGCTCGGCTGGGCGATCAGTAACCGGACGCTGCTCATCCCAACGGCGATTCATCGCCAGATCGCCGCGCGCATCGATCGCGTCACCGTTCAGGTGGGCGGCCGTGACGTCGAGGCCCAATTTCTCGGCCAGTGCGATGATTTCGACGCGTTTCTCGTTCAATTGCCCAACGACGCCGACGCGCTGCCCGCGCATTCCGATCTGGGCCGCAGCGCAACGCTGTCGCAGTATCGTTTTCATGCCGCGCTCGCGCCGGCCCGCCGCTTCGGACAGAACGACCTTCGCATGACCTACACGCGGCCGTACGGCAACGAATTCGGTTACGGTAATCGGCTCAGCCCGCTGCTGTCGCCGGCGCCGCCGATCGGCTCGCTCGTTTGCGATCTCGATGGCAACCCGGCCGGGCTGTTCGTGCGGCAACGGCGTCCGCTCGAAGATCTCTCGTTGTACGAGCGGCTGACGCGGAGCGATCCGCGTCAGCTTGCGCTGCAGGGCGTGCAGAGTCTGCAGGGCGCGAGCAGCGTGGAGTTCTTCCCGATCGCGCAGATCGCCGGCGTGGTCAGCAATCCCAGCACGGGCTTTGATCCGCGCGTCGTGCGGCGCACCGAGAAAGAACAGGATCGACGCGTGTGGCTCGGCATCGAATTCAACCCGCTCACGCGCGATCTGGCCGAGAGCCTCGGCTGTCGCAAGGAGGCGAAAGACGGCACGGTCGGCCTGATGATAAATCAAGTTTATGCCGGCTCGCCCGCGGAGAAAGTCGGACTGCGGCCGAACGACGTGCTGCTG
>Ga0247727_10010076_pt1 | contig 16852 bp, 15 predicted proteins | sample WisWelCaveWW1625_FD_202498 | JGI IMG/M metagenome (GOLD analysis project Ga0247727, IMG submission 202498) | Biofilm microbial communities from Wishing Well Cave, Virginia, United States - WW16-25 | ecosystem: Environmental > Aquatic > Deep subsurface > Groundwater > Cave microbial mat | place...
ACCGTCTCCACCTGGTCGAGGATGAACTGCTTGAAGCGCTTCTGCTCCTGCGACACCTCCTTCCTGTTGCCCGAGGGCTTCGGATTGGCGAGCGCCTCGATTTCCTCCATTAGCTGCTTCACCGACACCCCGTGCGGCAGCTCGGTGACCACGATGCGCCACTGGCCGCGCGCGAGCTGCTCCTTCTCCCATTTGGCGCGCAGCACCAGCGACCCGCGCCCGGTCTCGTAGGCCTCGCGCAGCTCCGCCGGCGGCGAGATGATCTGGCCGCCGCCCGGGAAATCGGGGCCGGGCATGAACTCCAGCACCTCGGCAATCTTCGCCCGCGGGTGCTTGATGACATGCGCCGCGGCGGCGGCGACTTCCCTCAAGTTGTGCGAGGGGATGCGCGTGGAAAAGCCCACCGGGATGCCGAAGGATCCGTTCAGCAGGCCGAACGGCAGCCGAGCCGGCAGCAGCTGCGGCTCGTCGAACTTGCCGTCGTAATTTTTCGCGAAATCGACGGTTCCTTCACTTATTTCACTTAAAAGCAATTCTGAAAATCTCGAAAGCTTTGCTTCCGTATACCGGTACGCCGCCGCCGAGTCGCCGTCGCGCGAGCCGAAGTTGCCCTGCCCCTCGATGAGCGGATAGCGCATCGAGAAGGGCTGCGCCATGTGCACCATCGCCTCGTAGGTGGAGGTGTCGCCGTGCGGGTGGTACTTGCCGAGCACCTCGCCGACATAGCGGGCGCACTTCACAAATCCCTGGTTGTTATTTTGATTTATGGCAAACAAAATCCGCCTCTGAACGGGCTTCAGCCCGTCCGCTATCTCTGGCAGGGCCCTCGCCTTGACGGTGGAGACCGCGTAGCCGAGGTAGGCCTGCGAGGCGTGGCGCTCGATCGGCGCGGCGTCGTCGCCGTTCTCGTTCACGAACAGGTCAGGCGTTCTGTCGTCCACGGTTCACCCAAAGAGGTCGAGTTGCTTATCGGCCACCGCGACGGCCGCTTCCACCGCGCGCCTTGCCTGGTCGAGATCCGCAGCGGCGCCCGCGCGGCCTGCCGCTTCCCAGGTGTACTTGTGCTTGGCGGCCCGGTCCGGGTGCAGCGTTACCTTGCCGAGCTTTTTCTTGCCGAGCCAGTACGCGTGGCCGCTGTAGCCGCGTTCCCAGAACGGTTTCAGACCCCGCGGCTTGTTCTTTTTTTCAGACATCCGCTGCGACGCTCTTCCAGTGCTCGCGCATCCAGTTCCTTCGCTCTTCAGCTTCACCGGCATCCATCAGTTTTTCAAAGGTCCCTTTGACTCTTGAAAAATTCCTGGGATCGAATTCCATTCGTACCAATCGCCTCGTGTCCGGGTTCATGGTGGTTTCCCAGAGCTGCTCCGGGCTCATCTCGCCCAGGCCCTTGAAGCGCGAGATTTCCCAGCAACCTTCCTTCACCTTCTCCTTCTTCAGCTTGCCGATCTCCTCTTCCAGCTCATCGTCGTCCAGGCAGTAGATGCGGCGAGCCGCGCCTTTTCCACTGCCACCTTTGCCCTGCGCGGGCACCTCGATCTTGAAGAGGGGCGGCTGCGCGACGTAGATCCGGCCGAGCGAAACCAGCTTGGGCGCGTGCATGAAGAAAAAGGTCAGCAGCAGCGCCTGGATGTGGCCGCCGTCGACATCGGCGTCGGTCATGATGATGACCTTGCCGTAGCGGATGCCGGAGAGGTCCGGGTCGTCCTCAGGGCCATGCGGATCGACGCCGATGGCGGTGGCGATGGCCTGCAATTCCTTGTTGGCGAGCACGGTGCGCGAGTCCTTGGACATGGTGTTGAGCACCTTGCCGCGCAGCGGCAGCACCGCCTGCGTTTCCTTGTTGCGCGCCTCCTTGGCCGAGCCGCCGGCCGAATCGCCCTCGACCATGAACATCTCGTTGCGCGAAGTGTCGTCCGAGGCGCAGTCCACCAGCTTGCCGGGCAGCGTCGCCACGCCCGAGCCCTTCTTGCGCTCGAATTTCTTGCCCTTGGAGAGCCGCGCCAGCGCCTGCTCGATCGCCAGCTCTACGATCTTCCTGCCCTCGTCGGGATGCTGGTTGAGCCACAGCTCGAAGGCGTCGCGCACGCACAGCTCCAGCAGCTTGGCGGCGTGGCGCGTGGTGAGCTTCTCCTTGGTTTGGCCGTGGAACTGCGTGCGCACGATGCGCGCCGAAAGCGTGAAGCAGGCGCGCTGCCAGAGGTCGTCCGCTATGACTTTCACCCCTTTTGGCTGCAGCGAGCGCCGGTCCATGAACGCGGCGAGCGCATCGAAGATGCCGTTCCTGAAGCCCGCCTCGTGCGTGCCGCCTGAGCGTGTCGGAATCAGGTTGACGTGGCTGTCGGCGAAGATTTCACCGTCCGCCACCCAGCCGATGGCCCAGGCAGCGCCTTCACCCGCTTCGATTTCCGAATTGTTCTGAACCGCTTTTTCATCGAAAAACCTTTCCCCCGTGAACAGCGGCGCAACCAGCTCCCTTCCCTGCAGCATGAAGTCGAAGTACTGCGCCATGCCCTTTTCATAGCGCCACGACCGTTCCGGTTTGCCCTCCATGCGCATCACCGCAGTCAGGCCTGGCAACAGGTACGCCTTCGACCTGATCAGGTGCTCGAGCTCGCCGAGCGGGATGTTGGGCGAGTCGAAGTACTTCGGGTCGGGCCAGAGGCGGACTACGGTTCCGGATTGTTTGCCTTTGATCTTTTCACTCTTGAGCCTGCTGTTGAGCTCCCCTGCCTCGAAAACAATGAGATGACGAAAACCATCCCTGAAAACCGTAACTTCGCAGCGCCTGGACAGCGCGTTGGAGACCGCGACGCCGACGCCGTGCAGGCCTCCCGAGATGTGATACACGCCTGCGCCGGACTTGGCGAACTTGCCGCCGGCGTGCAGCATCGTGAAGGCGACCTCCACCGCGGGCCTGCCTTCCTCTTTGTGCAGGTCCACCGGCACGCCGCGGCCCTCGTCGGCCACCTCGACCGAGCCGTCCTTGAACACGCTCACGGTGATCTTTTTGCCGAAGCCGCCGAGCGCCTCGTCCACCGCATTGTCGATCGCCTCCTGCACGATGTGCAGCGGATGGATCGTGTGGGTGTACATGCCCGGCATGCGCCGGACCGGCTCCAGCCCCTTGAGGGCCTGGATCGCGGATGCGTCGTAGACCTGCGGTTTGGCCATGTATTTAGTGTTTTTTCAGCGAGCCACCACTAGACATTGTAGCGCCCGCGCAACTGGGATGCGCTCAAGCGTCCCGGCGCATGGACAGTCACGCCCGCCGTGGCGGCCGATGCCGCCAGGTCCTTATCGAGGGTGATCAGCGGTGCGGCAATCCGCAGCGCCAGTTCAAGGTAGGAAGCGTCATAGGTACTCAGGCCATGCTGGTCTGCCAGCACGCTGATTTGCCGGAGGTCGTGAACGAGCGCATCAACGCGTATGTAAAGACGCGCTGCTTCATCGAGCACCTGCAGGCGCTCGGCACGCGTGAGCCGGCGCCTTCTCTCCGCAACCAAGAGCGCATTGGGAAACTCCAGCCGCCACACCGACGGCACCCAACATTCTTCGCGGGCCACCACCTGCAGCGCGGTATCGGTGAAATTCGTGCGTTCGTCCGGGAAGAACCAGGCAAGGCAGACGGACGAATCGAGCACCAGCGGCATCAATAGCGCCTGCCAGCCTTGATCAGCTCCGAGATCGTGGTGCCGGGACCCGCAGGCTTGCCGCGCCCGACGCGCGTGCGCTTGATCTCCTCGACCAAGGCCCGCATGCGTTCCGACTCGTCGTCGGATTTCGCCGCGATCATTAGCGCCACCGCCTTGCCGCGCCGCGTGATGGTGACGCTCTCCCCCGCTTCGACTTTGTCGAGCAATTCGGCGAGTTTGGTCTTTGCCTCGAAGGCGCCTACGGTGATGGCCATGTCCCCATCCAACTAGTCAACCAGTTGGTAGGTTACCCCTGGCCCCAGCGGTTGTAAAGACGGTTCAGCCGCCCTTGAAGTCCGGCTTGCGCTTTTCATTGAAGGCGCGCACGCCCTCGTGGCGATCCTCGGTGCCCACCAGGTGGTTGTAGGCCTCGATTTCGTAGCGGTAGCCGGTCAGCAAGTCCATCGCCAGGCCGTGGTGGATCGATTTTTTCGCCTGGCGCACCGATAGCGGCGCGTTGTCCGCGATCGCCTGCGCCGTCGCCAGCGCTTCCTCGAGCAGCTTCGCGGGCTCGCACACGCGGTTGACGAGGCCCCACTCGAGCGCCTCGGCGGCGCTGAACGGGCGCGCGCTGAGGATCAGTTCCTTGGCCCGGCGCTCGCCCACCGCGCGAGGCAGGTTCTGCGTGCCCATGCCGCCCGGCATGATGCCGAGGCTCACCTCGGACAGGGCGAACCGCGCGCCGGGCACCGCGTAAACGAAATCACAACACAGAGCCATTTCCAGCCCGCCGCCGAAAGCGTGGCCGTTGACCGCCGCGATCACCGGCACCGGGCATTCGGCGAGCGCCATGAAGGCGCGCTCGAAGATCTCGTGCTGCGCGCGCCAGGCTGCTGCCGTCATGCCGTCGCGTTCCTTCAGGTCGCCGCCGGCGCAGAAAGCGCGCTCGCCCGCGCCCGTCACCACCACGCAGCGGATCGCGCCCGCGTCGGCGGTGAGCCTGTTCCAGAGGTCGGTCAGTTCCTCCCCCATTCGCGTGTTTAGGGCATTGAGCACCTCGGGGCGATTGAGCCGCACCAGCAGCAACTGTGCGCCGCGCGGCTCCAGCGCCAGGGTTTCGTAGTTCGGAAAGTCCAAGCCGCTAGATCCCTACTCCAGCGTCGGCATGTTTAGCCCGGGTGCCGGAGTGTCCTGATGCGGCCACCGGGTCGTCACGACTTTCGTCCGCGTATAGAATTTCACGCCCTCGACGCCATGCACGTGCAGGTCGCCGAAGAGCGAACTCTTCCAGCCGCCGAACGAAAAGTACGCCACCGGCACCGGGATCGGCACGTTGACGCCGACCATGCCGACCTGCACCTCGTTCTCGAAGCGCCGTGCCGCGCCGCCCGACTCGGTGAAGATCGCCGTTCCGTTGCCGTAGGGGTTGGCATTCACGATCGAAATCGCCTCATCGAGAGTGCGCGCGCGCAATACGACCAGTACCGGACCGAAAATCTCTTGCTTGTAGATCTCCATCTCCGGTCTCACGTGATCGAAGAGCGTCGCGCCGAGGAAGAAACCTTCCTTCATCGCAGTCGTGCTGCCGTCCAATACCGTCTTTGCACCTTCCGCTTTTCCTTTCGCGATGAAAGAAGCGACCTTGGCGCGGTGCTGGTCCGTTACGAGCGGACCCATATCGATGCCGTCACGGTCCCCCGGCCCGATCTTGATTGCTCTTGCTTTGCGTTCAAGAAGAGAAATCAAAGGATCGGCTGCGCCGCCTACCGCGACCACCGCGGAGATCGCCATGCAGCGTTCGCCCGCCGAGCCGTAGGCGGCGCCGATCAGCGCATCGGCGGTGAATTCCATGTCCGCATCGGGCAGCACCACCGCGTGGTTCTTCGCGCCGCCCAGCGCCTGCACGCGCTTGCCGTTCTTGGCGCAGGTTTCGTAGATGTATTTCGCAATCGGAGTCGATCCCACGAACGAAACCGCATTCACAAGGGGATGATTCAGAATCGCATCGACGGCGACTTTGTCCCCATGCACCACATTGAACACGCCGTCGGGCAACCCGGCCTCCTTGAGCAGCTCCGCCATGCGGATCGAGGCCGAGGGCACTTTTTCGGACGGCTTGAGGATGAAGCTGTTGCCGCAGGCGATCGCCATCGGGAACATCCACAGCGGCACCATCGCCGGGAAATTGAACGGCGTGATGCCCGCGCACACCCCCACCGGCTGGCGCAGGCTGTGCGTGTCCACCGCGGTGCCGGCGTTCTCCGAATGCTCGCCCTTCAGCAGCTGCGGAATGCCGCAGGCGAACTCGACCACTTCCATGCCGCGCTGCACCGAGCCCATCGCGTCGGGCAGCGTCTTGCCGTGCTCCTCGGTAATCAGCGCAGCAAGTTGTTTTTGATTTTCCTGAAGTAAAAGCAAAAAACGCTGCATCACACGCGAGCGCCGCAGCGGCGGCCAGTTGCGCCATTCGGTCAGCGCGGCGGCGGCGGCCTTTGCCGCGGCATCGATGATCGAGGCATCGCAATACGGAACCCGTTTCGTCACCTGTCCGGTGGCGGGGTTGAAGACCTCGCCCATGCGGCCGGGCGCGGGCACCACGGCCTTGCCCTGGATCCAGACGGGGACGGCGTCGAGTTGCAGTTCGGCAGGTTTGTTCATGATCGGACTCCGGCGGCAGGCCTGGAATTTTACGCCGCCAGCTAGAATTCAGCGCTCCAATCAACTACCAGGAGAAACTCCGCATGGGCGATCAACTGCAGGCTCTGGACCAGGTCAAGTCCACGGCCATCGACCTGGCGATGAAGTTCGGTCCCAAGCTGGTGGTCGCGATTGTGATCCTGGTGGCCGGCTACATGGCGGGCCGCTGGGCGGCGCGCGCGACGAGCCGCATGCTGGCGCGCTTCCAGCTCGATCCGCCGGTGAGCGGGCTGCTGGAGCGCATCGTGCGCATTTTCGTGCTGGCGCTGTTCGCCATCGTGGCGCTGCAGAACCTGGGGGTGGAGCTGCTGCCGCTGATCGCGGGCCTGGGCGTGGCCGGCGCGGGCCTCGCGCTCGCCACGCAGGGCGTGCTGTCCAACGCGGTGGCCGGCCTGACCATCATTTTCACGCGCCCGTTCCGCGTCGGCGACTACATTTCCATCGTCAAGGAGGAAGGCGAGGTGCTCGACGTGAGCCTCTTCAACACCGTGCTGGGCCACCCGGACCGGTCGCGGGTGGTGATCCCGAACCGCCGCATCGTCGGCGAGATCCTGCACAACTACGGCAAGGTCCGGCAGCTCGCGGTGGAGGTGAGCATCGCCGGCGACGCCGACGTCGCCGCCGCGCGGGCCGCGATCCAGGAGGTGCTGCAGGCGAACGCGCGGGTGCTGAAGGATCCGGCGCCCGTGGTGCTGGTGACACGCCTCGCCGGCGGGGTGGCGATCGCGGTCGGCCCCTGGGTGAACGTGCCCGACTACGGCGCCGCCACTAGCGAGGTCAACCAGGCGATCCTGGAAGCGTTCCGCCGCCGCGGCATCGCCGCCCCGGTGCCGCAGCGCGAAGTGCGCATGCTCCCGGCGCGCGCCTGAGCCCCGGGGTGCCCGAACCGCTCGTCCCCGCGCGCCTCGCGTTCACGGCCGACGGTACGCCGTACTCGCAAGCCTACGGCGACGTGTATCACAGCGCCGGGGGCGGCCTCGGGCAGGCGCGGCACGTATTCCTGCAGGGCAACGGCCTGCCCGGGCGCTGGCGCGGGCGGCGCGCGTTCACCATCCTCGAGACCGGTTTCGGTTTCGGGTTGTCGTTCCTCGCCACCTGGCGCGCCTGGCGCGAGGACCCTGCGCGCTGCGCACGGTTGCACTTCGTTTCCATCGAGAAGCATCCTTTTGAAGGCGCAGATCTTGCCTTTCTGCTCGACAAGATTCCTCAAGTTAAAGACGAATCAACCCAGCTCCTGGCACGCTGGCCGATGCTGGTGCCGGGGATGCAGCGCATCGAATTCGAACGCAGGCAGGTTGTCCTGACCCTTTTCTTCGGCGATATCGCGCAAGGGCTACCGCAGCTGGCCCTGGCGGCGGACGCGATCTACCTCGACGGTTTCGCCCCGACGAAGAACCCGCAGATGTGGGCGCCGGCGCTGCTGCGCCACCTCGGGCGGCTGGCCGCGCCCGGCGCCACGCTCGCCACCTGGAGCGTGGCGGCCTCTGTGCGCGCAGCGCTGGAGCAGGCGGGGTTCGCCGTCGAGAAAAGCAAAGGGTTTGGATTGAAGAAAGAGATGTTGCTTGGTCGTCTTGTCAGAACCAGACAAGCGAAATCCTTCCAATCAACCCAATCCGCCATCGTCATTGGTGCAGGGATCGCCGGCGCGGCGGTATCCGAGCGCCTGGCATCCCGCGGCTGGCAGGTCACGCTCATCGAGCGCCGCGCCGGCCCTGCGCAGGAGGCTTCCGGCAACCATGCCGGGGTCTTCCACCCCATCGTTTCTCCCGACGACAGCCTGTTCGCGCGCTTTACGCGCGCTTCATTTTTATTCTTGTTAAATCATTGGAAAAGTCTCAATGATCTGAGATGGGACCGCTGCGGCGTGCTGCAGATGGCGCGCGACGATTCGGAGAAGGCGTCGCAGCGGCGCGCACTTGAGACGCTCGGCTACCCGGCGCGCTACGCGCAATTCGATGAAGCGAAGGGCGGCATCTGGTTCCCCGAAGCCGGTTGGGTGCGGCCGAGGAGCCTTGTAGGCGCTTTGCTTTCATGTTGTGGAAAAAATCTGGAAGTGAAATTCAACCAGGCAGTCGCGGAACTGGCAAGATCGAAGGACGCATGGATCGCAAAAGACCCCCAGGGCAGGACCATCGCCTCAGCCCCTGTCGTCGTGCTCGCCAACGCGGCCGACGCGCTGCGCCTCGCGCCGCAGCCGGAGGTGCGCCTGCGGCAGGTGCGCGGACAGCTGACGCTCGCGCCCGCGATCGCGGGCCTGGACCACGTCGTCCTGCGCGGCGGCATGGCCTTGCCCGGCGTGAATGGCGTTTCGGTGGTCGGCGCGAGCTACGACATCGGCGACGAGGATCCGGCACCGCGCGCCGACAGCCATGCCGGCAACCTCGAGCGGCTGGAGCAGATGCTGCCGGGCGCTGCGCGCGGCCTCGATCCGGGGAAGCTCGAGGGGCGCGTCGCATTCCGCGCCGTGGCGCGCGACCGGCTGCCGCTGATCGGCCCCCTTTGCGACCCGCGCGGCGCGGGATTGTACGGCGCTTTCGCCTACGGCTCGCGCGGCCTGCTGTGGGCGGGCCTCGGCGGCGAACTGCTCGCGAGCCTGCTCGACGGCGAGCCGTTGCCGGTCGATCGCAAGCTCGCGGCTGCGGTGGATCCGGGACGGTTCGCCCTGCGCAGCGCGCGAAAGCGCGGCCTAGCCCCGTAGGGACGGCGCAGCGCCGCGATCAGCGCTTCAGTTCGATGTCGTCGTACGACGCGGGTTGCGAGATCGGCTCGATGTGGCTGAGCGTCACCGCGTGCGGCACCAGCGCGCGGATCTTCTCCTCGATTTCCTCGGACAGCTGGTGGGCGCGGTCCACCCTCCAGGCGTCGGGCACTAGCATATGGAAGGAGATGAAGCGCCGCGCCCCCGACTGCCGGGTGCGCACGGCGTGGAAGTCCACGCCCAGGCTCTGCCGGTACTGCGCCAACAGGGCCTCGATCGCCTCGCGCTCGCCCGGCGCGATGGCCGCGTCCAGCAAGCCGTCCACCGAGCGCCTCATCAGCCCCAGGCCGGTCCAGACGATGTAGGCGGCAACGCCGAAAGCCAGCAGCGGATCGAGGATCAGCCAGCCGGTGACGGCGATAAGCGCGATGCCCGCAACCACGCCCGCCGTGGTCCATACGTCGCTCATCAGGTGATGGCCGTCGGCCTCCAGCGCGATGCTGTGGAACCGCCGGCCGGCGCGCAGCAGGACCAGGGCGACACCGAAGTTGATCGCGCAAGCCGCGAGCGACAGGGCAATGCCAAGCAGCGGCGCGTCGATCGGCTGCGGCTCGGCCAGCCGCGGCGCGGCCGCGATCACAATGCCGACCGCGGCGAACACGATCAGCGTGCCTTCGATGCCGCTCGCGAAGTATTCCGCCTTGCCGTGGCCGTGCGGATGCCCCTCGTCGGGCGGCGCAGCCGCGATGCGCAGCATGGACAGCGCGAGCAACGCCGCGGCGAGGTTGACCAGCGATTCGAGCGCATCCGAGAGCAGGCCCACCGAGCCGGTGACCTGCCAAGCGAGAGTCTTCAACGCAATGGTCGCGAGCGCTGCCGCGACCGAGAACAAGGCGTAACGCCCCAACATCATTCCCGCCTGAGGATGGCGGGACTTGCTTCCTTGACGTCCTTCAGGCCGCACAAGGCCATGGTCACGTCGAGTTCATTGCGAATAATCTCCAACGCTCGGGTCACGCCCGCCTCGCCCATGGCGCCCAGGCCCCACGCAAAAGCCTTGCCGATCATCGTGCCCTTGGCTCCCAGTGCCAGCGCCCGCAGCACGTCCTGTCCGGACTGGATGCCGCCGTCGAACAGGATTTCGATCCGGTCGCCGACCGCGGCGGCGATTTCGGGCAGGGCCCGGATCGAGGACACCGTGCCGTCGAGCTGGCGGCCGCCGTGGTTGGAGACGACGATGGCGTCGGCGCCCGTGGCGGCGGCGAGCTTCGCGTCCTCGACGTCGAGGATGCCCTTCAAGATCAGCTTGCCGCCCCAGCGTTGCTTGACCCAGGCGACGTCATCCCAGCTGAGCGTCGGGTCGAACTGGCCCGCGATCCACTGCGAGAGCGTCGTCAGCGTGTCGGCGCCCTCGATCTGCCCCTCGAGGTTGCCGAACGATTTTCTTTTGCTTTGCAATACGTTAAAAGTCCAAGACGGCTTGCGAAGCACATCAAAAATGTTCGCAAGCGTCAGCTTCGGCGGCACCGCGAGGCCGTTCTTCAGGTCCTGGTGGCGCTGGCCCTGGATCGGCAGGTCGAGCGTCAGCACCAGCGCCGAACAATTCGCCGCCTTGGCGCGCTCGATGAGCGAAGCGGCAAAGCCGCGGTCGCGAAACACGTAGAGCTGGAACCAGAACGGCCTCGCGACCGCGCTCGCCACATCCTCGATCGAGCAGATCGACATGGTGGAGAGCGTGAACGGGATGCCGAATTTCTCGGCGGCGCGCGCGCCGAGCATCTCGCCGTCGGCCCAGTTGAGGCCCGTGAGCCCGACCGGCGCGATGGCCACCGGCATGGTGACGTCGTGCCCGAGCATGGTGCTGCGGGTGGTGCGCTGCTCGACGTTGATCGCCACGCGCTGGCGGAATTTCAGCGCGTCGAGATCGTTCTTGTTCGCCTGGAGCGTCTCTTCTTCGTAGGAGCCGCGGTCCACGTAGTCGAAGATCACCTTGGCGACGCGCTTCCTGGCCATCCGGCGAAGATCTTCAATATTGGTAACGACGGGCATCGGCATTCAGTGTTTCACATCGTGAGATACAATGCCATCCCCATGCCGGCCACGAAGAGCGCGCAGAAAAACCCGATCCAGGTCATCGCGCGGATGATGAAGCTGCTCGACGTGCTCGCAGGGCATCCCGAGCCGCTGGGACTCAAGCAGGTTGCGCAATACACCGGCCTGCACCCGTCCACCGCGCATCGAATACTTTCGGCGTTGGCCGCGGACCGCCTGGTCGACCGCGTCGAGCCGGGCAGTTACCGGCTCGGCATGCGCCTGCTGGAGCTGGGCAATCTCGTGAAGACGCGCATCAACGTGCGCGAGATGGCGCTGCCGGTGATGCGCGAGCTGCACGCGCAGATCGGCGAGACGGTGAACCTCTCGGTGCGCCACGACGACGAGATCGTCTACGTCGAGCGGACCTCGTCGGGCCGCTCGGCGATGCGCGTGGTGCACGTGATCGGCGCCCGCGCCGCGCTGCACATCACTGCGGCGGGCAAGCTGTTCCTGCTCGAGGAAGGCTTCCCCAGGCTGCGCGAATACGCCAAGCGCACCGGCCTCGCGGCGCACACCAGGAACACGCTCACCAGCCTGCCGCTGCTGGAACGCGAACTCGAGCGCATCCAGCGCCAGGGCTGGGCCACCGACGCGGAGGAAGCCGAGCTCGGCGTGCGCTGCGTCGCGGCGGCGGTGCGCGACGACGCGGGCCATCTGGTCGCGGCGCTGTCGATTTCCTCGCCCGCCGACCGCATGAAGCCGACCTGGGGGCCGCTCATCAAGGAATCCGCCGAGCGCATCGCCCACGCCATCGGCCACCGCAAGGACGGCTCCCGGATCGGGGTTGCTTAGCTCGCGACCAGCCCGTGCAGGGAGAACATCCCCTTCGCATCCAGCCAGACCTTTTCGCCCCGAAACCCCGCGCCGAGGGCAAGCGCGCGAAACTCCTCGACCGAGTACTTGTACGAGTTCTCGGTATGGATCGACTCTCCCGCGTCGAACGCAAAGCGGTGGTTGCCGATGTTCACGGTCTGCGGGACCAGCGACACGAGGTGCATCTCGATGCGGCCGAGTGGGGCGTTGTAGAACGCGTAGTGGCGGAAGCGCCGCTGCCGGAAGTCGGCGCCCAGCTCGCGGTTGATGCGCGCGAGCAGGTTGAGGTTGAACGCCGCGGTAACGCCCTGCGCGTCGTTGTAGGCGGCATGCAGCAGGTTGGCGTCTTTCTTCAGGTCGACGCCGACCAGCATCGCGCCGCTCGGGCCCACCTGGCCGCGCGTCATGCGCAGGAACGCGTGCGCTTCTTCCGGCGTCAGGTTGCCGATGGTCGAGCCCGGGAAATACACCACGCACCGGCCGCGGCCCTGCGCCATCGGGATCTTCAGCGGCTGCGAGAAATCGCCGTGCACGGCGCGGATCTCCAGCCAAGGAAAGCGGCGGCGTAGCTTCGCGGCTGCACTGCGCAGCGCGTCTGCCGAAATGTCCACCGGAATGTAGGCCAACGGGCGCAGCGCCTCGATCAGCAGGCGCGACTTCAGGCTTGCGCCGCTGCCGTACTCGATCAGGGTGAGCGCCGGAGAACTGCGCTGCGTGGCGAAGCGCGCGATCGCGCCGAGGTGCGTGCGCGTGAGCGCGAGTTCGCTGCGCGTCGGGTAGTACTCCTGCAGGCGGCAGATCGCCTCGAACAGGCGGCTACCCCTGGCGTCATAGAAATACTTGGGGGGCAGCGCTTTCTGCGGCAGCGAGAGCCCGGCGATGACGTCCTCGCGCAAGCTGTCCGCGGCAACGAGCGAAACAGAGAAACCGGGGTCGCCTACCCGCGGCGACCCGCGGCGGCGTTGGTTTCGAGCCACTTGCGAATGCGGTTCGCGTCGCCGACGCGCGAGAACTTGCCCCAGGAATCGAGCAGCACGACGATGACCTCGCGCGAGGACATGCGCACGCGCATCACCAGGCAGCGCCCGGCCTCGCTGATGTAGCCGGTCTTCGACAGCCCGATGTCCCAGTGCGCGCTGCGCACCAGGCCGTTGGTGTTGCGGTAGCCGAGCGGCCTGCCGAGCGCCTGCACGGTGGCGCTTTCGCGGGTGGAATACTGGCCGATCAGCGGATACTCGTGCGCAGCGGCAACCAGCCGCGCCAGGTCGTGCGCGGTGGAAACGTTCGCCGAGGACAGCCCGCTCGGGTCCACGAAGCGGGTGTTGCCCATCCCAAGCGCCTGCGCCTTGGCGTTCATCGCGGCGACGAACGCGCCGGTGCCGCCCGGGTAGGTGCGGCCGAGCGAGGCCGCGGCGCGGTTCTCGGACGACATCAGCGCGAGCAGCAGCAGCTCATCCCGAGTCAGCACGGTGCCGGGCCGCAGGCGCGAGCGCGTTCCTTTCACAAAGTCGGTGTCATCGCCGCTGATCGCGACGCGCTGCTCCAGGTTGAGCCCGCCATCCAGGATCACCATCGCGGTCATCAGCTTGGTAATCGACGCGATCGGCAGCACCACGCCCTGGTTCTTCGCGATCAGCGTCTCGCCGCTGGCCGCGTCCTGCACCAGCGCGACCGCCGAGCGCAGGAACACGTCGTCGGAATTTTTTTTCAGCGGCTTTTTCGGTTCGACGGCCTGCGCGAAGCCGATGCTGAGCGCGAGCACCCCCGCAAGCGCGGTCAGTGCGACGATTTTCTCCAGGTGGTGCAGGCTGCGTTCGCTATGGTGCATGCCGGTTCGTTTTCGGAAACTGCCGCAGTGTAGCCGAAGAAAATCCAAAAACGCAAGCAAAAATAAAGGCCTAGCAGGGATACTTAACTTCGGTTCAAGCCGCCTTGGCCTTTTCCAGCACCGCCGCGGCCTGCGCCGCTTCCTGCTGCAGGGCCCACATGCGCGCGTACTCGCCCCCCGCCGCGAGCAGTTCTCGGTGCGCGCCGCGCTCGACGATACGGCCGTGGTTGAGGACCAGGATCGTGTCGGCGTCCATGACGGTCGACAGGCGGTGGGCGATGACCAGGGTGGTGCGGCCGACCGAGATCCTTTCCAGTTCGGCCTGGATCGCCTTCTCCGCCTTGGAGTCCAGCGCCGAGGTGGCTTCGTCGAAAATCAGCACGCGCGGGTTCTTGAGCAGCGCGCGCGCGATCGCCACCCGCTGCTTCTCGCCCCCCGAGAGCTTGAGGCCGCGCTCGCCCACGGCGCTCTCGTACTTCGCCGGCAGCGTCTCGATGAAATCGTGGATGTGGGCGGCACGCGCCGCCTCGACCACCTCGGCGTCGCTCGCCGTGGTCCTGCCGTAGTGGATGTTGTAGCGGATGCTGTCGTTGAACAGCACCGTGTCCTGCGGCACGATGCCGATGGCCGCGCGCAGGCTGGACTGTTTTGTTTCTCTTATGTCCATGCCATTAACAAGTATTGCCCCGTCCGTCACATCATAAAAACGGAACAGCAGCCGCGCGAGGGTGGACTTGCCCGAGCCCGAGTGCCCGACGACGGCAACGCGCTGCCCGGCCGGGATGACGAAGCTGACGTCGTGGAGTATTTGCCTTTGCTTTTCATAGAAGAAATTTACCTTTGAAAATTCAACCGCGGCAGGCCCCGGCGGAAGGTCGGGCGCGCCGCGCTGGTCGTCGATTTCGCGGTTCTCGCCCAGCAGCCGGAACATCTTGTCCATGTCCATCAGCGACTGCTTGATCTCCCGGTACACCATGCCGAGGAAGTTGAGCGGGATGTAGAGCTGGATCAGCAGCGCGTTCACCAGCACCAGGTCGCCCAGCGTCAGCGCGCCGGTAGTGACTCCCTCGGCGGCAAGAAACATCAGCGCGGTCACCGCCGCGGCGATGACCATGCTCTGGCCGATGTTGAGCAGGCCGAGCGAGGACTCGAAGCGCACCGCGGCGTTCTCGTACTTGCGCAGGTTTTTGTCGTAGCGCCGCGCCTCGAACTCCTCGTTGCCGAAATACTTCACCGTCTCGTAGTTGAGCAGGCTGTCGATGGCGCGCGTGTTGGCGCGCGAATCGAGTTCGTTGGCGCGGCGGCGGATGTCGATGCGCCATTCGGTCACCGCGATGGTGAAACTGATGTACACCGCCACCGCGCCGAAGGTGACCGCGGCGAAGCGCCAGTCGAAGCGGCTGAGCAGCACCGCGGCGACGAGGGCGAACTCGAGAATGACTGGAATAATGGAAAATAATAAATAAGACAATAAGGTCGAGATCCCTCGCGTGCCGCGCTCGATGTCGCGCGTCATGCCGCCGGTCTGGCGGTCGAGGTGGAAGCGCAGCGACAGCGCATGCAGGTGGCGGAATACGCCCAGCGCGACGCTGCGGATGGCATGCTGCGTGACGCGCACGAACACCACGTCGCGCAGCTCGCCGAACAGGGTGGTCGAGAAGCGCAGCAGGCCGTAGGCCGCGAGCAGCGCCACCGGCACCGCGACCACCGCGAGCTTCGGGTCCAACCCGTCCACCACCTCCTTCATCACCAGCGGCACGCCGACGTTGGCGAGCTTGGCCGACGCGAGCAGCGCCAGCGCGAGCAGCACGCGGCCGCGGAATTCCCAGAGATGGGGTAGCAGTACCGCGACCGAGCGCCACTCGTTTCCCCGCAGGGACTGTGTCGGCGCTGCGCTGTGGTGCCCGTGGGTAGCCATAAATATGAGAATATACGGCATTGCCATATATCAATGGGAAGCAGGCATGGATTCAGCCAAAGTATTCATGACCGGACGCAGCCAGGCGGTGCGGCTGCCAAAGGCATATCGATTCGATTCCGACGAGGTGCTGATCGAGCGTCGGCCCGACGGCGCGGTTCTGCTGCGTGCCAAACCAAAACTGCCGCTAGGCGAGCGGTTGAGGGCAATTCTGCAAGATCTGCCCATTGATCCGACTTTTGTACGCCCCGATCAGCCTCCATTGGAGCGGGATTCCGCCTGGTGGGCAGCGAATGGTTTTGCGTCGGCGCCCAAAGCACCGCCACGCAGGCGCAGGAAACGCGCCAAGAGATAATGTATTTGCTTGATACCAATACCTGCGTCTACGCGATCCGGCAGCGTCCCGAGCAAGTTTATCGGCGCCTTTCCGCCAGCGCGGGCGAACTCGTCGCGCTTTCGGTGGTCACGGCGTTCGAGCTGGAAATCGGCGCGCTGCGGGCGCAAGGCCGCGGCTACAGCGAGGCGGTGCGCAAGTTTCTGCGAGAGTTCTCCGTGCTGCCGCTGGAAGACGCCGCGCGCGAAGCCTACGGACGTTTGCGAACCAGCCTGGAGCGCCGGGGCGAGCGGATCGGCGCCTACGACATGCTGATCGCCGCCCACGCCATCGCCCTCGGCGCGACCCTGGTCACGAACAACGAAAGGGAGTTCCGGCGCGTGAGAGGACTGAAAATCGAAAACTGGGTTGCTTAACCCGTAGTTATTCGATCGACTCGGGCGGTGTCGGGAACCATTGACGAAACAAGATCGAGACTCTAACATTCAAACGTTCGTTTTAACCTGGATCCGCCGCCCATGCCGTTGCGCGCCATCAAGCCGCCCCACGAAACCCGCACCCGCATCCTCGACGCGGCCGAGGAACTGTTCATGCAGCACGGCTTCGAGGGCACCTCGATGCGCCTGCTCACCGCCAGGGCGGGCGCCAACCTCGCCGCGGTCAACTATCATTTCGGCTCCAAGGACGCGCTGATCGAGGCGGTGTTCCGGCGGCGCCTGGATCCGATGAATGCGTCCCGCATCGCCGAGCTCGACCGGCTGGAAAAGGAAGCCGGCGGCCGGCCGCTCGCCGCGCAGCAGATCATCGGCGCCTTCGTCGGCGCGAGCCTGCGCATGAT
>Ga0247727_10010077_pt1 | contig 16848 bp, 18 predicted proteins | sample WisWelCaveWW1625_FD_202498 | JGI IMG/M metagenome (GOLD analysis project Ga0247727, IMG submission 202498) | Biofilm microbial communities from Wishing Well Cave, Virginia, United States - WW16-25 | ecosystem: Environmental > Aquatic > Deep subsurface > Groundwater > Cave microbial mat | place...
CTCAACCCCTGCTTCAACATACTCTATCCCTTCGGGTCATCACCCAATAATACATGCAAGCCTCATACCATCAGGCAGCAAGGAAGATGAAAACTGAAAATCTACCAAGCGGGATGCACTGACTTTTCAGGGGTCAGGCTCACCAATTTTTTTTCTTTCAACCTTGCCGACAAACCTCCAGAACAGGTATTTAACACTAATAAGGACTGTGCCATTTTGCCCTTTGATATTTCTACGAAGATAATCCCCCCGTTCATGTAACGCTTTTTTAAATTGCATTTATTCGAGCCTCCAGAGGAGAAGGGGCTAAAAGGGGCTGTATCAAAAGACTTTTGATACAGCATCTTAGGGTGAGGTGAATGTCGAGAATAAAAAACTAATAGAACAATAGGGTCGCTAAATTTGAAACATGAACACAAACGAATTTAATGTACTGATAAAATCCAGGCGCTCAGTTTTCCCCAAAGATTACAGTGGTGAAAAAGTAGATGATGCCATTGTTCAGCAAATGCTCGAGAATGCTAACTGGGCACCAACGCATAAGTTCACAGAACCCTGGCGGTTCATCGTGTATACCGGAGAAGGAAGAAAAAAACTGGCTGACCTTCAAGCGGCAGTTTACAAACAAAAGACAGAAAAAGACAGTACGTTTAAAGAAGAGCGCTACCAGAATTTATTAATCAAGCCATTTGAATCATCACACATTATTCTTGTGTACATGAGGCGCGATGAAAAGAAATCCGTGCCGGAGATTGAAGAGATGGGAGCTGTGTTTTGTGCAATCGAAAACATGTACTTTACTGCTACCGCATATAGTGTAGGGTGTTATTTGAGCACAGGGGGTGTTACGTATTTTGAAGAGGCTAAGACTGCCTTTGGATTATCTGCTGAAGACCGGATTATAGGATTTTTTCACATAGGTATGCCAAAACATTCCAGTCAAGTGAGCAGACGTAATCCTGTTGAAGAGAAAATCACTTGGGTTAAGAGTTAGTCGTCAGATCGCTCCAAGTGGTCTGACGACTCTACCATTACTGCGCAACATTAATAATTTTCTCCAACGGAATACTGCTGGCTAATTTCGTGATCTCCGCTTCAGAGATATTACCATTGTAATGTAACGTCAACATGGAGTTACCAAATGGGGTTTGCACATCGTAGCCTGTTACAAGACCGTTTTCATCAGCTTGCTTTGTTAATAAAGTTTTGTAGCCCTGTATTTTAATTACCTTTTGATTACCATCTCCTGAATTCATAATCATGGGCATGGAAAGAATTGCACTGATGCCCGCCATCATGGGCGAGTCGCTCACAATATCAATATTCGCATTTTTATCCTGGGCTGTTCCATATGTGCGGTGTACATATAACCCCGCGAAACTTGCCGACATACCGCTAACATTATCATCTTTTACATTATAGGCAAGCGCGCCCAAGGTAGTTGGCAATACTTTCATTATTTCTTTACCAATGGCTACATCCACTTCGCGCAACGCATTTTCAAGATTGAAGCGCGCATCTTCAAGATTGCCTGAATTGTATGCTGTCTTCGCGCTCGCCAGACTTTTATCAAATTCCTGAGCCATCACAACCGTGCAAAGACTTAGGGTTAGTATCGATAGAATTAAATTTTTCATTTGTATTAGAAATTATTTTTCACCTAAAGTTTTTTTGATTCCGTCAATATCAAAAGCATTCGCAGCATTCATCATGTCTTGCTCGGATGCAAAGTTTACACCTTCCCAAACAATCAACGAAGACTGACCGAGCGGTACGCTGAGTTTATATCCAGAAGCATCGCTATATTCAATTATGCCTTTGTATCCCTTCACTTTTGTTTGTTTCCAGTTTTGCTGGCCTCCCGTAGTAGCATAGTTAGCATTGGCCATGTACGCATTATAAGACGACATCCATGCAGAGTTATTGGCAATGTCCATACGCAATTGTTTGTCGCCATTTTCATATTCGCGATGGATTGTCAGTCCAACCCAACCCGCACCCATGCTTGTTACCTGATCAGCTTCTGCATCTTTCTTCAATCCGGCAACTGCTTCAGGAAGGGACTTTAATACATTCTGTCCGATTTCCATCTCAACACCTAGCATTGCCTGCTTGATGGCGTATCGCGCTTCAGAATAATTTGCCGATTTAAAAGCAGTTTCGGCATCGGCCATGCTTTGCTTTACATCGGGAGGTGTAACAACCAAACCACCTCCGCCTTTGTTGGATGGATCTCCCGGATTTTCGGTTGTTTGATTTGGGGTGCCAGTATTATTTCCAGTACCCGTCTTTGGCTGTACTTTTTTCTCCAGTGCTTTTTCACCGGCCTGCGCAGCTTTCTGCTTGAGCTTGCCCAGCACACCTTGTGCAGAACACGCAATAGAAATGCTTAGCACAGCTATTGCCGTTATTAAGATTTTTGACTTTAACATGACTAAGGGTTTTATAGGATATTAAAGGTACAAGAAAAATACTCCGTTGTTTCCTGGCTGTCCGGATTTATCCGAAATTCCCGAAATGAAAAAACCAGCCATTATTCCGTTTGATTTTGTGTTGGAGCAACTCTTTTCGCTTGAGCCGCGCGTACGGCCCATGTTTGGCTGTCAGGCAATTTATGTAGGAGAAAAGATTATGCTGATTCTCCGAAATAAACCGGGAGAACACGAAGATGACAATGGCATTTGGATTTCCACAAAGGCTGAACATCATGCTACACTCAAAAAAATATTTCCATCCATGCGCTCCATTCATGTGTTGGGCAATGGCGAAACCAATTGGCAGAATCTTCCGGCAGAGGCAGATGACTTTGAAGAGAGTGCTTTTAAAGTTTGTGATCTTATTTTAAAAAATGATCCCCGAATCGGGAATGTGCCTAAAGCGAGAAAGCCACGCCTGCTGAAAGGCAGTAAAAAACGTCAATAGAATTAAATGTCAGCCTGAGTAAACCATCCCGCACCTTTGAGGGATACCTGTTAATGACATTTCCGGTTTGACCTCACCCCAATTAAATCGTGTACAACCAGAACGCTTTGAGCTACCCCTCTCCATTGGAGCTTGTCGAAGGCAGGTACCGAAATTTAGTTCACCTCATTAAACAGTACATCGATCTGTGTATAGTACAGGGTGGTGGTACCCTCAAATCCTGAATCAGTACCTACTACTAACCAAATCTCACCGGACGCATCGGTGGTAATTACAAAACTGTTACTGGAACTGTTGTTACGGGTAATCACTGTAAATTCCGTGGTAGTAGGACTCACACCAACATGTCCGATATTGATCATATCTGCACCCTCTTCCGACTGGTTCCCCTTGTCTATGTTCACTCGGTATATACCGGTTTCTAATTCCTTCTTTGGCTCCAACAGTGTAGCCCCCGCCTTGAGGTACACATTTTCACCGGGCGCACCACCAATTCCAACTGCCTCAGTCTGCGCATCAGAGGCAACCTTCACATTGAAAAGCATGAAGTAAGTAGTGTTAGGACGCAGACCAGAAATTTTCTTTTTTATGAACATGAAAAGATCATCGCTGTGGTTATTACCAGAAACGAGCAATCCCTTTTTTGTTGTATCGCCAGGGATTGTATCACGTTTAAAAAGAAGTTCGTAAGCTACAGAGTCTCCCTCCGGGTAATCTGCAAAATCACCTGTCCATCCTTCATCGGAATCATTAAAAAAATACGAGATTGAAAACACCGTAATCTCCTGATCGGGCAGTGTGCACGCACTCATAAATACCATTAAACCAACAATACCTAATTTCAACTTCCGCATCATACCTCAAAATTAATCATAATCTAGTCCTTAGACACATCAGACTCTAACTCGGTTGGAATGGACAAAATCACTCTGCATTTACGTACCTTCATGCCTATGAATAAACTCATGATGTTTCTTTTATGCGTTGCCCTTATCGCCTGCACCGAGATCTCCTATAAAGAGCCACAGCCTAAGGGAATTAAATCACTGACAGAAGTTCCTTCAAAACTTCATGGTACTTATTTGTGGGAAGGAGATACGATTATTTTTTTTGATAAAGGATTTCGTGCAAAGGATAAAAAAGAGGATGTTCTGTATTTAAGTGACAGCATTGTTCTAAAGAAATACAAGAACCATTACTTCGTTAGTTATCGCGATGGCCATGAATGGCTATTGCGGGTATTAAAGACGCAAAAAAATAGTGACTTGTTATACCTCGAAATGGAAAACGTTCCAGATGATGATGCTCAACGAAAAATGTTTATTGAAAAACTGTCGAAAGAAACCCCTGTCATTGAAAATACCGTTGACAGCGTCACGCATTATGTGATTGATCCTTCACCGAAGAAGCTATATGAACTGATCCATAAAGGTTTTTTCAAAGAAAAAGGTACACTGAAAAAAATAAACTAATTACTTCTTCCCATCGAAAGGATCAACTGCTTCTTCGACATCCAAATGTTCCAGGTACCTTTTATCTCCACCGAACTATCGGGTCGTGTTAGAACAACGGCTTTCGTATAAAGCATGGAGTCAGTCCCGATTTTCTGAACATTATCTTGCAACGAAGTGCCTTCTATTACACTATTAATATAGGCATCAATTAATTGTTGCTCAATTTCCAATCCGTTAGCTGTGCCTGGCTCAAGCCAATGAATCTTAACACCTGTGACCTTCTCAACGGAATCAGCAACAGAATTTGAAGTCAGCCCTTCCATCACGGATCGACCTTTTGCAAATGCTGCTTCGGTTATTTCCGCATCGGTTACTTTTACAATCGCCTGCTGTTCACTGGCCTCCAGCATCTTCTTGCGTTGTTCATCCGTCAGCGAACCCCCGCAAGCAAATAAGGACAGCGCAAATAAAATCAATAACAACTTGTTCATGTCACAATATAGTCACTTTGTGCCTTTGAGTCTTGGTGGCAAGAATAAGTTGAGCCACAAAGACACGAAGACACAAAGTTGTTACCGTGCCAAATCCTAATCCAAAAATCATTATTCCTGATTAACTTTGCGCCTCTTATACGGATATGGTTCAAAAACTGGAAGAAATAAAGCATCGTTTTGAAGAAGTTGGCTTGTTGCTGGTACAGCCTGAGATCATTCAGGATATTAAAAAGTACATGCAGCTGAGCAAGGAATACAAAGATCTTGAGAAGATTGTGATTAAATACAATCAATACAGTGATGCCCTGAACCACCAACAGCAGGCAAAGGAAGTGCTGGAAAAAGAGAAGGATGCGGACTTGCGTGCCATGGCCAAGGAAGAACTGGATGAACTGAGTCCAAAAATTGAACAAGTGGAGATTGAGCTGAAAGAGATGCTCATTCCAAAAGATCCGAACGATGACAAAAATATCATTCTTGAAATCCGCGGTGGTACCGGTGGAGATGAGGCCGCACTTTTCGCAGGTGATTTATTTCGAATGTATCAGCGCTTTTGCGACAGGCGCGGACTAAAACTTACCGTGTTAGATTCTTCTGATGGTACAGCCGGAGGATATAAAGAAATTGTCAGTAGTGTTGCAGGCGAAGGCGCTTATGCGTTATTCAAATTTGAGTCGGGAGTGCACCGCGTACAACGCGTACCTGATACCGAACAACAAGGCAGAGTACACACCTCAGCCGCATCGGTTGCCGTGTTGCCCGAAGTAGAGGATGTGAGCATTGAAATTAATCCGGCCGACATTGAAGTACAAACTTCGCGTTCGGGTGGTGCTGGCGGACAAAACGTAAACAAGGTGGAAACGAAAGTGCAACTCACGCACAAGCCAACCGGCATTGTGATCACCTGCCAGGTAGAGCGTTCGCAGCTTGGCAACCGTGAACGTGCCATGAAAATGCTGAAGGCCAAACTCTACGACCTGGAAGTGGAAAAACAACAGGCAGAATTAGGAGCGGTAAGAAAACTGATGGTACGCAGTGGCGACCGGTCGGAGAAGATCAGGACTTATAATTATCCACAAAGCCGTGTTACCGATCATCGTATCGGGTACACGCAACATAATCTTCCTGCTATCATGAGTGGCGAGATTGACGATTTCATTGAACAACTGCGCATTGCCGACAGCGCTGAAAAAATGGCAGAAGGGGCTTCTCTCTAACCGATTAAAAATCTTTTCACTAATTTTAATCAAGAACCAAATCACGTATGAGAAAAGGACTAATTACAATTGGAATTATTGCTGTAGTTGCATTGATTCTGTACAATTTTTTTGTTGGAAAGTACAACACCATGGTGGAGCTTCAGGAAGCGATACCAAAAGAATGGGCTATGGTGGAAAATCAGTATCAGCGCAGGGTGGATTTAATTCCAAACCTGGTGAATACCGTTAAAGGGTATGCAAATTTTGAACAGGAGACCCTTACAAAAGTAATTGAGGCAAGGGCCAGCGCTACGCAGATAAAAATTGACCCGAGCAACTTAACGCCCGAGGCTATTCAACAATATCAACAGGCTCAAAACGGATTAAGCTCTGCGTTGGGAAGACTCCTTGCTGTGGCGGAGGCGTATCCTGATTTAAAAGCAAATCAGAATTTTCTTGATTTGCAGGCCCAACTGGAAGGAACTGAAAACAGAATCACGGTTGCCCGTAACCGCTTCAATGAAGTAGTTCAGCCTTATAATGTGTACATCAAGCGGTTCCCAGCCAACACGCTGGCTAATATGTACGGTTTCGAACCTAAAGGGTATTTTGAAGCAGCCGCTGGCTCAGAGAAAGCTCCTGAAGTAAAATTCTAAGTTCAATCAACAAATAAATAACCCTGCCCCTTCCGGGTTTTTTAATTTTATGAACACAAAACTTATTCTGACGGCTAGCGCCCTATTCCTAGGATCGGCTGGCTTGGCTTTAACTTTTATTCCAGCTGAGATTTTAGGTTACTTTAAAATTGAAGCCACTAAGCTCCTTCAACTATTCTTACAAATAGGAGGCGCCCTTTACTTTTCATTTGCCTTGCTTAACTGGATGAGCAAAGCAAATATTATTGGCGGCATCTACAACAGGCCCATAGCTGTAGCAAACTTTACTCATTTTTTTATTGCTGGGCTTGCCTTGATTAAAGCGCTAATATCCAATCCGGATTTGATGTACGGAATTTGGGCTATCGGAATTCTATATACAGCATTTGCCATTTCGTTTGGCGTAATTCTCTTTACTCATCAATTAAGTGAACCCCCAAAGAACTAGTGGGGTATTTTTCGCTTCGAGATTTGTAGGGGAAGTAATAACTTCCATGCGGCTAACTTCGAAAGTATGAGGCTCATTACTATAATTGTTTACACAATATGCCATCCCTGACGAGGCGATACGATCAGCAAGAGGAACGGCATCAACCAAAAAACCTCGACTTGTCGAGGCTTTTATGATGCTTTAAAAAAATTATAACGTTCTCTTCACCTCACGTTGCTCGTATGCTTCAATCACATCGCCCACGTTAATGTCGTTGAAGTTCTTGATACTGATACCGCAATCGTAGCCTGACTTCACTTCACTCACATCATCTTTAAAGCGTTTCAGCGCGCCCATTTCTCCGGAGTACACCACAATACCATCGCGGATGAGGCGTATCGGGTTGCTGCGCTTCAGGTATCCATCAGTTACCATACAGCCAGCTACCGTTCCCACTTTCGTGATCTTGAATACTTCGCGCACTTCCGCATTACCCACTATCACTTCCTGTGTTTCAGGAGCCAACATACCTTCCATCGCGGCTTTTACCTCGTTGATGGCATCGTAAATAATAGAATACAAACGAATTTCAATCTCTTCATTGTCTGCAATTCGTCTTGCAGCATTCGATGGACGAACCTGGAAGCCGACAATAACCGCATCAGAAGCAGATGCTAACAACACATCGGATTCTGAAATCTGACCCACACCACGGTGAATGATCGCAACCTGTATCTCTTGCGTAGAAAGTTTCAATAATGAATCCGACAACGCCTCTACTGAACCATCCACGTCACCTTTCACAATCACGTTCAGTTGTTTGAAGTTACCGATCGCCAAACGTCTTCCGATTTCATCAAGCGTAATGTGCTTCTTGGTGCGAATGCTTTGTTCACGCAAAATTTGTCCGCGTTTAGCCGCAAGTTCTCTTGCTTCCCGGTCGGACTCCATCACCATGATTTTTTCACCCGCCTGAGGTGCGCCATCCAAACCAAGCATTTGTGCCGGAGTTGAAGGGCCTACTTCATTTACACGCTTACCGGTATCATCGAACATCGCTTTTACACGACCATAATGTGCACCAGCCAATAGAATATCTCCGATCTTCAGTGTTCCGGTCTGTACCATGATGGTGGTCACATACCCACGGCCTTTATCGAGCTGGGCATCAATCACTGAACCTAAAGCAGGTTTATTCGAATTCGCTTTAAGATTTAATATCTCGGCTTCTAACAGAACCTTCTCGAGCAAATCATCAATTCCTTTTCCGGTCTTTGCTGAAATTTCCTGACACTGATATTTACCACCCCACTCTTCAACAAGAATATTTATTTTGGAAAGTGAATCCCTGACTTTTTCCGGATTCGCACCCGGTTTATCCATTTTATTGATCGCTACAATGATCGGCACACCGGCTACCTGGGCGTGATTGATTGCTTCTTTTGTTTGCGGCATCACATCATCATCGGCAGCCACCACAATAATCGCGATGTCTGTCAGTTTAGCACCACGCGCACGCATGGCAGTAAACGCTTCGTGACCGGGTGTATCCAGGAATGTAATCTTGTTTCCACTTTGATTGGTTACAGAATATGCACCAATGTGTTGTGTAATTCCACCGGCTTCGGATGCCGTTACTTTTGTTTTTCGGATGTAGTCCAGCAAAGAAGTTTTACCGTGGTCAACGTGCCCCATAATGGTAACGATGGGCGCGCGCGGTGATAAATTCTCTTCTGCGTCCTGTTCTTCTACTGCTTCCAGGTCGTCTTCGGCAGAAATAAACTGAACCTCATATCCAAACTCATCCGCAATGACCGTAATCGCTTCTGCATCCAATCGTTGATTGATCGATACAAACATTCCCAGGCTTAAGCATGTGGAGATCACATCGTTCACGGAAACGTTCATGAGCGATGCCAGGTCATTGGCAGAAATAAATTCTGTCAGCTTCAGTGTTTTTGAATCTTCCTCTTCCTGAAGCACCTTCTCATCGTGCGCATCCGAAAAGGCCTGACGTTTTTCTCTTCTGTATTTTGATCCAGCTCCCTTCTTATGGCCTCCGCTTAGCTTGGCCAGGGTGGCACGAATCTGTTCCTGAATTTCTTTTTCGGTTGGTTCAGCTTTTTGCGTACGCGGAGGCAAAGGTCGTCCTCCCCCTCCTCGTTGATTAGTACCTGCCGGACGTTGTTGGCCACCCTGCCCTCTATTATCACCCTGGGACGGGATACGTTTTCTCGGTCTTTTTTTACGAGCATCTTCCTTCAGATCAGAAGAAGCAACGGGTTGATCCTTCTTCTTCTCAACAGGTAAATCAATTTTATCAACCACTTTCAGGCCTTGCAGCTTGCCTGCTTTTGCCTTTATTAATTCAGGATCCGGTTGTTTTTCAGCGGCTACTGGCTTCTCCTCTTTAACAGGCTTAACTGGTTCTTCTTTAACTTCTTCTTTCTCTTTCTTTTTCCCCTTCGCTGCGGGGGCAGCCTTTTTCTCTAGATCAATTTTGCCAGCAACCTTAATTCCTTCAAGCACAGGTCGCTCGCGCTCAACCTTCTCAGGTTTCTCCTCTTCCTTTTTAGTGACAAGATTTTTAATCAGGACACTTTCTTCTTCTTCAACCTGTTTCTTCGTTTCCTTTTCGGTTTCGATGGTGATATTATCAACATGCTTTGCGCCAATGGTAAGACCCGAAGCTTCAAGTTTTTCGGTGGCAGAAGAAGCATATTCTTTAGATAATATGGCGAACTGCTCAGGCGTAAGTTTAGCGTTGGGGTTGTTCTCAACCTCATGCCCTTTCTTAGCCAAAAACCCAAACACGGTGTGTAACCCAACGTTGAGTTTTCGTGCCGCCTGGCTTGCTCGTATCGATTTTTCTTCTGCCATTCCCAAATATTGTTCTTTTTTAAAGACTTAAAAAGTTATGCTTTTACCTCTGTTGTTATGCTTCGAATTCTTTTTTCAGAACGTTGTGAAGACTTTCAACAGTTTCTTCTTCCAGGTCTGTTCGTCTCACTAACTCTTCTTTATTTAATGCTAACACGCTCTTCGCAGTATCAAGTCCAATGCGTTTCAGTTCATCGATTACCCAACTCTCAATTTCATCTGAGAATTCATCCAAATCCACATCTTCTTCCTGTGCACCATCCAGCTCACGGAATACATCAATTTCATATCCGGCCAACCGACTTGCCAGTTTAATGTTCAAGCCTCCCTTACCAATCGCTAATGAAACCTGGTCTGGTTTCAGATATACCATGATGCGATTATTATCTTTATCAACTTTGATGCTTGAAATTTTTGCCGGGCTTAACGCACGCGATACAAAAAGATCTAGATTCTCAGTGAAGTTGATTACGTCAATATTTTCGTTTTGTAATTCACGAACAATGGCGTGAATACGGGAGCCTTTCATTCCCACACAAGCACCTACCGGGTCAATGCGGTCATCGTAAGATTCCACAGCAACTTTTGCTCGTTCTCCCGGTTCGCGTACCGCTTTCTTAATCGTTATTAATCCATCGTATACTTCCGGTACTTCCTGCTCGAACAAGCGCTCTAAAAACACAGGAGAAGTTCTTGAAAGTATAATTTTCGGATTTCCATTTACCATCTCCACTTTGTGAACGATGGCTCTTACGGTTTCTCCTTTTCTGTAACGATCTTTTGGTATTTGCTCTCCGCGAGGAATCGAAATTTCATTTCCTTCGGCATCAATCAATAACACCTCTTTACCCAATACCTGGTAAACTTCTCCATTAATGATTTCCCCCACCAGGTCTTTGTACTTCTGATAAATAATATCCTTCTCCAGGTCTTTCACTTTTTGCATGAGTGTCTGACGTGCAGTAGTAACAGCCCTGCGGCCAAAATCTTCTAAATAAATTTGCTCGGCTACTTCTTCACCGACTTCAAAATCGGGCTCAATTTTCTGGGCTTCGGTCAACGCAATCTTATCATGCTCCCAAATGTCTTCTGAGTTATCGTCAACGATTTCACGGAAGCGCCAAATTTCAAGGTCACCCTTGTCGGCATTTACAATGATATCGAAGTTATCGTCTGTCTCGTACTTCTTACGGATCATGTTCCGGAATACATCTTCCAGTATTCTGATCATCGTAGGGCGATCGATGTTTTTTTGTTTCGCAAAGTCTGCAAACGACTCTATGAGTGTACTAGCGTCCATCACAATTATTATTTAAATGATACCAACACAAATGTTTTGTCAATGTCTTCAAAAGAGATTTCTACTGCTTTCTCTTCTTTCTTTTTTCCCGTTCCAACCTGTTGAAGAAGTTCTATCTTGTTTTCAAGTACTTGCGATAGTTTCCCTTCTACAGAGTTAACTTTCGTTTTCACTTTTACGTTCCGGCCAATGTTCTTTACATACTGGCGTCTGTTTTTCAAGGGCTGATCCAATCCCGGAGTGGAAACTTCGAGCACAAATGCCCCTTCTACAAGATTGGTTTCATCCAGGGCCGTTGAAAGTTCCCTGCTTAATTCAGCACAGTCATCAATGTTAACTCCCTTATCCCCGTCCAGGATTACCAGTAGTTTTTTAGGATTATTGCGGAGCGAGGTGATCACATCTACCACAAAGTGGCTGTCATCTTTAAGATGCGATTCCGCCAGCTTTTTGATTTCCTCCGCCAATTCCATAAAAAAGTATATAAACAAAGAGGGGACTTGTGTCCCCTCTTCTGATTATCTCGTTAAGTGAGGCAAAGGTAATCTATTTTTAGATTTCAGCAAAGCAGGTAGGGAATTGTTGATTTTTCAGGATTACCGGGACCATATTTTTCGCTTTATTTGAAACTTATGCGAATTAGTTTTTTGGTTTTTATCGTTGTTTTTGGTCTTGTATCATGCACAAGTGAAAAAGATAAAAAAGTCTACCCCGAGGCTGAAAAATCCGCGAAAGCGGTGACAATACCTGAATTCAATGCTGATTCAGCTTACTATTTTGTAAAAAAGCAAGTGAGTTTTGGACCGCGTATTCCAAATACGGCTGCCCACCAAAATGCAGGGGATTATTTTATCGCTCAATTCAAAAAATACGGAGCAGCAGTATTCGTGCAGGAATTTTCTGCCCCCACATATGATAATCAAAAACTTAACCTTAGAAATATTATTGCATCGTTCAATCCTGAAAAAAAGAAACGGATTTTACTGGCAGCGCATTGGGACACCCGACCTTTTTCCGATAAAGATCCTGAGAAACCAAATGCTCAGTTTGATGGAGCAAACGATGGAGCCAGTGGTGTAGCGATATGGTTAGAAATTGCCCGGGTGATGAGCGATAATCAACTACCAGAAGTTGGTGTTGATTTTTTACTTTTTGATGGAGAGGACTGGGGCGAAAAAGAGGGGCAGCAGAACACCCATCCTTTACCAGAGGGTTTGCAAGATTGGTGGTGTTTGGGTTCTCAGCACTGGTCTAAAAATAAACACAAGCCCAACTATTCGGCTTACTATGGAATTTTATTAGACATGGTTGGAGGGAAAAATGCGCAGTTCGCAAGAGAAGGTTATTCCATGGAATACGCTCCAAGTGTTGTAGATAAAGTTTGGAACGCGGCCTCTCGTTCAGGATTCTCTCACGTTTTCATCAACGCACAAGCTGGTTTCATTACAGACGATCACAAGTTCGTAAACGAGATTGGAAAAATACCGATGATTGACATTGTGAGCTACGAGCAAACCGCAGGCTTTGGCGATTTTCATCACACCCGCAAAGACAATATGGAAATCATCAGCAAAGAAACTTTACACGCGGTGGGTAAAACTTTGCTGAATGCGATTTACTATGAGTAATGTCGGCAATGTCTGAACTATGATTTGTATGATTTAAGGACCTGCCTACCGGCAGGCAGGTTACCATGAATCTTAGAGAAGCTTCATGCGTATCATAGCAATCAGGTAAATCAAAGTTTATGACAATTTTTTACTACGGATAATACTCAGGAAGATTTCTCAGGTATTCACCATAGCCACTTTTTTCCAAGGGCTTTGCCAATGATAATAGTTGTTGCTGATCAATGAATCCCAAACGATACGCTATCTCTTCAATGCATCCAATCTTCAATCCCTGACGCTGTTCAATTACCTGAACAAAATTTGCAGCCTGCAATAGCGAATCAAATGTACCGGTATCAAGCCAGGCGGTTCCTCTGCTCATCGGGGCAACTTTTAGTTTTCCCCCTTTTAAATATGCGTTATTGATGGCTGTAATTTCAAGTTCCCCTCGCGGGCTGGGTTTTAGTGCTTTAGCTATTGACACCACTTCGTTGTCGTAAAAATAGAGCCCAGGGACTGCGTAGTTTGATTTTGGTTTCTCAGGTTTTTCTTCAATGGAGATTGCTTTCATCTCATTGTCGAACTCAACTACGCCATATCGTTCCGGATCATTAACGTGATAGGCAAAAACAATTCCACCAGTAGGGTCAGAACACGACTGAAGTAATTTCATCAATCCCGATCCATAAAAGATATTATCACCCAGAACGAGTGCAACACTATCCTGACCAATAAATTTTTCACCAATGATAAATGCCTGGGCGAGACCTTCTGGTTTAGGCTGCTCAGCATACGTGAACTCACATCCAAGCTGTTTGCCCTCTCCTAGTAATTTTTTAAAAAGCGGTAAGTCATGTGGAGTTGATATGATCAGAATTTCTCGGATGCCTGCCATCATCAACACCGACAACGGATAGTAGATCATGGGCTTGTCGTACAGCGGCATGAGTTGTTTACTAACAGCGAGAGTCAGTGGATGTAATCGTGTGCCAGAGCCGCCTGCCAAAATGATTCCCTTCATCGGTCTTGATACATTTTAGTATAGTATTGAAGATATGCCCCGGAAGTTACGTTTTTAAGCCATTCCTGGTTATTTAAATACCAATCCACGGTTCTTTCAATGCCTTCTTCAAAGGAAACCTCCGGCCTCCAGCCTGTTTCACTGATCACTTTTGATGGATCAATTGCATAGCGCAAATCATGACCCGGTCTGTCTTTCACATACGTAATCAGGGATGCTGAGGCTCCTTCCTCTCTGTCTAATTTCTTGTCGAGAATGCGGCACAACAATTTTACAAGATCAATATTCTTCCACTCGTTGTTGCCCCCAATGTTATATATCTCTCCCGGTTTACCTTTATGAAAAATCGCGTCAATAGCTTTTGCGTGATCCTCTACATACAGCCAGTCACGGATGTTCTCACCCTTGCCGTACACGGGTAGTGGCTTTTTCTGAATGATATTGTTGATCATTAACGGTATGAGCTTCTCTGGAAAATGATACGATCCATAATTGTTCGAACACCGGCTGATCATAGCAGGCAATCCGTAACTGTTATTGAATGCCAATACAAAATGATCGCTGCTGGCTTTTGAGGCAGAATAAGGTGAACGTGGATCCAAAGGAGTTTCTTCAGTAAAATACCCCGAAGCAATTGATCCATAAACTTCATCGGTAGAAATGTGATAGAATACTTTATCAGCGTAATTTCCTTGCCAGGAGGCTTGTGCCACTTTTAAAATCCGAACCGTACCAATGATATTGGTAATGGCAAATTCATCTGGATTGTGAATGGAGCGATCTACATGTGACTCGGCAGCAAGATGAATTACATTGTTTATTTTATATTTTTTGAAAGTCTCGGATAGAAATTCTGTGTCAAGGATGTCGCCTTTAACAAAGTGATAGTTTGGATTTCCATCTACATCGGTAAGGTTCTCAAGATTACCGGCATATGTGAGCTTATCATAGTTGATGATGGCGTAATCAGGATATTTATTAACAAACAAGCGGACTACATGTGATCCAATAAATCCAGCGCCTCCTGTAATCAAGATGTTCTTCTTGCTCATTTACTATTTCCGTTCACGATTTTACGACCCACACTATAATAGGTAAACCCAAGTTCAGCAATTTCATCCAGTCCATAGAGATTTCGTCCATCAAAAATGACTTTGGTTTTCATGGCCAAAGCCATGCGCTCAAAATCTGGATTTCGATACTCTGGCCATTCGGTTGCAATCAGCAAGGCATCGGCTCCCTGAAGTATATCATATTGATTTTCGCTATACTGAATTTTGTCACTGAATATCTTTTTGACGTTCTCCATCGCTTCCGGATCGTGCCCCCGAACGACAGCGCCCCCATCAATTAATTCCTGAATATTATATAACGATGGAGCTTCCCGAATATCATCGGTATACGGTTTGAACGAAAGACCCCACATGGCAATTGTTTTTCCTTTCAGCGATCCGTTAAAATATTTCTTCATACTACCAATCAGCTTTGTTTTTTGCTTATCGTTTACGGACATCACGGCTTTCAAAATTTTGAAGTCATAATCAGCATCATCAGAAGATTTCGCGAGTGCTTTTACATCTTTAGGAAAACAACTTCCACCGTATCCAATTCCTGCAAAAAGAAAACGCTTGCCAATTCTACTGTCTGTACCGATGCCTTTTCGAACTAAGTCTACATCGGCTCCTAGTTTTTCACAGAGGTTAGCAATCTCGTTCATAAACGTAATTTTGGTAGCCAAAAAGGCATTTGCAGCGTATTTTGTAAGTTCCGCAGAGCGCTCATCCATCAAAATTATTGGGTTACCCTGGCGAGTAAAAGGTGCATACAAATTTTCGATTACCTTAATCGCACGTTGTGAGCGTGTTCCAACCACTACGCGTTCGGGTTTCATAAAATCTTCCACTGCCAACCCTTCGCGTAAAAATTCAGGATTGGAAACCACATCAAATTCTACGGAAGCGTTGCGTGCGATACTTTCTCTCACTAACTCCGATGTTCCAACCGGTACTGTACTTTTATTAACGATTACCGTGTACTCTTTTAACAATGGACCAATTTGCTCTGCCACTTTTAAAACGTATTGAAGATCGGCTGAGCCATCTTCGCCCGGAGGTGTTGGCAACGCGAGCAGAATAATCTTTGCGTCTTTAATTCCTGTTGCCAGATCGGTCGTAAAAAACAGTCTGCCTTGGTGCAGGTTTTTTTCAAACATTGTCTCAAGGCCGTGTTCAAAAATTGTAATTTTTCCTTGCTGCAGTGTTGAGACCTTCTTCTCATCAATATCCACACAGGTAACAGTATTACCTGTTTCAGCGAAACATGTTCCTGTTACTAATCCTACATATCCTGTTCCTATAACCGCTATTTTCATAATTGTGCTTAAAAAGGAGTCAAAAATAATTCTTTTATCAGAACCCCTCCGAATGGTTTAAATGAGGAGCTAATAATTAAACAACCTAACAGTCGTTTGCCTATTCTAAAAAATGCCTAACTTCGTATCCCTTAAACTATTAAATACTGATTTATGGAGGTTTTAGAAGAAAAGTTGACTGGAGTAAACTTTGAGGAGAGCGAGAATCAGCAGATGATCGCACAAATGATCCGCGATTTCGGGAAAAAGGAAATTATGCCTAAAATGATGGAATGGGATGAATCACAGGAATTCCCGATCGAGGTATTCAAAAAAATGGGCAAGCTTGGAATCATGGGTGTGCTTGTACCCGAAGAATATGGAGGTGCTGGTTTTGGTTATCCCGAATACGTAACGGCTATTGTTGAACTCTCAAAAATTGATGGCTCCATTGGCCTGTCTATGGCTGCACACAACTCACTGTGCATCGGACATATTCTTCAACATGCCAACGAAGAACAAAAGCAAAAAT
>Ga0247727_10010078_pt1 | contig 16848 bp, 21 predicted proteins | sample WisWelCaveWW1625_FD_202498 | JGI IMG/M metagenome (GOLD analysis project Ga0247727, IMG submission 202498) | Biofilm microbial communities from Wishing Well Cave, Virginia, United States - WW16-25 | ecosystem: Environmental > Aquatic > Deep subsurface > Groundwater > Cave microbial mat | place...
CTTTCATGGGTGGCGTCCCTTTCATCCCGGCTGCTAACCGGGCGCTTGGTTGAAGTCAAACTTCCAACTTTCAACCGAAAGGCTACGCCGCCTTTTTCATTTACACACTTTTTGATCGTACCTCGCCCTGCGACAAACGCGCCTGTGTTGAACAGCAGGAATCGCAATGATTTCGTTAGAGCGCTCGGATCGCCCCGCATCCCGCCACCCACTGGACAACCATGCCAATAGCCAAGATCGAAGTCTGTCGGGCTCGCCCACCCGAGCAGACAGCGGCTCTCATCGAGGCTGTTTATCAAGCCCAACTCGAAGCGCTCAAGCTCCCAGCGGATGACAAACAGATTCGCTATGTAGAGCACAAGCCAGCGCACTTCCCGGTCCCCCCTGGCAAGACTGAAGACTACACGTTTGTTGAGTTCTTGCTCTTTCCTGGCCGGTCGCTCGACGCAAAGCGCAAGCTGTACCAAGGTATCGTGCGTCGCTTTGGAGAGCTGGGCATCCAACCGAGCGATATCATCATCGTCCTGCACGAGCCTCCGCTCGAAAACTGGGGAATTCGCGGTGGTGTGCCTGCCTCCGAGTTGGACCTCGGATTCAATCTCAAGGTGTGAAGATGACCGGCCGCGGCGCGCAACGCCATGCGGCATGAACACCGGACAAAATCGTTGAAATCCGACTGAGGAGCATCGCAATGATAAGGAAACAACAAGTCATCGAATCAGGCGGCGGCCCGAGCTACGATTGGTCAAACGACCATATCTGCGTGAAAACGACATGCGATCACGCGGAAGGGCGCGTGACCGTGGTGGAGGACCGGCTCAAACCCGGATTCCACCTCGCGCGCCACTATCACAAGAAAATGACCGAAATTTTTTACCTGCTCGAAGGTGAAGCGACCTTCCATTTCAACGATGAAACGGTCGTCGCCTCGCGCGGAATGACCATCAACATTCCGCCCAGCGTCATCCATGAGGTCCTGAGCAAGCAAGGGGCGCGGCTCATCACGGTATTCAGTCCGGGCGGCTTCGACCAATACCTGAAGGAAATGGCGGCGATGACCGAAGCGCAATTCGCGGATGCGGCGCTGATGCGCAAGCTGTCGGAGCAGTACGACACATGGATGGTGTGAGCCGGCAGCGCCTCATGGTGGCTTCTTTTTCGTTGCCTTTTCAATCATCAGCACGAAGTCGTAGTTCACTCTCGCAATGCCGTCCTTGCCCTTCCTGAAATCGATGATCAACTCGGGTTTGACGCCGAATACGACGTCCGAATCGAGGTACTTGCCGCCCTTGACGAAGAACGCGGTGACCAGGGGCCGGTAGCCCGGCGCCGTGATCCGGAAATGCAGGTGCGGCGGCCGCATCGGATGGCGGCCGGTCGCGACCAGCAGCTTGCCGACCGGCCCGTCGTGCGGCAACGGGTAGTGCAAGGGCTTCACGCAGCGGAAATGAAAGCGCCCGCCGGCGTCGGCGCAGAAGATGCCGCGCAGGTTCATCGCGTCGCCCTTCTGCGAATCGTAGCAACCGTCCGCGCCCGCCTCCCACACGTCCAGCTTCGCTCCCGCGACGGGGTTCCCTTTCGAGTCGCGCACCGTGCCGGAAACCTCGCAGGGGTCCCCGTCCGAGGCGTTCTTCGCGATGCTGGCGCCGAGCGGGTATTGCGGCGCGTTCTCGCGGTGGAACGGCCCCAGCACCGTGGCTTCCGTCGCCCCCGCGCCGGCCTTGTAGTTGAGCGCATCGGTGAGCATGGTGACGCCGAGGGTGTCCGACATCAGGATGAATTCGTTGCGCTTGTCGTCGCACCATTTGCCGGTCTCGGCAAGGAATGCGATTCCCCGGCCCCATTCCTCGGCAGTCGGCTTCACTTCGCGCACGAAGGCGTGCAGTTGCCTGATGAAACGGGTCATCACCTGCTTGAGGCGCGGGTTCTTCGTCTTGCGGATGCGATAAAGCACCTCGCCGGTGAGTTTCTGCTCGCTGAATCTGCGCACGGCCATGGCGGTCTCCTCCCGCTGAAATGCTAACATCGCGCGACGAGGAGGGACCATGCGTAGCGCGCTACTGATTGCCGCATTATTCTTCGCCGCGCAGGCCGCGGCGCAGGACCGGACCATCAAGTTCCTGGTCGGCTTTCCGGCCGGCGCGACCCTGGACACCATGACGCGGCTGATTGCCGAGCGCGCGCGCGCCACGCTCAACCAGCCGGTGGTGGTGGAGAACCGGCCCGGCGCCGCGGGACAGATCGCGATGAACGCTGTGAAGGCCGCGCCCGCCGACGGCCTGACGCTGGTGATGACCCCGCTGGTCACCGTGGTGACCGCGCCGCACATCTACGCGAAGCTACCCTACGACGCCTTCGCCGATTTCGCGCCGGTTGCGCATGCGGCCAATTTCCTTTTTGCCTTCACCACCGGCGCCTCGGTGCCGGCGGCTTCGCTCAGCGAGTTCGTCGCGCTGGTAAAGCAGGATGCGAAGTACGGCAACTATGCCTCGGCGGGCACCGGCAGCCTGCCGCATTTCTTTTCGCTGCTGTTCGCCGATACGGCTGGCATCAAGTTGAACCATATTGGCTACAGGGGCACGGCGCCGCCGCTCATCGATCTGCTCGGGGGCCAGATCTCGGCGTTCATGGGCGTGGTCTCCGACGTCGCCGCGCAGCACAAGGCGGGAAAGTTGCGGGTGCTGGCGACCTCGGGTACGCAGCGCGCGCGGGAGCTGCCCGACATCCCGACCTTCCGTGAGCTGGGCTACAGCATCGAAGGCGGCGGCTGGTATGCGGTGTACGCGCCCGCGAATACGCCGAAGGACGCCGTCGAACGGCTCGCCGGCGCGATCACCGAAGCGATCAGGTCGCCCGAGGTGCGCGGCAAACTCGAAGCGCTGGGCATCGAGCCGACCGGTCTAGGGCCGGCGGAGCTCGCGCGCATCCACAGGGCCGACTACGACAAGTGGGGTCCGGTGATCAAGGCCTCCGGCTTCAAGCCAGAATCTTGAACATCCTTTTCGCTTCACAGAAAGAAAAGCCGGAGTTCTGGTTTCCCCTGCTCCAGAAAGCGTTGCCCGCCGACCGCTTCTTCGCCTGGCCCGAGATCAACGGTGGCGATATCGACGTCGCCGTGGTGGCGACGCACCCGCAGGGCAGCTTCGCCAACCTGTCCCGGCTCAAGCTCATCCAGTCCCTGTGGATGGGCGTCGAGAACATCATCGGCGACCCGGAGCTGCCGCGCGGCGTGCCGGTCGCGCGCCTGATCGACCCGGGCATGGTCGCGGCGATGGGCGAGACGGTCATCGCCTATGTCCTCGATTGGCATCGGCATTTTTATTGCTATCGATCCTTTCAAATTCAGAAAACATGGAAACGCCGGAGGCAATACCTCGCCTCGGACCGCACCGTCGGCGCTCTCGGCCTGGGCGAACTGGGCGGCAGCATCGCGGCGAAACTGCGGGCGCTGGACTTCAACGTCGCCGGCTGGAGCCGCCGGCCGAAGCAGCTGGAAGGAGTGTTTTGCTCAACGGATCTTGACGAAATACTTTCCCGGAGCGATGCCGTGGTTTGCCTGCTACCGCTTACTTCGCAGACCAAGGGCATTCTGAATAAAGACAGAATTCAAAAGATCAAGAAAGACGGCTGCATCATCAATGTCGCGCGCGGCGGGCACCTCGTCGTTCCGGACCTGCTCGCGGCGCTGGAATCCGGGCACCTCGCGCACGCTTACCTGGATGTCTTCGACACCGAGCCGCTGCCCGCCGACAGCCCGCTCTGGTCGCACCCGCGCATCACGCTGACGCCGCACATCGCCGCGCTCACCGATCCGCGCACCTCGGTCGGCAAGATCGCCGAAAACGTCGAGCGCATCCGCCGCGGCGAAAAGCCGCTCAATAAGGTCGATTTCGCAGCCGGCTACTGAGCGTTGGCCGCGGCAAGGATCGAAGCCGCCGCGTCGGCGAGCACCTGGCAGCCGAGCACGATGTCTTCGTCGCGGCTGTCCTCGGCGAAGTCGTGGCTGATGCCGCCGATCGACGGGATGAACAGCATCGCGGACGGGATGCTTGCCGAGATGATCCCGGCATCGTGGAACGCGCCGCTCGGCATGCGCTGCCATTTTCCGGGCGCATGGCGTTGCGCCGCGGTTTCGATGTGCTGCTGCAGCCCCGGGTCCATGCGGGTCGGCGGAATCGGCGTGCGCGACGGGCTCGCCTCGACGCGGACGCCGCCGCGCGCGTTGATTTCCGCAACCAGGCGCGCGACGATTATCTCGAACGCGTCTAGCGGCGCCTCCGACGCATCGCGGAACTGCAGGTCGAGGTCGGCATAGCCCGGCACGATCGAAGTTGCGTTCGGCTCGACGCGCAGCCGGCCCATGGTCCAGACGCTGCGCTCGGCGGCCGCCTTGGGGAATTCCTGGTTGATGCGATGGGCGAATTCATACAGCGCCGTCGCGGCGTCCCTGCGGCGCGCCATCATGGTGGTGCCGGCGTGGTTCTGCTGTCCCCGGAATACCAGACGGATGCTGCGCACGCCGACGATGCCGGTCACCACGCCGATACGCCGCCCGTCATCTTCCAGATGCGGGCCCTGCTCGATGTGCGCCTCTACGAAGCCCGCATAGCGATCGCGCGCAAGGCGCAGGCGCGGCACATCGGCGAGCCCCGCTACACGCAGCGCTTCGGCCAGAGTCAAGCCGTCGCGGTCCACCGCGCCCTGCTCCGCTTCCGGGGCCAGGTCGCCAATCATTGAGCGGCTGCCGAGGCAACCGACGAAGCGCGATTCCTCGTCCTGGAACGACACCGCATCCACCGGCAGGTTGCCGGTGGCCTCGTCGGCGGCGAGCGCGTGCACCACTTCGAGCGCGTAAATCACGCCCAGCGCGCCATCCAGCCAGCCGCCGGTGGGCTGGGTGTCCGAATGCGAGCCGACAAGCAGCGCCTTGCCCGGCTGGCGCGAACGGCCGAACACATTGCCCACGCCGTCGATGGTCGCCTCCAGCCCTGCTTGCTCGTAGCGCGCCTTCAGCCAGCGGCGGGCCTCCATGTCCTTCGCGCTGAACGCGGGCCGCACCACGCCGATGCCCTGCGCACCGATGCTGCGCAAGTGTCGAAGGTCGGCAAGCAGGCGATCAGGATTGATAGCGGGCATGAGGCCTAGCTGCCCAGCACTATGCGCAGCGTGTGGCGGCGATTGCGCGTGTACGGGCGCACCTGCGCGGGCCAGCGTCCCTTCTCGACCGCCGCCGCCCAGGCAGGGCTGGTCAGCACATCCGCGCTCGCCAGCTCGTAGAGCGCGCTGTACTTCGGCTCGCCCTCGGCAACAACGGTCTTCACCACACCGCCGATGCTCATCCGCAGCGGCGCGAGCATGTTGCGGCTCACCGCCAGCACCCCCGGCACCTTCAGCAATTCCGGCACGTGCTCTTTGTCATACACCTCATTGAACAAGGCCTCCTTGCCGGGATCCACGTCCATGCTGGCGGTGAAGAGGTAACGGGCCTTGGGATGCATGTACTCCTCCTATTCGGTTACGCCAGCAACTCGAATCCGGGTAGTTTGGCGGCCGTCCGGTCGAAGGTCGCCGTCTTCTCCGCGCCGTGGGCGATCGCGATCTGGCCGATCAGCGCGTCGCTGAAATCCGCCGACACGCCCTCCCAGGCACGCAACGCCTTCCAGACCAGTTCCGCCCGCTCGATGACCAGCTGCTTGGTCGCCAGGAGGCTTTCGACGGTATCGCGGATCCGCTTGCGATCGGCGCCGTAGCTCTCGGCCAGCACCCAGGCGATCTCGCAGAGCGTGACCGCCGAAACGAATCCGGGATTTTCGGCCGACAACCGGCCCTCGATGAAACGGGTCGCGACCGCCGACTGCTTCGGGTCGTCCTGGGCGAGATAGCGGACCAGGACGTTGGTGTCGATGCCGATCACTTTCGCACCGCGTGCCGGCGCACCGCCCTATTCATGTCCTCCACGCTGACAGGCTGCGCTGGCTTTGGGATCGCTCCCTTCAGGTCGCGGATGTCGCGCGTCGCAGCGACCACGGTGTAGACGCCCCGCTGGAGCTCGACAAACTCGACCCGGTCGCCGGTCTCGACGCCGAGCGCGTCCCGAACCGGCTTCGGAATGGTGATCTGGCCCTTGCTGGTGACGACGGCGGTGGACATGGCTCGCTCCTTGAATCGGACAAAATCTTACCATAAAGTAAGGATTCTGACTATTGGTAAGGAATCAGCCCTTGCCCTTCTTCGCAGGCAGAGCGCCGACATAGGCCTCCGCCATGGCGATCCAGCCGGTCAGCGCGACATCGTCGCAGCGCTTCGGATCGACCCAGACGAAGCCCTTCATGATCCGGCCGGTGATGTCCATCGGCCGCGCCCCCGGCCGCTTCAGGGCCGCGGCGTCCTGGTCCTTGCCGACGCGGAACATGAATTCCGACTTGCCGGTGCCGCACAGCATGTTGCCGCGCAGGAGGAAGCAGACGCCGCCGAACATGCGCTTTTCGCTGATCTTCATCCGGCCAGTGAGTGCCTTGCGCAGCCGCTCAACAAGAACTTCGTCCATTAGCTACCTCGCCAGATAGCCCGAATCCACGGGCAGCGTAACACCGGTAATGCAGCGCGCCGCCGGTCCGGCGAGGAACAGGATTGCCGCGGCGATGTCCTCGACTTCAGGAAGCACGCCGAGCGGCGTGTGCTGCATGACCATCTTCAGCAGCTCCGGGTTGCTGAAGATCGGCGTCGTGAAGTCGGTGCGCACGAAGGTCGGCGCGACCGCGTTGACGCGGATCCTGTCGTCGGCGAATTCCAGCGCGAGCGCCCGGGTGAGGTTGACCACCGCGCCCTTGGACGCCTGGTAGGCGGGGTTGGGGAAGATACCGCCGGAGAAACCCATGATCGAGGCGAGGTTCACGATGGCGCCCCCACGGGGCAACCCGTCCTTGCCGGGCTCCTTCATGCCGCGTGCGGCAATCCGCGAGCATAGAAACAACCCGGTGAGATTGACATCGATCACGCGCTGCCATTCGTCGAGCGCGATGTCGATGGACGCCTTGCGCACCGCGATGCCGGCGTTATTGACCAGAATATCGACGACGCCGATTCTCCTGAAGGCTTTTTCCATCAATTCTTCATTGGCAACGTCGGCGGATATGACGCCCGGAGCGGCATCGATGTCAATCCTCGCCACCGTGGCGCCGGCTTTCTCGAACAGTGCGGCGGTCGCCTTGCCGATGCCCCGCGCCGCGCCAGTGACGACCGCCGTTTTGCCTTTCAGATCGAATAGTTCCATGGTCTGGGTAGTATAGGCGGATGCACGACTTCGTCATCCGCGGCGCCCTTCTCCTTGACGGCCTTGGTTCCGCGCCGAAGGCCGGTGATCTTGCCGTTGCAGGAGGAAAGATTTCAGGAATAGGACAAGACCTCGGAAAGGCACATCAAACCCTGAATGCTGAAGGGCTGGCGCTGATGCCGGGCATCATCGACAACCACACGCACTACGACGCGCAGCTCACCTGGGACCCGCTCGCTTCGCCCTCGCCGGCACTCGGCACCACCACCGCGATCATCGGCAATTGCGGCTTCACCATCGCGCCCTGCCGGCCGGCGGACCGCGACCTGATCCTCAAGAACCTGACGCAGGTCGAGGGCATGTCGCTGGAGGTGCTGCAGGCGGGCACGCGCTGGGATTTCGAGTCGGTACCGGAATTCTTCGCGATGCTCGAGCGCCAGGGCGTGGCGCTCAACGTCGCCGGCTTCGTCGGTCATTCCTCGGTGCGCACCTACGTGATGGGCGAAGATGCGCCGAGGCGCGCCGCGACCGCCGCGGAGATCGGCAGGATGAAGGACATCGTGCTCGACGGAGTCCGGGCGGGCGCCGTGGGTTTTGCCACTTCCACCTCGCCCAACCACAACGGCCACGGCGGCATCCCGATGCCTTCGCGGCTCGCCGACGATGCGGAGATGCGCGCGCTGGTGGGCTGCCTGGGCGAGGCCGGGCACGGCGTCTTCATGCTCACCAAGGGCGGCCAGCCGACGATGGAATTCCTCGAAGAACTGGCGGCGGTCTCCGGACGTACGGTGGTGATCGCAGCGCTGCTGCACAACAACACCAACCCGCGCTCGGTCTTCGATGACCTGGAGGTGATCGCGGCGGCGAACCGGCGCGGGCGCAGGCTGCTCGGCGCGATTTCCTGCTGCCCGCTGACCATGGATTTCACGCTGCATTCTCCCTATACCTTCGAGGGGCTTGCGGCATGGAAGCCTGCGCTTTCGCTAAATGGAGATCCGTACAAGTCCATTCTTCGCGAGAAGGCGTTCCGCGATACCGTTCGCGCCGAGATTGCGCGCCCGGCGACGTTTCGCCTGTTCAACGGAGAGTGGGACAAGGTATGCGTCGAACGCGCCAAGCTTCCAAAGCACGGCAAATGGAACCAGGAAACCATCGCGGACATTGCGCGCGAGACCGGCGCCGACCCGCTCGATGCCATGCTGGACCTCGCGATCGAGGAAGACCTAGACACCGAATTCAGCGCGCTGCTGCTGAACTCGGACGAACAGGCGGTGGGCGAGATGCTGCGCCATCCGCACAGCCTGGTATCGCTGTCGGATGCCGGCGCGCACCTGACGCTGTTCAACGACGCCGGCTATGGTTTGCATCTTCTGGGTCATTGGGTTCGCGAAAAGAAGGTTTTGACCCTTCAGGAAGCGGCCCGCAAGCTGACCGGTGATCCAGCCGCGGTTTTCGGCATCAAAGGCAGGGGAAAACTGGCAGCAGGGTTTGCCGCCGACCTCCTGCTCTTCGACCCGGCGAGCGTGAATCGCGGACCGAAAAAGCGCGTCCAGGACTTGCCCGGCGGCGGCGCGCGCCTCATCACGCCGCCGATCGGCGTGCACGGCGTGTGGGTGAACGGCGTTCGCATCGCGGACGAGAACGGAATGCGGCCGCTTGATAGACTGCCAGGCAAGGTGCTGCGTGACTTCAACGGCTGAGATTCGACTGACGCACTTGCTCGCGTGCATCGCGATGCTCGCGCTCGGCCTGCAGGCGGATATTCACGTCGACCTGCCCGGCCAGCTGGCGATCGGCGCGGTGGTCTGGGGGATCTTTCTCGCGCTGATCGCGCCGCTGCCGGCGGGAGAGCGGCGCCTCTACCTTGCCTGCGTCGCCATCGCCACCGCGGGCGAGCTGTTCCTGTCGCTGGTCTGGGGCCTTTACACGTATCGCCTCGGCAACGTGCCGATGTTCGTGCCGCCGGGCCACGCGATGATGCTGATGCTCGGCCTCTCGCTCGCGCGCCGCATGCCGGAATCCGCCGCGCGGGCGATCCTCGGTGGCGCCGGCGTCTATGCGCTGCTCGCGGCGGCCACCGGCCTGGACACGCTCGCGGTGCCGCTGTACCTGCTGCTCGCGGTATCGGTGCTGTCGCTGCGCGCGCACAGCCGTTTGTTCGCCAGTTCATTTGTGCTGACGCTGACGCTGGAGCTCTACGGCACCACGCTCGGCAACTGGGCCTGGGACCGCGAGGTGCCCTGGATCGGCCTGGTGACCACCAATCCGCCCGTGATCGCCGGCGCCTTCTATTGCACGCTGCACGCGCTGGCGATGGCGCTGCAACCGCGGGTGGCGGCGCGCGGCTTCAGCTCGCGCAGCGCTTGGCTTTGGGCATCTCGCAGGCCTTCATAGTCGACAACACCCTTAGGCATGCTTGTGGTGGTGATGGGGGTGGTCGCAGTGCTCGTGGTCATGGTCATGAATCTCGCCCCCATGCCCCGCCCCGTCGTGCTGGTGGTGCCCGCCGGCATGGGCGCCGGCCTCGGGCTCGAACGGCGCTTGCGTCCGCGAGACCTTCGCACCGAGTTGCGTCAGCAATTCCTCCAGCCCCTGGTCTACGGCAACGCGCAGGAATCCGTCACCCACCTGCATCGGCACGTGGCGGTTGCCCAGCTGGTAGGCCGCCATTGCAAAGTCGGCCGCGCCGGCGCATTCCACGTGCAGCAGCTCTTCCGGTCCGGCCAGCACCTCGATCACGCGGCCGTCGGAGGCGGTCACCAGGTCGCCGCCGCGCAGGATCTCGCCGCGCGGCAGGATCAGGCTGACCGCCTCGCCGGAGACGAGCCGGGTCTCCAGCCTGCCCTTCTGCCGCGCTTCGAACGGCAGCTTCAACTGGCCGCGCACCTCGACCTTGTAGGCCGAGCGCGGAACTTTCAGCTTGGATCTGATCTCGAGCATCCGAAGAGAAACACCCTCTGAGTCATTGCCGTGTCAGCCGATCCGTACCGTGGCCTCGCCGATGCCCGGAAAGCGCGCCGTCACCTCGTCGCCTGGCTTGGCGATCTGCAGGCCCCCCCATGCACCGGTCGTGATGACGTCCCCGGCGTGCAGGCCGAGGCCGCGCTTCGCGCAATGCGCCGCGATCCAGGGCAGCAGCCGGAACGGGTTGCCGAAGGAATGCGCGCCCTTCGCCTTCACCACCCGCGCGCCGATGCGGAACTCCACTTCCTGCTGCAGGAAGTCGATTTTCTGCCAGTCCCTGGTGCCGCTGCCCACAACGAGGGCGCTGCTGTTCTGGAAATCGGCCAACTTCCACAGCCCACTGGTTTGCTTCCAGTTCGCCAGCCGTGTATCGCACAACTCGATCGCCACCAGCACCTCGCCGACCGCCGCGACAACCGACCGCTCGGAGTACGGCCGGCTCCGGGGCGGCAAGTCCTCGGCCAGTCGGAACGCGACTTCGGCCTCGACGCCGATCATCTGCATCTTCGCGCCGGCTACGCTCGCCGGGCTGCGCAGCAGGTTTTCCGGCGGAATCGGCGCCGCGGTCGGCTCGACCTTGTCGCTCGGCCCGCCCGCCTTCCAGGCCGCGGGCCGCGCGCCCGGCCAGAGCCCGGCGAACACCGCGTCCTGCACGCGATAGGCCTCTTCCTCGGTACGCAGCGCCACGTCGCCGGTCGCCGCGGGCGTTCGCGTGCGTCGCGCATCCAACAGCAGCTTGCTCGCCTTGGCAATCGCCGAGGCGCCGCGTTTGCGCATGGCATACACCAGCGCCTCGTTCGCTCTCTCTCTTGTCATGTCCGCCAGATCCTGGGTTCGGTGGAATCATACTGCCAGCAGGCCCTTGACGCCGTGCGTGTTCTTGCACTCATCCAGATTGCTGCGCCATCGCGCGTCGCAGCCTTTCCACCTCCGCCGCGAGGCGCTCCTCGCTGGCAGCGAAACACCAGCGCACGAAGCCCTCACCATCGGGCCCGAAGGCCGATCCGGGCGCGAGGCCCAGGCCTGCATCGCGCACCAGCCGCTTGCAAAATTCCAGGCTGTCGGCGACCCCGCGCAGCTTGAAGAACGCATACATGGTGCCGCTGGGCAATGCCGCCGTGATGCCATCGATGGCATTGAGCTCGCGCACCACGTAATCGCGCGCCTTGCGGAAACGTTCCAGGGTGCGCGCGATCACCGGCTCGCCTTCTTTGAGCGCGGCGACCCCGGCGCGCTGCACGAATACGGGAGCGCATTTCGCCGGCCGCGATCGAGTCCATGCCGGCCTGGCGGATGAACCCGGGCGTCGGCTCGTCGGGTTCGCCGACCCAGAACGGCAGGATGTCGGTGCGACCGAGGCCGGAGTTGAAGAGCTCGCGAATTTTCGATGCGCCGAGGGCGCGGACGGCTGGACGGGCTGCAATCAACTTCTAGGCGGCCTTGAACGAGCGGACCGCGGCGAGCGCGCGGTCGATCCCTGCGGGACCGACGTCCAGGTGCGTGACCAGGCGCATGCGCGGACCGGCCAGCACCAGAATCTCGTTGTTGACCAGGTGATCGGCGAATCCCGGCGGCACCTTCACGAACACCATGTTGGTATGCGGCCCCTCGACCGCGTAGCCCGCGTCGCGCAGGCCCTGCGCCAGCCGTTCGGCGTTGGCGTGGTCTTCCGCCAGCCGCGCGATGTTGTGCTCGAGCGCGTAGAGGCCGGCCGCTGCAAGCACGCCCGACTGGCGCATCGCGCCGCCGAGAATTTTTCTTGCCCTCAGTGCTTTGGCTATGAAATTCGCGTTTCCCAGCAGCAAAGTCCCGGCGGGTGCACCAAGACCCTTTGAAAGGCACACCGACACCGAGTCGAAACCCTTGCAGAGGTCCTGCGCGCTTACGCCCAGCTTCACCGCCGCGTTGAAAATGCGTGCCCCGTCCAGGTGGGTGGAAAGATTTTTTTCTTTCGCGAGTTGCAACGCACTTTCCAGATAAGAACGAGGAATCGCCTTCCCACCGATCGTGTTCTCGAGAGCCAGCAGGCGCGTGCGCGCGAAGTGCGGGTCGTCGGGCTTGATCGCCGCTTCCACCTCGGCCAAGTCGAGCGTGCCGTCGGGCCGGTTAGCGAGCGGTTGCGGTTGGACCGAGCCCAGCACCGCGCCGCCGCCCGCCTCGAAGCGGTAGGTGTGCGCCTCCTGGCCGACCAGGTACTCCTCGCCGCGGCCGCAGTGGCTCATCAGCGCCGCGAGGTTGGATTGCGTGCCCGAGGGAAACAGCAGCGCCTGCTCGAAGCCGAGCAGCTCCGCGGCACTCGCCTGCAGGCGGTTGACCGTAGGGTCGTCGCCGAACACGTCGTCGCCGAGTTCCGCCACCGCCATCGCGCGCCGCATGCCTTCGGAGGGGCGCGTTACGGTGTCCGAGCGCAGGTCGACCAGCGTTCCCTTGCTGCTGTCGCCGATCATTCGCGCTCCTTTTCGCGCGCGCGCGCGGCGAAGCCTTCGGCGTCCCGGTCCAGCCTGAGTTCGAATTTATTCTTATTCGGGATGGGCTTCGGTACTTGCCGTTCCGGCAATGAATAAAAAATCATGACGACAACTGCCAGAACCAGAGCCAACCCCAGGCTCAGGCTGAGTCCTGGCGCGGGCTGCGCGGCGCGCTGCTCGGCCTTCAGCCGTGCCGCGGCCTGCGCCTGCGCCCGTTCTTCGGCGTGCCGGCGGTCCTTCGCCTCGCGCTCGGCGCGCGCCTCTGCCGCATGGCGTTCCTGCGCGAGGCGCGCCGCCTCCGCATCCGCCGCGGCACGGCCTTCGGCCGCGAGCCGCCCCGCCTTATCCTCGGCTTCGCGCTTGAGCGCGCGCTGCAGCGCATCGGACTCCGCCGCAGCGCGGGCCTCGGCCCGCCGCCGCTCCTCGGCCGCGGCATCCGGGGTCGCCCGTGGCACCTTGGCGCGCGTGCGCTGCATCTCGTCCTCGCGCTCGCGCGCCACCTGCGCCGCGTCGGCCTCGGCTTCGAGGCGCTTCCTCTCGGCGACGATGCGCTGGCGCTGCTCCTCGGCTTGCTTGAGCTGCTCAAGGATCCTGCTCATGGTTGCGCCGCAGCCGCCCGCAGGGGCTTTCTCATGGCGGGGAATATAACCCCTTGCGCGCCGCCGGCCGCAGGCACGCCCTGCCGCAGCGCAATACCGCCCGCCCGGAGCGCCGCAGGTTCAGATTTGCGCCCGATTTTACCTTTGGTGTAATATCGCCCCGCTGGATTCCTCAATGAGTTCCCGCTGGTCAAAGACACAAACCCTGCGCTTTCCTCTTGGTGGTACCGGCAAGACGGGACGAGAGTCCCATTTTCTAAATTTATATTGAGAGGCATTAAATATGGCAACCGGAACCGTCAAGTGGTTCAACGATGCGAAAGGCTTTGGCTTCATCACCCCCGATGGCGGCGGCAAGGACGTGTTCGCGCACTTCTCCGCGATCCAGGGTTCGGGCTTCAAGAGCCTGAAGGAAAACCAGAAGGTTTCGTTCGACATCACCACCGGGCCGAAAGGCGACCAGGCGACGAACATCAAGCCGCTCTGACGACGGCTTGCCGCAGCAAAGAAAAGGCCCGCGCGAGCGGGCCTTTTTGCTGCTAAGGCATGTCCGGCGTATCAGCCGGCGATGCTCCTTGCGCTGCGAGTTGATCCGGAGCACGGCTCGCCTTTACTGCCTTGGTGGTCTCTCACTGGATCACCTCCTTTCGTAGTAGGGAGCCTGAATAGTAGCAAAACTCCCGGCACCACGAATCCCGGCCCCTCACTTCTTCTCCGGCGCGGGCTTGGGCTTGGCGGTTTCCGCCTGCGCCGGTTCGCTCAGCACGAAGCGCCAGAACAGGAAGATCGCAACCAGGATGAAGCCGATGCCCTGGCCGCCGGCGCCGGCCGGCAGGCCGTTGATGCGGTCGGCGAGCGCCGCGGCTTCGGCGTCGGTGAGCGCCGCCACGCGCTGCCGCGCGGCCTGCGGCGAGAGCCCCAGCGCCTGCAGCTGGCCGGCCGCTTCGGCGCGGTCCACAAAACCGGCGACCGCGGCGCGAGCGGCTTGCGCCTGCGCGGCAGCGACCGCCTCGCCGGTGCCGATCAGGCCGGCCTGGGCCTGGAGCGGCAACGCGGTCATGCAAACGACGAGAATGCTGCTGACCACGCGGACGTACGAACATTTCATAACGGGTTCTCCCTGGTTGGCTGCGTGCAATCTAGGCCGCGCCGCAAGCCGCGTCAAGCCTTCTTCCTCTCCGGCTGCTGCTGCGCCAGGGCGAGCATCAGGGCGTTGCTGCGCTTGACGAACCCCGCCGGGTCCTCGAGCTGGCCGCCCTCCGCGAGCATCGCCTGATCGAGCAGCAGGCCCGCCCATTCGGCGAACGCCGCGTCATCCGGCTCAAGGCGTTTCACGATGGCGTGGTCCGGATTGATCTCCAGTATCGGCTGCGCCAGCGGGACTTTCTGGCCCGCCGCCTTGAGAATGCGCGCGAGGTTGCCGCCCATGTCGTGCTCGCCGGCCACCAGGCACGAGGCCGATTCAGTGAGGCGCGTGGAGACGCGCACTTCCTTCACCCTTGCGCCGAGGACTTCCTTCAGCCTTTCCGTCAGGGCCTTGTACTGTCCTGAATTTTCCTCCTGCCGTTTCTTTTCCTCGTCGCCCTGGAACTTGCCGAGGTCGAGGTCGCCGCGCGCCACCGAAACGAGCGGCTTGCCCTCGAACTCGGTCAGGTTGCCGACCAGCCATTCGTCGACCCGCTCGTGCAGCAGCAGCACTTCGATGCCGCGCTTCCTGAAGATCTCCAGCTGCGGGCTGTTTCTCGCCGCGAGAAAAGTTTCCGCCGTGACGTGGTAGATCCTGTCCTGGCCCTGCTTCATGCGGCCGATGCAGTCGGCGAGAGAAACCGTTTGTGCTTCCAAATTCTCGAAAGTACTTGAGAACCGAAGCAGTCCGGCAATCTGGTCGCGATTGGCCGGATCTTCCCCCGCGCCCTCCTTCAGCACGCGGCCGAACTCCTTCCAGAAGGCGGCATACTTCTCCCCGTCCTTGGCGGCGAGTTCTTCCAGCAGCCCAAGTACCCGCTTGGCGCAGCCGGCGCGGATGGTGTCGACGTCCTTGCTCTGTTGCAGGCTCTCGCGCGACACGTTGAGCGGCAGGTCGGCGGAATCCACCACCCCGCGCACGAAGCGCAGGTAGCCCGGCAGCAGCTGCTCGGCGTCGTCCATGATGAACACGCGCCGGACGTAGAGCTTGAGGCCGCGCCGGTGCTGGCGGTCCCAGAGGTCGAACGGCGCGCGCGCCGGCAGGTAGAGCAGCTGGGTGTACTCCTGCCGTCCTTCCACGCGGTTGTGCGTCCAGGCGAGCGGCGCATCGTAGTCGTGCGCCACGTGCTTGTAGAACTCGACGTACTGCTCGTCGCTGATCTCGGCTTTCGGCCGCGTCCAGAGCGCGCTCGCCTGGTTGACCGTTTCTTCCTCGATTGAATCCTTGGCCGAGCCGTCCTTCCTCATCACCACCGGGATGGCGATGTGGTCCGAGTACTTGCGCACGATGCCCTTCAGCCGGAACTCGCCCAGCAGTTCGTCCTCGCCCTCGCGCAGGTGCAGGGTCACCTCGGTGCCGCGGCCGGCCTTGTGCGCCGCCTCGATCGTGAATTCGCCCGCCCCCTTGGCCATGTCGCATTCCCAGCGCACCGCCTCGCCCGCGGCGAGGCCCGCCCGGCGCGTGACCAGCGTCACCCGTTCGGCAACGATGAACGACGAGTAGAACCCCACCCCGAACTGGCCGATCAGGCGCGTGTCCTTCGCCTGGTCGCCCGAGAGCGACTGGAAGAATTCGCGCGTGCCCGACTTGGCGATGGTGCCGATGTTGGCGACCACCTCGTCGCGCGACATGCCCACGCCGTTGTCCGCAATGGTGACGGTTTTCTGTTGTTTATCAAACGAAATTCTTATTTTGAGTTCCGCGTCGGACTCGAGCAGCGAACTATTGGCAAGCGCCTCGAAGCGCAGCTTGTCGGCGGCGTCCGCCGCGTTCGAGATCAGCTCGCGCAGGAAGATCTCCTTGTTGCCGTACAGGGAGTGGATCATCAGGCTGAGCAGCTGCTTCACCTCGGCCTGGAAGCCGAGCGTTTCTTTCGCCGTGGCGGTGGACATCGTCTGGATCCCTTTGGCGTGAAAACCGCGCTCTAGCTTGGCTCGCGGCGGCCGCATTGCAAGCCGCTTTGCAGAGGCGCGATTCTACCGGCGATCCGGCCTGGGTCTAAACTTCTTGCAAAGTTTCCAGCGGCGATGAGGATCGCCGCGACCCGAACGGCGCGCCACGCGCTCGGCGGTAGTGCGTGAGCGCAGAGGGTAGGATGTGCGCTTCAATTCCTTGGAGCCCTTGAAATGCCCGCCGTCCCTTTGCTCCGCCGTACCGGCCTCCTCCTCCTCCTCGCCGCGTTCAGCGCCGCGTTGAGCACACTAGCCCTCGCGCAAGCTCAGAAAGCGCCGTCCGCATCTCCTCCTTCAAGCTACGAGCCCACGTCGGGCCAAGCAGGAAAGGACGTCGTCTGGGTGCCGACCCCGCAGGTCGTGGTCGACAAGATGCTGGACATGGCCAAGGTGAGACCTAGCGACT
>Ga0247727_10010079_pt1 | contig 16844 bp, 12 predicted proteins | sample WisWelCaveWW1625_FD_202498 | JGI IMG/M metagenome (GOLD analysis project Ga0247727, IMG submission 202498) | Biofilm microbial communities from Wishing Well Cave, Virginia, United States - WW16-25 | ecosystem: Environmental > Aquatic > Deep subsurface > Groundwater > Cave microbial mat | place...
GGCGGCTCCAATGGCATGTTGGGCCAGGACACCAGCGACCGCGCCTTTTTTGCGAAATTAGGCGCGTCGCGCTTGGCGCGTACTTTGTGTGCTGCGCCCACCGGCGAAGCCGTGATGGGCATGTACGGCAAAATGGCCGGTACGGCCTTCGAGGATTATGTGCACGCAAAACTCATTTTGATTTGGGGCGCGAATCCCAAAGCCTCAAACATCCATTTGGTGCCGCATCTCAGAAAAGCGAAGGATGCCGGCGCCAAAATTGTGATAGTTGATCCGAGGCGCACATTTTCAAACAATGAAATGGATTTTCATTTGCCAGTTTACCCAGGAACAGACGTTGTGGTCGCGCTGGCTATGATTCGTTTCTGGGAAAGAAATAATTTGCTGAACTGGGATTTTATCCGGCAGTTTACCAAGAACGTAGAAATTTTACTGGAGCAAGCGGAGAATTGGCAGGTCGAGAGGGCAGCTGAAGTGGCGCAAGTGCCGGCGCAGGATATCGTGAAACTCGCGGAAATGTATGCCTTGCACGATCCGGCGATCGTGCGCGTTGGCTGGGGACTGGAGCGCAATCGCAACGGTGGGCAGTCGGTAGCGGCGGTGTTAGCGCTGCCGGCAGTACTGGGAAAATTCGGACGCCGCGGCTCGGGCTATACCCTCAGCAATAGCGGCGCGTACAAAGTGGATTCCAGCGCGCTGGTGGACGCTCCGGCGTGGAATACCCGTATCATCAATATGAATAAATTGGGTGAAGTTCTGTTGGAGGAAAAAAATCCGCCCATCAAAGGATTGTTTGTTTACAATTGCAATCCGGTAGCCACTGTTCCCAATCAGAAGGCGGTGATTGAGGGTTTGGCGCGCGAAGATTTGTTCACGGTTGTGTTTGAGCAAGTGATGACAGATACTGCACAGTATGCTGATATTCTTTTACCTGCGGTAACGTTTCTCGAGCAGCATGAAATCAAGAAAGCGTACGGCGCTTATGCTTTGCAGTATGTAGAGCCGGTGATTGCGCCGATCGGTGAAGCGCTGCCGAACGAAGAGGTGTTTGCATTGCTCGGACGTGCGATGGGGTGGGAAGATCTGGCTTTCCATGAAACCACCGAAGACTACCTGCGTCGAGCGACGGCTGCGATAACCGGCATGGGGCGCGGTATTCAACTCGAGCAATTTAAAAAGGAGAGAATTGCTTTCTTCGATTTTCCGGGTAATCATCCCATTCAGTTCAAAAACGTATTCCCCAATACGGTGAATAGAAAAATCGAGTTTGCACCGGCGAATTTGGGGGAGCATCCCTACGAGTATTTGGAAAATCCCATCAACGGATATCCATTAGTGCTGATTTCTCCCGCCACCGACAAAATGATCAGCAGCACACTCGGAGAATTTAATTTTCCAGAATTATTTCTCATCATGCACTCATCAGACGCCAAAAGTCGATCGATCCAAAATGGCGACATCGTGCGCGCATACAACGACCTCGGAGAAGTGATCGTGCCTGTTCGACTTAACGATCAGGTGCGCGCCGGGGTCGTGGTGATGCCGAAAGGCGCTTGGCGTAAATCATCGCCCAATCGTTTCACCGCCACAGCTCTTGCGCCTGACACCATTAGTTCGGTGGGCGGCGGCGCGTGTTTCAATGACGCGCGCGTTGAGGTAGCTGTAAGTAAGTAGAGCTTTTCAACTCAGCAATCCGCTTTTTCCCTCCGTTGAGTTTCAAAAAAAAAAATTCTTTATCTGCAAAAACTATCGACACTCGTATCGATAATTTAACAGTTGTATGGCGACACGCGTACGGGTGAGTTGAAATATCCGTTCATAGTACGGTTCAATTTCGCTCCCTTCGCCTATTTTAGTGAGGGGCGAGTCAACACACTTTTCTATTTTGGCGCAGGGATTTTCAACTTTAGTTTGGGTGATAAGGCGAAGGCCAGAGAGCAGTTTGATCTGGTTTTGAAGTCACTGTTGAATACGCATTACCGGAGTTTGGCAAATTCTTATCTCACCAGGCTACAAGAAAAATAGCCGCCAGTTAGATCTTCCGAAATATCTCATCATTTCTTCCAGAATCCACCGATAGTAGTTGTTAACCTATCGCGCAGGGAATTTGCGGTATTCACCCGAATGACTTGCACTGTAACGTTGTCCTCGCCGCCCATTTCATTGGCCAATTGAACGAGCTTGTGACATGCTTTATCGGGCGTATTAGTTAACACCAGCTCTTTCAGCGTTTCGTCTTCGACGCGTGTGAGACCGTCGCTGCACAACAAAAAGTGATCTCCAGGTGAGATCGCAAATTCAAAAGAGTCGGCCTCAACTGCTGGGCGAGCGCCCAGCGCCCGATTGAGTAAATTTCGTTGCGGATGCTGACGCGCTTCTTTTTCTGTTAAAATACCCTGCCTTTGTAATTCTGCTACTTGAGAATGATCGCTGGTCAATTGATCGATGCCTGCGCGATGGATACGATAGGCGCGGCTGTCGCCAACGTGAGCGATATAGCCGCGATTGTTTTTCAGCGCCAGGCATGTACAGGTGGTGCCCATGCCCAGGAACTCGGCGTTGCTTTGCGCGAATTGATGAATCTTCTGATTGGCTTCCTGAAACCCTTGCAGCAGGCGCTGCGGAATTTCCATGTCGCCATTTTCAAAATAGAATTTGGAGACAGTGGTGACGGCCATGTTGCTGGCCTGCTGCCCACCGCGATGGCCCCCCATGCCATCAGCAATGATGAACAGTAGCCCCTGAGAATATAAATCGCTGGAGTCCGGCGGGAATTTGCCGAAACTGTCCTGGTTTTCCGAGCGCAATAACCCGACATCGCTGAGTTGTGAAAAAGTAATAGTGAGTTCCGTTTCCATGTCGAGATGATTATTTTTTTATGAGTTCCACTTCGACGGGCCCGGTCGGCCGCACCATGCACGCCATCCGACAAGTTTTGGGATCGAGCTGACAGTCCTGAACCGTAGCCTCTTCATCATCCGTTATTTTATTCAAATACTCTTTTCCTGATATGATGCGGATTGGATCGGCGCCGCACAATCCGGCATGGCATTCGGCGTCGATGGGCAGGCCATTTTCCTCGGCCACTTCGCAAATCGTCTGGCCTTTAGTAAACTCAATCTGCCGGCCAATGTTCTGAAAGATGACAACTAAGCCAGCATCGACTGGCGCGGCGGCTTTTGCGGGCTCTTTCTTCGGCTCGGCTTTTTTCGCTGCCGGTTTTTCTATCGGCGGCGCCGAGCGAATGATGGACTTGCCAGTTACATAAAGGCTCTGCTTGGCTAAGACATCTTTCGCCATAAAAACAAACTGTTGCTGACCAACCCGAAATCGGTCGCCAGATTCGAGCTTTAGAGCAGTTTTTACTTTTAAATATGTGCCGTTAACGCTTTTCAGATCCTTTATAAAAATCTTACTTTCTTTCACGGAGATTGATAGATGCCGCCGCGAAAGAGTTTTGTCTTGCGAATCGAGTGTAATGTCCGGTGCTTCACGACCGACGAACACCGCTTTGTCGATTAGCTCATAACGTTTTTTTTCTTTGCCGGTTTGATCGTAGTGAATGAATTGAAAGCCGCCATTGCTTTTGTTGAACAAAAGGAATTGACGCCCGGCGCGGACAAGATTGCCCGGCGCTACTTCGAGGGGCCGCCCTTCGGACGCGCGCAAATAAACGCCGGTGGCGCTGCCATCATCGCGCAAGAAGTAGCCTTCCGGACTATGAGAAATTGAGGCATGTGATTCAGAGAGCATTGTGTCATCCGGAAAGTTGATGTCACAGCCCTGCCGGCCAAGGGTCACTATGCCAGCCGTTTTCAGAGGATACTCGGTTTCCTCCACGTCGCCGGATAGGAGGCGGGTTATAGAAGCCGAAACTTCGATTTCCTTTCGTCCAGCGGGTGCGCTTTTTTCAGGAGGCGCTTCTTTGTCCACTTCAACCACAGCCCTTTTGATGGTTTGCTCGATTTCTTTCTGCTTTGGTCCGGTGGGCTTGATCTCGCCTTCTTCCGGAAACTTTAGCTCCACGTTGATACTCTTTTTCCCGGCAAGCTTCTGCGTGATTGCCTCCATCACGTACATACCATCGATCAGAGACGACTTGATGTTGTCGCGATGCTTTTCTTCTTTAAACGTAGAAGGGTCGGCGCTGAAATCTTCAGTGACAAAATAAGCTGGCGCTAATATCGCGCCCACGAGATAAACATTGGGCAATTGCGTCTCCAGCAACTGCGAGACCACCATGCGCTTTTTCTCGCCGGCCGCCACCATGTGAATGCCGAGAGATTTTAAAAACCCCTCGGGAATATCTTCGCCGATGCAGGCAATACACGACTGTTTTGAGAATTCCAGGTGTAGGGTCTCGCTGGGTCGGCCATCGATTTCTTTGCGATCGACTCGCAGCGAAAGATATTCTTTGCGGTCCTCGGAGATAACCACCGCTGCCGGTTCGCTGTGCGGATGATAGCGAATGTTGCCATTGCCAACGTATGCTGCGAAGAAAACGTCTGCCAGCGCTTTGGAAATTTTCGGCATTTCCGCGCCGCGGTATGCCCAATAGATCGCACTCGGTTCTTTGGCCTTGGCCTTGGCGTTGGAGATGGCTATCACGGCTTCTGCCGCCGATGTGCCGCCGCCGATCACCAGCGCGGGACCGTTCACATAATCAGCCGCATCGGAGAGGCGATAGGCGATGCCATCGGTGTTGCCGGGAATGTCGAAGCGCCGTGGCACTCCGCGCCCCATGGCGATGACCACGTGTTTCGCAGAGAAGATTTCCTCGACTTTGAGATTGTGGTTCCAGGTCTTCACTTTCCACAGATCGCCACTGTGGTCGAGGCCGGTGAGCTCGATGCCAATTTTGGCGGGCACGCTGTTTTCGTAATAATGACTTCTCCACAGTTTAACCATCTCATCTTTGTCGATGGGGGGGAAGTGCAGCAAATTAAAAACTCTATCGCCTTTTGGAAATCGCATCTTGTCGCCCCCGCCAAAATCCGGCAGGATGTCTTTTTCCTTCGGATAATCGCGGATACGCTTCATCAAATCATCAAAGTCGATAACCAGCGCCGCCAGGCCTAATTCTTTGGCGCGGAAAGCGCAGGCGGTGCCAGCCGGCCCGCCGCCGACAATCAATACGTCGAGCACCTCCGGCAGCTTCACCGTTTTTTTCAAATTCAACGAGCCGTCTTTTTCTGTTTGAGATTTCTCAGCCATGTTGTGTCCTTAAGTTGCAGGCCCTCCTATTTGGAAACAAGCTTGGCCTCGACCGCGCCAAAGCGGATGGCAGCGTCGAGACCTACTTCGACCGGACTTTCTATTTTCTCATCATTGACAAACGTTTTGTTTTTGCTGCCCGCGTCCTGCAGCACCACCTTCCCTTTTTCGACCCGGATAATGGCGTGCCTACGAGAAATCGAAGACTGGTCTAGACAAATGTCAGATTCATCGGTGCGGCCGACGACATTCTCTCCTTCTTTCAATTCAAAAATTTTGTTGATGCTGCTTACCTGGAGAAGAAAAGTCAAAACTCGCGGCGCTTTTTGTGCAGTCGGCTCCACGCCTGGAATGCTGGGCGGCGCAAAAAAATCCTGATCGATGCGGGTTTGCATGGCATCTTTCGCAGTTTCGAAGGCGCCGGTTGGCGGGACCACATCCTGATCCCGCACGGTCTTTTCTAAGTCTACTGGCGACGAACTTCCTTCCAGGCCGCTGGGAGGAAATGCGATCTCCTGGTCGAATACAGTTTTGCTGCCATCGCTTAATCCTTCAATCGCTGGGACAATGAAGTCGTCTTGATCGAATATGGTCTTCTCTATTGGCGTTTCAATTTTCTTCGAGGTCTTTGCTGGGGACTTTTCACCCCGTTCGGAAGAAACTTTCAATCTCTGAAAAATGAAATCAAACTTGTGCGCAAACGTGATGACATGCAATTCGCCTAACTTTTCCTTGTATTTCACCGGTTTGCCGTCGAGCAGGGTGCCGTTGCGGCTGTTCAAGTCTTCAACAAAGAATACACTCTCCGCGTCATCAAAGTAGATACGGGCATGTTGTCCGGAAATGATGTCTGCGTCCAACACGCAGTCGTTTGCCGGGTGCTTCCCGATTGTCGCATCTTTTTTTATGAGGAACTCTTTGCCGGCAAGTTGGCCGGTTTTGCACAGCAGTTTCGCTTGCATATTAGGCTCAAGTTTTAAAATGAGTTTGCTGCCGATCGCAGATTTTTGTTCGGGTGAAATTCATGGCACGTAATACAATCGTTCGAGGTTGCGCCGGACTTATGACAGGTCTGGCAATTAACGATTTTTGGGATGTTCAGCGTCGCGGATTGATCGGATATGGGCGAGCCCGGCATGTCGCGGGTGATGGGAATCCCCGTGTGGCAACCCAGGCATGGTTGAATCAGCAAATGTGGCTGGTGATTGAATTCTGCGCGTGTGAAGATGCGCTGGTTATGCTGCACTGGCGCGACCCGTCCCCCAGAAACGATGTGGCACATTGAGCATTTATTCTTGAAGTTAGCGAGCGCAGCGAGGTTTTTGTGGCGAAAGCCGCCCAGTCTTTTGGCGTGGCATTCCGCGCACTGATCGTCAAAGCCAATCGCTTTAAAATGCTTGCCATCTGTCTCGAAGTGATGACATGACAAGCAAGTCTTTTGGATATCTTTGGTCTTGGAATATTCGTTGACGTGGTTGATATGGCTGAAAATCAAATTGCCATTGTCCGGCGTCTGGTTGCGGGCAAACGCAAACTCAGGATGGCCATCGTTTAATGAGCCAAATTCGTGACAGCGTTCGCAGCGGGCGTCCGGGACGCTGGTCACTTGCGCATTTCGCCCCCGGTGTTCAACGTGGCAGCCGTAACACGCTATTTCATGATTGCCATATTCCTCATGCGCCAGGTTTCTGCGCTCAAGATTTCCGCTGCGATAGATGTAGTGGGCAGAAAAATCAAATATGCGGCCGCGGTTGCCGGTAAGATCGTGGCATCCGGAACATTTATCGCTGGCAACGTCCGCGAAGCTTTGGTGACACTTGCTGCAATCGTTTTTCAAATTTGCATGTTGGGAAGAGAGTGGTCCGCTGGAAATCAGGCTATCGTTTAAAAAGAGTGAATCGACCACGAAATAAAGGACGAACGCCAGACACCCAAGCGCACCGATGGTAATCATGCGCCGGCGCGTGATAGGGTAGATGTACTTCTTCGAAACCGGCAATTTTAGTGAACTAAAAGAGCCTTTTTTGCGGGCGTCGTCGTTTTGGTTGGGCATTAGCAATTGTCAGGTTGGCTTCTCAAATTCCCGAATAATACGGCGGATTTTTTCCGATGAAATATCCCCTTGTTCAGTCTTTGAATAGATGGTTATTAAAATTATTTCTGATTTAGTTTTGAGGTGATAGATCAAGCGGTAGCCCGAACTCTTTCCCTTTTTTATATCCGAATTTTTTACTCTTACTTTGAATACTGCAAAGTCTACGTTTTGAATCTGATTTCCTAATGTTTTGCCTGACTGTAGATTCTTATTACGGGTTGAATATCTGATTTTATGTGGCGATATTTTCTGGTGAGCTGTCGAACGTTACGTTTGAACTCCGGTGTAAACTCAACTTGAATCATTTCAGGCTGATCATTTGGCATCAATGCCTTCTCACAATTCCGACACGGGTTTTGTCTCGCCTTTTAGGGCTTCCTGCCAACCTTGCTTAAAACTCTCTTCTGCAGTTTTTAAGGAAATGCTTTCACGATAGATTCGGATGATTCGCAACAAGTTTGGCAAATGTTCTACTGGAGTTTTTTCTATCTCTGCCAAAACCTGGTTTCGATATTGAGTGGTTGTAGTTGCCATATCAGAATCTCATTTTTGTGAATTATAAGAGGATTTAAACTTTCTAATTTTAGTTAATTTGGTCAACAAAAACAACAAGGGTTTTTGAATTATTTTCTCATGGCCGGCAGCCTGAGCAGAGTAAACTGAAAACTCTTATCTTTCTTTTCAAGAAACTGGAGCAAAATTAAACAGTCATCTCTTTATTGCTAAGCCGCATCAGCTTTAAACCACTTCGTGTTGACGAGAATGAATATCTGCCACTAATAATACCAAACCGCATACACATGCAACCCAATCAACAAGATCAACACCAGCGACGCCGGTACGTGCAGATACAGCCACCAGCGCAATGCCTTTTGCAAAGTGTAGTGGGCATCAAGCTCTAATTTTGTTTTGTAATAAGATTCTAATTGGTCGAGCCGGGTTTTTTCATCAGCAGACAGCACTTTGCTCAAATAATCAAATTGCTTGATTTGAGATTGCACGCCGCCGGTGATGTCGAAGTAGTAACTCAATTTCAGTTGCGGGCCGGTGAGAGCCGCGGCGATGTTTTTGCGGTAGAAATCCTTCACCGGATCGGTACAGAGTTTGAGCAAATCTTCGGAGCGGCCACGGATTTCCTCTATCAGCTCGGGAATGCGCTCATAAATCACCTCGATCGTCAGTCCGGAGGTGAGCAGGCGGGGAATCCATTTCTGCAAAAATACGCCAAACACTCCGCTAACCACGACCCAGATACTAAGAATGAACAGCCAATAGGTGAGCGTGCCGGTTGGTATCCGAAAGCCGCTGTGCATCAGCACCAGCAGCAGCGCCAGCGTCCCACCATAGACATGAAATTGCACCCAGTGTTGGGCGCGACCGGCGCTGAATTTTTTCGTATGCTGAATAATGCGCCGGTGAATCCCGAACAAGGCCGCGCCCGCCATCAATACCGCCGCCGCGATTCCGTAGCTCAATCCCAAAACCGATCCAGGGTTGACTTCGGAGAGCAACAGGTTCATCAGATAAGTGAGCTTGCAGACGCCAACGGCAATCACGAATCCCCAAAACCAGCGCGGCGCTTGCACCATCTTATTTATTTTATCTTGTAGCCTGTTTAACATTTCTCTCAATTATTAGTTGTTTACATTTTGTGCCCTTGCCAGCCGCGCCTGCCTAAACATTTATAAAGAGCGGCGATTGCCGGGCCGCTCTTTCTTGTGAGGATTGTTTTTCCGTTTATTCAAATGACAAGGTTTTGCCCCGAGACAACTCAGTTTTTCTCCGTCATTTTTGGTTGCGGTTTCATTTCTATCTGGATGATGTCGAGAGGCTGGTCGCTGAGATTTTCAGGTTGGTGTTTCACGGCCGGGAACCAGGCCATCTCTCCAGCCTTCCAGCTGACTTCCTCTACTTTGCCATCTGGAAAGGTGAATTTTCCGTGACCATCGGTCAGGAAAATCACCACACTTTCGGGATGTTCGTGCATCGGCGATTTCTCATGCGGACCAACATGGATTCGTATGGCCCGCACCTGGTCGTTTTCAAACTCAACTTTGTAATGGGACGAATCTACTTTGACGGGGTCTTGGGCCAGCCCTGTGCTGGTAACAAATAGCAACACCAGGATAGCGAACAGAACGCTTGTTAAACTTTTCATGAATTGCTCCTCCTCTTTTTAGTTTTTGAAAGTAATGGTTATGACGAATCCCGTTTTTTAGCACCTCTTTTGGTACCAGATATTTTTTAGCCGAAGTACCACGTTAATTCAAATATTGCACAACTGAAACTCAGTTAGTTGACGACGGTCCCCCATGGTCACCGATTAGAACCCATTTATCCCCCTCTTTCATGAGGATGTCAGTCCAGCGCCCATTCCTATTTTTTTCTTTGCCCTCTGCATCCTTGACCACTCTTGAATAGTAATAGTGTACAATTGCGATGTTACCATGAATCTTAATCGCAACGGGTTTGATTTCTTGAACCAGGATTTGAGTGGTTTGAAAATCATGGCTTACAAATTTGCGCACGGTGGCCTTACTGTTTGGAAGCGCATCAAGATTAAACCAGCCGCTATAATCACTATGAAAATAACTCATGAACCCTTCCAGGTCGCGTTTAGCATCCAGGTCCCAGTAAGTTTCCACATTTTTCCAAACTTCTTTTTGCTTTTCAGACCATTCTTGTCCGAGCAGTTGGACTGAGGTAAGCAAAGTTAAGCAAAAAGTTACGGCAACAAACTTAACAAAACATTTCATGAATGGTACCCTCCTTTTAAATTTGTGGTACTTCGGCTAACATTTATCATGTGCGACGGATGACAGGGCGCTCCCACTTTTCGGGTTAGTTTTAAGAACCTACCATCCAAAACTAATTCAGCTCACCGCCAGCAACGCCTGAAATTCCTCCAAACTTCCTACACGCACCGCGCAGCCATTGGGGCAACTGCGAACGCACGCCGGGCCAGTCTCGGAGCTGTAACACAGATCGCACTTGCTGGCGAGCATTTTTTCTTTGCCGCGCAGCCGTTCCGGCATCATGTTCTCCGGCCAGATGTCGCCGGTGTCGTGCATTTGAATTGCGTCGTACGGACAATTTTTCGCGCACGCTTGGCAGCCGATGCAGATGCGATCGTCAATCGCCACCACTGCGCCGACATTGGTGCGATGAATCGCGCCGGTGGGACAGCCGACGAGACAGAGCGGATCCCGGCAGTGGTAGCACGCTTTGGTGATGAGCAGGTTCTGATATTTGTCGCCCTCGCGTACGAATCGCGGCCGGCCGTCGTGAGTGGAGGCGCAGCCACGTACGCAATCGTCGCAGCGGGTGCAAACATTAAGGTCTATGACTAAAATGCTGTTACCCTGCACAAGGCCGTTCTCCAGCGCCGTCTCGATGAATTCCGCTTGTGAAATGTTGCGCTTGCTATAGCCCGATTCCTTGATGCGGGCCACGACGGATTGCCAAAGCAATTTCTCGATATAGGGATAGGTTTTAATGATGCCGCGGATGTCGGCGTATGGAATCTTCACCAACTCAGCGTGAGCAAGGGAGGAGGCCGTAAATTGCCATTCGCTCATACCTTCCAACAGCATCTCTACTTCCCCCAAAGTCATGCCCTTTGAAAGATACGATACTACCAATTTCCCTTCGCCAACACGTTGAGATAATTTTATAAAGCCAGAACGGACCACATAAATGGCATCAGCGCGTTCGCCCTCGGTGGTAATGGCATCGCCGGCATCGCAGGAGACCAGCTCGACTTTCTGGATCAGCGTTTCGATAAACCGACTGTCGCACTTTTCGAAAAGCGGGGTTTGTTTGAGGTGCGGGAGCAGGTATTTTTCTTTATAGATTTTGTCGATGCGATTTTTCAGGTCTTTGGATTTGTTCTTCATCTTGCGCAAACTGGCGACTTTGATCTGAATCAAATCGCAGTCGCTGGCAGCTTGCGCAGTGACGGACTGCGGCCAACCGCTGAGAGCGCCGATTTCACCAAAGAATTGGTCCGGGCCCAAGGTCATCCGCGAGCCAAATTGCAGATTAAAATCCATCACCGACAAATAAACAATGTCTTTACCGCGCGGCTGCTTGCCGATCTGCGTCTGCAAAACCGATTCGTTCGTCGTCGGGCGCTTTGCTTCTTTTTCGGAGGCGCCTTCGTAAAGCCGCGTGCGATGGGGGTCAAAAATGGGCGTGCTGAGGTGGGCATCCTGTGTTTTGCTAATATAGACATCCACTGCCCCTTGGATGATGAAGAACGCCAGATCGAGGTAGGAGCCTTCTTCAAAAAGGATCGTACCCTTTTTCCAACGTGCGATGGAAATATCCGGGCTGATTTCTTCGAGAAATTTGTCGGGGTAATTTTCGAAGATGGGAAATTTCTTTAGTTCTTTCGGGGACAGTCTGCCCGAAAAACTCAGGATGCCGCGCTCCGGATCCGGACCGTAGGAGCTCCAGCGATCCTGGTACTGCTCCGTGAGTTTGATGATGGTTGGGCGAAACTCGGGGCTATCTTTATCTTTGGTGGTGGCCATTCATTATTTCCAAATTTCTGTGTTTCTTCAATCCTTCACCGTCACGTTGCGTCAGCTTATCCATATCCGCTTTGGTGGCGCGAGTAGAATCAAGAGGGCTTTTCAATCACGATTGCGGTATAGTCGTTATTTTGCCACAGCCGTTTAAACAAATCGCTTTTTAAGCGCTTTTCGCCATACTCGGGATCCAATAAATAAATCAAATTTTTCTCTATGCGATAGACAACTACAGAATGGACATAAAATTCATCATCAGCAAACTTCAAGATGGTGGTAATGACAGGAACATTTTCGCTTATTAGTTTTCGAAGTTTACTGAGCGTTAGAGAACTCACATAAGCTTGCAGTCCATAGGATTTTGCGCATTCAACAGCGTGAATTGGGTGGGTACCATAAAATTTGGTTTTCAGCTTTATTCGCAAAGTCGTCTCGGTTTCTTTGATGCCATAGTATTCCAGCACCATCTTCATCGAGGCTGCCAGACAGGAGTAGCCTTTCTCTTGTTTATACAGCTTCGGCTTCTTCACCGAGAAGAACCTCAGCCTTTTGCATAATCTCCGACTTGGCAGTCGTTCCCAAAATAGAATGGGTCACATCGTCGATAAGTATAGCGCCGATTTCTCCATACACACCGGACTTTTTGGTCAACACAATTGGAACGACCCACAGTTTTTTGCTATCCAGTGCGGTCTTTTGTGGCACTCCGGCAACCATCCCATCGGTTAGTTCTCTGGAAATATACCCATTCGCTACAGAAAATATTTTCAATATTTCTGGACCATAAATGGCTTCAAATCGCTTTAAAGCACTTTCTGCTGCTTTAAATTTATCAATTGGCATGAGCTCACCTAATTTTTTACTTCAATATAGCGGGTACCCTCTACCAAATCAAACAGAACTTGTAAAAGTCGTTTTTTTTGCAAAGTTTTTTGAGAATGAGGGTAGCGCAGGCATCCTGCCTGCTTGACGTGCAGACTGGAAGTCTGCGCTACGATCTTTTCCTCAATCCTTCACCGTATAGATCTTCCCATTCCGCTGCGTCAGCTTTTTCAAATTTTCGTCGGTCAATGGATGCGAGCCCAGCCGGCCGCCGACGCCGATCTGGTTGCCGCTTTCGTCGTTCGGGCGGTCACGCATAACGCCTTCGGCAATTGCGATTGCCGGTCCGCTCGTGCGATAGGTGGCGATAAGCTCCGGAATCGGCTTCGGAGAGAAACCGAGATGACCTTGCACTTCCGGTCCGAGCAGACGCACCACGTGCAAACCGTTTCGTCCATCGGCGATGAAGGCGAAGGTGCTGGCGTTGACCGTGCCAGTGGTGACAGCGGTGGCGTCGTTGATGGCGCCATTGGCGATGTACTTTCCGAGCGCGGTCGGCTGCTCGATCTTTTCAATGTCGATAATCACGAGGCCGTCTTTGCCGCCAGCCACGTACGCATAGTGGCGCATCGGGTAGACATCGCGTGCGTCCGTAAGGCGGATGTACGAATCCGGCACCAGAGCCGGTTTGGCCGGATTGGTGATATCGAAAATCTTGAAGCCCTCTTTGTCTACGATGAGGCAATAGCGGAATTGAATCGCCAGCGATTTGCCTTCGATGATATCCGGCTTGCCGACACTCGCTAACCACTTGGGTGATCGGGGATCGGAAATATCCACGACGTTCAGCCCGGTTTTTTCGCTCATAATATAAGCGTAATTCCCGGCAACACGAATTTTCACGGCGCCATCGAGTTTGTTATTGGGGTTGTAAGTGGCCGTTCGACGAATGTAATTGTTCTGGGGATTATTATCATGGAACGTGTTCACATCCACGATGATGAGTCCCTCGTGACGGTCGGTGATGTAGGCGTAGCGGAAAAGTTCTGGAACCGGCTGTTCAAGATTGATCTCTAATTGCCGGCGATTGAGATTCATCGGCGCATTGACGGGCAGCGCCACACAAGTGGCGTCGCGCGTGGAAATGCTGGTTTTCTGGCCGAAGCCGCTGTTCTGTTTTTCAACGATGCGTTGGGCTTTGGCTTTGTTGGAAATGTTGGCGCGATCGTAAACTTTGAATCCGCCGGGCCCATCAGCCACGAACACAAACTCGCCGCGCGCCGCAATACTCTTGGCGTTCTTCGAGTCCGCGCCGTACGCGGTGTTCAATTGTCGCCCGTTCTGCAAAAATTTCTGGAACGATTCCGGTTCCAACCGTTGGTGCATGCTGCTGCCGATCACCGGCTGCGGCTCCACACCTTCGGTGACCTTCACCGCCTCAAAGCCTTTACCGCCCTCTGCAACGTAAGCATATTCCCCGATGAAATTGATGGCATTCGTCCCCATGCCATATACCGCTGACAGCCAGGCGTTGTTGTCGTTTTTCTCGGAAATGTGGCAATCAGTGCACTGCTTGGTTTCGGCTGCGCGCACCGTATGCGGTGGATTCGGCGTGACCGCGAAACCGCTGTAGCCCGGCGCCGAGATCGTGGCCTGCTGATGCACGCCCTCGTTGCGATTGCGATCGCGCGCCGAGACCACCACCGCGGACGCCGAGCGCATGGGCGAATATTTATTGCCCTTCGAGCTGCCGTTGATGCCGATCAGAAACGCGTCGGCGCGCAGCACCTGCGGATTGTACTGGACATACGCGCGATTGAACTCGCCTTCGTAATGGGTCTCGGGCGCCTTGCGATTGACGTCGGCGGAGAGGTGGCAGCCGTAGCACTGGGTATTCCACGCCGAGTGGCAGGTGTAGCACTCCATCTTTTCGCTGCTGTGCGCCAACTGGCTTTCGTCCGAAACTGCTTTGCCCCAGGTGCTGCCGTCTTTCGCCATGGTGTGAGCGCGGGTGGCTGTTGCGTTGTAATTGGAACTGGCAGAGGTGTTGATATCCACCAACTGGGGAATTTCCCATTTCAGGTTGGGATAAACTTTTGAGCGCTGAATAATTTTACTGCCGCTGGCTTCAAAGACTTTTTGTCCGAAGGCGTTGCGGGCGCCAGTTTGGCGTCCGGCCAGATCGACGCCTTCACCGGCGGCTATACCGGATGTGATCAGTGTGGCGCGTTTGGTTGCGGTGCCGTGGCAGTCCTCGCAGCGAATTTCGATGCCGTCGATCATCGCACCCCAGATTTCGCCGGTGCCGTGCACGTCCTTTTCCGTGTGGCAGTCGATGCAGTGCATGCCTTTTTCAAAATGAATGTCTTTGAGATGCACGGCCTTGTTGAAACGCTCTGGGTCGTCTTGTGAAACGATGTTGCCTTCCGCGTCCAACAAATTCCCTTTGCGGTCCATTTTATAAACCCGGCGGAAATTCCACGAATGGCCGTGCCAGTCTTCGATTTGCACATCTTTGTAAGTATTGTTGGCGGCGTAGAGCGTGCGGATTTTGGTGTCGCTGTTTTCTTCGTCGCGGCGGGCGCCCGGCTCGAGAATTTTATCCGCGTCGGTCTCCTGATCCCACCACATCGCGCCGACGTAATTGCCCAGCGCGCCGTTACCCTGGTGGTGATGACAGGTGAGGCATTGCGACACCGGTACACGCGTCGTCAGTTTGTGCGCTACCGGATGTCCTTTTTCATTTTTCGGAATGCTTTTGTCGCCCGTGGCGGAGAGTCCAGATTTACCGCCATTTTTGTAAAACTCCTCCAACTCTGCGCCGCTATTTTGCGGAACGCTGTCATTGGCATACAACACGTGACAGGCTGTGCAGCCGCTGTTGCGGTAGTCGCCGCCGGTTTCATTGGTGCCGAGAAACCACAGGGTCGGATCGTTCAAACGGGTTTTGTGCAGCACGATGCCGCCGCCAGCGATGTGAAAGTCCGTACCCGGACCGCGAGTGCCGGCGTCGTTATTGCCCCGTTCCAGCGTGCGAAAAGCGTCGGTGGCCGGAATGCTTTCAAACGCGGGGAGCGGTTCGAGCCGTGTGACCAGACTGCTCTTTTTGAGACGATCGGCATTCTGCGACGGTGTGGGATTATTCTGTGAGTAAAGAATCGCCGGTGTGCCGTCCGGCATGTAAGCCTCGCCGAAGACCGGAATTTTGCCATCGTGTATGCCATTGTTGTAAAGTCCCGCCTGCGGCACCATCGAACTGTGGGCCATGAGGGAGGAGATGGCTTTTTTATAAATTTGCTGATGGCAGCGGCCGCAGGTTTGTTCGGCCACCCGGAAATCGCCGGGATTCATGAAGCGAATGAAAGCGATGGATTCGTGATTTAAAGCGGCATAGCTTTGCTGTGGATTGGCCGAGTTACTGAACACGTTGCTATTGGAAGGGTGCACATGCGCCTGTTCTATGCCAGTGGCGTTGCCGTTGCCGCCATGGCACCCCACGCAGGTCACTCCGATTTCTTTGTCGCCGTCGCCGTGCATGGACTCAATGCCCTGGTGGCAATCCATGCAGCCTTGGGAGTCGTTGGCGGCCTGGGCATATAAGTTTCCAGTCACGGACAGGCTGAAAAATATAATGCTCAGCACGCCAACTATCCCCGCAAAAATCCGCATCATTTTTTTATTCGTATTCATCTTTTCCTCTCATAAATATTAACCATGCGAAGATTTCAATCCATCGCAAGGATGGTATTTTTTCAAAATAGAGTAACCAGCGTGAGATTTCCAGTTATGATGTTGTCGTCGCCGACCAACTGCTTGCCGCCATCCTGCGGGAAGAAAATATTTCCACCCAACTGGATGATGAAGTTCTCATTGAGAAACAAGCGGTAGTTAAGTTGAGCATTGAATTCAAATCCGATAGATGTTGACGATAGCGGGCTTCCATCTCCCAATGTTACACTTTCTTTCGTCATAAATTGGAAGTAATTGAAATTGCCGGTGGCAAATAATTTAGGCGTCAGCACCATGTCCATGCCCACGTTGGCCAACAGCGCGCCGGGATTGATGAATGCCGATCCAAAATCACCCTGGTTCGAGGGAACGAAACTGTTCGGTTTGTTGAAGGCCGCGCCGCCGATGATGAAGCTGTTGGCGCCTCCAAACAAATTGATGGCTTCATTGAT
>Ga0247727_10010080_pt1 | contig 16844 bp, 12 predicted proteins | sample WisWelCaveWW1625_FD_202498 | JGI IMG/M metagenome (GOLD analysis project Ga0247727, IMG submission 202498) | Biofilm microbial communities from Wishing Well Cave, Virginia, United States - WW16-25 | ecosystem: Environmental > Aquatic > Deep subsurface > Groundwater > Cave microbial mat | place...
GAAGACGTTCGACGAGTACCAGCGCAGCGATGCGACGGCGATGTTCGCTACTCTGGCAATCACCGCGGCTGTGATGTTCTATCTCGTGTGGCCCATAGGATCTTCAAAGAAGCCGTAGTCGAGTTGCCGCGCTCGCCAGCCCATTGCCTGTCGTTTAGCGCCGCCGAGGTCGGCGATGCCGGCCTCCGCCGTAGTCCCGACGCGGCGGCGCTCCGCCGGCTGCAGGGCTCGCCGTCGCCGGTGCTTCGGCGTCCTCGTCCACGGCCGGGACCGGGGGCGCCTGCGCCGCGAGATGCCCGCGCAGCAGCAGCGCCACGATCCGGTCGCGCAACTCGTGGGCCGCGATGGCGCGCGCCGTGGGCCCGAACTCCAGGAAGTCCTCGAGCGGCAGGCGGCGGCCGACGTCCGCGAGCGAGTCGACGATGCGCGAGGCCTTGCGCGCCTGCACCTCCTCGTCGGTCGGAACGGCGATCTCCTTCACCTCGACGTGGTACCGCTTCACCAGGCGATTGAAGTTCATCAGGTCGAAGGCCCCGATCAGGCTGATCGCTCGGCCGCTCTTGCCCACCCGCCCCGTGCGGCCGGCGCGGTGGATGTACTGTTCGGGCGAGTCGGGCGTCGAGAAGACGAAGACGTGCGAGAGGTCCTCGATGTCGATCCCGCGCGAGGCCACGTCGGTGGTCACGAGGTGGCGGATCCCGCCGTTGCGGAAAGCCGTCATCACCTGCTCGCGCTTCTTCTGCGGCAGGTCCGACGACAGCATCGCCACCGCGAGCCCCCGGTTGCGCAGGAACGTGGACACCAGCCGCGTCTCCTCGCGCGTGTTGCAGAAGATCATCGAAGACGATGGGTTCTCGTACTCGAGCAGGCGGTAGAGCGTCGCCTCCTTGTGGAGCCGCGAGGTCATGCAGTAGACGTGCTCGACTTCTTTGACGTAGATCTGGTCCTCGGAGAGCAGCACCCACTCGGGCTCGGCCATGTAGTGGTAGATCAGCCCGCGGATCCCGATCGGCACCGTGGCCGAGAACAGCATCGTCTGGCGCGCGGCGGGAACGAACTCCATGATCTGGCCCATCTCGACCGCGAATCCCATGTCGAGCATGCGGTCTGCTTCGTCCAGCACCAGGAAATGGACGCCCGAGAAGTCGAGCGTGCCCCGCCGCAGGTGGTCGAGCACGCGGCCGGGCGTTCCCGCGATCACGTGGGCGCCGGCGCGGATGCCCTCGATCTGCCGCTCCATCGAGTCGCCCCCGTAGACCGACTGGACCTTCACGCCCCGCCCGTGCCCGAGCTCCGCGATCTCCTGTGCCACCTGGATCGCGAGCTCGCGCGTTGGCGCCAGCACGACCGCCTGCACCCCGTCGTGCGCCGTGTCCACTTTCTCGACGATCGGGATCCCGAACGCGGCCGTTTTCCCCGTGCCCGTGCGCGACTGGACCACCAGGTCCTTGCCGGCGAGCGCCTTGGGGATCGCCTCTTCCTGGACCGGCGTCGGCGACTCGTATCCCTTCGCCTCGAGGCTCCCGAGCGTCGCGGGCGAGAGGGATAGGGCGCTGAAACTGCGTTTCCCGGCGACGGTGTCCATGTGAAGGCATTATGGGCAGCGGTCTGCCATCGTCGCAAGTCATGGCTCGGCCGTCTATAATCGAGGGTTTGTGGGAGTGCCCGATGCCTGAGACGTGTGTCCGGTGCCAAAAGCCCGGTGAGGCCCCGCCGGCTCACCGCATCCCGTTCGCGCCGGCGGTCAAGGAGAAGGTGGCCGCCTCGATCTGCGCCTCCTGCTGGAAGGAGTGGGAGGAGATGGAGATCAAGGTGATCAACGAATACCGCCTCAGCTACGCGGACCGCGAGCATCGGGCGAAGATCCAGAAGACCTGCCTGGAGTTCCTGAACCTCGGCGCATGATCCACGTCGAGGGACTGCACAAGCGCTACGGCGAGCGGATCCTCTTCGAGGACGTCTCGTGGCACGTGAAGAAGCGCGACCGGATCGGCCTCTCGGGGCCGAACGGATCGGGCAAGACGACGCTGCTGCGGATGCTGGCGGGGCTGCAGGAGGCCGACTCCGGTCAGATCCGGATGGCCACAGGCACGACGATCGGCTACCTGCCGCAGGACGGGATCGTCCACCACGGGCGCAGCGTCTACGACGAGGTCGTGCTGGCCTTCGAGGAGATCCTCGCGCTCAAGACCGAGCAGCACCGGATCGAGGACGCGCTCGCCCACGCGACGGAGGCGGGCGAGGGCCACGACCGCCTGCTCGAGCGATACGCCGAGGTGACGGAGCGCTTCAAGCAGCTGGGTGGCTGGGAGATCGACGCGCGCGTGGCCGACGTGCTGAAGGGGCTCGGCTTCTCGCCTGCCGACCAGCAGAGGAAGACCGAGGAGTTCTCGGGCGGTTGGCAGATGCGGATAGCACTCGCGAAGCTCCTGCTCGCGCGGCCGAAGCTGCTGCTGATGGACGAGCCCACCAACCACCTCGACCTGCCGGCGCGCAACTGGCTCGAGGAGTACCTCGCCGACTACCCGGGCTCGGTGGTGCTCGTCTCGCACGACCGCTACTTCCTCGACGCCACCGTCAAGCGCATCACCGAGGTCGGCCTGAGGACGCTCACCGACTACCACGGCAACTACTCGCACTACGTGACCGAGCACACTGCGCGCATGGAGCGGCTGCGCGAGTCGCATCGCCGCCAGAGCGAGGAGATCGAGAAGGCCGAGGTCTTCATCAACCGCTTCCGCTACCAGGCCACCAAGGCGAGGCAGGTCCAGAGCCGGATCAAGCAGCTCGACAAGGTGGATCGGATCGAGCTCCCGCCGGAGCGGAAGAAGATCCGTTTCAAGTTCCCGGAATCGCCGCGCCCGGGCCGGGTGGTGATCGAGACGAAGGGCCTGCGCAAGGCCTACGGCGACAACGTCGTTCTGCGCCAGCTCGACCTGATGGTCGAGCGCGGCGACCGGATCGCGCTCGTCGGCCCGAACGGGGCCGGCAAGTCGACGCTGATGCGCATCCTCGCGGGAATCGATCGCCCGGACGCGGGGGTGCGGCTGGAAGGGCACAAGGTGGTGCTCGACTACTTCGCCCAGGACCAGGCGGCCGTGCTCAACCCCGCGCGAACGGCGATCGAGGAGATGTCACAGGCGAGCTCGGTCTCGATGGCACCGATGATCCGCAGCATCCTCGGCGGCTTCCTGTTCGCGGGCGACGACGTCTACAAGAAGGTTGCGGTGCTCTCGGGCGGCGAGCGCAACCGCCTGGCGCTCGCGAAGATGCTGCTCACCTCCTCGAACGTGCTGCTGCTCGACGAGCCGACGAACCACCTCGACCTCGACTCGAAGGAGGTGCTGCTCGACGCGCTCGCGGACTACGGCGGCACGCTCGTGTTCGTGTCCCACGACCGCTACTTCGTCGACAAGCTGGCCACGAAGGTGATCGAGGTGGGCGACGGCGAGGCCCCCGTCTACCCAGGCGGGTACGAGGACTTCCTGTACTGGAAGAAGCAGCGGGAATCGCCCCTCGCGCTGCCGCCTGTCCCGGCGCGGCGGCGCGAGGAGTTGGACGACGGCACGGCTTCCCTGGCCACGGCGGCCCACTCCGCGAAGTCCGCTTCGGCCCGGGTCCCGCCCGCGAAGGCGCGCTCCGCCAAACCGTCCCCGCCGCTATCCGGCAAGCCCGTCCCTGGCGCTCCGGCTCCTTCCAAACCCCTCGCCCCGCTCGGCAGCCCCGCCGCCGCGCTTGCGCCGCGCCTCCGCCAATCGGGGGCACCTCCCGAGCGCCAGGTCCTCGAGCGCGAGGTCAAGCGCATGAGAACGCGCCTCGCCGAGCTCGAGACCCGCGTGGCCGAGGCGGAGCAGGCCGTGAAGACGCTCGAAGCACAGATGGCCGAACCCGGCTTCTACGATGACCGGGCTCGCGCGGCGCAAGCCGCCGAGGACCACCAAAAGCGCATGTGGGCAGCCGGCGAGCTGATGGCCCAGTGGGAGGCGCTCCAGAGCGAGCTCGACGAGAAGTCGCAGCAGCTCGCGGCGGTGGCGCCCACGGCGCGCTACTAAGCCCTGACGCTGCTGCTGCCGAGCCTGGCCGCCGCCCAGAGCAAGGACAGGAAGCCCGAGGGCCTCGAAGCGCGGCTCGAGCAGCTCGCCCGCGACCATCTCAGCGACCGCCACATGCTGCGCGCGCTCACCTGAAGCGAGCAGGTCGAGAGGGGTCAGATCTTGAGTTGAGGCGTCGGCGCCGCGGCGGAGCTCGCAAGTCCGAGTGCTAAGCTACCGGCGTGGCGATTGCCCAGGACACGAGCCCGGACGCGGACGCGGTCCAGCTCGAAGCCTACCGGTGCATGGGCGGCGCTGGCCGCGCCCAGGTCATGTTTCGCCTCAACGAGATGGCCCGCCGTACGGCCGAGGCCGGCATTCGAAGTCGCCACCCCGAGTACGACGAAGGGCAGGTCATGCTCGCCCTTGCGCGACTGCTTCACGGCGACGAGCTCGTGCAACGCGCCTGGCCCGGCCGAGAGCTCCTGGAGCCGTGACCCCCGAGCAGGAAGCGCTCGTCGCAGTGGATCCTCGAGCAGCTGGGCATCCCGCACATGGCGACGGGCTCCGTGGCCAGCAGCTTCCATGGGCGCCCACGCTCCACCCACGACGCCGACATCGTCATCGACCCGAGCCGGGAGCAGCTGGACACCCTCGTCGATCTGGGGGGACACCGTCCCCCAGGCCCCCCTGGGCGGCCTATAGGCTGTGGGCTTCAAGCCAGCGAAGCAACACAGCCGTTACTTCCTCCTGTACCTCTTGTGGCGTACGCCCGGAGCGCTTCAGGACGCCGAACGAGTGGTCGGCGTGCTGGATGCGGTGGAGCTCGGCGCGGGAGCCCAGGCGCTCAATGAGCGCGTCGAGCAGGTCCTCGCGGGCGAAGGTGTCGCGAGTGCCCTGGACGAACAGCATGGGCGCTTCGATCTTCGGCAAATGCGCCTCGCGCTGGCGCTCCGGCTGGCCGGGGGGATGGAGCGGATAGCCGAGAAGAGCGAGTCCGTCGGCGCGCTCCCCCGACGCGACGACCTGGGAAGCAATGCGGCCGCCCATCGAGCGGCCGCCGTGGACGATGCGCTTGGCCCCGGTTGCCTCGAGCGCGAGCGCAGCCGCCGCGCGCGTCGCGGCCTCCAGCACGACAGGCGGGTCCGTCCTCCGCGAGCCCGCTTCTGAGTAAGGGAAGTTGTAGAGGAGCGCGGCGCGCCCGGACTCCGCAAGCGCCTCGGCGAGCGTCAGCAGCAGCGGGTTGCGCCGATTCCCGGCGCCGTGGCCGAGCACGACCACCGTCTCCCCCTCGCCGTGCAGTGAAGAGCTGGCCGAAGTGCCCGGCAGGCGGAGCTCCCGCATCGCCCCGAAGGATAGCCCGAAGAACCGCCTGGCCCAGAGGCCTGCCGAAGCCGGTAGGAGCGCCGATGATAGACTGAGTCCGCCGTCACGCCAATCGGTCATCCAAAGTGTACGAGTCCTGGTACGGCTTTCGCGAGAAGCCCTTCAACCTCACTCCCGACCCGAAGTATCTCTACCTCTCGCACCGGCACGCCGAGGCGTTCGCGCACCTCGAGTTCGGGCACCGCGAGCGGGGCGGCTTCGTGCTGATCACTGGCGAGGTGGGTACCGGCAAGACGACGCTCGCCCGTTACTTCCTCTCGAAGCTCGGGCCGGACACTCACAGCGCCTTCGTGCTCTACCCCGCGCTCAGCGCCGAGGAGTTGCTGCGCACGATCCTCGACGACCTGCACGTCACGCCCGAGGGCGAGTCGAAGAAGAGCCTGGTCGACGCGCTCCACCGCTTCCTGCTCGAGACCCGCGCGGCCAAGCACAACGTCGTGATCGTGATCGACGAGGCGCAGGACCTCTCGCCGGAGCTGCTCGAACAGGTCCGGCTGATCTCAAACCTCGAGACAGACACCGAGAAGCTGATCCAGATCGTGCTGATGGGGCAGTCGGAGCTGCGCGACCTGCTCGAGCGCCACGAGCTGCGGCAGCTCGCGCAGCGGGTGACGGCGCGCTACCACCTCTCGCCGCTGACGCTCGAAGAGACCAAGGCCTACATGCGGCATCGGCTGCACGTCGCGGATGGCGAGGGCAAGGTGGGCTTCGAGCGCGAGGCGCTCGCGGCGGTGCATCGCTTCTCGGGCGGCGTTCCGCGCCTCGTGAACCTGATCTGCGATCGCGCGCTGCTTGCGGGCTACGTCAACGACACACGCGCGATCAACGCCGCGATGGTGCGGCAAGCCGCGAAGGAAGTGGAAGGCGAGAGGCCGCCGGGGCCGTTGCGTTGGCGACACGGGCTCGTCGCGGCCGCGCTCACGCTCGTGCTCGCGGTGCTCGCGTTCGCGATCGCCCCGCGCCGCGCGCAGGCGCCGGAGATCGGGGCGCTCGCGACACCGCCCACGCCCCTGCCCGCGCCCACTCCGATGCCCGCTCCGCCCCGCAACGCACGTCTCGACGTGCTCGTGCGCGAGCTGCCGCGGGAGGCGTCGTTCGCCTCCGCCGCAGCGCGCGTGCAGGCGGCCTGGGGGGGCACGCGGCTCTGGCGCGCCTCGTTACGGACGCAGCTCGAACAGCTCCGCGCCTTCGACCTGCCGGCCGTGCTGGAGCTGTCGCACCCCGCGCGGCGTGACACGTGCTTCGCGGCCCTGCTGCGGCTCGACGAGCGCGCCGCCGTCGTCGGCATCGGCCGCGAGCCCGAGCTCGAGGTGCCGCTGCCGCAGCTCGACGGCCTGTGGACCCAGGACGCCGTGGTGTGGTGGCCCGAGGAGGCGGCCGGCGCCGGCCTCGACTCGAGCCGCGGCTCGGCGCACCAGGCGCTTTCGGGCCTGGGGTTCGCACAGCCGGACCTCGGCGCAGCGGTCGCGCGCTTTCAGGAGCACACGAGCCTCGTCGCGGACGGGCGCTTGGGTCCGCGGACGCGGATGGCGCTCTTCGCGCTCTCGGTGAAGGAGCGGCCGCGCCTGTCGTTAGGAGTCGAGCGCCCATGAGCCTGATCCTCGACGCACTCCGCAAGCTGGAACGCGAGAAGGACGCGCGCGAGCCCGCCGTCCTCGTCGTCGGCTCGGTGCCCTGGGGCGGGACCTCGCGGGCGAGGCGCCTCGTGCTCGGGGCAGGCGCCGCCCTGGCATTGGCGCTGGCCGTGCTTCTCGGCTGGATGCTGCGTCGGAGCCCAGCGGCGCCGGCTACGCCCGCCGTCGATCCGCCGAGGGTCGCGTCGCCGGCGCGCGCAGCCTCGCCATCGCCAGCCCTGGCCGGGCCATTCGGCCTGCGGCTCCCGGCTCCCCCGCCACCCGTCGTGACGACGCTCGTGGCTCCGCCGATCCGGCTCAGCCGCCCGCTCCCGAGCGCGGGAAGGCCTCGGGCTGTGGAGGCGACGGCCGCCCCTGCACCGCTGCCCCCGCCCGCTGGCTTTGCCGAGCCGTCGGCGTCCACGACAGTGCCCGTGGCCGTGTCCGCGTCCGCGTCCGAGGCTGCGCCCGCCGAAGGCCCCGCCGCCGCGACGTCCGGCGATCTCCGCCTGAACGCAATCAGTCAGCGCGACGGCCGCCCGGTGGCTCTCATCAACGACCGGCTGTTGTTCGAGGGCGACAGCTTCGACGGCGTACGCGTCCTGCGCATCGGAGAGGCCGAGGTCGAGCTGGAGGTGAAGGGGCAGCGGCGGGTGCTCCGCTTCTAGCCTACTGCTGCTGCTAGCATTGCGGGGTGTCCGTGATTCACTTGCGGGGGCAGACGCCTGAGACGCTCGTGGAGGCCTTTTCTGGCCTCTCGCTTTCGGTGGCGCGGCGCGTGGTGCACCGTCTGGTCGGAGAGGATCGCGACGATCTCGACGGGGTGCCCGGCCTGTCGAAAGCGCGCGCCGCCGAGCTGCGCAAGCGCGGACGGCTCGACCGTCTGGAGATCCTCGACCGAAGGCGCAGCGGTGTCGACCCGTTCGTCAAGTACCTGTTCCGGTCCGAAGACGGGCGCGTGTTCGAGGCCGTGCGCATCCCGCTCGAGAAGCCCCGCTGGAGCGTCTGCCTCTCGTCGCAGGTCGGCTGCGCGCTGGGGTGCAAGTTCTGCGAGACCGGACGGCTCGGCTTCCTGCGCAACCTGGAGCCATGGGAGATGGTCGAGCAGGCGCTCGCGATCCGGCGCGAGTCGCCCGAGCGGCCGACGACCGGCGTCGTGTTCCAGGGCCAGGGCGAGCCGTTTCAGAACTACGACAACGTGATGCAGGCCGCGCGCGTGCTGCGCGATCCCTGCGGCGCGCGCATCGGCGCCGATCGCATCACGATCTCGACCGTCGGCCTGCTGCCCCAGATCGAGCGCTACATCGAGGAGCGCCAGCCGTATCGCCTGATCCTCTCGCTCAGCTCGGCCTTCTCCGAGAAGCGCGAGCGGCTGGTCCCGGTGACGGCACGCTACGGAGTGCCGGAGCTCGCGGCGGCGATGCGCCGGCTGGCCAGGGCGCGCGGCGGGCCCGTCCACCTGGCCTGGGTGCTGATCTCCGGCTACAACACCGGACCCGCGGAGGCCCGCGAGCTCGCGCGCCTGTTCCAGGGCGTGCGCGTGCGCCTCTCGGTGATCGACGTGAACGACCGGGCGGGCGGCTTCGAGCGCGCGAGCGACGCGGAACGCGGCCGCTTCCTCTCGGCGCTCTCCGAGAACGGCCTCGGCTTCGTGAGGCGCTACTCCGGAGGCCCCGACATCGACGCGGCCTGCGGCCTGCTCGCCTCGCGCGCGCGGGGGGGCCTGACCCACGAACCCGCGGCGCTCGTCCCGTGACCGCGCGCGTCCTTCCCGCCACCGACCTGATCGCGCTCGCGGACGCGGCCGCCGTGCTGCAGCGCGGCGGCCTCGTCGCCTTCCCCACCGAGACGGTCTACGGGCTCGGGGCCGATGCCTTCGATTCCCGGGCCGTCGCGCGCCTCTTCGAGGTCAAGGCGCGGCCGGCGTTCGACCCTCTGATCGTGCACCTGGCCGAGGCCGCCTCGCTCGACTGGGTGGCGGTCACCGACGACCCTCGCGCCACGGACCTCGCCGCGCGCTTCTGGCCGGGCCCGCTCACGCTGGTGCTGAAGCGCCGCCCCGAGCTCCCCGATATCGTGACAGCGGGCCTCGACACGGTCGGCGTGCGCGTCCCGGCGCACCCCGCGGCGCGCGCGCTGATCGCCGCCGCCGGCACGCCGCTCGCCGCCCCGAGCGCCAACCCGTTCGGCTACGTCAGCCCCACGACCGCCGCGCACGTGGCCGAGCTGCTCGGCGATGCCGTCGATCTCGTTCTCGACGGCGGGCCCTGCCGGGTCGGGCTCGAGTCGACGATCCTGTCGCTCGCAGGCACGCCGGTGATCCTGCGCCCGGGCGGCCTGCCGCGCGAGCTCTTGGAAGAAGCGCTCGGAATCAGCCTCGCCGTCGCGGGCCCGAGTGACCGCCCGCTCGCTCCCGGCCAGCTTCAGAAGCACTACGCGACCCGGACGCCGCTCGTGCTCCTCGGCGCACCGGCCCAGGCAGCCCCGGCGGGCCGGGGCCGCGTGGGCCTCGTGGCCCAGCGCGAGACGACGGCTGTGGGCTTCGCGGCGGTCGAGGTGCTGGCTCCCGATGGGGCGATCGAGACGGCGGCGGCGCGTTTGTTCGCGGCGCTGCGGCGGCTCGATGGTCTGGGCCTCGACCTGATCCAGGCAGAGCCTTGCGCGGAGACGGGCCTCGGACACGCGATCATGGACCGGCTGCGGCGCGCTGCAGCCCGCGAGGATTGAGGCCGCGAGCCCGCGAGTGGAGCGGGCTTCACTCCCCGAGCGGACGGGGTATCGGAAGTACCCCACACAAGCTCGGTTGGCCGCTATGTACTTCCGATATCCCGAGGGGGGTCTGGGGGGTGCTGCGCCGCACCCCCCAGATTAGAACCCCCCTCCGCGAGCAGCTCCCGCACCCACGCTTCCGTGTCCGCCCGCAGCGGCGTGAAGCGCAGGCCGACCGAGCCGTCGCCCGACACGTGCACCACCTTGGCGTAGATCTCGAGCGGGGCGCGCTCCGGCGGGCGCAGCTCCAGCTTGATGTTGGAGAGGGCGCGCAGCCGCCGCGGCGTGAGGAGCGAGCCGCTCCGCACGGAAAGCTCCACCAGCCGCCCGCCGAACGCCTCGGACTGCACGCGCTTGCCGACCACGACGTGGCACAGGACGTTGAGCGGCACCGGCAGCAGCAGCATGCCGTCGGGCGCGCCCGGCACGTCGGCGTCACCGAAGCCGCGCAGGTCGTAGACCACGATCGGCTCGCGCGTGCCCTTGGCGTCGACCGCCAGGCGCTCTCCCACGCGCACGCCGTCTCCCGCCGCGCGCAGCGTGGCGTCCGAGATCAGCACCTGTCCGCCGACGGTGAACGACTCGATCCGCCCCGCGTGGTTCACCGCGCTGCCCACCACCCCGTACTTGGTGCGCCGCTCGGACCCGATGTTGCCGACGATCACCTCGCCGGTGTGGACCGCGATGCCCATCTCGAGCCGGGGCAGGCTCTCTGACTCGTTGCTGCGGTTGAGCGCGGCGAGCGCCCCCTGCATGGCGACCGCGCAGGCCACCGCGCGCCGCGCGTCGTCGGGCCGCGCGACCGGTGCGCCGAAGATCGCGAGGATGGCGTCGCCCACGAACTCGTCGACGGTGCCCTGGTGCGCGAGCACCACGTCGGCCATCGTCCCCAGGTAGCTGTTGAGCAGGCGCAGCACCTGCTGCGGCTCCAGCCCCTCGGTGAGCGGCGTGAAGCCGCGCAGGTCGGACATCAGCAGCGTCACCCGGCGCTGCTCACCGCCGATCTTCGGGCCCTCGGGCGAGGCCAGGAGATCGGCCACCACGTCGTCGCTCAAGTAGCGGCCGAATAGCGCCTGGATGAAGCGGTTGCGCAGCTCGAGGTTCTCGACCAGGCGCCTTATCTCCTGCTTCTGTCGCCGCAGCGTGAGCTGGGTCTCGACCCGCGCCAGCACCACCGCGAAGTCGAGCGGCTTCGTGACGTAGTCGTTGGCGCCCAGGTGGAGCGCCTCCACCACGTCCTCGGTCGCGTCGCGGGCCGTGGCCATCACCACCGGCAGGTCGGACTCGGGCCAGCGCTCGCGCACGCGCTTCAGCACGTCGATCCCCGACAGCCCCGGCATCATCACGTCGAGCAGCACGAGGTCGAAGTCCTGGCGCTCGAGCCGGCTGAGCGCGCTCTCGCCGTCCTCGGCCACCTCGACCTTGAATCCGCGGCTGCCGAGCCGGCGCGAGAGCATGTCGCGATTGAGCTCGTTGTCGTCCACCACCAGCAGGCTGATGTTAGCGGGCTCGAGCGGCTCCGCAGCGGGGCGTAGCGCCGGCGGGCGAAGCGGGTCGAACTCCCGGACGAGCGGAGGCGGGTCGTCGGCCGGCTCGCGGAACACGACCGGCTCCTGGGCCGAAGACGCCGCAGGAAAGCCCTCGTCCAGCACCTCGAGCGCGCGCCGCGCGGCCGCACGCACCTTCTGGAGGTCGGCGACGTACTTCTCCTGCCCGGCCTCGCGTAGCTCTTCCTCGAGCAGCTCCGCGTAGCCGATGATCTGGTGCAGCGGCGTCCTGAGGTCGTGCCTGAGCTGGGCCCGCGGATCGACCGTCGGGTCGCTCACGGATACGCGAAGCTGGGGGTGATCACGCGGTCGCGTTGCAGGAAGATGAAGTGGTCGAAGTAGTAGTGGATCAGCAGGAACGACAGCATCACGCTGTAGAAAGCGAAGAAGTGCTGGCCGGCGTGGATCTGGCCGAACAGGAACATCCTGAACGGGCCGCCCGTCTCGAAGAGCTGGAGATTCACCGCGAGGCCCAGCACCACGAAGTACAGGGCCGCGGTGAGCAGCGTGAAGGCCAGGCACATCGCGTAGAGCGTCGAGCCGCGGCGCGAGACGCGCGTCACGAACTCGGAGCCGATCATCCCCCGGGCCGCGCGGTAGCGGTTGAGGTACAGCACGATCGCGAGGTACTGGAAGCTGTGCCAGGTGTTGAGCCCCTGGAACGCCACGTCCAGGTTGGCGAGCGTCGGCGTCAGGAAGAACAGTACCGCGGCGATCACGATCAGCAGCGTCTTGCCGGGGTGCAGCCGTCCCTCGCGCCACTCCTGCGCCGACTTCCAGGCGAACGCCAGGGCGAAACCGATGAAAGCGGCCCACACCGGCCAGGCGATCCACGGCTGCTTCAGGAACTCGGGAAACAGCAGCGTGCGGCCGCCGGTCTGGAACTCACCCCTGATGAACTTCTCGGTGGCGATCGGGTACATCACGGTCATGAGCAGGCCGTAGTCGATGATCCGGCCCGTCCAGTCCCAGCCGCGCGGGTCCTTCATGCGGTAGGCGTCGGTCACGTAGGCGACCTGGTGGATCACGTGCACCGAGGCCCACAGGAAGAAGATCGTCACCAGCAGCGTGAGGTTCATGATCGCGAGCGCCACGATCAGCGGCGGCAGCAGCAGCGCCCCGAGCGTGTAGCGCGGCCAGAGCGCGCGGAAGCGCGGCTCCATGAAAGTCATGGTGTAGGTGGCGAAGAGGTGCGGGCCGCCGATCAGCAGCGTGACCGTCAGGTCGACGTAGATGTTCTTTCCCATCACCGCGTACGACAGGTGCGGGAAGACCACGAACGCGGCGGACAGGATGATGAACGCCATGTCGTAGCCGCGGCTCACCAGCCACGTCCCCTGCCGTGTCAGGTCCTCCGCCATGTCGAAGCGGGTACCGTCGAGGGCCATGCTCGCCATCCGAACCTCTCCGTATCCGGGTAGTGTAACCGAAGCCGTCTAGAGCCGTCGCCGACGTCAGACGACGGGTTGGGTGTGCTGAGGCTGCGCCACGGCGCGGGCTCTGGTAGCCTCTCGTCAGCGTGGGCGATCCACTCCTCCTCGGCGACCTCTCGACGCCTGCCGTCGTCGTCGATCTCGACGTCCTCGAGCGGAACATCGGCCGCATGGCCACGCGGGCGCGGGAAGCCGGGGTGCGGCTGCGGCCCCACGCCAAGACCCACAAGTGCCCCGAGATCGCGCGGCTCCAGCGTGCGGCGGGGGCGTGGGGCCTTTCACTCGCCAAGGTCGGCGAAGCGGAGGTGTTCGCCGACTCCGGGTTCGACGACCTGTTCGTCGCGTACCCGGTGGTCGGGGAGGACAAGGGACGCCGGCTGCTGGCGCTCTCCGATCGGGCCCGCCTCGCCGTCGGCGTCGACAGCGCGGAGGGGGCGCGCACGCTGGCGGAGCCCTTCCGGGCCGCGGGACGCACGCTCGAGGTCCTGCTGAAGGTGGACGTCGGCTACGGACGCGTCGGCGTCCTGCCTGAGCGAGCCGTGGACGTGGCCCGGCAAGTTGCGGAGGTCCCCGGGCTGCGCCTGCGCGGGGTCTTCACGCACGCGGGCCACGGCTACCTGGCCGGGGACAAGGCAGGCGTGGATGCGATCGCGCGGCTCGAGGGCGAGCGGCTCGCGGAGACGGCGGCGCTGCTGCGCGGGGCGGGCCTTTCCGCGGACGAGGTCTCGGTCGGCTCGACGCCCACAGCGGCGCTCGCGATGCGCGTCTCCGGCGTGACCGAGTGTCGCCCCGGCAACTACGTGTTCCACGACGCGTCGCAGGTGGCGCTCGGGACCTGCGCAGTCGAGGACTGCGCGCTCACGATCCTGGCTACGGTCGTGAGCGCGCCAGCGCCCGATCGGGCGGTCGTCGACGCGGGCTCCAAGACGCTGTCGAGCGACCCGCTGCGGCCGAAGCCCGGCGGCCACGGCCAGGTTCTCGGCCGAGCCAGCCGGATCGAAAAGCTCTCGGAGGAGCACGGCGTCATCGCGGTGGCTCCGGGCGAGGTGTTCTTCGTGGGCGAGCGCGTTCGCATCCTGCCGAACCACGCCTGCGTCGTGGCCAACCTCCACGACCGGCTGGTCGGCGTGAGCGGCGATCGGGTCGAGGCGATCCTAGACGTGGCGGCGCGAGGGCGGGTGCGCTAGAGCCTACCTGCCACGCCGCCCGCCCGCGCAGGCCAGAACGGCTCAGGCGGGCAAGTACCCCTCCGCGATCGCCGCGAACTCCGTCAGCTGTTGCCGCTGCCAGGCCTCGCCCCTCCCCAGCTCGGTCGCCATCAGGCGCGCGACGGCCGGGGCCATCTGGAGTGCGGCCCTGGCGTCGAGCGCCAGCGCCCGCGTCCTCCGCGCCAGCACGTCGTCGACCGTGCGGGCCATCTCGTGGCGCGCCGCCCAGACCACCTGCGCCGCGCGGACCTCGAGCGCGGGGTCGAGCACGACGGCGAGGTCGGGACACGCTTCGATGAGCCCGAGGAGCGCGAGCGCATCCTCGCCGTAGGCGGCGAGCGCGCCGAACTGCGCGGCCGACGCATGGTAGCCGTGAACCCGCAGCTCCCGCGTGACACACGGCCGTTCCTCGAGGCCGGCGAGCATGGCCGCATGATTCACGGCGTCCTCCGCCATCCTGCGGTACGTCGTCCACTTGCCGCCGGCGATCGTCAGCAGTCCCGACCTGCTGATCTGGATCGTGTGTTCGCGCGAGAGCGCGGAGGTATTGCCCGCGTCGCCCGCCTTCACGAGCGGACGGATGCCGGCGAACGTGCTCAGGATGTCGCACCTCGTCGGTCGTTCCGACAGATACCCGCTCGCGGTTTCGAGGATGAAGTCGATCTCCTCCGGGAGCGGCCGCGGCTCGAGCGCCACCTCCGCGACGGGCGTGTCCGTCGTGCCCACCACGGTGTGGCCGTGCCACGGGATGGCGAACATCACGCGCGCATCGCGCGTCCGCGGCACCATGATCGCGGTGTCCCCGCCGAGAAAGCGCTTGTGAAGGACGACATGGACGCCCTGGCTGGGGGCGATCATGGCGGCCGCGCCGGGCTCGTCCAGCCGCCGCACGCCGTCGCAGAATGCGCCGGTGGCGTTGATCACGGAGCGCGCGGCGACCTCGTGCTCCTGGCCGGACTCGAGGTCGCGGAAGACCGCGCCGTTCAGGTAGCCGCCGTCGTCCTTGCGGAGGCGCACGACCGGCGCGTAGTTGATCAGGCAGGCGCCCTTGCCGGCAGCGGTGCGCGCCAGGGCGATCAGCAGGCGGCTGTCGTCGAACTGCCCGTCGTGGTAGAGCACGCCGCCGCGCAGGCCTTCCCGCTCGAGCGTGGGGATGCGCTCGAGCACCTCCTCGCTCGTCAGGACCCGCGATCGGGCGAAGCCGTGGCGGCCGGCCAGCAGGTCGTAGACGCGCATGCCGATACCGTAGAACGGCGCTTCCCACCAGAGGTAGTTGGGCACGACGAACGCGAGGTCACGCACCAGGTGCGGCGCGTTCTGGAGCAGATGTCCACGCTCGCGGAGCGCCTCCATCACCAGCGGCACGTTGCCCTGCTGCAGGTAGCGGACGCCGCCGTGGACGAGCTTCGTGGATCGGCTCGAGGTTCCCTTGCCGAAGTCGCTCTGCTCGACGAGCAGCACAGAGTAGCCGCGCGCCGCGGCGTCGACGGCGATGCCCACGCCCGTCGCGCCGCCCCCGATCACCAGCACGTCCCAGGGAGCACGGCGGTCCCGCACCCGCTCGAGCATCTCTTGTCGTTTCATGAGGAGTCCGCGGGAGGCGAGAGCAGAGAGCTCTAAGGGCGAAAAGGGCCGGCGTGCCGCGGCGGCGCGCCGGCCCGGGGTGAGGTGAACGTAACTAGAACCGGTCCTGGATCGAGCTGACCGTGGCTAGAAGAGCAGCTTGACGCCGAGCTGGATCTGCCGCGCGTCGTAGGTGGTGGTGATCGTGCCGAACCCGGCGGCGCTACGATTGCCGTTCGGCGCCCCGAAGTTCGTCTTGTTGAGCAGGTTGAAGGCCTCGATCCGCAGCTGGAGCCTGGAGTCCCGCCACGGCAGCGGGAAGTGCTTGGCGAGGCCGAAATCCACCCGATACAAAGGACAACCCTGCACGCCGTTGCGCTTGGCGTTACCGAAGGGCTGGCTCGGGTCGGTGGGGATCACGACGTTCGCCGGGTTGAAGTAGCCTGTGGTCGGGCACCCGCCATCGTTCGCGAGCGCCTCGCCGGTCACGTTCGGCCGGTAGGCGTTGGCGCCGCGGAACTCTTGCGTGATCCCGGACACCTGGAACCCCGTCGCCGGGGCGTAGCGCAGGTTGACCCTTTCGCCGCTCCACGCGCTGAAGATGCCGCTCACCTGCCAGCCGCCCAGTAGCGCCTCGGCGAAGCCGGAGGCGTCGCCCATGAAGCGGCGGCCCTTGCCGAAGGGCAGCTCCCAGACGAGGCTGGTGGTGCTGTTGAACGGCTGGTCGTACGCCGAGTAACTGTAGTCGGCATCGGGATTGTAGAAGTCCTGGGGCGACGGGACGTCGCCGTTCGGGTTTTCGAGCGCGCCCGAACCGTTGTCGAGCGCGCGCGACCAGGTGAACGAGCTCAAGAACATCAACCCGAACTTCAAGCGGCTCTCGAGGCGCACCTGAAGCGCCCGGTACTCGGACTGGCCGCCATCGTAGGCGTAGGTGATGTCGCCAAACTCCGGGATCGGACGCCGGGCCGCAAGCGGCAGCGTTCCCTGTGCGTTGTTGGGAGACGCCTGGTTGAAGTTCGCGAACAGCAGCATGTTCTTGCCGCGGTTCTCCACGTACGCCACGTCGACGAGCGCGCCAGGGAGCAGCTCGCGCTGGACGTTCAAGAACCAGCTATGGACCTCGGCGCTCCTGGTGTCCCGCGGCAGGTAGGTGATGTTGGCGATGAGCGGGTTGAACGTGGACGGATCCGTGAGGCCTGCGGGATACCCGGCCTGGGTCGGACGGAACGTGGGCGCCGTCGGATTCGCCTGCGACACCACCGCGTTGATCACCTGGGGGCCGTTGATCATC